>OBWN01000019.1_pt1 | contig 215005 bp, 190 predicted proteins | sample 1501351 | NCBI WGS metagenome assembly OBWN01 (sample SAMEA2580087, study PRJEB22360) | human gut metagenome | biome: human gut; feature: human-associated habitat; material: faeces | place: Denmark | collected 2008/2010
CCGTTGTTCCGTGTCAGTGGTGGCGCATTATAGGGAGTTATTCCGGCCTGACAAGCAAAAAATATAAAAACTTTATTGCTCGCTCATTTTTCAGGCAAAACATCTTAAATATAGTCTTTTCCGTCTAATTTATAGACAAAAACGAGCCCCGAAGGCTCGTTTTATCATTACTGGACGGCGACGATCCGGTCTTCATTAACTTCCAGGCGAATCACTTTACCCGGAACCAATTCACCAGACAGTATTTGCTGTGCCAGCGGGTTTTCGATCTGCTGCTGGATAGCACGTTTCAGAGGACGTGCACCATAGACCGGATCGTAACCGTTCTCGCTCAGCAGTTTCAGCGCCTCGTCAGAAATGTGGATTTCATAACCACGTTCTTCCAGACGTTTGTACAGACGTTTCAACTGAATCTGCGCAATCGACGCAATGTGTTGTTCACCCAGCGGATGGAAGACCACCACTTCATCGATACGGTTAATGAATTCCGGACGGAAGTTATGGCTTACCACACCGAGCACCAGCTCTTTCATGTGCGCATAATCCAGTTCACCAAAACGTTCCTGAATCAGATCGGAACCGAGGTTAGAGGTCATAATGACGACCGTATTACGGAAGTCGACCGTTCTCCCCTGCCCGTCAGTCAGACGCCCATCATCCAGTACCTGCAACAGAATGTTGAAGACATCCGGATGCGCTTTTTCCACTTCATCCAGCAGGATGACAGAATACGGACGACGACGCACCGCTTCGGTCAGATAGCCACCTTCTTCATAACCAACATATCCCGGAGGCGCACCAACCAGACGAGACACCGAGTGTTTCTCCATAAACTCGGACATATCGATACGGACCATCGCCTCGTCGCTATCAAACATAAAGTTCGCCAGCGCCTTACAAAGCTCTGTTTTCCCCACACCCGTTGGGCCGAGAAACAGGAATGAACCAATCGGGCGATTTGGATCCGCCAGCCCCGCACGGCTACGACGAATAGCGTTAGATACCGCATCAACCGCTTCGTTCTGACCAATAACGCGATGGTGCAGTTCTTGCTCCATACGCAGCAGTTTTTCGCGCTCGCTTTCCATCATGCGAGAAACAGGGATCCCCGTCCAACGCGCCAGCACTTCAGCAATTTCGGCATCGGTCACTTTATTACGCAACAGACGCATAGTTTTGCCTTCGAGCTGCGTTGCGGCTTCCAGTTGCTTTTCCAGTTCCGGGATTTTGCCGTATTGCAGTTCAGACATCCGCGCCAGGTCACCCACACGGCGAGCCTGTTCAATAGCAATTTTCGCCTGTTCCAGTTCCGCTTTAATGGTCTGTGTACCAGAAAGCGATGCTTTCTCTGCTTTCCACTCTTCTTCTAACTCGGAGTACTGACGTTCTTTGTCGCTCAGTTCTTCGTTGAGCATATCCAGGCGTTTTTTACTGGCTTCATCAGACTCTTTCATTAACGCCTGTTGTTCCAGTTTAAGCTGGATGATACGACGATCGAGTCGGTCGAGTTCTTCTGGTTTTGAGTCAATCTGCATACGAATGCTGGATGCTGCTTCATCGATCAGGTCGATGGCTTTATCCGGCAGCTGACGGTCAGCAATGTAGCGATGAGACAACGTCGCAGCTGCAACAATTGCCGGGTCAGTAATTTGCACATGGTGGTGCAGTTCGTAACGTTCTTTTAAGCCACGCAGAATAGCAATGGTGTCTTCAACAGAAGGCTCGGCAACAAACACTTTCTGGAAACGACGCTCCAGCGCAGCATCTTTTTCGATGTACTGGCGATATTCGTCAAGCGTCGTGGCACCTACGCAGTGCAATTCACCACGCGCCAGCGCCGGTTTCAGCATGTTTCCGGCGTCCATTGCGCCATCGGCTTTACCCGCGCCGACCATGGTATGTAATTCGTCGATAAACAGGATGACGTTGCCTTCCTGTTTAGCAAGATCGTTAAGTACGCCTTTTAAACGTTCTTCAAACTCACCGCGATATTTCGCCCCAGCCACCAGCGCGCCCATATCCAGCGCCAGTACGCGGCGGCCTTTCAACCCTTCGGGCACTTCGCCGTTGATAATACGCTGCGCCAGACCTTCAACGATGGCAGTTTTACCGACGCCGGGTTCACCAATCAATACCGGGTTATTTTTAGTACGACGTTGCAGCACCTGAATGGTACGGCGAATTTCTTCATCACGACCAATCACCGGATCGAGTTTGCCTTGTTCGGCTCGTTCGGTAAGGTCGATGGTATATTTTTTCAAAGCCTGACGTTGGTCTTCAGCACCTTGATCGTTCACGCTTTCACCTCCACGCATTTGTTCAATCGCTTGAGTAATGTTGGCGGTGGTCGCCCCTGCTGCTTTCAGGATGTCGGCCAGCGTGCCGCGAGACTCAAGTGCCGCCAGAACGAACAGTTCTGACGAGATAAAGTTATCACCACGTTTTTGCGCCAGCTTGTCGCAAAGATTAAGAACGCGCACCAGATCCTGTGATGGCTGGACATCACCACCAGTACCTTCAACCTGTGGTAAACGATTTAATGCCTGATTGATATCTGTGCGCAACTGGCCAGCATTAATGCCAGCGGATGTTAATAAAGGACTAACCGAACCCCCTTCCTGATTCAGCAGGGCGCTCATTAAATGAAGTGGTTCGATGAATTGGTTGTCGTGCCCGAGTGCAAGTGATTGGGCATCGGCAAGAGCAAGCTGGAATTTATTAGTAAGACGATCCAGACGCATAACTCCTCCCATAACGGATCAAAGTTGCTACTGGAGATTAAATGAGGTCATCCCTCAATTATTCAAGGTTATTGACCAGATTAATGTGAAAAGAAAATCACGCGTACCGGATCGTCTTGATTCTTTAGGTTATATCAGCCAAATGAAACTTGCCATACGACCGGTGGTCTTGTCGCGACGATAAGAGAAGAAAGTCTCATTTTCCGTATATGTACAACGGTCGCCGCCGAAAATTTGTTCAACACCAACGCTCGCCAGACGCTGCCGGGCAAGCTGATAAATATCCGCCAGATACTTATCACCATGCTGAATGAAAGCTGTACTCGCTTTGGCGTCTACTGCCATAAACGCCTCGCGAACCTCCGCCCCCACTTCGAACGCACGTGGCCCAATTGCCGGCCCTAACCAGGCGAGAATATTTTCCGGATTATCAGCAAAACAGGAAACCGTCTCTTCCAACACGCCTGCGCACAGTCCACGCCAGCCAGCATGAGCGGCGGCGACCTCCGTTCCCGCACGATTGCAAAACAGCACGGGCAGGCAGTCGGCAGTCATCACTGCGCAAACCGTGCCAGGCGTATTGCTATAAGAGGCATCTGCTCGTTTTGAGGCATAAGGTTCGCCAATAAGCTTAAGCACGTCTTTGCCGTGTACCTGCTCAAGCCAGACCGGTTTAGAAGGCAAATTGCCCGCAGCAAAAAGTCGCTTGCGATTCTCCCCAACGTGATCTGGGTTATCGCCACAATGGGCACCGAGGTTGAGCGAGTCATACGGGGGTAAGCTCACACCGCCGATACGGGTAGAGCTACAAGCCGCAACACCTTTTGGCAGCGGCCACTGCGGGACAATCAGCTTACTCATAACCAGTCCACTTCATCCTTATGCTCTTCGAAATCGGCGCGCATCTCCTCAATCAGCTCCACCATATCTTGTGGAATAGGCGCATGCCATTCCATTTCGATGCCGGAGATCGGGTGATAAAGACGCAGCATGGTTGCATGAAGCGCCTGACGGTCAAACTTACGCAGCGTGGAGATAAACGCTTCCGAAGCACCTTTTGGCGGACGCGGACGTCCACCATAAACCGGATCGCCCACCAGCGGATGAGTGATATGGGCCATATGCACGCGGATCTGGTGCGTACGTCCGGTTTCCAGACGCAACCGCAGACGCGTGTGCACACGGAAGTGTTCCATGATGCGATAGTGAGTGACCGCCGGTTTACCCATGGGATGTACCGCCATGTGAGTACGTTTGGTCGGGTGGCGGCTGATTGGTTCATCTACTGTACCGCCAGCGGTCATATGACCAATTGCCACCGCTTCATACTCACGTGTAATTTCACGCCGTTGCAAAGATTCGACTAAACGCGTCTGAGCCGGAACGGTTTTTGCCACAACCATCAGGCCAGTGGTGTCTTTATCCAGACGATGGACAATGCCCGCACGCGGTACATCGGCAATGGGCGGATAATAATGAAGCAATGCATTCAGTACCGTGCCATCCGGGTTACCCGCGCCAGGATGTACCACCAGGTCGCGCGGTTTATTAATAACGATGATATCTTCATCTTCATAGACGATATCCAGCGGGATATCCTGCGGTTCAAAACGCGCTTCTTCTTCAATCTCAGCGTTGATGGCAACCTGCTCGCCACCCAATACTTTTTCTTTCGGCTTATCACACACTTTGCCGTTAACCAGCACACGCTGGTCGAGGATCCATTCTTTTATCCGCGAACGTGAATAATCCGGGAACATTTCGGCCAAAGCCTGATCTAAGCGTTGACCGAGTTGGTTTTCGGACACCGTTGCAGTGAGCTGTACTCGTTGTGCCATATATACTGCTTCTTCGTTTATCGTTGGGGTTTTACGGCTTTGCCGTTTAATATAGTGTGCTATTGTAGCTGGTCTTAACCGGGAGCAGGAACAGAGAATCTCCCGTATTACATTTTGAGGAAAGTCAAAACGTCATGACGCGCATGAAATATCTGGTGGCAGCCGCCACACTAAGCCTGTTTTTGGCGGGTTGCTCGGGGTCAAAGGAAGAAGTACCTGATAATCCGCCAAATGAAATTTACGCGACTGCACAACAAAAGCTGCAGGACGGTAACTGGAGACAGGCAATAACGCAACTGGAAGCGTTAGATAATCGCTATCCGTTTGGTCCGTATTCGCAGCAGGTGCAGCTGGATCTCATCTACGCCTACTATAAAAACGCCGATTTGCCGTTAGCACAGGCTGCCATCGATCGTTTTATTCGCCTTAACCCGACCCACCCGAATATCGATTATGTCATGTACATGCGTGGCCTGACCAATATGGCGCTGGATGACAGTGCGCTGCAAGGGTTCTTTGGCGTTGACCGTAGCGATCGCGATCCTCAACATGCACGAGCTGCGTTTAGTGACTTTTCCAAACTGGTGCGCGGCTATCCGAACAGTCAGTACACCACCGATGCCACCAAACGTCTGGTATTCCTGAAAGATCGTCTGGCGAAATATGAATACTCCGTTGCCGAGTATTATACAGAACGTGGTGCATGGGTTGCTGTCGTTAACCGCGTAGAAGGCATGTTGCGCGACTATCCGGATACCCAGGCTACGCGTGATGCGCTGCCGCTGATGGAAAATGCATACCGTCAGATGCAGATGAATGCGCAAGCTGAAAAAGTAGCGAAAATCATCGCCGCAAACAGCAGCAATACATAACAGAAACCTGAAACACAAAACGGCAGCCTTGAGCTGCCGTTTTTTTATTCTGTTAGTTGTGAAACTGAAGCGATTTAGTCACTATCGATCTCATCAAATATGGCTCGCTTTGAGATATTCCTCAAGTAAAAAAACACCTCTTCCTGCGATTTCTCACAAAAAAGATTCGTTGACAAAAAGTGACAAAATTATGAGATTTCCATCACACATTTTGACATCAGGAACGGTATGCTGAATTTACCAAGACGGGAAGACAAGAGGTAAAATTTATGACAATGAACATTACCAGCAAACAAATGGAAATTACTCCGGCCATCCGCCAACATGTCGCAGACCGTCTCGCCAAACTGGAAAAATGGCAAACACATCTGATTAATCCACATATCATTCTGTCCAAAGAGCCACAAGGGTTTGTTGCTGACGCCACAATCAATACACCTAACGGCGTTCTGGTTGCCAGTGGTAAACATGAAGATATGTACACCGCAATTAACGAATTGATCAACAAGCTGGAACGGCAGCTCAATAAACTGCAGCACAAAGGCGAAGCACGTCGTGCCGCAACATCGGTGAAAGACGCCAACTTCGTCGAAGAAGTTGAAGAAGAGTAGTCCTTTATATTGAGTGTATCGCCAACGCGCCTTCGGGCGCGTTTTTTGTTGACAGCGTGAAAACAGTACGGGTACTGTACTGAAGTCACTTAAGGAAACAAACATGAAACACACACCGTTTTTCTTCGCATTCTTTTTTACCTTCCCCTGAATGGGAGGCGTTTCGTCGTGTGAAACAGAATGCGAAGACGAACAATAAGGCCTCCCAAATCGGGGGGCCTTTTTTATTGATAACAATAAGGCAACACTATGACATCGGAAAATCCATTACTGGCGCTGCGAGAGAAAATCAGCGCGCTGGATGAAAAATTATTAGCATTACTGGCAGAGCGGCGCGAACTGGCCGTCGAGGTGGGAAAAGCCAAATTGCTCTCGCATCGCCCGGTACGTGATATTGATCGTGAACGCGATTTACTGGAAAGATTAATTACGCTCGGTAAAGCGCACCATCTGGACGCCCATTACATTACTCGCCTGTTCCAGCTCATTATTGAAGATTCCGTATTAACTCAGCAGGCGTTGCTCCAGCAACATCTCAATAAAATTAATCCGCACTCAGCACGCATCGCTTTTCTCGGCCCCAAAGGTTCTTATTCCCATCTTGCGGCGCGCCAGTATGCTGCCCGTCACTTTGAGCAATTCATTGAAAGTGGCTGCGCCAAATTTGCCGATATTTTTAATCAGGTGGAAACCGGCCAGGCCGACTATGCCGTCGTACCGATTGAAAATACCAGCTCCGGTGCCATAAATGACGTTTACGATCTGCTGCAACATACCAGTTTGTCGATTGTTGGCGAGATGACGTTAACTATCGACCATTGTTTGTTGGTCTCCGGCACTACTGATTTATCCACCATCAATACGGTCTACAGCCATCCGCAGCCATTCCAGCAATGCAGCAAATTCCTTAATCGTTATCCGCACTGGAAGATTGAATATACCGAAAGTACGTCTGCGGCAATGGAAAAGGTTGCACAGGCAAAATCACCGCATGTTGCTGCGTTGGGAAGCGAAGCTGGCGGCACTTTGTACGGTTTGCAGGTACTGGAGCGTATTGAAGCGAATCAGCGACAAAACTTCACCCGATTTGTGGTGTTGGCACGTAAAGCCATTAACGTGTCTGACCAGGTTCCAGCGAAAACGACGTTGTTAATGGCGACCGGGCAACAAGCTGGTGCGCTGGTTGAAGCGTTGCTGGTACTGCGCAACCACAGTCTGATTATGACCCGTCTGGAATCACGTCCGATTCACGGTAATCCGTGGGAAGAGATGTTTTATCTGGATATTCAGGCCAATCTTGAATCAGCGGAAATGCAAAAAGCATTGAAAGAGTTAGGGGAAATCACCCGTTCGATGAAGGTATTGGGCTGTTACCCAAGTGAGAACGTAGTGCCTGTTGATCCAACCTGATGAAAAAGTGCCGGATGACGTGAATCATCCGGCACTGGATTATTACTGGCGATTGTCATTCGCCTGACGCAATAACACGCGGCTTTCACTTTGAAAACGCTGTGCGTAATCGCCGAACCAGTGCTCCACCTTGCGGAAACTGTCAATAAACGCCTGCTTATCGCCCTGCTCCAGCAACTCAATCGCCTCGCCGAAACGCTTATAGTAACGTTTGATTAACGCCAGATTACGCTCTGACGACATAATAATGTCGGCATAAAGCTGCGGATCCTGAGCAAACAGTCGCCCGACCATCGCCAGCTCAAGGCGGTAAATCGGCGAAGAGAGCGCCAGTAGTTGCTCAAGCTGAACATTTTCTTCTGCCAAGTGCAGCCCATAAGCAAAAGTAGCGAAGTGGCGCAGAGCCTGAATAAACGCCATATTCTGATCGTGCTCGACAGCGCTAATACGATGCAACCGAGCGCCCCAGACCTGAATTTGCTCCAGAAACCATTGGTATGCTTCCGGCTTACGTCCATCACACCAGACTACAACTTGCTTTGCCAGGCTACCGCTGTCCGGGCCGAACATCGGGTGTAACCCCAGCACCGGGCCATCGTGCGCCGCCAGCATGGCCTGTAATGGTCCATTTTTCACCGATGCCAGATCAACCAGAATACAATCTTTCGGTAAAGGCGGTAATTTGCCGATAACTTGCTCAGTAACGTGGATGGGCACACTAACAATCACCATTCCGGCATCGGCAACAATATCAGCCGCTCGATCCCAGTCATGTTGCTCCAGAATCCGCACCTGATAACCCGAGAGTGTTAGCATCTTCTCGAACAGACGTCCCATCTGACCGCCACCACCGACGATAACCACCGGGCGCAGTGACGGACAAAGCGTTTTAAATCCTTTGTCGTTTTCACTGGAGTAAGATTCACGCATCACCCGACGCAAAACATCCTCAATCAGATCTGGCGGTACACCCAGAGCTTCCGCCTCTGCACGACGCGAGGCCAACATAGATGCCTCGCGCTCCGGAACATAAATAGGCAGTCCAAAGCGGCTTTTCACCTCGCCCACTTCAGCAACCAGTTCCAGACGCTTCGCTAATAAATTCAGCAGCGCTTTATCGACTTCATCAATTTGATCGCGTAATGCGGTCAATTCAGCAACCATAATAAACCTCTTAAGCCACGCGAGCCGTCAGCTGCCCGTTCAGATCCTGATGAATTTCACGCAGCAAGGCATCGGTCATTTCCCAGCTAATGCAGGCATCGGTTACGGATACACCGTATTTCATTTCACTGCGCGGTTGCTCGGAAGACTGATTGCCCTCGTGGATATTACTTTCGATCATCAGACCAATAATTGAGCGATTGCCATCTTTGATTTGAGCAACCACGGATTCTGCCACCGCAGGCTGACGGCGATAATCTTTATTGGAATTACCGTGGCTGCAATCTACCATCAGAGACGGGCGCAGTCCCGCCTGTTCCATCTCTTTTTCACATTGCGCAACATCCGCAGGGCTATAGTTTGGCGCTTTACCACCGCGCAGGATCACATGCCCGTCCGGATTCCCCTGAGTTTGTAGCAACGCAACCTGCCCTGCCTGGTTAATGCCAACAAAACGGTGCGGCTGGGCGGCGGCGCGCATAGCGTTAATTGCCGTTGCCAGACTGCCATCGGTGCCGTTTTTAAAACCAACCGGCATGGAAAGCCCGGAGGCCATTTCACGGTGAGTTTGCGATTCCGTTGTACGAGCACCAATTGCTGACCAGCTAAACAGATCGCCCAGGTATTGCGGGCTATTCGGATCTAACGCTTCCGTCGCCAGTGGCAGTCCCATATTCACCAGCTCAAGCAGCAATTTACGCGCGATCTGCAGCCCGGCTTCTACATCAAAAGAGCCATCCATATGGGGATCGTTAATTAACCCTTTCCAGCCGACAGTGGTACGGGGTTTTTCAAAATAGACGCGCATTACCAGATAGAGGCTATCGCTGACCTCTGCGGCAAGGGCTTTAAATCGACGAGCATATTCCAGAGCAGTTTCCGGATCATGAATGGAACAAGGACCACATACTACCAGCAGACGAGGATCGCGCCCGGCGATAATATCTGAAATGGTTTTACGCGAGTCAGCAATCTGGGCTTCTTGTTGCAGGCTTAATGGAAAAGCGGCCTTCAGTTGTTCCGGAGTCATTAAAACCTGTTCGTCGGTAATATGTACGTTATTCAGCGCGTCTTTTTGCATGATGGCGATCCTGTTTATGCTCGTTTGCGATAGTTGATCCTCAGCGAGGATGACGTAACGATAACACATAAAGTAAAGTTTTCAATCCATATTTCGTACACATTTCTTTACGTAAGCAATTTATTCGCGCTTTTTACCCTTATTTCTGTATATATAAATTTACACCATCTTTAAAAACAATCCGCTATGCTTTGAAAAAGGAGAAAGAAATGATGAAAAAATTTATCGCCCCCTTGTTGGCTTTACTGGTTAGCGGATGTCAGATTGATCCTTATACTCACGCGCCAACCTTGACCAGCACCGACTGGTATGATGTTGGTATGGAAGATGCGATATCGGGCAGCGCCATTAAAGATGACGATGCATTTAGCGATTCACAGGCGGATCGCGGTCTATACCTTAAAGGATATGCCGAAGGGCAAAAGAAAACTTGCCAGACCGATTTTACTTATGCCCGGGGGCTTTCTGGTAAAAGCTTTCCTGCCAGCTGCAATAATGTTGAAAATGCCAGCCAACTGCATGAAGTATGGCGAAAAGGGGCTGATGAAAATGCCAGCACAATACGATTAAATTAATTACCCCCAAAATAAATTAAGCATGAGATTTTACTCATTATGTTTTATTTCTCACATTGATGACGACCGCATGAAAGGATGATATTTTAATGAGCATTCTGAAAAAATATCGATGCATTTCGAGCGAAGATGGTGAGGATCCCTGAATGCGTTTTTCTCACCGACTGTTCTTACTACTGATTCTCCTGCTGACGGGAGCACCAATACTCGCTCAGGAACCTTCTGACGTTGCGAAAAACGTGCGTATGATGGTTTCCGGTATTGTCAGTTACACCCGCTGGCCTGGGCTATCAGGGCCACCAAAGTTATGTATCTTTTCATCTTCACGTTTTAGTACCGCCTTACAAGAAAATGCTGCTACATCTTTACCTTATCTGCCTGTCATCATTCATACTCAACAAGAGGCGATAATTTCAGGCTGCAATGGTTTTTATTTTGGCAACGAGTCACCGACATTCCAGATGGAATTAACCGAACAATATCCGTCAAAGGCGTTATTATTAATTGCCGAACAAAATACCGAGTGCATTATTGGTAGCGCCTTTTGTCTGATCATCCACAATAATGACGTCAGATTTGCCGTAAACCTGGATGCCTTATCGCGTAGCGGTGTAAAGGTCAACCCGGATGTCTTAATGCTCGCACGGAAGAAAAATGATGGATAACGATAATTCTCTTCATAAGCGCCCCACGTTTAAAAGAGCATTACGCAACATCAGCATGACCAGCATATTTATCACTATGACGCTGATCTGGCTGCTGCTTTCCGTGACGTCAGTGCTAACCCTGAAACAATACGCGCAAAAAAACCTGGCACTGACAGCAGCAACAATGACTTACAGTCTGGAAGCAGCTGTCGTTTTTGCCGATGGCCCTGCAGCAACTGAAACACTGGCAGCGCTGGGCCAGCAAGGCCAATTTTCAACTGCAGAAGTGCGTGATAAGCAGCAAAATATTCTGGCATCCTGGCATTACACCCATAAGGAACCAGGCGATACTTTCAGCAATTTCATAAGCCACTGGCTCTTCCCTGCCCCCATCATTCAGCCGATTCGTCACAATAGTGAAACCATTGGCGAAGTACGCTTAACTGCTCGCGACAGTTCAATCAGCCATTTTATCTGGTTTTCGCTCGCTGTCCTGACCGGTTGTATTCTGCTGGCATCAGGCATCGCAATTACCCTCACCCGCCATTTGCACAATGGCCTGGTGGAAGCGCTGAAAAATATCACCGATGTCGTACATGATGTGCGTTCTAACCGCAATTTTTCCCGACGAGTTTCGGAAGAACGTATCGCTGAGTTTCACCGCTTCGCTCTCGACTTCAACAGTCTGCTGGATGAAATGGAAGAGTGGCAGCTTCGTTTACAGGCCAAAAATGCGCAGCTTCTACGTACCGCGCTACATGACCCATTAACCGGGCTGGCTAACCGCGCAGCGTTTCGTAGCGGCATCAACACGTTGATGAACAATTCCGATGCCCGAAAAACGTCGGCGTTACTATTTCTTGATGGCGATAATTTCAAATATATCAATGATACCTGGGGTCATGCGACGGGCGATAGAGTCTTGATTGAAATAGCAAAACGGTTAGCTGAATTTGGCGGGCTGCGACATAAAGCATACCGCCTGGGCGGCGATGAATTCGCTATGGTGCTCTATGATGTACAGTCGGAATCTGAAGTGCAGCAGATATGCTCAGCACTGACACAAATTTTTAATCTCCCGTTTGATCTTCATAATGGCCATCAGACTACCATGACATTAAGCATTGGTTACGCGATGACCATTGAGCACGCCTCTGCGGAAAATTTACAAGAGCTTGCCGATCACAATATGTATCAGGCCAAACACCAGCGTGCCGAAAAGCTGGTGAGATAACAAGGATATATCGATATGATAAAGCACCTGCTAGCCCCCCTGATTTTCACCTCGCTAATACTTACTGGCTGCCAGTCCCCTCAGGGAAAGTTTACTCCTGAGCAAGTCGCCGCTATGCAATCTTATGGATTTACTGAATCCGCCGGCGACTGGTCGCTGGGCTTATCAGATGCCATTCTGTTCGCAAAAAATGACTACAAATTGCTCCCGGAAAGCCAGCAACAAATCCAAACCATGGCAGCCAAATTGGCCTCGACAGGGCTAACACATGCCCGTATGGATGGACACACCGACAACTATGGTGAAGACAGTTACAACGAAGTCTTATCATTAAAACGGGCGAATGTCGTGGCCGATGCATGGGCTATGGGTGGACAAATTCCGCGCAGCAATCTCATCACACAGGGTTTAGGAAAAAAATATCCCATAGCCAGTAACAAGACCGCCCAGGGCCGCGCCGAAAACCGCCGCGTCGCAGTGGTGATTACAACCCCTTAAAACACGAGCAAACAGACAAAAAAAGGGCCAGCCAATTGGCCAGCCCTTCTTAACAGGATGTCGCTTAAGCGAAATCTTAGTTAAGACGCTCTTTGATACGAGCAGCCTTACCAGTACGCTCACGCAGGTAGTACAGTTTAGCTTTACGAACAGCACCACGACGTTTGACAGAAATGCTGTCAACTACCGGAGAGTGAGTCTGGAAGACACGCTCAACGCCTTCGCCGTTGGAAATTTTACGAACAGTGAATGCAGAGTGCAGACCGCGGTTACGAATTGCGATAACCACGCCCTCGAATGCCTGCAGACGTTTTTTGGAACCTTCAACAACCCATACTTTCACTTCCACGGTATCACCCGGACGGAAGGAAGGTACGTCCTGCTTCATCTGCTCTTGTTCAAGTTGCTTAATAATGTTGCTCATAATTTAATCTCTTATCCTGGGTAAACTGATATCTCGGGGGCTTACGCCATCCCATCATGTTTATGTTGCTGTTGTGCGTGTTCCGTTTTGAACTCCGCCAGCAACCTTGCTTGCTCTTCAGTCAGAGCCAGGTTTTCCAGAAGTTCAGGTCTTCTAAGCCAGGTACGGCCCAGCGACTGTTTCAAACGCCAGCGACGTATCTCGGCATGGTTGCCCGACAGTAACACTGGCGGAACTTCCATCCCTTCTAACACCTCAGGCCGCGTATAGTGCGGGCAATCCAGCAATCCTTCAGCAAAGGAGTCTTCCGTTGCCGAGGCCTCATGTCCCAGTACTCCCGGAATAAACCGGGAAACGGAGTCAATCAGCGTCATTGCTGGTAACTCACCACCACTGAGAACGTAATCGCCGATTGACCATTCTTCATCAATTTCGGTTTGGATCACGCGCTCATCTATACCTTCGTAGCGACCGCACACCAGAATCAATTTTTGATTCGTTGCCAGCTCGCTGACGCCCGCTTGATCAAGCTTGCGTCCCTGTGGTGACAGATAAATCACCTTTGCGCCTTCACCCGCCGCGGCTTTTGCTGCATGAATGGCGTCCCGCAAGGGTTGCACCATCATTAACATCCCCGGTCCGCCGCCGTAAGGACGATCGTCCACGGTACGGTGCCGGTCATACGTGAAGTCGCGAGGACTCCAGCTCTGGATGCTCAGCAGGCCATTTTTAACTGCCCGGCCAGTTACCCCGTAATCGGTAATTGCGCGGAACATTTCAGGAAACAGGCTAATTATGCCAATCCACATAGCGCCGTCTTTTACCGTTTATCCGGTGGTTTAAAAACCAGGATCCCAATCTACTTCGATTGAACGAGTAGTGAGATCGACTTTCTTGATAACCTGCCCATCGAGGAACGGTACGAGACGTTCCTTGATACCAAACGCATCTTTCAGGTTTGCCTTAATGACGAGAACGTCATTAGATCCGGTTTCCATCATATCTACGACTTTACCGAGATCGTAGCCTTCAGTGGTTACTACCTGGCAGCCCATCAGGTCTTTCCAGTAGTAGTCACCCTCTTCAAGCTGAGGCAACTGCGATGAATCCACGACAATTTCACAATTCGTCAGCAGGTTCGCCGCATCACGATCGTCAACGCCTTTCAGCTTGATGATCATGTCCTGATTGTGGTGCTTCCAGCTTTCCAGCTGGACTTGCTGCCACTGACCCGCCTTCTGGATAAACCAGGGCTGATAGTCAAAAATGCTTTCGGCGTCTTCGGTGGAAGAAAACACTCTGAGCCACCCACGAATACCGTAAGACGAACCCATTTTTCCCAAAACGATGGGATCAACAGGTGCTTGCGCGGTGAGTTGTTTGCTCATCATGACCACCGTGACAGATTAAGCTGCTTTGTTTACTTCTTTGATCAGCGCAGCAACGCGATCAGAAATAGTTGCGCCCTGGCCAACCCAGTGAGCGATGCGATCCAGATCCAGGCGAGTGCCTTCTTCTTTTTCGCTAGCGATTGGGTTGAAGAAACCAACGCGCTCGATGAAGCGACCGTTGCGTGCATTACGGCTGTCAGCGACAACAACCTGGTAGAACGGACGCTTTTTAGCGCCGTGACGTGCTAAACGAATAGTTACCATAACATCCTCTTGTGTGAATAAAACAACCGGACCCCATCGAGGAACGGAGTCCGGTGTCATATTAAAAGCCCGAAAATTTTACTGATTTCTGGAGAAAATGCAATCAGCAGTTAATAACTCTGTCGCATAAGGTCATTTAGCGACCAGGAAATCCCGGCGGCATCATCCCTTTCATGCTTCTCATCATCTTCGCCATCCCGCCCTTCTTCATTTTCTTCATCATGCGCTGCATGTCGTCGAACTGCTTCAGAAGGCGGTTAACGTCCTGTACCTGCATCCCGCAACCGGCGGCGATACGACGCTTACGCGAACCTTTGATGATTTCTGGCTTAGCGCGCTCTTTCATCGTCATCGAGTTGATGATGGCTTCCATACGCACCAGCACTTTGTCGTCCATCTGCGACTTGACGTTATCCGGAATCTGCCCCATGCCCGGCAGCTTGCCCATCAGGTTGGCCATGCCGCCCATATTTTTCATCTGGCGCAGCTGCTCAAGAAAGTCGTTGAGATCGAAGCCGTCGCCTTTTTTCAGCTTGCTGGCTAATTTCTCAGCTTGCGCGCGGTCAACTTTGCTTTCGATATCTTCGATCAGTGACAGTACGTCGCCCATGCCGAGAATACGGGAGGCTATACGGTCCGGATGGAATGGCTCCAGCGCCTCGGTTTTCTCGCCAACACCGAGGAACTTGATCGGTTTGCCAGTGATGTGACGAATAGAGAGCGCCGCACCGCCGCGGGCATCGCCGTCCACTTTGGTCAACACTACACCGGTAAGCGGTAACGCTTCATTGAATGCTTTTGCCGTATTGGCCGCATCCTGACCGGTCATGGCATCGACCACAAATAGGGTTTCAACCGGATTAATCGACGCATGGACTTGTTTGATCTCGTCCATCATCGCTTCGTCAACGTGCAGACGACCGGCAGTATCCACCAGCAGCACGTCGTAGAATTTCAGTTTGGCTTCTTTCAGCGCCGCGTTAACGATATCTACCGGCTTCTGACCAACATCAGAAGGGAAGAAATCAACGCCCACCTGCTCTGCCAGCGTCTCAAGCTGTTTGATTGCCGCCGGGCGATAGACGTCGGCAGAAACCACCAGTACTTTCTTCTTGTGCTTCTCGCGCAGGAACTTACCGAGTTTACCAACGCTGGTTGTTTTACCGGCACCTTGCAGGCCCGCCATCAGCACGACCGCAGGCGGTTGCGCAGCCAGGTTCAGGGTCTGGTTCTCTTCGCCCATCGCCGCAACCAGTTCGTTACGGACAATTTTGACGAACTCCTGCCCCGGCGTCAGGCTCTTATTAACTTCATGACCAACCGCTTTCTCTTTTACGCGATTGATAAACTCACGCACTACCGGCAGAGCGACGTCAGCCTCCAGCAGCGCCATGCGCACTTCGCGCAGCGTATCTTTTACGTTGTCTTCAGTGAGGCGTCCACGGCCACTGATATTGCGCAGCGTGCGCGACAAACGATCGGTTAAATTATCAAACATTGTCTCTCGCCTGGGGTGGAAACGGTTGGCCGCAATCGCGACACATCATCAGTATTTTGCCGCAGTATAACATGAAGGCGTCTTTGTTGTTATGCAACGGTTGGAGCAGCGTTCACCTGACGCTATACTGCTTCTCTTTCTTATTGCTCAAACTGTCGACATTACTATGCCCGTTTTTGCTCTGCTCGCGCTTGTCGCCTACTCCGTCAGTCTTGCGCTGATTGTTCCCGGTCTGCTGCAAAAAAACGGCGGCTGGCGGCGCATGGCTATTATTTCTGCGGTCATCGCGCTGGTCTGCCACGCAATCGCTCTGGAAGCCCGCATCCTGCCCGACGGTGATAGTGGACAAAACCTCAGCCTGCTGAACGTTGGTTCATTGGTCAGTTTGATGATCTGTACGGTAATGACCATTGTGGCTTCTCGCAATCGTGGCTGGTTGTTGCTACCCATTGTCTATGCCTTTGCGCTTATCAACCTGGCGCTGGCGACCTTCATGCCCAATGAATACATCACCCATCTGGAAGCAACGCCGGGGATGCTGGTGCACATTGGCTTATCGCTTTTTTCCTATGCCACGCTAATTATCGCTGCCCTGTACGCGCTGCAACTGGCGTGGATTGATTACCAACTGAAGAACAAGAAGCTGGCGTTTAACCAGGAAATGCCTCCATTGATGAGTATCGAGCGTAAAATGTTCCATATCACGCAGATTGGCGTGGTGCTGCTAACGCTCACTCTTTGCACTGGCCTGTTCTACATGCACAACTTATTTAGCATGGAAAATATCGACAAGGCCGTGCTCTCTATCGTGGCGTGGTTTGTCTATATTGTGCTGCTGTGGGGACATTATCATGAAGGATGGCGTGGACGCCGCGTCGTCTGGTTTAACGTTGCGGGTGCAGTCATTCTGACACTGGCCTACTTCGGTAGCCGAATTGTCCAGCAGTTAATCAGCTAAACCCAGAAAAGGAGTTTCCCCTGGAACACATTTCTACTACTACGTTGATCATTATTCTGATCATCATGGTGGTCATTTCAGCCTATTTTTCCGGGTCCGAAACCGGAATGATGACCCTCAACCGCTATCGTCTGCGGCATATGGCGAAACAGGGTAATCGCTCGGCCAAACGCGTCGAAAAATTACTGCGTAAGCCAGACCGCCTGATAAGTCTGGTGTTAATCGGCAATAACCTGGTCAATATTCTTGCCTCCGCGCTCGGCACTATTGTTGGAATGCGTTTGTACGGCGATGCGGGCGTGGCAATTGCGACTGGTGTGCTGACTTTTGTCGTGCTGGTTTTTGCTGAGGTATTGCCAAAAACCATTGCCGCGCTGTACCCGGAAAAAGTCGCTTATCCGAGTAGTTTTCTGCTGGCTCCGCTGCAAATTTTGATGATGCCGCTGGTCTGGTTGCTGAATGCTATTACCCGCATGTTAATGCGCATAATGGGCATCAAAACCGATATCGTGGTTAGTGGCTCTTTAAGCAAAGAAGAATTACGCACCATTGTGCACGAATCGCGGTCACAAATTTCCCGTCGCAATCAGGATATGCTGCTGTCGGTACTCGATCTGGAAAAGATGACCGTCGATGACATCATGGTGCCGCGCAGTGAAATTATCGGTATTGATATCAACGATGACTGGAAATCGATTCTGCGCCAACTCTCCCACTCACCTCACGGGCGCATCGTGCTCTACCGTGATTCGCTGGACGACGCCATCAGTATGCTGCGTGTGCGTGAAGCCTGGCGACTCATGTCGGAGAAAAAAGAGTTCACCAAAGAAACCATGCTACGCGCCGCGGACGAGATCTATTTTGTCCCGGAGGGTACGCCGCTCAGCACACAGTTGGTGAAGTTTCAGCGCAACAAAAAGAAAGTCGGCCTGGTCGTCAACGAGTATGGAGACATTCAGGGGCTGGTGACGGTCGAAGATATTCTCGAAGAGATTGTCGGCGATTTCACCACGTCGATGTCGCCAACACTTGCCGAAGAGGTCACGCCGCAAAACGACGGGTCGGTGATTATCGATGGCACCGCCAACGTGCGAGAAATTAACAAAGCCTTTAACTGGCATCTACCGGAAGATGATGCTCGTACTGTTAACGGCGTCATTCTGGAAGCGCTGGAGGAGATCCCGGTAGCAGGCACCCGCGTGCGTATAGGCGAGTACGATATCGATATTCTCGACGTACAGGACAATATGATTAAGCAGGTAAAAGTTTTTCCTGTAAAACCGCTGCGCGAGAGTGTGGCGGAGTAACGAAAACGGCCCGGCATTCGCATGCTGGGCCGTGATTTATTACGAAAGCTGAAATTAAGCTTTTGCTTTCGCTACAGTCACCATCGCCGCACGAATCGTACGACCGTTCAGCGTATAACCTTTCTGCATAATGCCCAGTACGTTACCTGGCGCAACGTCATCAGATTCCACCATTGCGATGGCCTGATGCACATTTGGGTCCAGTGGGACGTTGGTTTCGGCGATCACTTCAACGCCAAACTTACGCACAACATCCAGCATCGACTTCAGCGTCAGCTCAATACCTTCAACCATCGCGGACATATCCGGGTTAGCTTTATCAGCCACTTCCAGCGCACGATCCAGGCTATCAATCACCGGCAGCAATTCGTTGATGAATTTCTCCAGCGCAAATTTGTGGGCTTTTTCGATATCCAGTTCAGTACGACGACGCAGGTTTTCCATTTCGGCTTTTACGCGCAAAATGCCGTCACGTTCACGGGTCTGGGCTTCAGCCAGCTGAGCTTCGAGATTCGCAATTTTTTCATCGCGCGGATCCACCTGCTCAGCAGAAGCTTCTGGCTCAACTGCCTCAATCTCTTCGTGCTGATCCATGATAATTTCTTCCGGGGCTTGCCCCTCAGGCGTTTTCTGTTCTTTACTACTCATGAATTTCTCCGCGTTTTTTTCGCATTCATCTCGCTAACTTCGCTTATTATGGGGATCAGTTTCAGGGTTTCAAGGGAAGCACTCACATTGTCATCAATCTTCGCAACAAGGACCTCGGAAAAATGAATAATCATTTCAAGTGTATTGGCATTGTGGGACACCCACGGCACCCCACTGCACTGACAACACATGAAATGCTCTACCGCTGGCTGTGCACAAAAGGTTACGAGGTCATCGTTGAGCAACAAATCGCTCACGAACTGCAACTGAAGAATGTGAAAACTGGCACGCTCGCGGAGATTGGGCAACAGGCTGATCTCGCGGTTGTCGTTGGCGGCGACGGTAATATGCTGGGCGCGGCGCGCACGCTCGCCCGCTACGATATTAAAGTTATTGGAATCAACCGTGGCAACCTGGGTTTCCTGACTGACCTTGATCCCGATAACGCCCAGCAACAATTAGCCGATGTGCTGGAAGGCCACTACATCAGCGAGAAACGTTTTTTGCTGGAAGCGCAAGTCTGTCAGCAAGATTGCCAGAAACGCATCAGCACGGCGATTAACGAAGTGGTACTTCATCCTGGCAAAGTAGCGCATATGATTGAGTTCGAAGTGTATATCGACGAGATCTTTGCGTTTTCGCAGCGTTCCGATGGACTGATTATTTCGACGCCAACAGGCTCCACCGCATATTCCCTCTCTGCGGGCGGTCCTATTCTGACACCCTCTCTGGATGCGATTACCCTGGTGCCCATGTTCCCGCATACGTTGTCAGCACGACCACTGGTCATAAACAGCAGCAGCACGATCCGTCTGCGTTTTTCGCATCGCCGTAACGACCTGGAAATCAGTTGCGACAGCCAGATAGCACTTCCGATTCAGGAAGGTGAAGATGTCCTGATTCGTCGCTGTGATTACCATCTGAATCTGATTCATCCGAAAGATTACAGTTATTTCAATACATTAAGCACCAAGCTCGGCTGGTCAAAAAAATTATTCTAATTTTACGCCAGCCTCTTTACTGTATATAAAACCAGTTTATACTGTACACAATAACAGTAATGGTTTTTCATACAGGAAAACAACTATGTTGGCACAACTGACCATCAGCAACTTTGCTATCGTTCGTGAGCTTGAGATTGATTTTCATAGCGGCATGACCGTAATAACTGGCGAGACCGGCGCGGGTAAATCTATTGCAATAGATGCCCTCGGCCTTTGTCTCGGTGGTCGCGCTGAAGCCGACATGGTGCGTACCGGCGCTGCTCGTGCCGACCTGTGCGCCCGTTTTTCTCTGAAAGATACGCCAGCGGCCCTGCGTTGGCTGGAAGAAAACCAGCTTGAAGACGGGCATGAATGTTTGCTTCGTCGCGTAATCAGCAGCGATGGTCGCTCCCGTGGTTTCATCAACGGTACAGCTGTTCCTCTGTCACAACTGCGCGAACTGGGTCAGTTGCTGATTCAGATCCATGGTCAGCACGCTCATCAGTTACTCACCAAACCCGAGCACCAAAAATTCCTGCTTGATGGCTATGCCAATGAAACCTCTCAGCTCCAGGAAATGACCGCACGTTATCAGTTGTGGCATCAAAGCTGCCGTGACCTCGCGCATCATCAGCAGTTAAGTCAGGAACGCGCCGCCCGTGCGGAGCTGCTGCAATACCAATTAAAAGAACTTAACGAATTTAATCCGCAGCCTGGAGAGTTTGAGCAAATCGACGAAGAGTACAAACGTCTGGCGAACAGCGGTCAATTGCTGACCACCAGCCAGAATGCATTGGCATTAATGGCTGACGGTGAAGACGCAAATCTGCAAAGTCAACTTTACACGGCTAAACAACTGGTGAGCGAATTGATTGGCATGGACAGCAAACTGTCCGGCGTACTTGATATGCTGGAAGAGGCTACCATCCAGATTGCTGAAGCCAGTGATGAACTACGCCACTACTGCGATCGTCTGGATCTCGATCCCAACCGACTGTTTGAACTTGAACAGCGCATCTCAAAACAGATTTCGCTGGCACGTAAACATCACGTCAGCCCTGAGGCATTGCCACAGTATTACCAGTCGCTACTGGAAGAACAGCAGCAACTGGACGATCAGGCCGACTCACAAGAAACGCTCGCGCTGGCGGTAACGAAACATCATCAGCAGGCACTGGAAACGGCGCGCGCGTTACACCAGCAACGCCAGCATTATGCAAATGAGTTGGCACAGCTGATCACCGATAGTATGCATGCACTCTCTATGCCACATGGGCAGTTTACGATCGATGTTAAATTTGACGAGCATCACCTGGGCGCTGACGGCGCTGATCGTATTGAGTTTCGGGTAACCACCAACCCAGGTCAGCCAATGCAGCCTATTGCCAAAGTCGCATCCGGTGGTGAGTTGTCCCGCATCGCATTGGCAATCCAGGTCATTACCGCGCGTAAAATGGAAACCCCAGCACTGATTTTTGATGAAGTGGATGTAGGGATTAGCGGCCCAACAGCGGCAGTTGTCGGCAAACTGCTACGTCAACTTGGCGAATCAACTCAGGTGATGTGTGTTACCCACCTGCCACAAGTCGCGGGATATGGTCATCAACACTATTTTGTCAGCAAAGAAACCGATGGTGCGATGACAGAAACGCATATGCAATCCCTGGATAAAAAAGCGCGGTTACAAGAGTTGGCGCGCCTGCTTGGTGGCAGTGAAGTCACACGTAACACACTGGCGAATGCGAAAGAACTGCTTGCGGCGTAAACTTTTTTCCTGCTTCACGGTCAGAGTAAACAGCAAAACGCCGTAAGACCGGAAAGCAAAAGGTTTTAAAGTGATGAAAGGTCTATTATCATCGGCATATTACAGATGAGCCACGTACTGCTCGGGCCCGAAAAGGAATCAAATCACTATGCGCTGTAAAACGCTGACTGCTGCAGCAGCAGTACTATTGATGTTGACCGCAGGCTGTTCCACTCTGGAGCGAGTGGTTTACCGTCCTGACATCAACCAGGGGAACTATCTGACCGCTAACGACGTATCCAAAATACGTGTTGGCATGACGCAACAACAAGTTGCGTACGCATTGGGTACACCGCTGATGTCCGATCCATTTGGTACAAATACCTGGTTCTATGTCTTCCGCCAGCAACCTGGTCATGAAGGTGTAACGCAGCAAACGCTGACGCTGACCTTTAACAGTAGCGGTGTGTTGACCAACATTGATAACAAACCTGCGCTGAGTGGTAACTAATAATAAAGTTGCTCTCAAAGACGTTAAAAAAGGTGCTCAATGAGCACCTTTTTTCTGTCTGTTATTTATTCGCTGATTTTTCTGCTCGTTGCCTGCGAAGCTCTTTCGGATCGGCAATGAGAGGACGATAAATCTCCACCCGATCGCCATCATGCACAATATCGCTGAGTTTTGCCGGACGGCTGTAAATGCCGACTTTGTTTTTAGTTAAATCGATATCGGTACGCAATTCCAGCAAACCACTGGCGCGAATAGCTTCTTCAACCGTCGCGCCCTCCTGCAACGTCACGCGCTGCAGGTACTGCTTCTCAGGTAGCGCATAAGCCACCTCAACGGCAATTTTACCTGGCACTGTAGACCTCTTTTGCACGAACAGTAAAAGCCTGCACCATATTAGCTGCCAGCTCTTTAAACACACGACCAAAGGCGAGTTCAATCAACTTATTGGTAAACTCAAAGTCGAGATGAAACTCAATACGGCACGCGTCCTGGCTCAACGGCGTAAACTTCCAACCGCCTATCAATTTCTTAAACGGTCCATCAACCAGACTCATGAGAATACTTTGATTACTGGTCAACTGGTTGCGGGTTGTAAACGTTTTGCTGATCCCAGCCTTAGACACATCTACCGCAGCGGTCATCTGCCCAGGAGTGGACTCCAGAATCCGGCTTCCAGTGCACCCTGGTAAAAACTGAGGATAAGACTGAACGTCATTCACTAACTGATACATTTGCTCCGCGCTGTAGGGTACCAGTGCGGTCCGGCTAATCTGAGGCATAACAATTTCCATCAACAAAAATCCAACAAATAATATCATTTATCCTGCTGTAAAAAAAACGCTATCCCGGCGCTGGGTAACATCGGGATCATGCTAAGATAGAGCCTTGTCCCCCGCAGGATTGATATGGGGTGTTTTCGATTTCAGATTACCGATGATTCACGACGCTTATGACGAAGAAAAAAGCACATAAACCTGGTTCAGCGACCATCGCGCTTAACAAGCGCGCCCGTCACGAATACTTTATCGAAGAAGAGTTCGAAGCGGGACTTGCCCTGCAAGGCTGGGAGGTTAAATCCCTGCGTGCAGGAAAAGCCAATATCAGCGACAGCTACGTCCTTCTGCGTGACGGAGAGGCATTTCTGTTTGGCGCTAACATCACGCCAATGGCTGTGGCCTCCACGCATGTGGTGTGCGATCCTACCCGTACCCGCAAGTTACTTCTCAACCAGCGCGAACTGGACTCATTGTACGGTCGCGTAAATCGAGAAGGCTATACCGTAGTGGCGCTCTCCCTGTACTGGAAAAATGCCTGGTGCAAAGTGAAAATCGGCGTCGCCAAAGGTAAAAAACAGCACGATAAACGTTCAGATATCAAAGAACGCGAATGGCAGGTGGATAAAGCGCGTATCATGAAAAACGCCCATCGTTAAACCTATATAAGCGATACTAATCAAATCCTCACCGCGCCTCCCTATCCGGTGGCGCGAATGAACATCTTGTCGACTGTCAAATCTGACACAGATGTAGCCATCCCATTGCTTAATCGAAAAAAAATCATACTATGCAGGCGCTAATTCCAGGATGATAACGCCTTTTGGGCTAGTCATGCTGCTCATAAATCTGGTATACTTACCGTTACACATTGGGGCTGATTCTGGATTCGACGGGATTTGCGAAACCCAAGGTGCATGCCGAGGGGCGGTTGGCCTCGTAAAAAGCCGCAAAAAATAGTCGCAAACGACGAAAACTACGCTTTAGCAGCTTAATAACCTGCTTAGAGCCCTCTCTCCCTAGCCTCCGCTCTTAGGACGGGGATCAAGAGAGGTCAAACCCAAAAGAGATCGCGTGGAAGCCCTGCCTGGGGTTGAAGCGTTAAAACTTAATCAGGCTAGTTTGTTAGTGGCGTGTCCGTCCGCAGCTGGCAAGCGAATGTAAAGACTGACTAAGCATGTAGTACCGAGGATGTAGGAATTTCGGACGCGGGTTCAACTCCCGCCAGCTCCACCAAATAATGATTGGACGGTGTAAGGACTACACCAACAAAAACAGGAAGTTATAAGTCTCAGCAGGACACCGACCAGACGGTGAGGAGACAAAAAAGGATACGCAACGGAGTCGCGACTCCCTATGACATTAAAGCCCGCTGATGCGGGCTTTTTTATTGGTCCTGACCCGCCCTGAATAGAATTCATCCAATTACAGTCCAGACATATACAGTATCCCTCAGCTCAGTATCAGCTTCTCGACAAATGGTCACTGTTATTTACCCGTTGCCAGAAAGAGTATAATTTGCCCCCATAGCCAGCCTTCCCGGAATCTGTATATTCATTAATATTGTTATCGATTCCATCAAGTAACATAGGTTGGATGCGATTGATCTTACTCACATTAGTCGACACGGAACTCAGTAAGTTGAACTCTGAAAAAGCAGTTTAAATAGCATTTAAACAAATGCCACCAGTTCGAAAAAGAGTATAAGCACACTTAATATATTGTTTTAATTATTCATTTCCTTTCAACCCAATTCTTATCCCTCACATTATTTGTTATTAATTTGTTGTTTTTGATCGCAATAAGAAAACAATATGTAACTTTTATGCGCATTTTTCAGAAATGTAGATATTTTTAGATTATGGCTACGAAATGAGCATCGCCATGTCACCCTACATCTCATAAGAGGATCGCTTCTGATGAATGCACTGACCGCCGTACAAAATAACGCTGTCGATTCAGGCCAGGACTATAGCGGATTCACTCTCATCCCGTCGGCGCAATCCCCGCGTCTGCTGGAACTCACCTTCACCGAACAGACGACCAAACAGTTTCTCGAACAGGTTGCCGAATGGCCCGTACAGGCGCTGGAGTACAAATCGTTTCTGCGTTTTCGGGTAGGCAAAATTCTCGACGATCTGTGTGCGAATCAGCTGCAACCGCTGCTGTTGAAGACCCTGTTAAACCGCGCTGAAGGTGCGCTGTTGATCAATGCGGTGGGTATCGATGATGTCGCGCAGGCGGATGAGATGGTGAAGCTGGCGACGGCGGTGGCGCATCTGATTGGCCGTTCCAATTTCGATGCGATGAGCGGTCAGTATTACGCGCGTTTCGTGGTGAAAAATGTTGATAACTCAGACAGCTATCTTCGTCAGCCGCACCGCGTAATGGAGCTGCACAACGACGGCACTTACGTCGAAGAGATCACTGATTACGTGCTGATGATGAAAATCGACGAGCAAAACATACAGGGCGGTAACTCGCTGCTGCTGCATCTCGATGACTGGGAACATCTGGACCTCTTTTTCCGCCATCCGCTGGCGCGCCGTCCGATGCGCTTTGCCGCGCCGCCGAGCAAAAACGTCAGCAAAGATGTCTTCCATCCGGTGTTCGATGTCGATCAGCAGGGCCGCCCAGTGATGCGCTATATCGACCAGTTTGTCCAGCCGAAAGACTTCGAAGAAGGCGTGTGGTTGAGCGAGCTTTCGGACGCCATTGAAACCAGTAAAGGCATTCTTTCTGTACCCGTTCCCGTTGGCAAATTCCTGTTGATTAACAACCTGTTCTGGCTGCACGGTCGCGACCGCTTTACTCCGCACCCGGATCTGCGCCGTGAACTGATGCGTCAGCGTGGCTATTTCGCTTACGCCACTCACCACTACCAGACGCATCAGTAAGCGCAAAGGAATTGAGCGGATGTATGATTTTGTGATTATTGGCGGCGGCATCATCGGCATGTCGACCGCCATGCAACTGATTGATGTTTATCCGGATGCCCGCATTGCGTTGCTGGAAAAAGAGTCCGGCCCTGCCTGTCACCAGACGGGCCACAACAGCGGCGTGATCCATGCCGGAGTCTATTACACGCCCGGTAGCCTGAAGACGCAGTTTTGCCTGGCGGGGAACCGCGCCACTAAAGTCTTTTGCGATCAAAACGGCATTCGCTACGACAACTGCGGCAAGATGCTGGTCGCCACGTCTGAACTCGAAATGGAACGGATGAATGCGTTATGGAAACGCACGGCGGCAAACGGTATCGAGCGCGAGTGGTTAAACGCCGAGGAGCTGCGCGAGCGTGAACCGAATATCACCGGGCTTGGCGGCATTTTTGTGCCGTCCAGCGGCATCGTCAGCTATCGCGAAGTGACGGCGGCGATGGCGAAAATTTTCCAGGCCAGAGGTGGTGAGATTATTTATAACGCCGAAGTCAGCGCCCTCAGTGAGCATAAAAACGGCGTGGTTATACGTACCCGTCAGGGCGGTGAATATGAAGCATCGACGCTGATTAGTTGTTCCGGGCTGATGGCTGACCGGCTGGTGAAAATGCTCGGCCTCGAACCGGGCTTTATTATCTGCCCGTTCCGCGGCGAGTATTTCCGCCTTGCGCCAGAGCATAACCAGATTGTTAACCACCTGATTTACCCCATTCCCGACCCGGCAATGCCGTTTTTGGGCGTGCATCTCACCCGCATGATCGACGGCAGCGTGACCGTCGGGCCAAACGCGGTGCTGGCTTTCAAACGCGAAGGCTATCGTAAGCGCGACTTCTCATTTAGCGACACGCTGGAAATTTTGGGCTCGTCGGGGATTCGCCGAGTGCTGCAAAACCATCTACGCTCAGGACTGGGCGAGATAAAAAACTCGCTGTGCAAAAGCGGCTATCTGCGGCTGGTGCAAAAGTATTGTCCCCGGCTTTCGTTAAGCGATCTCCAGCCCTGGCCCCCCGGTGTGCGGGCACAGGCGGTATCGCCGGACGGCAAACTGATTGACGATTTTCTGTTTGTCACCACCCCGCGCACGATCCACACCTGTAATGCGCCCTCCCCGGCAGCGACATCAGCAATTCCTATTGGTGCGCATATTGTCAGCAAGGTACAAACGCTGTTGGCAAGCCAGAGTAACCCCGGACGCACGCTGCAAGCGGCACGTAGTGTGGATGCCTTACACGCCGCATTTAATCAATAACCTTTGAAAACAGGATGTAGCGATGAAACTTAACGACAGTAACTTATTCCGCCAGCAGGCGTTGATTAACGGGGAATGGCTGGACGCCAACAATGGCGAGGTCATCGACGTCACCAATCCGGCGAACGGCGACAAGCTGGGTAGCGTGCCGAAAATGGGCGCTGATGAAACCCGCGCCGCTATCGACGCCGCCAACCGCGCCCTGCCCGCCTGGCGTGCGCTCACGGCTAAAGAACGCGCCAACATTCTGCGCAACTGGTTCAATTTAATGATGGAGCATCAGGACGATTTAGCGCGCCTGATGACCCTCGAACAGGGCAAACCGCTGGCTGAAGCGAAAGGCGAAATCAGCTACGCCGCCTCCTTTATTGAGTGGTTTGCCGAAGAAGGCAAACGTATTTATGGCGACACCATTCCCGGTCATCAGGCCGATAAACGCCTGATTGTGATCAAGCAGCCGATTGGCGTTACCGCCGCCATCACGCCATGGAACTTCCCGGCGGCGATGATTACCCGTAAAGCTGGCCCGGCGCTGGCGGCTGGCTGCACCATGGTGCTGAAGCCCGCCAGTCAGACGCCGTTCTCTGCGCTGGCGCTGGCAGAACTGGCGATTCGCGCGGGCGTTCCGGCTGGCGTGTTTAACGTGGTCACCGGTTCGGCGGGCGCGGTCGGTAACGAACTGACCAGCAACCCGCTGGTGCGCAAGCTGTCGTTTACCGGCTCGACCGAAATTGGCCGTCAGTTAATGGAACAGTGCGCGAAAGACATCAAAAAAGTGTCGCTGGAGCTGGGCGGCAACGCACCGTTTATTGTCTTTGACGATGCCGATCTCGATAAAGCCGTGGAAGGCGCGCTGGCCTCGAAATTCCGTAACGCCGGGCAAACCTGCGTCTGCGCCAACCGCCTGTATGTGCAGGACAGCGTGTATGACCGCTTTGCCGAAAAATTGCAGCAGGCGGTGAGCAAACTGCACATCGGCGACGGGCTGGAGAAAGGCGTCACCATCGGGCCGTTGATCGATGAAAAAGCGGTAGCAAAAGTGGAAGAGCATATTGCTGATGCGCTGGAGAAAGGCGCGCGCGTGGTTTGCGGCGGTAAAGCACATGAACGCGGCGGTAACTTCTTCCAGCCGACCATTCTGGTAGACGTTCCGGCTAACGCCAAAGTGTCGAAAGAAGAGACGTTTGGCCCCCTCGCCCCGCTGTTCCGTTTTAAAGATGAAGCCGATGTGATTGCGCAAGCCAATGACACCGAATTTGGACTTGCAGCCTATTTCTACGCCCGTGATTTAAGCCGCGTCTTCCGCGTGGGCGAAGCACTGGAGTACGGCATCATCGGCATCAACACCGGCATTATTTCCAATGAAGTGGCCCCGTTCGGCGGCATTAAAGCCTCGGGTCTGGGTCGTGAAGGTTCGAAGTATGGCATCGAAGATTACTTAGAAATCAAATATATGTGCATCGGTCTTTAACTGGAGAATGCGAATGATCAGCAATAAAGAGTTAATGCAGCGCCGCAGTCAGGCGATTCCCCGTGGCGTTGGGCAAATTCACCCGATTTTCGCTGACCGCGCGGAAAACTGCCGGGTGTGGGACGTTGAAGGCCGTGAGTATCTTGATTTCGCGGGCGGGATTGCGGTGCTCAATACCGGGCACCTGCATCCGAAAGTGGTTGCGGCGGTGGAAGCGCAGTTGAAAAAACTGTCGCACACCTGCTTCCAGGTGCTGGCTTACGAGCCGTATCTTGAGCTGTGCGAGATTATGAATGAGAAGGTGCCGGGCGATTTTGCCAAGAAAACTCTGCTGGTTACGACCGGTTCCGAAGCGGTGGAAAATGCGGTGAAAATCGCCCGCGCCGCCACTAAACGTAGCGGTACTATCGCCTTTAGCGGTGCGTATCACGGGCGCACGCATTACACGCTGGCGCTGACCGGCAAGGTGAATCCGTACTCTGCGGGCATGGGGCTGATGCCGGGTCATGTTTATCGCGCGCTTTATCCTTGCCCGCTGCACGGCATAAGCGAGGATGACGCTATCGCCAGCATCCACCGGATCTTCAAAAATGACGCCGCGCCGGAAGATATCGCCGCCATCGTGATTGAGCCCGTTCAGGGCGAAGGCGGTTTCTACGCCGCGACGCCAGCCTTTATGCAGCGTTTACGCGCGCTGTGTGACGAGCACGGGATCATGCTGATTGCCGATGAAGTGCAGAGCGGCGCAGGGCGTACCGGCACGCTGTTTGCGATGGAGCAAATGGGCGTGGCACCAGATCTCACCACCTTTGCGAAATCGATCGCAGGCGGTTTCCCGCTGGCGGGCGTCACCGGGCGCGCGGAAGTGATGGACGCCGTCGCACCGGGCGGACTGGGTGGCACCTATGCCGGTAACCCGATTGCCTGCGTAGCGGCGCTGGAAGTGTTGAAGGTGTTCGAGCAGGAAAATCTGCTGCAAAAAGCCAACGTTCTGGGGCAGAAGCTGAAAGACGGATTGCTGGCGATCGCTGAAAAACACCCGGAGATCGGCGACGTACGCGGGCTGGGGGCGATGATCGCCATCGAGCTGTTTGAAGATGGCGATCACAGCAAACCGGACGCAAAACTCACCGCCGAGATCGTGGCACGCGCCCGCGATAAGGGTCTGATTCTTCTCTCCTGCGGCCCGTATTACAACGTGCTGCGCATCCTTGTACCGCTCACCATTGAAGACGCTCAGATCCGTCAGGGTCTGGAGATCATCAGCCAGTGTTTTGCTGAGGCGAAGCAGTAGCACCGCACCATGCCGGAGGCGACGCTGCGCGTCTTGTCCGGCCTACGAGAATCCAGGTCGGATAAGGCGTTTACGCCGCATCCGACAATCTGTACGTGAACAGGAATAAATCTATGTCGGCCGGATAAGGCGGAGCCGCTCTCCGGCAAAAAGAACCAATAACAATTAAACGCGTGACCCGACGCGGGAAATGTCGGGGCGCTCTCCCAAGTGACACACTTTCGAGAGGATTCAGGATGGGGCAATCATCGCAACCACATGAGTTAGGAGGCGGGCTGAAGTCACGCCACGTCACCATGTTGTCTATTGCCGGTGTTATCGGCGCAAGTCTGTTTGTCGGTTCCAGCGTCGCCATCGCCGAAGCGGGCCCGGCGGTATTACTGGCCTATCTGTTCGCCGGATTACTGGTGGTTATGATTATGCGGATGTTGGCGGAAATGGCGGTTGCCACGCCCGATACCGGTTCGTTTTCCACCTATGCCGATAAAGCCATTGGCCGCTGGGCGGGCTATACCATCGGCTGGTTGTACTGGTGGTTTTGGGTACTGGTTATCCCACTTGAAGCCAACATCGCCGCCATGATCCTGCACTCGTGGGTTCCAGGCATTCCCATCTGGTTATTTTCCCTCGTCATTACCCTCGCCTTAACCGGCAGTAATTTATTAAGCGTTAAAAACTACGGCGAATTTGAGTTCTGGCTGGCGCTGTGTAAAGTCATCGCTATCCTGGCCTTTATTTTCCTTGGTGCAGTCGCAATTAGCGGTTTTTACCCTTATGCCGACGTGAGCGGGATCTCAAGATTGTGGGATAGCGGCGGCTTTATGCCCAACGGCTTCGGTGCGGTATTAAGCGCGATGTTGATCACCATGTTCTCGTTTATGGGCGCAGAAATTGTCACCATTGCCGCCGCGGAATCCGACACGCCGGAAAAACATATTGTCCGCGCCACCAACTCGGTTATCTGGCGTATCTCTATTTTCTATTTGTGTTCTATTTTTGTCGTTGTGGCATTAATCCCGTGGAATATGCCGGGGCTGAAAGCCGTTGGTTCTTATCGCTCGGTTCTGGAATTGCTCAATATTCCTCATGCGAAATTAATCATGGACTGCGTGATATTACTTTCCGTAACCAGTTGCCTGAACTCGGCGCTGTATACCGCTTCCAGGATGCTCTACTCCTTAAGCCGTCGCGGTGATGCTCCCGCGGTAATGGGTAAAATCAACCGCAGTAAAACCCCGTACGTAGCGGTGTTACTCTCCACCAGCGCGGCATTCTTAACGGTGGTGGTGAACTATTACGCGCCTGCGAAGGTGTTTAAATTTCTGATCGACAGCTCCGGCGCTATCGCCCTGCTGGTTTATTTAGTCATCGCCGTTTCACAATTGCGGATGCGCAAAATTCTGCGAGCAGAAGGAAGCGAAATTCGCCTGCGTATGTGGCTTTATCCGTGGCTCACCTGGCTGGTCATCGGCTTTATTACCTTTGTGTTGGTAGTGATGCTATTCCGCCCGGCGCAACAGTTAGAAGTGATCTCCACCGGCTTATTAGCGATTGGGATTATCTGTACCGTGCCAATTATGGCGCGCTGGAAAAAGCTGATAATGTGGCAAAAAACACCCATTCATAATACGCGCTGATAATGATCAGGAGTCACACCATGACCATTACCTCTCTGGATGGCTATCGCTGGCTGAAGAACGATATTATTCGCGGCAATTTTCAGCCGGATGAAAAATTACGGATGAGTTTGCTGACATCGCGTTATGCACTTGGCGTTGGGCCGTTGCGGGAAGCACTTTCGCAACTGGTGGCAGAACGACTGGTCACGGTGGTGAATCAAAAAGGGTATCGGGTGGCGTCTATGTCAGAGCAGGAGCTGCTCGATATTTTCGACGCCCGCGCCAATATGGAAGCGATGCTGGTGAGTCTGGCGATTGCCCGCGGTGGCGATGAATGGGAGGCAGACGTTCTCGCAAAAGCGCATCTGCTCAGTAAGCTTGAGGCCTGTGACGCCAGTGAGAAAATGCTTGATGAGTGGGATCTGCGTCATCAGGCGTTTCATACTGCAATTGTGGCGGGCTGTGGTTCTTACTATTTGCTGCAAATGCGTGAACGGTTGTTTGATCTGGCAGCGCGTTATCGATTTATCTGGCTGCGGCGAACAGTGCTTTCGGTGGAAATGCTGGAAGATAAACACGATCAGCACCAGACCCTGACTGCGGCGGTACTGGCGCGAGATACCGCGCGCGCCAGTGAGTTAATGCGCCAGCATTTACTGACGCCAATTCCCATTATCCAGCAGGCGATGGCTGGCAATTAACTACTCTTCAGGAATACGCAACACTTGCCCCGGGTAAATTTTATCCGGGCTTTTTAGCATCGGTTTATTCGCTTCGAAGATTTTATTGTACAGATTAGCGTTACCGTAGACCTGTTTGGAAATGGCACTCAGAGTGTCGCCAGACTTAACGGTATAAAACTGGCTGGCAGTGGCTGGTGTCGCCGTTTTCACCTGATCATCGACACTGGCAATACCGGAAATATTCCCCACCGCAACAAGGATTTTCTCCTTCGCCTCCTGACTTAAGCCGTCACCAGTGACCGTCGCTTTGCCATCGGCAATTTGAATGTTCACTTTATCGGCATCAGGTATACCGGTTTTGTTCAGATGCTCCTGCACCTTCTTCGCCTGATCGTCTTTATCGTGCTGACCTGTAACCGCGTCCCAGAGTTTTTCTCCGGCATCTTTCACAAAATTGAACAGACCCATAGCTACCTCATTCGTTAACGGAAACACTCAGAAAGTGTAGCAGAGGAACGCGGAGCGTTAACGCCGCGGGGGTGAGCACAGGTTTAATCGCGGGTTTGCACCCAGAACGCGTGAATCAAACCGGGGATATAGCCAAGCAGTGTCAGCAGAATATTAATAATGAACGCCCAACCGAACCCTTTACCGAGCAGCACGCCGAGCGGCGGCAGAATGATGGTGATGACGATTCTCCAGAAACCCATATGTACTCCCTATAAGAAAATTACTCATTGTTTAAAAAGAGATTTTATCTCTTAAGCGTAGTAATTTTAGCGGAGCCTGCCAGTTTCAGCGTACGCTTTTACTCTCATTTACGCTGCTGATGCTGGTATATGTTGCACACTTAGTTTAGAGTTTACTTAATTTAGAAAATACTTAAACAACTATGACTGAACTCGCACAATTACAGGCCAGTGCCGAACAGGCAGCGGCCTTATTGAAATCAATGAGCCACCCTAAACGATTGCTGATTCTGTGTATGCTTAGCGGTTCCCCCGGCACCAGCGCGGGAGAGCTGACGCGCATTACCGGACTGAGTGCCTCTGCGACATCACAGCATCTCGCTCGTATGCGGGGCGAAGGGCTTATCGACAGCCAACGGGATGCCCAACGCATTCTATATTCCATTAAAAATGAGGCGGTAAATGCCATTATCGCCACCCTGAAAAATGTCTATTGTCCGTAAGGAGTCACTATGGCTTTGACAACCATTTCGCCGCATGATGCACAAGAATTAATCGCACGCGGCGCAAAGTTAATCGATATTCGTGATGCTGATGAATATCTTCGTGAACATATTCCTGAAGCAGATCTGGCTCCATTATCCGTACTGGAACAGTCAGGTCTTCCGCCTAAATTACGTCGCGAGCAAATTATATTCCACTGCCAGACAGGTAAACGCACCAGTAATAACGCCGATAAATTAGCAGCGATTGCCGCCCCCGCAGAAATCTTTTTACTCGAAGATGGGATTGATGGCTGGAAAAAAGCAGGATTGCCAGTAGCGGTAAATAAATCCCAACCCTTACCGTTAATGCGCCAGGTGCAAATCGCCGCGGGTGGTTTAATATTAATCGGCGTTGTACTGGGTTATACCGTAAATAGCATTTTCTTCTTATTAAGCGGCTTTGTTGGTGCTGGGTTACTGCTTGCAGGAATTAGTGGTTTTTGTGGAATGGCAAGGTTGTTAGATAAGATGCCGTGGAACCAACGAGCTTGAGCAGCGACGCCGGACGCGCCATAGCAGCGACATCCGGCCTCAGTAATTAGATCAGGAAATCGTCGAGAGATTTACCTTCTGCCAGCGCCTGAGCGATTGGCTTCGGTGTACGGCCCTGACCGGTCCAGGTTTTAGTTTCACCGTTAACATCGATGAATTTATATTTCGCCGGACGCGGCTGGCGTTTTTTACCAGCGCGTGGTGCCGCAGCAGAGCTATTACCCAATAACTCTTCCGGGTTAATTCCGTCAGCTTTCATCAGCTCCAGCCAGGTGCTAATTTTTTCCTGGCGCTCTGCCAGTTCACGCTGCTGTTGTTCTTCTTCTTCACGTCTTTCTTTAGTGACAACCCTGAATTTTTCGAGCATTTCTTCAAGAACGTCAATGGAGAATTCGCGAGCCATCGCACGGAGGGTGCGAATGTTATTTAAACTTTGTAACATTACGGACATAATAAAGAAAACCTTTTAACGCCAAAACAAAAAAGTATTTCGTCGCGTAGTGTAAGCGATCACTTATTATATTTCCACAAAATTTAATCTATTTACAGTCCTGCACGAGATTATTTCAGCTGTTATTTTCTGAAACTCTCAGAATAATTTCAAGATTATATATTAGCCATTTTGATGAGTAATTTCGGTTATTGGTGAACAGAGCGGCTCTCTCTGCTCGCTAATTCCGCAAGCCTGACAAAACCAAAGTGAATAAAAATGCAATTCAACCGAATAAAAGAAAACATCTATCACTGGTGCTTTCTGCTGTCAATGTACATTATCTGGCATAAAAAATGCTGAAAATGACCCGGTCACTACATACACCGAATTCTCTACGCTTATAGCGTTACCTCACCCCCAAACCTTCATGAGCGAAAATAAAGGCAAGCACATATCCAATTGATTTAATTAAAAATAAATCATATCGGCATGTAAAAATCCACAATGTACAAAAAACGCGCCGTTACGGAATATTTTATCTACAAAAACAGATTAAATAAAAATTTTTCACTAATTGATTAGTCATAGCCAGCGATATACGCTATGCGAAAATGCAGATGGCAATGAGATCCACTGCTTTCATCTCCATTAACATCCCATTACGCTTTTATTAAGGAGCATTAGCATGTTCTCACCGCAGTCACGCTTGCGTCATGCAGTTGCAGATACGTTCGCGATGGTTGTTTACTGTTCTGTCGTGAACATGTGTATTGAAGTTTTCCTCTCCGGAATGAGCTTCGAACAGTCTTTTTATTCCAGATTGGTAGCGATTCCGGTGAACATCTTAATTGCATGGCCATACGGTATGTACCGCGATCTGTTTATGCGCGCGGCACGCAAAGTTAGCCCGTCAGGCTGGATAAAAAATCTGGCGGATATCCTGGCTTATGTGACGTTCCAGTCACCGGTGTATGTGGCGATCTTGTTAGTGGTGGGCGCAGACTGGCATCAGATTATGGCGGCAGTCAGTTCAAACATCGTTGTTTCGATGTTGATGGGGGCGGTTTATGGCTACTTCCTCGATTATTGCCGCCGACTGTTTAAAGTCAGCCGTTACCAGCAGGTAAAAGCCTGACCCTTCTTTTCGCGACTGGCATCGCCAGTCGCGTCTTTAACTGGCTTCGCCAAATAAACCATTCAAATAACGTTCAAGCGCAACACGCGAACTAAAGCCATGCGGGATACCGTAATGCTCATGACGTTCACCCGCTAAATAGAGCGGAAATTGCTGGTAATGATCGCAAGTTTTAATATCGGAAGCGGGTTCAGCCAGTGTTGAACTACGTTCTTTTAATGTTGGATGAATCACCAGGGCGGTACGTCCCATTCGCGCTTCGCGATTAACATAGACATAATTTTCCCCACGGCGGTAACCATACGCTTTCTGGGTTACCACATCGACAGTAAAACCGACTTTTTCAAGTACGCGCGCCACCTCGTCTGGTCGTAAATACATATTTGATCCTCGTTATTATCAACCGCGGGCCTACCTTACCTGATTGCGCATTCACAACGCTTTCAGAAAAGTCCATAAAGCCGCGATGAACCTCAGTTAAGAAAATTATGGTCTACACTGAAAATTACATCGAATTCTAATGGGGGATCATATGTTTAACCGACCGAACCGCAACGACGTTGATGATGGCGTGCAGGATATCCAGAATGATGTCAATCAATTAGCTGACAGTCTCGAATCTGTATTGAAGTCCTGGGGCAGCGACGCCAAAGGGGAAGCCGAAGCCGCTCGTAGTAAAGCGCAGGCTCTACTGAAAGAAACCAGGGCGCGAATGCATGGTCGTACTCGCGTCCAGCAAGCCGCGCGCGATGCCGTTGGCTGCGCGGATTCTTTTGTTCGTGAAAGACCCTGGTGTAGTGTGGGTACAGCGGCAGCGGTGGGTATTTTTATCGGCGCACTGTTAAGCATGCGCAAATCGTAGTGCAAAAATGATAATAAATACGCGTCTTTGACCCCGAAGCCTGGCTTCGGGGTTTCTTTTTGCCTGGTGAATCACAAAAATCCCCCTACCCCGTCACGCTCGCCCCAGGGTAACCCTGACCATTATTTGCTATATATTGTGTGGTTGAATCTTTTTTCAACTACATCTAGTATCTCTGTATCAACAGAGAGACAACCCGACGCGTATCATCGCGCCGTATCTTCATTTTAAACGGAAATACGAATCATGCGCATTACTATTTACACTCGTAACGATTGCGTTCAGTGCCACGCCACTAAACGGGCGATGGAAAACCGGGGCTTTGATTTTGAAATGATTAATGTCGATCGCGTTCCTGAAGCGGCAGAAGCGCTGCGTGCTCAGGGCTTTCGTCAGTTGCCGGTTGTGATTGCAGGCGATCTTAGCTGGTCTGGTTTCCGCCCGGACATGATCAATCGTCTGCATCCAGCGCCACACGCGGCCAGTGCATGAGCCAGCTCGTCTACTTTTCCAGCAGCTCCGAAAATACGCAGCGTTTTATCGAACGTTTAGGGCTGCCCGCGGTGCGCATCCCGCTCAATGAGCGGGAACGGATTCAGGTAGACGAGCCTTACATCCTGATCGTGCCCTCTTACGGCGGCGGCGGTACGGCTGGCGCGGTGCCACGACAGGTCATTCGCTTTTTAAACGACGAGCATAACCGGGCGTTGCTGCGCGGCGTTATTGCTTCGGGTAATCGCAACTTTGGTGAGGCATATGGCCGCGCCGGAGATGTGATTGCCCGGAAATGCGGCGTGCCGTGGCTGTACCGCTTTGAACTCATGGGTACGCAAAGCGATATCGAAAACGTTCGTAAAGGAGTAACTGAATTTTGGCAACGACAACCGCAGAACGCCTGACGCAGGAAACGATGGATTATCACGCTCTGAATGCGATGCTTAACCTTTACGATAGCGCAGGTCGCATTCAGTTCGATAAAGATCGCCAGGCAGTAGACGCCTTTATGACGACGCATGTGCGTCCGAACAGTGTGGCCTTCAGTAGCCAGCAGCAGCGCCTGAACTGGCTGGTTAACGAAGGTTACTATGATGAAAGTGTCCTTAATCGCTACTCTCGCGATTTTGTCATTACGCTGTTTGCCCACGCGCACGCCAGCGGTTTTCGTTTCCAGACATTCCTAGGAGCATGGAAGTTTTACACCAGCTATACGTTGAAGACATTCGACGGTAAGCGTTATCTGGAAGATTTTGCCGATCGCGTCACGATGGTGGCGCTGACGCTGGCACAAGGCGATGAAACACTGGCGACGCAGCTCACCGATGAGATGCTGTCAGGACGCTTTCAGCCAGCCACGCCAACATTCCTCAACTGCGGTAAGCAGCAGCGCGGCGAACTGGTTTCCTGTTTTCTGCTGCGTATTGAAGACAATATGGAGTCGATTGGCCGGGCAGTAAATTCCGCACTACAACTGTCGAAACGCGGCGGCGGCGTAGCATTTTTGCTGTCGAATCTGCGGGAAGCGGGCGCGCCAATTAAACGTATTGAAAATCAATCTTCTGGCGTGATTCCGGTGATGAAAATGCTGGAAGACGCATTTTCCTATGCCAACCAACTCGGCGCGCGTCAGGGGGCTGGGGCAGTCTATTTACATGCTCATCATCCCGATATTCTGCGTTTTCTCGATACAAAACGGGAAAATGCCGACGAAAAAATCCGCATTAAAACACTGTCGCTGGGCGTGGTGATCCCGGATATCACTTTCCATCTGGCAAAAGAGAATGCGCAGATGGCGCTGTTTTCGCCCTATGACTTTGAGCGGGTTTATGGCAAACCGTTTGCCGATGTCGCCATCAGCGAACGCTATGACGAACTGGTTGCCGATGAACGCATTCGCAAAAAATACCTCAACGCTCGTGATTTCTTCCAGCGACTGGCAGAGATCCAGTTTGAGTCTGGCTATCCGTACATCATGTATGAAGACACGGTTAACCGTGCTAACCCTATCGCCGGGCGCATAAATATGAGCAATCTCTGCTCAGAAATTTTGCAGGTTAACAGCGCCTCAGAATATGACGAGAATCTCGACTATGCCCGTACAGGCCATGATATTTCCTGCAATCTAGGGTCGTTGAATATTGCCCACACCATGGATTCCCCCGACTTTGCCCGCACGGTAGAGACTGCCGTACGCGGTTTAACGGCGGTGTCAGATATGAGTCATATCCGCAGCGTGCCGTCCATCGAAGCCGGAAATGCCGCCTCGCATGCCATCGGTCTGGGGCAGATGAATTTACACGGCTATCTGGCGCGAGAAGGCATCGCTTATGGTTCGCCGGAAGCACTCGATTTCACCAATCTCTATTTCTATACCATCACTTGGCACGCACTGCGTACCTCGATGTTGCTGGCGCGCGAACGCGGTGAAACCTTCGCCGGGTTCAAACAGTCACGCTATGCCAGTGGTGAATATTTCAGCCAATATCTGCAAAGTAACTGGCAGCCGAAAACGGCGAAAGTTGGCGAACTGTTTGCCCGTAGCGGTATTACGTTACCTACCCGTGAGATGTGGGCGCAGCTGCGCGACGACGTGATGCGCTATGGTATCTACAACCAGAATCTCCAGGCGGTGCCGCCAACCGGTTCTATCTCTTATATCAACCATGCCACGTCGAGTATTCATCCGATTGTGGCGAAAGTAGAGATACGCAAAGAGGGCAAAACCGGGCGCGTTTACTACCCTGCCCCGTTTATGACTAACGAAAATCTGGCGCTGTATCAGGACGCTTACGAAATCGGCGCAGAAAAGATCATCGACACCTACGCGGAAGCGACTCGCCATGTCGATCAGGGGCTGTCGCTGACGCTGTTTTTCCCCGATACCGCCACCACTCGCGATATCAACAAAGCGCAGATTTACGCCTGGCGCAAGGGTATCAAAACGCTCTATTACATTCGCCTGCGTCAGATGGCGCTGGAAGGCACTGAAATTGAAGGCTGCGTCTCCTGTGCACTTTAAGGAATATCTATGAAACTCTCACGTATCAGCGCCATCAACTGGAACAAGATATCTGACGATAAAGATCTGGAGGTGTGGAATCGCCTGACCAGCAATTTCTGGCTACCAGAAAAGGTGCCACTGTCGAACGATATTCCTGCATGGCAGACATTAAGTGTCGTAGAACAACAACTAACAATGCGCGTTTTTACTGGCCTGACGCTGCTCGACACGCTGCAAAATGTTATCGGCGCGCCCTCGCTGATGCCCGATGCACTCACCCCCCATGAAGAGGCGGTATTATCAAATATCAGCTTTATGGAAGCGGTTCATGCCCGCTCTTACAGTTCAATTTTCTCGACGCTGTGCCAGACCAAAGATGTCGATGCCGCCTACGCCTGGAGTGAAGAAAACGCGCCGTTGCAGCGAAAAGCACAGATTATTCAGCAACATTATCGCGGTGATGATCCGCTGAAAAAGAAAATCGCCAGTGTGTTTCTTGAATCTTTTTTGTTCTATTCCGGTTTCTGGCTGCCGATGTATTTTTCCAGCCGCGGAAAGCTAACCAATACCGCAGACCTGATCCGTCTGATTATCCGGGATGAAGCAGTCCACGGTTACTACATCGGCTATAAATATCAGAAAAACCTGGAAAAGATCTCCCAGGCACGACGTGAAGAATTGAAGAGTTTCGCCTTCGATTTGTTGCTGGAACTCTATGACAACGAGTTGCAATACACCGATGAGCTGTACGCCGAAACCCCGTGGGCTGACGATGTGAAAGCGTTTCTCTGTTACAACGCCAATAAGGCGTTGATGAATCTGGGCTACGAACCGCTATTTCCCGCAGAAATGGCGGAAGTGAATCCGGCAATCCTCGCCGCGCTTTCGCCGAATGCCGATGAAAATCACGATTTCTTTTCCGGTTCAGGCTCTTCATATGTGATGGGAAAAGCGGTCGAAACAGAAGATGAAGACTGGAATTTCTGAGGGGGTTATTTTCAAAAATATCACTACCCGCTGCAGGGAAATAATTCCCGCCAAATAGCTTTATATCACGCAAATAATTTGTGGTGATCTACACTGATACTCTGTTGCATTATTCGCCTGAAACCACAATATTCAGGCGTTTTTTTGCTATCTTTGACAAAAAATATCAACTTTTCTCGATTTGCTCTCAGCCCTTATATCATGGGAAATTCCGGCGATTTGCTCACATCAATATTCATGCCACATTTGCCATCAGGGGTTGCCTCAGATTCTCAGTATGTTAGGGTAGAAAAAAGTGACTATTTCCATTGGGTAATGTATCGACATAAACAAATAACAGGAATCTTTCTATTGCATGGCAATTAAATTAGAAATTAAAAATCTTTATAAAATATTTGGTGAGCATCCACAGCGAGCTTTCAAATATATCGAACAAGGACTTTCAAAAGAACAAATTCTGGAAAAAACTGGGCTATCGCTTGGCGTAAAAGACGCCAGTCTGGCCATTGAAGAAGGCGAGATATTTGTCATCATGGGATTATCCGGTTCGGGTAAATCCACAATGGTACGCCTTCTCAATCGCCTGATTGAACCCACCCGCGGGCAAGTGCTGATTGATGGTGTGGATATTGCCAAAATATCCGACGTCGAACTCCGTGAGGTGCGCAGAAAAAAGATTGCGATGGTCTTCCAGTCCTTTGCCTTAATGCCGCATATGACCGTGCTGGACAATACTGCGTTCGGTATGGAACTGGCCGGAATTAATGCCGAAGAACGCCGGGAAAAAGCCCTTGATGCACTGCGTCAGGTCGGGCTGGAAAATTATGCCCACAGCTACCCGGATGAACTCTCTGGCGGGATGCGTCAACGTGTGGGATTAGCCCGCGCGTTAGCGATTAATCCGGATATATTATTAATGGACGAAGCCTTCTCGGCACTCGATCCATTAATTCGCACCGAGATGCAGGATGAGCTGGTAAAATTACAGGCGAAACATCAGCGCACCATTGTCTTTATTTCCCACGATCTCGATGAAGCTATGCGTATTGGTGACCGAATTGCCATTATGCAAAATGGTGAAGTGGTGCAGGTTGGTACACCGGATGAAATTCTTAATAATCCGGCGAATGATTATGTTCGTACCTTCTTCCGTGGCGTCGATATTAGCCAGGTGTTCAGTGCGAAAGATATTGCTCGTCGTACACCGAACGGCTTAATTCGTAAAACCCCCGGCTTCGGCCCGCGTTCGGCACTGAAATTATTGCAGGATGAAGATCGCGAATATGGCTACGTCATCGAACGCGGTAATAAGTTTGTCGGCGCTGTGTCTATCGATTCGCTTAAAGCCGCGTTAACGCAGCAGCAAGGTCTTGATGCGGCGCTGATTGATGCGCCGTTAGCGGTCGATGCACAAACGCCTCTTAGCGAGTTGCTCTCTCATGTCGGACAGGCACCCTGTGCGGTGCCCGTGGTCGACGAGGACCAACAGTATGTCGGCATCATTTCGAAAGGAATGCTGCTGCGCGCTTTAGATCGTGAGGGGGTAAATAATGGCTGATCAAAATAATCCGTGGGATACCACGCCAGCGGCGGACAGTGCTGCACAATCCGCAGACGCCTGGGGTACACCGGCTGCTGCACCGACTGACGGCGGTGGTGCTGACTGGCTGACCAGTACGCCTGCGCCAAACGTCGAGCATTTTAATATTCTCGATCCGTTCCATAAAACTCTGATCCCGCTCGGCAGTTGGGTCACTGAAGGGATCGACTGGGTCGTTACCCATTTTCGTCCCGTCTTTCAGGGCGTGCGCGTTCCGGTTGATTACATCCTCAACGGTTTCCAGCAATTGCTGCTGGGTATGCCCGCGCCGGTGGCGATTATCGTTTTCGCTCTCATCGCCTGGCAGATTTCCGGGGTCGGAATGGGCGTGGCGACGCTGGTTTCGCTGATTGCCATCGGCGCAATCGGTGCCTGGTCACAGGCAATGGTTACCCTGGCGCTGGTGTTAACCGCCCTGCTGTTCTGTATCGTCATAGGTTTGCCGTTGGGGATCTGGCTGGCGAGAAGTCCGCGAGCGGCGAAAATTATTCGTCCACTGCTTGATGCCATGCAGACCACGCCCGCGTTTGTTTATCTGGTGCCAATCGTCATGCTGTTTGGTATCGGCAACGTGCCGGGCGTGGTGGTGACGATCATCTTTGCACTGCCGCCGATTATCCGTCTGACGATTCTGGGAATTAACCAGGTTCCGGCGGATCTGATTGAAGCCTCGCGCTCATTCGGTGCCAGCCCGAGCCAGATGCTGTTCAAAGTTCAGTTACCGCTGGCGATGCCAACCATTATGGCGGGCGTTAACCAGACGCTGATGCTGGCCCTTTCTATGGTGGTCATCGCTTCGATGATTGCCGTCGGCGGGCTGGGTCAGATGGTACTTCGCGGTATCGGTCGTCTGGATATGGGGCTTGCCACCGTTGGCGGCGTCGGGATTGTGATCCTCGCCATTATCCTCGATCGCCTGACGCAGGCCGTTGGGCGCGACTCACGTAGTCGCGGCAACCGTCGCTGGTACACCACTGGCCCTGTCGGTCTGCTGACCCGCCCATTCATTAAGTAACTCTGCACTTGCCCGGTAACACCGGGCATATCACCCTGCCAAAAAAAGGAATAACAATGCGACATAGCGTACTTTTTGCGACAGCGTTTGCCACGCTTATCTCTACACAAACTTTTGCTGCCGACCTGCCGGGCAAAGGCATTACAGTTAATCCAGTTCAAAGCACCATCACCGAAGAAACCTTCCAGACGCTGCTGGTCAGCCGCGCGCTGGAGAAATTAGGTTATACCGTCAATAAACCCAGCGAAGTGGATTACAACGTTGGCTACACCTCGCTTGCTTCCGGCGATGCAACCTTCACCGCCGTGAACTGGACGCCACTGCATGACAACATGTACGAAGCTGCCGGTGGCGATAAGAAATTTTATCGTGAAGGGGTATTTGTTAACGGCGCGGCACAAGGTTACCTGATCGATAAGAAAACCGCCGACCAGTATAAAATTACCAACATCGCGCAACTTAAAGATCCGAAGATCGCCAAACTGTTCGATACCAACGGCGACGGTAAAGCGGATTTAACCGGCTGTAACCCAGGCTGGGGCTGCGAAGGTGCGATCAACCACCAGCTTGCCGCGTATGGACTGACCAATACCGTGACGCATAATCAGGGGAACTACGCAGCGATGATGGCTGACACCATCAGTCGTTACAAAGAGGGTAAGCCGGTGTTTTACTACACCTGGACGCCGTACTGGGTGAGTAACGAACTGAAACCGGGGAAAGATGTGGTCTGGTTGCAGGTGCCGTTCTCCGCACTGCCGGGCGATAAAAATGCCAATACCAAACTGCCGAATGGCGCGAATTACGGCTTCCCGGTCAGTACCATGCATATCGTTGCCAACAAAGCCTGGGCCGAGAAAAACCCGGCAGCAGCGAAACTGTTTGCCATTATGCAGTTACCAGTGGCAGATATTAACGCCCAGAACGCCATCATGCATGACGGCAAAGCCTCAGAAGACGATATTCAGGGCCACGTTGATGGTTGGATCAAAGCCCACCAGCAGCAGTTCGATGGCTGGGTGAATGAAGCGCTGGCAGCGCAGAAGTAATTTTTATTCGGGCGGATAAGGCGTTTTTGCCTCATCCGCCGCTCTGTACACAATGCCTGATGCGACGCTGGCGCGTCTTATCATACCTACAAACCACACCGCACATTTCAACAATCTATCTTTCATCCCATATTCATCAACATCCGCTATTATTGATTTCCAGCTTAATCATCACCTGATGAACAAAAATAATGACTAAACCTAATCATGAGCTTAGCCCGGCGCTGATCGTGCTGATGTCTATCGCCACCGGTCTGGCGGTAGCCAGTAACTATTACGCCCAGCCATTGCTCGACACCATCGCGCGTAACTTTTCCCTTTCCGCCAGTTCGGCGGGCTTTATTGTTACCGCCGCGCAGTTGGGCTATGCCGCAGGTCTGCTGTTTCTTGTTCCCCTCGGTGATATGTTTGAACGCCGCCGCCTGATTGTCTCGATGACCTTACTGGCAGCGGGCGGTATGTTAATCACTGCCAGCAGTCAGTCACTGGCGATGATGATCCTCGGTACGGCATTAACCGGTTTATTCTCGGTCGTGGCACAAATTCTGGTTCCACTGGCAGCGACGCTGGCCTCACCGGACAAACGCGGCAAAGTGGTTGGCACCATTATGAGCGGCCTGCTATTGGGGATCTTACTCGCACGGACCGTTGCCGGATTGCTGGCAAACCTCGGCGGCTGGCGCACCGTCTTTTGGGTTGCCTCGGTGTTAATGGCACTGATGGCGCTGGCATTATGGCGTGGTCTGCCACAAATGAAATCAGAAACCCACCTCAACTACCCACAGTTGCTTGGTTCCGTTTTCAGCATGTTTATCAGCGATAAGATCCTGCGCACCCGCGCGTTGCTGGGCTGCCTGACCTTTGCCAACTTCAGCATTCTCTGGACCTCAATGGCCTTTTTGCTTGCCGCTCCACCTTTTAACTACAGCGATGGTGTAATTGGTCTGTTTGGACTTGCGGGAGCTGCCGGAGCGTTGGGCGCTCGTCCGGCGGGCGGTTTTGCCGACAAGGGCAAATCGCACCACACAACAACTTTCGGTCTGCTTCTGCTGTTACTTTCATGGCTGGCAATCTGGTTTGGTCACACTTCCGTACTGGCGCTGATTATCGGCATCCTGGTGCTGGACCTCACCGTGCAGGGCGTGCATATCACTAACCAGACGGTAATTTATCGAATACACCCTGATGCGCGTAATCGCCTGACCGCAGGTTACATGACCAGCTACTTTATTGGCGGTGCCGCTGGTTCGCTAATTTCAGCCTCAGCCTGGCAACATGGCAGTTGGGCTGGCGTGTGTCTGGCTGGCGCGACGATTGCCCTGGTTAACTTACTGGTCTGGTGGCGAGGTTTTCATCGTCAGGAAGCCGCAAATTAAGCAATCAGCAACCGTTTTCGTGGCTTTACACTTATAAGGGTGTTAAGAAGCCCATCAGTCTGATAAGGTTAAGATATTCATTCAGTCTATTTATAATATTAACAATCGTTAAGCGTACACTCTATGGAAAGCCCTACTCCACAGCCTGCTCCTGGTTCGGCGACCTTCATGGAAGGATGCAAAGACAGTTTACCGATTGTTATTAGTTATATTCCGGTGGCCTTTGCGTTCGGTCTGAATGCGACCCGTCTGGGATTCTCTCCTCTCGAAAGCGTTTTTTTCTCCTGCATCATTTATGCAGGCGCGAGCCAGTTCGTCATTACCGCGATGCTGGCAGCCGGGAGTAGTTTGTGGGTTGCTGCACTGACCGTCATGGCAATGGATGTTCGCCATGTTTTGTATGGCCCGTCACTGCGTAGCCGTATTATTCAGCGTCTGCAAAAATCGAAAACCGCCCTGTGGGCGTTTGGCCTGACGGATGAGGTTTTTGCCGCCGCAACCGCAAAACTGGTACGCAATAATCGCCGCTGGAGCGAAAACTGGATGATCGGCATTGCCTTCAGTTCATGGTCATCGTGGGTATTTGGTACGGTAATAGGGGCATTCTCCGGCAGCGGCTTGCTGCAAGGTTATCCCGCCGTTGAAGCAGCATTAGGTTTTATGCTTCCGGCACTCTTTATGAGTTTCCTGCTCGCCTCTTTCCAGCGCAAACAATCTCTTTGCGTTACCGCAGCGTTAGTTGGTGCCCTTGCAGGCGTAACGCTATTTTCTATTCCCGTCGCCATTCTGGCAGGCATTGTCTGTGGCTGCCTCACTGCGTTAATCCAGGCATTCTGGCAAGGAGCGCCCGATGAGCTATGAGGTTCTGCTGCTTGGGTTACTGGTTGGCGCGGCGAATTATTGCTTCCGCTATCTGCCGCTGCGCCTGCGTGTGGGTAATGCCCGCCCAACCAAACGTGGCGCGGTAGGTATTTTGCTCGACACCATTGGCATCGCCTCGATATGCGCTCTGCTGGTTGTCTCTACCGCACCAGAAGTGATGCACGATACACGCCGTTTCGTGCCCACACTGGTCGGCTTCGCGGTACTGGGTGCCAGTTTCTATAAAACACGCAGCATTATCATCCCAACACTGCTTAGTGCGCTGGCCTATGGGCTCGCCTGGAAAGTGATGGCGATTATATAATCCACAAGAATCATTTTTCTAAAACAATACATTTACTTTATTTGTCACTGTCGTTACTATATCGGCTGAAATTAATGAGGTCATACCCAAATGGATAGTTCGTTTACGCCCATTGAACAAATGCTAAAATTTCGCGCCAGCCGCCACGAAGATTTTCCTTATCAGGAGATCCTTCTGACCCGTCTTTGCATGCATATGCAAAGCAAGCTGCTGGAAAACCGCAATAAAATGCTGAAGGCTCAGGGGATTAACGAGACGTTGTTTATGGCGTTGATTACGCTGGAGTCTCAGGAAAACCACAGTATTCAGCCTTCTGAATTGAGTTGTGCTCTTGGATCATCCCGTACCAACGCGACGCGTATTGCCGATGAACTGGAAAAACGCGGTTGGATCGAACGTCGTGAAAGCGATAACGATCGCCGCTGCCTGCATCTGCAATTAACGGAAAAAGGTCACGAGTTTTTGCGCGAGGTTTTACCGCCGCAGCATAACTGCCTGCATCAACTCTGGTCCGCGCTCAGCACAACAGAAAAAGACCAGCTCGAGCAAATCACCCGCAAATTGCTCTCCCGTCTCGACCAGATGGAACAGGGCGGTGTGGTTCTCGAAGCGATGAGCTAACGCGTCATCTCGCTCAAAAATCCAGATTTATAAAAGAAAAAATAACCGGCCAGCATCGCAACATGCTGGCCTTTTTGGCAAGCAGGTCGGCTCAGCCGATGAGTTAAGAAGATCGTGGAGAACAATATGAGCGCAAATGCGGAGACTCAAACCCCGCAGCAACCGGTAAAGAAGAGCGGCAAACGTAAGCGTCTGCTCCTCCTTCTCACCTTGCTCTTTATAATTATTGCCGTAGCGATAGGGATTTATTGGTTTTTGGTACTGCGTCATTTCGAAGAAACCGATGACGCATACGTGGCAGGGAATCAGATTCAAATTATGTCTCAGGTGTCTGGCAGCGTGACGAAAGTCTGGGCCGATAACACCGATTTTGTAAAAGAAGGCGACGTGCTGGTCACTCTCGACCCGACAGATGCTCGCCAGGCATTTGAAAAAGCCAAAACTGCACTGGCTTCCAGCGTTCGCCAAACCCACCAGCTGATGATTAACAGCAAACAGTTGCAGGCGAATATTGAGGTGCAAAAAATCGCACTCGCGAAAGCACAAAGCGACTACAACCGCCGTGTGCCGCTGGGCAATGCCAACCTGATTGGTCGCGAAGAGCTGCAACACGCCCGCGACGCCGTCACCAGTGCCCAGGCGCAACTGGACGTCGCTATTCAACAATACAATGCCAATCAGGCGATGATTCTGGGGACGAAACTGGAAGATCAGCCTGCCGTGCAACAGGCTGCCACCGAAGTACGTAACGCCTGGCTGGCGCTGGAGCGTACCCGTATTGTCAGTCCGATGACCGGTTATGTCTCCCGCCGCGCGGTACAGCCTGGGGCGCAAATTAGCCCAACGACGCCGCTGATGGCGGTCGTTCCAGCCACCAATATGTGGGTGGATGCCAACTTTAAAGAGACGCAGATTGCCAATATGCGTATCGGTCAACCGGTCACCATCACCACCGATATTTACGGCGATGATGTGAAATACACCGGTAAAGTGGTTGGTCTGGATATGGGCACAGGTAGCGCGTTCTCACTGCTTCCGGCGCAAAACGCCACCGGTAACTGGATCAAAGTCGTTCAGCGTCTGCCTGTGCGTATTGAACTGGACCAGAAACAGCTGGAGCAATACCCGCTGCGTATCGGTTTATCCACGCTGGTGAGTGTCAATACCACTAACCGTGACGGTCAGGTACTGGCAAACAAAGTACGTTCCACACCGGTAGCGGTAAGCACCGCGCGTGAAATCAGCCTGGCACCTGTCAATAAACTGATCGACGATATCGTAAAAGCTAACGCTGGCTAATCCAGAGGTGCGTGTGATGCAACAGCAAAAACCGCTGGAAGGCGCACAACTGGTCATTATGACGATTGCGCTGTCACTGGCGACATTCATGCAGGTGCTGGACTCCACCATTGCTAACGTGGCGATCCCCACTATCGCCGGGAATCTGGGCTCATCGCTCAGCCAGGGAACGTGGGTAATCACTTCTTTCGGGGTGGCGAATGCCATCTCGATCCCTCTTACCGGCTGGCTGGCAAAGCGCGTCGGGGAAGTGAAACTGTTCCTCTGGTCCACCATCGCCTTTGCTATTGCGTCGTGGGCGTGTGGTGTCTCCAGCAGCCTGAATATGCTGATCTTCTTCCGCGTGATTCAGGGGATTGTCGCCGGGCCGCTGATCCCGCTTTCGCAAAGTCTATTGCTGAATAACTACCCGCCAGCCAAACGCTCGATCGCGCTGGCGTTGTGGTCGATGACGGTGATTGTTGCGCCAATTTGCGGCCCGATCCTCGGCGGTTATATCAGTGATAATTACCACTGGGGCTGGATATTCTTCATCAACGTGCCGATTGGCGTGGCGGTGGTGTTGATGACACTGCAAACTCTGCGCGGACGTGAAACCCGCACCGAACGGCGGCGGATTGATGCCGTGGGGCTGGCACTGCTGGTTATTGGTATCGGCAGCCTGCAGATTATGCTCGACCGCGGTAAAGAGCTGGACTGGTTCTCATCACAGGAAATTATCATCCTCACCGTGGTGGCGGTGGTGGCTATCTGCTTCCTGATTGTCTGGGAGCTGACCGACGATAACCCGATAGTCGATCTGTCGTTGTTTAAGTCGCGCAACTTCACCATCGGCTGCTTGTGTATCAGCCTCGCGTATATGCTCTACTTCGGCGCGATTGTTCTGCTGCCGCAGTTGTTGCAGGAGGTCTACGGTTACACGGCGACGTGGGCAGGGCTGGCCTCTGCGCCGGTAGGGATTATTCCGGTGATCCTGTCGCCGATTATCGGCCGCTTCGCGCATAAACTGGATATGCGCCGACTGGTAACCTTCAGCTTTATTATGTATGCCGTCTGCTTCTACTGGCGTGCCTATACCTTTGAACCGGGTATGGATTTTGGCGCGTCGGCCTGGCCACAGTTTATCCAGGGTTTTGCGGTGGCCTGCTTCTTTATGCCGCTGACCACCATTACGCTGTCCGGTTTGCCACCGGAACGACTGGCGGCGGCATCGAGCCTCTCCAACTTTACGCGAACGCTGGCGGGGTCTATCGGCACGTCGATAACCACGACCATGTGGACCAACCGCGAGTCGCTGCACCATGCACAGTTGACTGAGTCGGTAAACCCGTTCAACCCGAATGCTCAGGCGATGTACAGTCAACTGGAAGGGCTTGGTATGACGCAACAGCAGGCATCAGGCTGGATTGCCCAGCAGATAACCAATCAGGGGCTGATTATTTCCGCCAATGAGATCTTCTGGATGTCAGCCGGGATATTCCTCGTCCTGCTGGGGCTGGTGTGGTTTGCTAAACCGCCATTTGGCGCAGGTGGCGGCGGAGGCGGTGCGCACTAAGGTTGTCAAAGGGAGCTGCGGCTCCCTTTTTATTTGCTCATTGTGCAAACGGTTGTTTTATCCACTCATTCGGTGTATCTTTTCGCCGCCCCAAACTCTTCCATTCACTATTAACCGGTTCTGAGCATTCGCTCAGGTTGTTAATTCTCTTTTTCCTTCGCCCTCGCTTTCGCGGGTGATACTCACATTTTTCTTTTAACCCCATAACTCGCACCCTCGCGGGCGTACATTTATTACACACAAAATAATGGATTATTATGAATACCCAACGTAAATACGGGAGAACCTGGCATTACCCCTTCTCTCCAGGCACCACCAGCGATGACCGCATTAACACCGATTACTGGCAGGATTTACAGACCATCACGCAATTGGTGCACACAGAAAAACTCGACGGCGAAAATAACTGCCTTAACCGCTACGGCGTGTTTGCCCGCTCCCATGCCACGCCTACGCAGTCGGCATGGACCTATAAAATTCGCCAACGCTGGCAACTGCTGAAAAACGATCTCGGCGACCTGGAGTTGTTTGGTGAAAATCTCTACGCCGTTCATTCCATTGAATACCGCGCGCTGGAACAGGACTTTTACCTGTTTGCCGTTCGCTGCCAGGATATGTGGCTGAGCTGGGAAGAGGTGCAGTTTTACGCCGCTCTGTTTGATTTCCCCTGCGTTCCCGAAATCTCCGGCCCGCAGCCGGGGAATGATGAAAAAAGCTGGCAACGTGATTTTCTGGCGCTGACCAATGCGCGCGGCACATTCGATCCCTGGGATACGCAAACCTGTCAACCCTGTACGCTGGAAGGCATTGTCAGCCGAAATCATGATGCGTTTTCTGTCGCTGACTTTTCGCATAACGTCTTCAAGTATGTGCGCAAAAATCATGTCAAAACCACTGTGCACTGGAAACGCTACTGGCAACGGGCGCGGATGGCCCATGAGTTCGTTTATGGAGAACAGTCATGATTTGGCAACTTACCGACGATAAACGCTGGTCGGCGCTACGTCAGCGTTTTAGCTGGGTTGAGGAGATGCATCACACGCCACAAGACCCTGAGCATCATGGTGAAGGCGACGTCGGCGTACATACCGAAATGGTGCTTAACGCCCTCATTACTCTGCCAGAATTCCAGCAACTCCCCGCTCAACAGCAGGAAGTTTTATGGGCGGCGGCGTTATTGCATGATGTTGAAAAGCGCAGCACTACCGTGCAGGAAAACGGACGTATTCAGTCTCCTGGTCATGCTCGTCGGGGCGAACTGACGGCTCGACAAATTTTATGGCGCGATATCCCAACGCCGTTCGTGCTGCGCGAGCAAATTGTTGCACTGGTGCGTCTGCATGGGTTACCGCTATGGTTACTGGAACGTCCGGAACCGGAGCGTTTGTTGCTCACGGCTGCAATGCGCATCGACACGCGTCTGCTCGCTTTGCTTGCTCGTGCCGATCTGCTTGGTCGCCAAAGCCCGGATCAGCAATCAATGCTGGAACGCATCGATCTGTTCGAGCTGTTTTGCCATGAGCAACAATGCTGGGGAAAAATGCGCCCGTTCGTTTCTGATTCCGCACGCTGGCACTACCTGACTCATGAGCAAAGTTCTCCTGATTTTGTTCCCTGGGAGGCTGAACCTTTTGAGGTTATTTTGCTGTGTGGCTTACCGGGTATGGGCAAAGATCGCTATATCAGTGAACAGTGCCAGGGAATGGACGTTATCAGCCTTGATGATATGCGGCGGCGAATCAATGCCAGTCCGGACGACAAAACCACCACCGGGCGTATTGTGCAACAGGCAAAAGAAGAGGCGCGCGTTTTTTTACGCCAGAAAAAGCCGTTCATCTGGAATGCAACGAACATTACCCGCCAGCTGCGCAGCCAGCTCATCAGTCTGTTTACGGCTTACGGCGCACGAGTAAAAATCGTTTATCTGGAAGTGCCATGGGCGCAATGGAACCAGCAAAATGCCAGACGCGAGTATGCAGTTCCTGAAGCGGTCGTGATGCGGATGGCCTCAAGGCTGGAAGTTCCTCAACCTGATGAAGCACATAGCGTGGAATATCGGATGACTGACAGGTAACAAAAGCCGGGCGGTGTTTTCACCAGCCCGGCCTCTTCTGCTTAAACTGACTAAATGTGCAGTTCCTGCAACTTCTCTTTCGGCAGCGCCAGTTCTTCGTTGCTGTTGATGCGCACGTCACGTTCCAGAATGCTACGCGCAATATCCTGCGCCTCCTGCAATGAGTGCATCTGGTAAGTGCCGCACTGGTAGACGTTCAGTTCCGGAATCTGATTCTGATCCTGCACTTTCAGCACGTCTTCCATTGCCGCTTTCCAGGCATCAGCGACACGCTGCTCATCTGGCGTACCAATCAGACTCATATAAAAACCGGTGCGGCAGCCCATTGGCGAGATATCGATAATCTCTACACCATTACCGTTAAGATGGTTACGCATAAAACCAGCAAACAGGTGCTCCAGGGTATGGATCCCTCTTTCTGGCATCACTTCTTTGTTCGGCACGCAGAAGCGCAGATCGAACACGGTGATTGCGTCGCCATGCGGGGTGTTCATTGTTTTCGCCACCCGAACTGCAGGCGCTTCCATCCGGGTATGATCGACTGTGAAGCTATCTAACAACGGCATTTAGCCACCTCCGGTAATTTTTTTTAAAATTTTCTGAACTCTTTGTTCCCAGGCGAGTCTGAGTATATGAAAGACGCGCATTTGTTATCATCATCCCTGAATTCAGAGATGAAATTTTGGCCACTCACGAGTGGCCTTTTTCTTTTCTGTCAGGCGTGCTTTTCCAGCCACACCGCAAACGGTTCGGTATCAGCGGCTTCCATTTCCTGCTGACGGCGTTCAGACGCCTCGCGCTCGGCGACAAAATCCTCTTCGCGCAGAATTTCCAGCGGCTCTTCACGCAGCAGATTACGGTACGCTTCAGCAAACGCTTTGCCTGTTCCGCCAATACCAGTATCAATCATAGACCTTAAGATACGGGCAGAGAAAGTCAGATCGGGATTATCGAAGCAGGCGACCAGTTCATCACACACTTTCTGATACGCTTCGCCGCCGTTAATGCTATCCAGCGTTTGCGCGACGCGTTTCAGATCGCGGAACAGATCTTTACCCACCTGCGGTAACGGGAACTGCGCGGTTTCGCAGCCGATACCCAGCGTCAGGCCCGGTTTGCGACCTTCGAGGATCACCCGGTTCCAGTTAACGCGTGTACAGGCAAGTTCGCTACTGCTCATTTCCGGTGCGTCAGCCAGCGCACACCAGACCATAAACAGGTCGAGGAATCGCACCTGTTGTTCATCTACACCAATCGGCGAGAACGGGTTGATGTCCAGCGAGCGGACTTCAATATATTCAATGCCGCCACGTAACAGCGCATCAGAAGGCGACTCACCACTGCGGGTAACGCGTTTTGGACGAATCGGCGCGTACAGTTCGTTTTCAATCTGCAGCACATTGCTGTTGATTTGCAGCCGCTTACCGTCTTTCTCAATACCAATCTTCGCGTACTCTTCCGATGGCGTTTTGATTGCCTGTTTAAGGCCCGCCACGTACTCGTAGAGATCATTGAAGGTGATACCAAGATTGCTTTGCGATTTATTGGTATAGCCGAGATCGCTCAAACGAAGAGAGGTCGCATACGGCAGGTAATACATACCGCACTCGGTTTTCTCAAACGGCAGCGACGTTGGTTTTCCTTGCAAGAAAGAAGAACAAATCGCTGGAGACGCACCAAACAGATAAGGAATGACCCAACCGAAGCGATAGTAGTTACGGATAACGCGGAAATAACCCGCAGAAATTTTCTCTTTGGCATCAGCGCCCGAGATATCACCGCACTTCGCCTGCCAGAATGCCATTGGCAAAGAGAAATTATAGTGCACGCCGGAAATGGTTTGCATCAGCGCGCCGTAGCGATTTTTCAGCCCTTCACGGTACAGCGTTTTAAAGCGACCGGTGTTAGAAGTGCCGTACTGTGCCAGTTCGATGTCCTGACCTTCTGCGATGTAGCATGGCATACTTAACGGCCACATCCGCTCATCGCCCATATTGCGCGCCGTATAGCGATGCAGATCGCGCATAAAGGTCAGCATATGTTCAATATCACCATCCACTGGTGTAATAAATTCCAGCAATGCTTCCGCAAAATCGGTAGTAATCCATTTATGGGTCAGTGCAGAACCTAATGCTTCAGGATGACCTGTTGTTGCCAGTGTGCCATCAGCATTAACACGCAAAGTTTCGCGCTCCAGCCCACGCTGTATCCCCTTTAACGCCTGAGGATGTTTTTCCAGCCAGGCCAGCGCCTGTGATACGTCCGGGATCAAATTGACCTCCCGCCTGTCAAAATCGTTTTAATTAGCATAACTGTAATGGTGACCATATGTGCAGGCCTACAATTAGTGCCACCACATCATGCCCTGAACGGTAGCTGCTGCAACTGCAACATAGCGTAACGCTTTACCAAGGCACAAAAAAAAGATTACCGGTCCCCACGAGATGCGCATCCATCCCGCTAACAGACACAGTAAATCGCCAACCACGGGCATCCAGCTTAATAATAGCGTGACTGCACCATAGCGTTTCAGCCAGCCGGTAGCTTTCTCTTGCCAGCACGATGTTTTACGCAATGGAAAGAAACGCCCAAGGATAACGTTAGTTAACCCTCCAAGGCTATTACCCATTGTTGCTGTTAAAACTAAAACCCAGGGATGACTCACTCCGGAAAGCAACATTGCCACCAGCACAACTTCGGAGTTGCCGGGTAATAGTGTAGCGCTGAGAAAACTACTGGCAAACAACGAGAAAAGCGATAACGCTTCACTCACAGCAAGCGAACATCCACGGCGTCCATGCCTGCTGCACGGGCCGCCTGAATACCGAAATCGGCATCTTCAAAGACCACACACTGCGTCGGTTGCACGCCCATACGCTGCGCGCACAACAAAAATGTGTCTGGCGCGGGTTTATGGTGTTTGACGTGATCGGCAGCGACGACGGCGTCAAAATAACGGCGTAATCCCAGGTGCGCCAGCAATGCCTCAGCGATGGCGCTTTCACTCCCCGTTCCTACAGCCATTGGGCGACGACCATGCCAGCTTTTCACCACTTCAACAAGAGGAAGCGGCTCGACACTATCCAGCAGCATACTTCTTACTGCTTCTGTTTTTTCACGCGCTAACGCATGCGGGTCGAGATCGGCCTGATTCAGCTCAATAATCGCCTGAGCAATACGCCAGGTGGGCGAGCCATTAAGCGCAATCATCGCCTGAACATCGTACTGAAGACCGTAGTGCCCTAATACTTCGCGCCACGCTTTACGGTGCGTAGGCTCGGTATCCAGGATGGTGCCATCCATATCAAAAATTAAACCTGCATAACGCTCGTACATGGTCTTCTCGCAAGTCGAAAAATATGACGCTACTTTAGCGTAATTGCTTGATTTTGTCGCTGATGGAGAAGGAGAAGAAAATTCAGGAAATGGATAAAGTAGTTATTTAGAAATGAGATATTTTTGAAGGAAATTTTTTTGATAATATGGTGCATCCGGGAGGATGACTCACTGGCGTTCGCCCTTCGGGCCGCTGCTGGCGCAACGTTATCCTCCCTGGTGCCTGCGGTTAATACCGCTACCTCTTCGATACCTTCATTGCTGAAGGTTACGGAGAATATGGTGCATCCGGGAGGATTCGAACCTCCGACCGCTCGGTTCGTAGCCGAGTACTCTATCCAGCTGAGCTACGGATGCATCGGGAAAATTTATTTTACTGCTGATATTGATATCGCTACTAAAGCCATATCAAGTAAGAGATGGTGCATCCGGGAGGATTCGAACCTCCGACCGCTCGGTTCGTAGCCGAGTACTCTATCCAGCTGAGCTACGGATGCATCGGGAAAATTTATTTTACTGCTGATATTGATATCGCTACTAAAGCCATATCAAGTAAGAGATGGTGCATCCGGGAGGATTCGAACCTCCGACCGCTCGGTTCGTAGCCGAGTACTCTATCCAGCTGAGCTACGGATGCAAATGGCGGTGAGGCGGGGATTCGAACCCCGGATGCAGCTTTTGACCGCATACTCCCTTAGCAGGGGAGCGCCTTCAGCCTCTCGGCCACCTCACCACACGCCTCTTACGAGTGCTTCGAAGAACTTGTTTATCGCTCATCGTCGCTGCGTGGCGCACATATTACTTTCTGAGACTTATAAGTCAAACAATTTTTCCCACACTTTTATCGTTTGCACACTTCACGCTCAATTAGTCTGTAAAAACGTCAAAAAGAGTGTTTTATCAACAGAAAAACGGAGGTCTGACAGATAGCAGTAATGCAAAAAAATGGAGACTTAAGTTGAATGAACGGGAGTAAAGCGAAAAGACAATGGAGTGAAAGAGAAATCTTGAGGGTGCGTCTCACCGATAAAGATGAGACGCGGAAAGATTAGTAACTGGACTGCTGGGATTTTTCAGCCTGGATACGCTGGTAGATCTCTTCACGGTGAACAGAAACTTCCTTCGGGGCATTTACGCCAATACGTACCTGGTTGCCCTTTACCCCTAAAACTGTCACGGTGACCTCATCCCCAATCATGAGGGTCTCACCAACTCGACGAGTCAGAATCAGCATTCTTTGCTCCTTGAAAGATTAAAAGAGTCGGGTCTCTCTGTATCCCGGCATTATCCATCATATAACGCCAAAAAGTAAGCAATGACAAACACATTACATCTAAGCAGTCATGGCATTACATTCTGTTAAACCTAAGTTTAGCCGATATACACAACTTCAACCTGACTTTATCGTTGTCGATAGCGTTAATGCGAATGCCGTGAAGCGAGTCCACGGCATTGCCTGACGCTTATATTATTGCAATTTCGCGCTGACCCAGCCTTTCACACTGGCTAACGCTGCAGGTAAGGCCGCAGCATCCGTACCACCGGCTTGCGCCATGTCAGGACGTCCACCACCCTTGCCGCCCACCTGCTGAGCGACCATACCAATCAGTTCCCCTGCTTTCACACGATCTGTGACGTCCTTAGATACGCCTGCAATCAGAGAAACCTTACCTTCGGCTACCGTTGCCAGCACGATAATTGTCGACCCCAGCTGATTTTTTAAATCGTCAACCATGGTACGCAACATTTTCGGCTCAACACCGCTAAGCTCGCTAACCAACAGCTTAACACCATTAACATCAATTGCCTTACTGGAAAGATTTGCGCTCTCCTGTGCGGCAGCTTGTTCTTTAAGCTGTTGTAACTCTTTTTCCAGCTGACGCGTACGTTCCAGTACTGAACGCACTTTATCAGCCAGATTATTGCTATCGCCTTTCAGCAGATGCGCGACTTCGCTTAAGCGATCGCTGTCTGCATAAACGGTGGCGATAGCGCCTTCTCCGGTTACCGCTTCGATACGACGAACGCCTGCAGCAGTACCCGATTCAGAGATGATGCGGAACAGACCAATATCACCAGTGCGGCTGGCGTGAGTACCGCCACACAACTCGGTGGAGAAATCACCCATGCTCAGCACGCGTACGCGCTCATCATACTTCTCGCCAAACAGCGCCATCGCACCTTTCGCTTTCGCCGCTTCGAGATCCATGATGTTGGTTTCGATCGGCAAGTTACGGCGAATCTGCGCGTTCACCAGGTCTTCGACCGCACGAATCTCTTCTGGTTTCATCGCTTCGTTGTGTGAGAAGTCGAAGCGCAGCACTTTGTCGTTAACCAGTGAACCTTTCTGCGATACATGAGTACCCAGAACCTGGCGCAGCGCAGCGTGCATCAGGTGCGTTGCGGAGTGATTCAGACGAATACGGGCGCGACGAGCCTCATCAACATCAGCCTGCACAGCGTCGCCCACTTTCAGAGAACCCACAGCAAGTTTACCGATGTGACCAATCGCCTGGCCGTATTTCTGCGTATCTTCCACCGCGAAGGAGAAGTTAGCGCCTTTCAGTTCGCCTTTATCACCAACCTGACCGCCGGATTCCGCATAGAATGGCGTTTGATCCAGCACGACCACAGCTTCCTGGCCTGCATTGATGGCATCAACCGATTTACCATCAACAAACAGCGCAGTCACTTTGCCGTTCAGTTCCAGATGGTCATAGCCTTTAAATTCAGATGCACTGTCAACACGGATCATTGCGTTGTAATCTGCACCAAAGCCGCTGGCTTCGCGCGCACGACGACGCTGCTCTTCCATTGCTGCTTCAAAACCAGCTTCGTCAACTTTGATGTTGCGCTCACGACAAACATCAGCAGTCAGGTCAACCGGGAAGCCATAGGTGTCGTACAGACGGAAAGCAGTTTCACCATCCAGCGTATCACCAGAAAGTTTTGCCAGCTCTTCATCCAGCAGCGCCAGACCGCGCTCCAGAGTACGGGCAAACTGCTCTTCTTCAGTCTTCAGCACCTGCTCAACCTGCGCCTGCTGGCGTTTCAGGTCTTCACCCGCAGAGCCCATAACGTCGATCAGCGGACCAACCAGTTTGTAGAAGAAGGTTTCTTTCGCGCCGAGCATATTACCGTGACGCACTGCGCGACGAATGATACGACGCAGTACATAACCACGGTTTTCATTGGACGGCATTACGCCATCCGCGATCAGGAACGCACAAGAACGAATGTGGTCTGCGATTACGCGCAGCGATTTATTGCTCAGATCGGTCGCGCCAGTGACTTTCGCTACCGCCTGGATCAACGTGCGGAACAGGTCGATGTCATAGTTAGAGTTAACGTGTTGCAGCACCGCAGCAATACGCTCCAGACCCATACCGGTATCTACAGACGGCTTCGGCAGCGGTTCCATCGTGCCATCGGCCTGGCGGTTGAACTGCATGAAGACGATGTTCCAGATCTCAATGTAGCGGTCGCCGTCTTCTTCCGGACTTCCCGGAGGGCCGCCCCAAATGTGGTCGCCGTGATCGTAGAAGATTTCGGTGCACGGGCCGCACGGACCAGTGTCACCCATCTGCCAGAAGTTGTCAGATGCGTATGGCGCACCTTTGTTATCGCCGATGCGAATAATACGTTCGCGCGGGATCCCTACTTCTTTTTCCCAGATTTCGTAGGCTTCGTCGTCGCTTTCATAGACGGTAACCCACAGACGCTCTTTCGGCAGGGCAAACCATTTTTCGCTGGTCAGCAGTTCCCATGCAAACTGAATGGCATCGTGTTTGAAATAGTCGCCGAAGCTGAAGTTGCCCAGCATTTCGAAGAAGGTATGGTGACGCGCGGTGTAACCGACGTTTTCCAGGTCGTTGTGTTTACCACCCGCACGCACGCAGCGTTGGGAAGTGGTAGCGCGGGAATAATTACGCTTGTCGAGCCCAAGGAACACATCCTTGAACTGGTTCATCCCGGCGTTGGTAAACAACAAAGTTGGGTCGTTATGGGGTACCAGGGAGCTGCTGGCAACTACCTGATGTCCCTTACTATGGAAAAAGTCGAGAAACGCCTGACGGATCTCAGCGGTGCTCTTGCTCATAATTATCCTGAAATCAAGCTAACGAAATATCGCTACCAGCCGTTGCGTGTCGTTAACCGCCCGGCTGGTAACTGAAAAGTGGGAATAAGATAAGTTTTCTTGACTGGGAAGTAAAATCCCGTATGCGTTCAGTCGGCAAAATTTCGCCAAATATCCTGGATATCTTCCATCAGATAGCCACGATAGAGCAGAAAACGCTGGATCTTAACTTTTTCTGAAAAGACAGTTGGCAAAGGTTCGCCATATTTTCGCGTCGCCTGATCGCGCGCCAGTGCGCACCAGTCGATGTCACATTCACGCATCGCTTTTTCTGTCGCTTCGCGGGAAATACCTTTCTGATTCAGTTCCTGACGAATACGCGCAGGTCCATAACCTTTGCGGCTACGGCTGGCGATAAAGCGCGCAACAAATCGGCTGTCATCAAGATAGCCATGTTCATGGCACCAGGCAATAACGCGCTCGTAATCTTCTGCCGTGGCATCAATCTCTTCCGGGCCATTTTTGCCCATAATCGGTGCCGCGAGTTTACGTCGCAGTTCTTGCTCACTGTGATCGCGCACCGCCAGAATGCGTACCGCACGATCCAACAGGCGAGCATATGCCGGGCGACGGGATGTTGATTCTGTCATGGCATATCCTTACAACTTAAAAAAGCAAAAGGGCCGCAGATGCGACCCTTGTGTATCAAACAAGACGATTAAAAATCTTCGTTAGTTTCTGCTACGCCTTCGCTGTCATCTACAGAGAAATCCGGCGTTGAGTTCGGGTTGCTCAGCAGCAACTCACGTACTTTCTTCTCGATCTCTTTCGCGGTTTCTGGGTTATCTTTCAGCCAGGCAGTCGCATTCGCTTTACCCTGACCGATCTTCTCACCTTTGTAGCTGTACCACGCGCCTGCTTTCTCGATAAGCTTCTCTTTCACGCCCAGGTCAACCAGCTCGCCGTAGAAGTTGATACCTTCGCCGTAGAGGATCTGGAATTCAGCCTGTTTAAACGGCGCAGCGATTTTGTTCTTCACAACTTTCACGCGGGTTTCGCTACCCACCACGTTTTCACCCTCTTTCACCGCGCCGATACGACGGATGTCGAGACGAACAGAGGCGTAGAATTTCAGCGCGTTACCACCGGTAGTGGTTTCCGGGTTACCGAACATCACACCAATTTTCATACGGATCTGGTTGATGAAGATCAGCAGCGTGTTGGACTGCTTCAGGTTACCCGCCAGCTTACGCATCGCCTGGCTCATCATACGTGCCGCAAGGCCCATGTGAGAGTCGCCGATTTCGCCTTCGATTTCCGCTTTCGGCGTCAGTGCCGCCACGGAGTCAACGACGATAACGTCTACTGCGCCAGAACGTGCCAGGGCGTCACAGATTTCCAGTGCCTGCTCGCCAGTGTCCGGCTGGGAGCACAGCAGGTTGTCGATATCGACGCCCAGTTTACGTGCGTAGATTGGGTCCAGCGCGTGTTCAGCATCGATAAACGCACAGGTTTTACCTTCGCGCTGCGCTGCGGCGATCACCTGCAACGTCAGCGTGGTTTTACCGGAAGATTCTGGTCCGTAGATTTCGACGATACGGCCCATCGGCAGACCACCTGCCCCAAGCGCGATATCCAGTGAAAGCGAACCGGTAGAGATGGTTTCCACATCCATGGAACGGTCTTCACCCAGGCGCATGATGGAGCCTTTACCAAATTGTTTCTCAATCTGGCCCAGTGCTGCCGCCAACGCTTTCTGTTTGTTTTCGTCGATAGCCATTTTTACTCCTGTCATGCCGGGTAATACCGGATAGTCAATATGTTCTGTTGAAGCAATTATACTGTATGCTCATACAGTATCAAGTGTTTTGTAGAAATTGTTGCCACAAGGTCTGCAATGCATACGCAGTAGCCTGACGACGCACCGCATCACGGTCACCGCTGAAGCATTCCCGCCGGGTAATGCCTTCACCACGGGCAGTGGCAAAAGCAAACCAGACGGTGCCTACAGGCTTCTCTTCACTGCCGCCATCCGGCCCGGCGATACCACTAATAGACACGGCGTAATCAGCACGAGCCGCTTTCAGTGCGCCTATCGCCATTTCCACCACGACAGGTTCGCTCACCGCGCCATGCTGCGCCAGCGTCTCTTCGCGTACACCGATCATTTGCGCTTTTGCTTCGTTACTGTAGGTGACAAATCCGCGTTCAAACCAGGCGGAACTGCCGGCAATATCGGTAATCACTTTCGCTACCCAACCGCCGGTACAAGACTCAGCAGTTGTTACGGTTGCGCCACGGGCTTTCAGCGCCTGCCCAACCTGTTCGCTTAACTGCATCAGTTCACTGTCAGTCATCACAACCTCTGTCAGTCAAAAATTTATGCCGGACAAGATAACACTTTCGTCAGGAAGATGGTGTTGGCGTTGCAATTTTACGAGGAGGATTCAGAAAAAAGCTGATTAGCCAGAGGGAAGCTCACGCCCCCCTCTTGCAAATAGTTACTGTACGCGCGCCAGCGCCACGGCTTGTCCTAACTGCCAGACCGCCATTGCGTAATGGGTGCTGTGGTTATAACGGGTGATGGTGTAGAAGTTCGGCAGACCGTACCAGTACTGGTAACCGGTGCCAACATCCAGACGCAGCAGGCTGGCTTGTTGATGGTTGCCCAGCGGCTGCTGTGGCGTTAAACCTGCCGCGGCAAGCTGCGAAATGCTGTACCTGGTTTTGAAGCCATTTGGCAAGCCTGGCGCCTGACCGTTTGCCATTACCGCGACCTGATCGCCTTTCACCCAGCCGTGCGCTTTGAAATAATTCGCCACGCTACCGATCGCATCAACCGGATCCCACAGGTTGATATGCCCGTCGCCGCTGAAATCTACCGCATATTGTTTGTAAGACGACGGCATAAACTGACCGTAGCCCATCGCCCCGGCAAAGGAACCTTTCAGATTGAGCGGATCGTCCTGCTCGTCGCGCGCCATCAGCAGGAAGGTTTCCAGCTCGCCAGAAAAATACTCCGCGCGGCGTGGGTAGTTAAATGACAGCGTTGCCAACGCATCGAGGATGCGAGTTTTCCCCATCACGCGCCCCCAGCGGGTTTCAACGCCGATAATCCCGACGATAATTTCCGGCGGTACACCATACACCTGCCACGCGCGATTCAACGCATCTTCATACTGATTCCAGAAAACCACACCGTTCTGCACGTTGTCCGGCGTAATAAATTTTTTGCGATAACGCAGCCATGCGCCGTTCGGACCTGATGGCGGTTTCACCGATGTGGTTGGTGCCTGGTTATCCATCAGCCGCAGTACCGAATCCAGACGTTTCGCCTGGGAGAGAATTTCCTGCAACTGCTGACGATCGAAACCGTGTTTGTTCACCATTTTGTCGATGAACTGCTGGGCATTCGGGTTATTGGCGAAGTCACCGCCCATCTGCATCACATTGTGCTGCGGCTCAAGCAGGAAGCCGCCAGACGGCGTTCCGGTGGTCGTTTCAGTCTCAGTAGGTTTTGGCTTGCTGCTACAGGCGGCAAGCAACACAAAAAGGGGAAGCAATGTTACATAACGACGCTTGAACATGAGGGGTCCATTTAACAGATTCAACCAGGGGCAAGTATGGTAAAGCATCCCGCCCCGCACAAGGAAGCGGTAGTCACTGCCCGATACGGACTTTACATAACTCAACTCATTCTCCTCACTACCTTCTTTATACAAACTTTCAAAATAAAATATTTATCTTTCATTTTGCGATCAAAATAACACTTTTAAATCTTTCAATCTGATTAGATTAGATTGCCGTTTGGTAATAAAACAATAAATACTGAAGGAGAGAACAATGATAGAAACCATTACTCATGGCGCAGAGTGGTTCATCGGGCTGTTCCAGAAAGGCGGAGAAGTGTTTACCGGGATGGTAACCGGCATTCTTCCGCTGTTAATTAGCCTGCTGGTTATCATGAACGCATTGATTAATTTTATCGGTCAGCATCGTATTGAACGATTTGCTCAACGTTGCGCCGGTAACCCTGTTTCCCGTTATCTGCTGCTACCGTGCATTGGTACGTTTGTCTTTTGTAATCCAATGACCCTAAGCCTGGGTCGCTTTATGCCGGAAAAATACAAACCCAGCTACTACGCAGCGGCCTCTTATAGCTGCCACTCAATGAATGGCCTCTTCCCTCATATCAACCCTGGCGAACTGTTTGTTTATCTTGGCATTGCCAGCGGTCTGACGACGCTGAATCTGCCACTTGGCCCACTGGCGGTGAGCTATCTGCTGGTTGGTCTGGTCACCAACTTCTTCCGCGGCTGGGTAACCGATCTGACCACCGCCATTTTCGAGAAAAAGATGGGCATTCAACTTGAACAAAAAGTTCGTCTGGCAGGAGCAACATCATGACACGCATTCGGATCGAAAAAGGAACGGGTGGCTGGGGCGGCCCGCTTGAGCTGGAAGCCACGCCGGGCAAAAAAATCGTCTATATCACCGCCGGTACCCGGCCTGCGATTGTTGACAAACTGGCACAGCTTACTGGCTGGCAGGCTATTGACGGATTTAAAGAAGGTGAACCCGCGGAGGCGGAAATTGGTGTCGCGGTAATCGACTGTGGCGGCACATTACGCTGCGGCATCTATCCGAAACGGCGTATTCCCACCATTAATATCCACTCGACGGGCAAGTCTGGCCCGCTGGCGCAGTACATTGTGGAAGATATTTATGTCTCTGGCGTAAAAGAAGAAAACATCACTGTAGTGGGTGAGGCGACACCACAACCCTCTTCCGTGGGCCGTGACTATGACACCAGCAAGAAAATCACCGAACAAAGCGATGGTTTACTGGCGAAGGTGGGAATGGGTATGGGTTCTGCCGTTGCCGTGTTGTTTCAATCTGGTCGTGACACCATCGACACTGTATTAAAAACCATTCTGCCGTTTATGGCGTTCGTCTCGGCGCTTATCGGCATCATTATGGCTTCTGGCCTTGGTGACTGGATTGCCCACGGTCTTGCTCCGCTGGCGAGCCATCCACTGGGTCTGGTCATGCTGGCGCTCATCTGCTCCTTCCCGCTGCTTTCACCTTTCCTCGGCCCAGGCGCAGTTATCGCACAGGTTATCGGCGTATTGATTGGCGTGCAGATTGGTCTCGGTAATATTCCGCCGCATCTGGCTTTACCGGCACTGTTTGCCATCAACGCGCAGGCGGCCTGCGACTTCATCCCGGTCGGTTTGTCGCTGGCGGAGGCTCGTCAGGACACGGTTCGCGTCGGTGTCCCTTCTGTTCTGGTGAGCCGCTTTTTAACCGGCGCGCCAACTGTACTGATCGCCTGGTTTGTCTCCGGTTTTATCTATCAATAGAGGCTGAAACATGACCGTTATTTATCAGACCACCATCACCCGTATTGGCGCGAGTGCCACTGACGCCCTCGGCGACCAGATGCTCATCACCTTTCGTGAAGGCGCGCCAGCGGATCTCGAAGAGTATTGCTTCATTCATTGCCACGGCGAGTTGAAAGGTGCACTCCATCCCGGTTTGCAATTTACGCTCGGGCGGCATCGCTATCCGGTGACCGCCGTTGGCAGCGTGGCAGAAGACAACCTTCGCGAACTGGGTCATGTCACCCTGCGCTTCGATGGTTTAAGCGAAGCGGAATTTCCGGGCACTGTCCATGTGGCAGGCCCTGTACCCGACGATATCGCGCCGGGATCGGTTTTGAAGTTTGAATCTGTTAAGGAGTAAAAAATGAATCAGGTTGCCGTTGTCATCGGTGGTGGGCAAACCTTAGGCGCGTTCCTGTGCCACGGTCTGGCTGCCGAGGGGTATCGCGTGGCGGTTGTCGATATTCAGAGCGACAAAGCCGCAAATGTGGCACAAGAAATTAACGCCGAATATGGTGAAGGAACAGCGTACGGTTTTGGTGCTGACGCCACCAGCGAGCAAAGCGTTCTGGCGCTTTCTCGTGGGGTAGATGAAATCTTTGGTCGCGTGGATTTGCTGGTCTACAGCGCCGGAATAGCAAAAGCAGCCTTTATCAGCGACTTCCAGCTCGGCGATTTTGACCGTTCGCTACAGGTGAATCTGGTGGGTTATTTCCTGTGTGCCCGTGAATTTTCGCGTTTGATGATTCGCGACGGGATTCAGGGTCGCATTATTCAGATCAACTCGAAATCCGGCAAAGTGGGCAGCAAACACAACTCTGGCTACAGCGCAGCGAAATTTGGTGGCGTCGGGCTGACTCAATCACTGGCGCTGGATCTGGCGGAGTACGGCATTACGGTGCATTCGCTGATGCTCGGTAACCTGCTGAAATCGCCGATGTTCCAGTCACTGTTGCCACAATACGCGACCAAGCTGGGTATCAAACCGGAGCAAGTCGAGCAGTATTACATCGATAAAGTACCGCTCAAACGCGGCTGCGATTATCAGGATGTGCTGAATATGCTGCTGTTCTACGCCAGTCCTAAGGCGTCGTACTGCACTGGTCAGTCGATCAATGTCACCGGCGGTCAGGTGATGTTCTGATCAACAGCGGAGATCTTTTAAGGATCTCCGCGCGACTAATAGAATGCCTGATGCGCTACGCTTATCAGGCCTACAGGACTTCCGCCACTACATCACGGAGAAGTTATGGTATCCGCACTCATCACCGTCGCCGTTATCGCCTGGTGTGCGCAACTGGCCTTAGGCGGTTGGCAAATTTCTCGTTTTAACCGTGCCTTCGACACGCTATGCCAACAAGGGCGCGTTGGCGTGGGACGTTCCAGCGGACGCTTTAAACCACGGGTCGTGGTCGCTATTGCGCTGGACGATCAGCAGCGCATCGTCGACACCTTGTTTATGAAAGGACTGACCGTCTTCGCCCGACCGCAAAAAATTCCCGCAATTACCGGCATGCATGCGGGTGATTTACAGCCCGATGTGATCTTTCCCCATGATCCACTATCACAGAATGCTCTATCATTGGCGCTTAAACTGAAACGTGGATAATTTCGTTGTGAATGTTACTAGCTTGCGAAGTTATCATTTTGAAACCTAAATCAGGTAATCACGCCCATGAAACCTCGTCAGCGTCAGGCCGCCATTCTGGAGTATCTGCAAAAGCAGGGTAAATGCTCGGTTGAAGAATTGGCGCAATACTTTGACACCACAGGCACAACCATTCGCAAAGATCTGGTCATTCTGGAACATGCCGGAACCGTCATTCGTACTTATGGCGGCGTGGTGTTGAACAAAGAGGAATCCGATCCGCCTATCGATCATAAAACGCTTATCAACACCCACAAGAAAGAGCTGATTGCAGAAGCTGCCGTTGGTTTTATTCATGATGGCGACTCAATAATTCTTGATGCTGGCAGTACCGTGTTGCAGATGGTGCCTCTGCTCTCACGTTTTAATAACATCACGGTGATGACCAACAGTCTGCATATCGTCAATGCGCTATCCGAACTGGATAACGAACAAACTATCCTGATGCCAGGCGGAACATTTCGTAAAAAATCGGCCTCATTTCACGGGCAACTGGCAGAGAATGCCTTCGAGCATTTCACCTTCGATAAATTGTTTATGGGCACCGACGGCATCGATCTCAATGCGGGCGTAACCACCTTTAACGAGGTCTATACCGTCAGTAAGGCGATGTGTAATGCCGCGCGCGAAGTGATTTTGATGGCTGACTCATCGAAGTTTGGTCGTAAAAGCCCCAACGTGGTTTGTAGTCTTGAAAGCGTCGATAAGCTGATTACCGACGCAGGTATCGATCCAGCGTTTCGTCAGGCGCTGGAAGAAAAAGGGATCGACGTGATCATAACCGGAGAGAGCAATGAGTGAAGCACTACTGAACGCGGGACGTCAGACGTTAATGCTGGAGTTGCAGGAAGCAAGCCATTTACCGGAACGTCTGGGCGATGATTTCGTTCGCGCCGCCAATATCATCCTGCACTGCGAAGGCAAAGTGGTGGTTTCGGGAATTGGCAAATCGGGCCACATTGGTAAGAAAATCGCCGCAACGCTTGCCAGCACCGGCACACCGGCTTTTTTTGTCCATCCGGCAGAAGCACTGCACGGCGATCTGGGGATGATTGAAAGCCGCGATGTGATGCTGTTTATCTCTTATTCCGGTGGCGCGAAGGAACTGGATCTCATTATTCCGCGTCTGGAAGACAAATCTATCGCGCTGCTGGCAATGACCGGAAAACCGACGTCACCGCTGGGCCTGGCGGCGAAAGCGGTGCTGGATATCTCCGTAGAACGCGAAGCCTGCCCGATGCACCTTGCGCCGACCTCCAGCACCGTGAATACCCTGATGATGGGCGACGCGCTGGCGATGGCAGTCATGCAGGCGCGTGGTTTTAATGAAGAAGATTTTGCACGCTCCCACCCAGCCGGGGCACTGGGCGCTCGCTTGCTGAACAAAGTGCATCATCTTATGCGTCGTGACGATGCCATCCCGCAGGTAGCGTTAACCGCCAGCGTGATGGACGCGATGCTGGAACTTAGCCGCACCGGTTTAGGTCTGGTGGCAGTGTGCGATGATCAACGACTGGTGAAAGGCGTCTTTACCGACGGTGATTTACGTCGCTGGCTGGTTGGCGGCGGCGCACTCACCACGCCAGTCAATGAAGCGATGACGGTCGGCGGCACCACGTTGCAATCGCAAAGCCGTGCCATCGACGCCAAAGAAATCCTGATGAAACGCAAAATCACCGCCGCACCGGTAGTGGATGAAAACGGCAAACTCACCGGCGCAATTAACCTGCAGGATTTCTATCAGGCCGGGATTATTTAATCCTTCAGCCCCAGACGTTTCGCCAGCCGATGCAGGTTGGCGACGTCGGTTTCCAGCATCCGCGCACAGGCGGCCCAGTTGTGATGATTTTGCGCCAGTGCCTGACGAATGGTTTCACGCTGGAACGCTTCTGTCGCTTCACGCAGGTTTTGCTTAACAACGGGCACCGCCGCCGCTTCTGGCGGCGGCAACGTCACCTCAGGAAAAGCAAAATGTTGCGCCTCAAGAATCACTTCATCGCCGCTGCGGGTGGCTCTCGCCAGCACTACCGCCCGATGAATAGCATGTTCCAGTTCACGAACGTTCCCCGGAAAATTGTAGTGTTGCAGTAAATTTCGCGCTCCGGCACTTAATACCACTCGGGAGAGCCCCAGCCGCAAACGACACTGCTCGCAGAAATACCCCGCCAGCAGAATGACATCATCGCCCCGCTCACGCAGCGGCGGCACTGAAAGTGGAAACACGCTCAGGCGGTGGAACAAGTCAGCGCGAAATCGCCCTGCCAGTACCTCTTCGCGTAAGTCACGGTTAGTCGCCGCCAGCACGCGCACATCGACCCGCAAACTGCGGTCATCGCCAACGCGTTGAATATCGCCATACTGCAACACCCTCAGCAGCTTGGCCTGCAATGCCAACGACAACTCGCCGATCTCATCGAGAAACAGCGTGCCGTTATCCGCCATTTCAAACTTCCCGCTGCGGTTACTGATAGCACCAGTAAACGCCCCTTTCACATGCCCGAACAACTCACTTTCCGCCACACTTTCCGGCAGTGCGGCACAGTTGAGATAGACCAGCGGATTCACCGCCCGTGGCGAGGCTTCATGAATCGCTTTCGCCACAAGCTCCTTACCGGTTCCCGTCTCACCGCTAATTAAAACGTTGAGATCGGATGCCGCCACAATCTCAATCTCTTTTTTCAATTGCGTCATGCCTGGGGACAAACCAATCATCTGCGTCTGTTTCACCGCTTCAAACGGCGCGGCATCGCCTGGCAGCATATTCTGGCTTTCCAGTTGTTCAATCAGTAACGCATTGCTTAACGCTCCCGCCGCCAGCGCAGCAATCAGGCGTAACTCTTCGTCGCTGAAAACATCGAACTGATCGGGCTGCATCCCGTCGAGCGTCAAGGCACCGATCAGGTTTTGCCCGGCAAACAACGGCAAACCAACGCAGGCGTGAACCTTCAGACTCTCCTGCCCTGGAATCAGACCGTCATAAGGATCGGGCAATTCGCTGTCTGCGGGAAAGCGCACCACATCACCCGCGCGGGCAATCGCTTCCAGCCGTGGATGCCCTTCCAGCGCAAAGCGTCTACCGAGTACATCCTTCGCCAGCCCGTCGATGGCAAGCGGAATAAACTGCCGCGAGTCGTAACGTAGCAACGCAGACGCATCGCACTCCAGCACCTGACGCAGCGTAGTGATCAGGCGCTGAAAACGATCCTGATGACCAATCCCACGCTGCAATTCGATGGCGATATTCGCCAGCACATCAACGGAAAAACTCATCTTTGCCTCACTGTCAATTTGACTATAGATATTGTCATATCGACCATTTGATTGATAGTCATTTTGACTACTCATTAATGAGCATAATTTTATTTATAGAGTAAAAACAATTAGATAAAAAACTGGCACGCAATCTGCAATCAGCAAGACATCTTTTTAGAACACGCTGAATAAATTGAGGTTGCTATGTCTATTGTGGTGAAAAATAACATTCATTGGGTTGGTCAACGTGACTGGGAAGTGCGTGATTTTCACGGTACAGAATATAAAACGCTGCGCGGCAGCAGCTACAACAGCTACCTCATCCGCGAAGAAAAAAACGTGCTGATCGACACCGTCGACCATAAATTCAGCCGCGAATTTGTGCAGAACCTGCGTAATGAAATCGATCTGGCGGATATCGATTACATCGTGATTAATCATGCAGAAGAAGACCACGCCGGGGCGCTGACCGAACTGATGGCGCAAATTCCCGATACGCCGATCTACTGTACAGCCAACGCTATCGACTCGATAAATGGTCATCACCATCATCCGGAGTGGAATTTTAATGTAGTGAAAACTGGCGACACGCTGGATATCGGCAACGGCAAACAACTCATTTTTGTCGAAACGCCAATGCTGCACTGGCCGGACAGCATGATGACTTACCTGACAGGCGACGCGGTGCTGTTCAGTAACGATGCTTTCGGTCAGCACTACTGCGACGAGCATCTGTTCAACGATGAAGTGGATCAGACTGAGCTTTTCGAGCAGTGCCAGCGTTACTACGCCAATATCCTGACGCCGTTCAGCCGCCTGGTAACGCCGAAAATTACCGAGATCCTGGGCTTTAACTTGCCAGTCGATATGATAGCGACCTCTCACGGCGTGGTATGGCGCGATAACCCGACGCAAATTGTCGAGCTGTACCTGAAATGGGCGGCGGATTATCAGGAAGACAGAATCACCATTTTCTACGACACCATGTCGAATAACACCCGCATGATGGCTGACGCTATCGCCCAGGGGATTGCGGAAACCGACCCACGCGTGGCGGTGAAAATTTTCAACGTCGCCCGAAGCGATAAAAACGAAATCCTGACCAATGTCTTCCGCTCAAAAGGCGTACTGGTCGGCACTTCTACGATGAATAATGTGATGATGCCGAAAATCGCCGGGCTGGTAGAGGAGATGACCGGATTACGCTTCCGTAACAAACGCGCCAGCGCTTTCGGCTCTCACGGCTGGAGCGGCGGTGCGGTGGATCGTCTTTCCACGCGCCTGCAGGATGCGGGTTTCGAAATGTCGCTTAGCCTGAAAGCCAAATGGCGACCAGACCAGGACGCTCTGGAGTTATGTCGTGAACACGGTCGCGAAATCGCCCGTCAGTGGGCGCTCGCGCCGCTGCCGCAGAGCACGGTGAATACGGTGGTTAAAGAAGAAACCTCTGCCACCACGACGGCTGACCTCGGCCCACGGATGCAGTGCAGCGTCTGCCAGTGGATTTACGATCCGGCAAAAGGCGAGCCAATGCAGGACGTTGCGCCAGGAACGCCGTGGAGTGAAGTCCCGGATAACTTCCTGTGCCCGGAATGCTCCCTTGGAAAAGACGTCTTTGACGAACTGGCATCGGAGGCAAAATGAGCAACGGCATTGTGATCATTGGTTCGGGCTTCGCCGCCCGCCAACTGGTGAAAAATATTCGCAAACAGGACGCCTGTATTCCATTAACCCTGATTGCCGCCGACAGCATGGATGAGTACAACAAACCGGATCTCAGCCATGTTATCAGCCAGGGGCAACGTGCCGATGACCTCACCCGCCAGACGGCGGGTGAATTTGCCGAGCAGTTTAATCTGCACCTGTTTCCGCACACCTGGGTGACGGATATCGATGCCGAAGCCCATGTGGTGAAAAGTCAGAATAATCAGTGGCAATACGACAAGTTAGTGCTGGCAACCGGTGCCAGCGCCTTTGTCCCGCCAGTGCCTGGGCGTGAGTTAATGCTGACGTTAAATAGTCAGCAAGAGTATCGCGCCTGTGAAACGCAACTGCGGGATGCCCGACGCGTGTTGATTGTTGGCGGTGGTTTGATTGGTAGCGAACTGGCGATGGATTTTTGTCGGGCAGGCAAAGCGGTCACGCTAATCGACAACGCTGCCAGTATTCTGGCGTCGTTAATGCCACCGGAAGTCAGCAGCCGCTTGCAGCATCGGTTGACGGAGATGGGCGTTCATCTGCTGTTGAAATCTCAGTTGCAGGGACTAGAAAAAACAGATTCTGGCATTCTGGCAACGCTGGACCGCCAGCGCTGCATCGAAGTGGATGCGGTAATTGCCGCCACCGGACTGCGCCCGGAAACCGCCCTGGCACGACGCGCCGGGCTGACGATTAATCGCGGCGTTTGCGTCGATAGTTATCTGCAAACCAGTAATGCCGATATTTATGCGCTGGGCGATTGCGCGGAAATTAACGGTCAGGTATTGCCGTTCCTCCAGCCGATTCAACTTAGCGCGATGGTGCTGGCAAAAAATCTTCTCGGCAATAACACGCCGCTGAAACTCCCGGCGATGCTGGTGAAAATCAAAACGCCAGAATTACCGCTGCATCTGGCAGGCGAAACCCAGCGTCAGGATTTACGCTGGCAAATTAATACCGAACGCCAGGGAATGGTGGCGCGCGGTGTTGATGATGCCGACCAGCTTCGCGCCTTTGTGGTCAGTGAGGATCGGATGAAAGAGGCATTTGGATTGTTGAAAACGTTGTCGATGTAGGCGAGCTACAGTGCCCAAAATGTCGGATGCGGCGCTGACGCGTCTTCTCCGACCTACAGGGAACGCATGTGTTGATCACATAATACGTTTATGTCGCATTGCACTGTCCCAAAATGTCGGATGCGACGCTGGCGCGTCTTATCCGACCTGCGGGGATGAATATGTAGGCCGGATAAGGCGTTCACGCCGCATCCGGCAATGGTGTCCAAATGCAGCACGTTTTATCCGTTCTGGACTTCCCCTGCCAACCAACGCGCCGCAACAATAACCCCCTGCCCCAGAGACAACCCGCCATCGCCCGCCGGTAAACTCTGTGGAAAGAGCAATGTGAAATCAGCGAGATAATGCGCCAGACGTGCACGCAGCAAACGGTTATGAATAACTCCGCCGCTAAATACCAGTGTAGTGATACCACGCATCGTGGCCTGCTCACGCATCAACGCGGCAACCCCCTGCGCCAGCGCATCATGAAACGCCCACGCGCGTTGATTAACCGGAGCCTGCCAGTTCAGCCACTGCTGCCAGAAGGTGGCGAGATCCAGTTGATTGTCCACCAGCGGCATCGTCACCGGATGCGTCACGCCGTGGCACGAAGTCGCCAGCGCCTCCAGAGCACAAGCCGCTTCACCTTCATAACTTAACGTGGCTGGCGCACAGCCCAGCGCCGCCGCTACGGCATCGAACAACCGCCCACACGATGACGCCAGTGGTGCATTGATTCCACGCTCAATGGCCCGCGCCAGCACGCTCCAGTTTTGCTGTTGCACACTTACCGTTTCGGGATAACTCTGCCACTCCGGCACAAAACGCAAGCACTGCGTCAGCAAGTTTCGCCACGGCTGCTTTGCGGCAAGATCGCCACCAGCAAGCGCCACCGCGGGCAAGCCGCCCAGGTGCTGGCATTCACGATAGTTCACCCGCAAGCACTCGCCCCCCCATAAAGCGCCGTTCTCCCCCATACCAATACCGTCGAGCGTCAACGCAATGACATCTCCGCCATCCAGAGGCCAGAGGTGTTCTGCCAGACACGCCGCTGCGTGGGCATGATGATGCAGCACCGTTTGCGTCGGCAGATTCATCTCACGCGCCCACTGGCTGGAGACATAGCCCGGATGCGCGTCATGCACAACGTATTGCGGAGTGAAATCGTAGATGTTTTGCATCAGGCGTAACGCTTCGCGCCACTGCATCTGGATGCCATCGTCACTTAAATCGCCCAGATGCTGACTCAACACCGCTTGTTCGCCGCGCACCAGGCAGAAGGTATTTTTCAGATCCGCGCCCAGACACAGCACAGGCGGAACATTTTTAAAGCCCGGAGGCAAAGCCAGCGCATCCGGCACATACCCCCGCGAACGGCGCAGCATTTCGCCGCTTTCGCGCACCACCGAATCATCCATCCGCTGCACGATGTCGCGGTTATGTATCAAGAATCCGTCGGCAATGCCCTGCAAATCCGCCAGCGCCTGTTCGTTGCTGATAGCCGGTGGTTTACCGCTCAGGTTGCCGGAGGTCATCACCAGCGGGCATTGCAGTTCCTGTAACAGCAAATGCTGGAGCGGGTTCGCAGGCAACATTACCCCGACTTCGTTAAGGCCAGGGGCGATATCATCACAAAGCTCAGGTACATATTTTTTATCCACCAGCACAATCGGCGCGGCGGGCGTGGTAAGCAACTGGCGCGCAGCGTCTGGTAAACCGTCAGCCACTGGCAACATGACCGCCAGCGGTTTCGCCGGGCGATGTTTGCGCGCCCGCAGTGTCGCCACCGCGTTACTGTTACGTGCATCGCAGGCAAGATGAAATCCGCCAATCCCTTTGATGGCGACAATGTTGCCCATTTTTAACTGTGCGATAGCTGCCTGTAATGCCGCCTCTTGTTCTGCATGTTCACCATGACTTACCCATTCAAGATGGGGGCCACACTCCGGGCAGGCCACCGGCTGGGCGTGGAAGCGACGATCGAGCGGGTCACGGTACTCTTTGTCACAGGCCGGACACAGCGGAAACGCCGCCATCACGGTAAACGGGCGGTCGTAAGGCATGGCGCGAATAATGGTGAAACGCGGACCACAGTGAGTACAGTTGATAAACGGATAACGCCAGCGTCGTTCGCCTGGGGTATTCATTTCGGCAAGACAAGCAGGGCAAGTCGCGGCATCGGGAACAATTTGCGTATTCATGACGCCACCCGCGCTCTGGCGGATGGTGAACTCAGTGGGCAGTTGTGACCAGATAAACGGCTCACGCTCGACGCTATCAATACGCGCCAGTGGCGGGCAGTGCTGATGCAATTGAACAAGAAACGTTTCCGGATCTTCCAGCAGCCGGACTTCTACGCCATCGCCGTCATTACAGACATCGCCGTGAAGATTTAATTGCTGTGCCAGTTGCCAGACAAACGGACGAAAACCGACGCCCTGCACTTTGCCACGAATACGCAGTTGGACACCGCAAGATGTGTTTTTTGCCATTGAGTTATTCCCGCCATCATGAATTGCGTAACCCGCCTGGCCGGACACGACATCGTCGCATCCGGCAGTCACAGGTCGGCGATACTGCCCGCTTCGTATTCTACGAATATTTCCGGGAATTCCTTTGATACCAGAACAGTTCTGTAAGATTTTTAGAACATCAGCGCCGTGCGGCGGCGTTTTTCTGCGCTCAACTGTTCAAGTTTATTACGATCGACACAAATCAGCGCATGGGTCGGGCAAGCAGCCATACACGCCGGACCGTCTTCACGATGGTTGCACAGGTCGCATTTATTGGCTTCGGCTTTGTCAGCCCGTACATTCAGCCCTGCGCCGCTGTTACGAATCACCGGACGCACCACCACTTCCATCGCACCATACGGGCAAGCCACAACGCAGGTTTTGCAACCAATACAACGTTCCTGCATGACATGAACAAACCCTTTATCACGGCTGATAGCACCATTCGGGCAGACGTTAGCGCACGGTGCATCTTCACACTGACGGCAAACTGTCGCCGTGGAAATGTTCACACCTTTAATGACATGGATACGCGGTAAAAATGTTTCCGGGGTCAGCGATGCACAGTCCTGATTTTCCTGATGAGAAACCACGCACGCTACTTCACAGGTACGGCAACCAATACATTTACTCGCGTCAGCAATGATGAAACGGTTCATCAAATTCTCCAGCAATGACAGTTAATGCGCCGATACATTCACAAATCATGCCAGTTTTTAATTTACTGTTATTTAAGGAAATTAAATTCTGTACTACAGGAAAAACGATGTCATCGACACTAGTGACGATGACATGTGATGACAGTATTTATCGTTGCCAGTCCACATCTGGGTACTTTTTTCCGACAAGTCGTTCTGGTGGTATAAAAAAGTAATTGCCAGTAACGGGGAGGATTTAAGGGAAGCAACCGTGCCGGATACGGCGTGAACAATGACCACTTTGTCAGCTATCCATATGATTGTATTTTGAGGTTCATCGCAGATTAGCGATGAACCTTTATTAAATAATACAATTCCGACTGAAATAACAGGTAAGGATACAAAATGGGTTCATGGGGAATGGAGGCTCTCGAAAGCGACGAAGGGCTGGATTTGATTAATTGGGTAGAGGAACAACTGCAAGATGATTCGACCTTTGATGCCGAGTCAATTGTTCAACGCTTAAGCCAGCATGAAGATTTGTTCGGATTTCAGGGAGATGAAGAATTTCTCTACGATAATAATGTTATCGGTCTCGTCGAACTTATCATTCAAAAAGCAGCCGGGGAAAAAATCACATCGAGTAAACAAATTGATCAACTCGACAGTTATCGGCTCACGTCGATTTTCAGCAAAAAACTCCAGGGCCGTTTACAAACAATCGACGACACACATGAGTGGATAATGCTTTTTGAGGGGCGAGCACGCGAAAAGGCAAAAGCATATCTGATTGAGATTACTGATAAATTAAGAGTAGTAAAGACAACAGCCTGAATGACAAACAAGGGCGCGCAAAATTAAGAATCTGCGCCCTTTCAAAGCCCGACAGGCGTAGCGCATCAGGCGATTTAGCGTCTGCCATCAGTCAAAGAAACCATTCCGGCTTAACGCCAAATCGGGCTGAAAGTGCCTTAATGTGGGATATCGTCAGGGATCGTTGTCCAGATAAAATCTGACTGACCAGGGATTTAGAGCCGATTTCGTTCTTCAAATCCGCATAGGTCAGATTATGTTGATCAATCAGCGTACGAAGTAACGCCACGCCAACCGGCATTGCTGCAACGGCTTTGTCGAACTCTGCAAACTTTTCGTTATTGTTTTCATATTCTGCAATGCGGCTCGCCAGAAAGTCGATAAGTGGATTGGTGTCATCTTCTTCAATCAGATATTCGACCAGTTCCAGTGCTTCACGGTAATCATCTTCTGAGTCACTGCCTCCCAGAAAGGGGACTGCATTGACCAGTTCTCTTGTTGCTTTAACAGCGCGTGCAGCATTAGCAGTCATTCTTTGTTCTCTCTGTAGTAACGTGTCAGACACCCACTTTTCTAAAATGCCAGGTTTGCTCGGCATCATAAGGCATGGTCAGGAGAGGTTTCAGCGCCCGCTTTTGCGCGTATTCGCTGTCACTCATTGGCAGATATTCGGTAAAGCTGGTGGCCTGTGCAGGCAGCACTAAGCTCAATAAAAAAGCGCACATCCCTGTTTTGATGTTCAATTCCCTGAATTCCCTAATGAAGAATTATTCTTCCACCGCTAACTGCGCGAAGCCGCCATTTCCTTCCCAGCCTTCCAGCCGCTGATACACCGTTTCCACCGCATCTTTAATCGGCTGAGTCATCGGGTAGTAAAAGCCGACGATATCCGGCTGGATGCCAAGGAAAATCACTTCGCCAATATCTTCTTTCAACTGGTCGATAAGATAGTTCAGCGGCATGTTATGGGTAGTCATCATAAACATCTCGGCGATGTCAGCCGGGTCGATGATGCGGATCTCGCCAGGGTTTAGCCCCATATCCGTGGCGTCGACAATCAGCAGCCGTGTCGGGCGCAGTTCGCGGATAGCGACAATGTCGTTTTCCGGTGCGCTACCGCCGTCAATCACTACCCAGTTACCTTTCGGCGCGGCGGCGCACTTTTCCGCCAGTAGCGGGCCTGCGCCATCATCGCCCATCATGCTATTGCCAACACAAAGTAAAACGTCAGTCACGCAGTCTCCTCACCATCAAATAGATGGCGTTTTCCTGATGAATATCATGCAGCATACTTAACAGCATTGTACTCCATTCCTTCTGCTGCGAAGTTTGCGCTGCCCGGGCTTTATCAAATGCGTTGGCCAGCATCGGCACATGGTTAATGTCGATGACGATCTCACCATATTTCGGCACGCCTTCCATTTTGCGGCGGGCTTCGCTGCCCGCCTCCAGAGTGGCAATCCATGCCAGATAGTCATCCCACGGGCAGGTGAGCGCCGCTTCCAGGCAATCGATAACCCCAAGGTGGTGACCAATCGCCAGGCTGTAATAGACCACCTGCTGCGCCTCGGTGGGCGTAGCATCGTTCTCATCAATGAATTTACGGCTCAGTTGACTGAACACCACCTTTTCACTCATCGGATACGCGCCTCTTCAACAACATGATTCAGATGGCTGACAATCTCGTTCAGACGCGGATCGTTTTCCGCTTCCAGCCAGCGTGCAACCTGTTCTTCGCCCTGCCCTAACTGTGTCAGGAAATCATCGGCAATCTGGCGACCGTAACGATAACCCGCCAGGCGGCGTGCTTCGCGATCCACTTTCACACGCAACGGTTGCACCATATCAGGATGTAGAATGTCTGCCGGCTGCTCATCTTGCTCACCCGGCCCACGGGCGTGGATTTTCTGCTCCAGCAGGCCGAGCGCCATCGCAAAGCCGTACAGCGTGGCGGCAGGCGTTGGCGGGCAGCCAGGGATATAAACATCCACTGGGACGATTTTATCCGTACCGCCCCACACGCAGTAGAGATCGTGGAAGATCCCGCCACTGTTACCGCAGGCACCGTAGGAGATACAGATTTTCGGGTCCGGCGCGGACTGCCACGCACGCAGCGCAGGGGATCGCATTGCACGGGTGACCGCGCCGGTAAACAGTAAAATATCCGCATGACGCGGTGACGGAACGACTTTAATGCCGAAGCGTTCTGCATCGAACAGCGGCGAAAGCGTGGCGAAAATTTCGATTTCGCAACCGTTACAGCCGCCGCAGTCCACGCGATAAACGTAGGCAGAACGTTTGATTTTTTTCAGTAACGACGCCTTCATGCTGGCGATGGATTCATCCACCGTCATCGGGACCGGAATGCCGTTGGCGTCACGGGGGCCTAATAAATTGCTCATCAGATGGCCTCTTTCATATGGCGAGTCAGTTCAATACGGTCGGACGGCACCAGGCATTTCTGGCGCTTACATTCCGGGCAAGTCTCAAAGCTTTCGCGGTGGTTTTCCGCGCGGCTGTCGCCGTTGTGCTTAAGCAGCGCAATGGCGTAGTCGATCTCTTTCTGGACGGCGAAAGGACGATTGCAGACGCGGCAGTTGCACAGCGCGAAGCGGGACTGTTGCAGGAAGTCTTCTTTCTTCCACACCGCCAGTTCGTATTCTTGCGACAGCTTAATCGCCGCCGTCGGGCAGACTTCTTCACAGCGTCCACAGAAGATGCAGCGCCCTAGGTTGAACTGCCACGCCAGCTCACCAGTGGCGAGGTCAGTTTCAACCGTTAAGGCGTTTGACGGGCAGGCATTGACGCAGGCCGCACAGCCTATGCACTGCTGCGGGTTCTGCTCTGGCTTACCACGGAAGTTTTTATCAACCGCAATCGGCTCCAGCGGATAAGACGAAGTCGCCGTGCCGGTTTTGATGACTTTTTTGATAAAGGTAAACATGGCGATTCCTTATTTCAGCGGCGAGTTTTTACGCTCAATGCTGTAGCGCTCGAGTTCTTTGTACGGCACCACTTTGCTCTTCTTCTTACGTACATCGACCACGGTCATGCGGTCGGTACAGGAGTAGCAAGGGTCCAGGCTACCGATAATCAGCGGCGCATCGGAAACGGTGTTGCCGCGCAGCATATAACGCAGGGTCGGCCAGTTCGCGTAGGTCGCCGCACGGCAGCGCCAGCGGTACAGCTTCTGGTTGTCGCCGGTCATGCTCCAGTGGATATCGTCGCCGCGCGGCGCTTCGGCAAAGCCCAGCGCGAAACGGTGCGGAATGTAGGTAAAGCCTTCCACCATCAGCGGGCCGCCCGGCAGGTTATCCAGACCGTAATCGATCATATTCAGCGCGGTATAGACTTCGTTGATACGCACTTTCAGACGGGAAATAACGTCGCAGCCCTGCTCGCTGTGGACTTCCATTGGCAGCAGGCCATAACCAACAAACGGGTGATCGGCACGGGTATCACGGGCGTGACCGCTGGCACGGACCATCGGGCCAACGTTACTGAAGTCGCGAGCGATTTCCGGGTCCAGACGACCAATACCGACGGTGCGTTGTTCCATGTTCGGTGTGCTCAGCAGCACATCCACCAGCTCCTGCACTTCACGACGCATCTGTTGTGCCAGCTGGCGGGTCTGGATCATGTCGTCTTTCAGCAGATCGCGACGAATCCCGCCGATCAGGTTCAGGCCGTAGGTTTTACGCGCACCGGTAAGGATCTCTGCCATTTTCATGGAGGTTTCACGCACGCGGAAGAACTGCATAAAGCCGGAGTCAAAGCCGGTAAAGTGACAGGCCAGGCCGAGGTTGAGCAGATGCGAGTGCAGGCGTTCTACCTCCAGCAGAATGGCGCGGATCATCTGCGCGCGTTCTGGCACCTGAATACCCATCGCGTTTTCCACCGACGTGGTATAGGCGGTGCTGTGAGCAAAGCCGCAGATCCCGCACACACGGTCAGAGAGGAAGGTCACTTCGTTGTAACCCATACGGGTTTCCGCCAGTTTTTCCATGCCGCGATGGACGTAGAACAGGCGGTAGTCGGCGTCGATAATGTTTTCACCATCGACGAACAGACGGAAGTGACCCGGTTCGTCAGAAGTGACGTGCAGTGGACCAATCGGCACGACGTTGTTTTTCTTGTCGCCCAGTTCGTTGATGAACTCGTAGGTTTCAGCATCGGTAGTCGGTGCCGGACGCTGACGATAATCCATGCTGTCTTTACGCAGAGGATAAAGTTCATCCGGCCAGTCATCCGGCAGCACCAGACGGCGTTCATCCGGCAGACCAACCGGAATCAAACCGTACATATCGCGCACTTCACGCTCGCCCCACACCGCCGCCGGAACGCGCGGCGTCACGGAAGGATACTCCGGTTTGTTGGCGTCAACTTCAACGCGAACCGTTACCCAACACTTGGTGCCCTTCTCCATCGACAGCACGTAATAAACGGCGTAATGACCATTCAGTTTGCGTTCGTCGTTACCAAACAGCACCGACAGCCAGCCACCCTGCTTGTAGTAGAGAAACTCCACCACTTCCGGCAGGTAGTTCACCTTTACGGTCACGGTCAGCTGATCTTTGGTCTGCCAGGCGTGGTCCAGCACGACGCCAGGAAATGCCTCATTCAGCGCGGCGAGATAATGTTGACCTAATTTTTCTTCAGACATGCTCAAACTCTCTTTAATCACGCCGCCAGCAAGGAGACGAACGCTAAAAATGCAAAGCCAAACCCGGCCCAGGTAATGCGCGGAGTAATATCAAGACGCAGACGGGCCATGCTGTTTTCGAACAGCGCGATAACCAGGACGCCAACCACCAGTTTGACGATGGCAATCACCAGCGCCAGCAGCAGCCCACCGACGGTGAAGGTTTCCATTTGTCCCCACGGAATAAACACCCCGACGAACATCTGCAACACCACCAGCTGTTTCAGGCTGATACCCCATTTCATGACGCCAAAGCCGCTGCCGCTATACTCAGAGAGCGGACCTTCCTGCAACTCCTGCTCGGCTTCCGCCAGGTCGAACGGCAGTTTGTCCATTTCGATAAAGGTGGCGAATGCACAGGCACAAAGCGCCAGCACCAACGGGATGCTCTGGCTCAGGGGCCAGTGGTAAACGGTGTCGGTGATGTTGCTGATATTGGTGGAACCGGCAACCTGCGCGGCGACCCACAGACCAAGCAGCAGCATCGGTTCAACCAGCACGCCCAGCATCGCTTCACGGCTCGCGCCAATAGCAGTAAACGGACTACCGGTATCCAGACCGGAAATGGCAAAGAAGAAACGCGCAATGGCGAAGAGATACAGTAAAGTGATCAAATCACCCAGTTGTGGTAGCGGAGAACCGACGGTCACCACCGGCAGCGCGGTAGCGATAGTCAGCATGACGCCCACCATCACATACGGCGTCAGGCGGAACACCCAGCCGGAGGCATCGGGGCCAACGCTCTGACGACCCAGCAGTTTGATAATGTCGCGATACTCCTGCAACACGCCCGGCCCACGACGGTTATGCAGACGGGCGCGTGCTACGCGGGTAATACCGGAGAGCAGCGGCGCAACGGCAAATAGCACCAGCGCCTGAATTAACGGATATAAAACACTCATTCTCAGGCTCCTCGTGAAACAATAATCACCACCAGCACCGCCAGTTCAACCAGCGCCATCCGGCGGAACAGCAACGCACTCCCCTCGCACTGCCAGCCCGGCACCAGCGACACCGGATTCAACCATTTGCGTAGTTTCAGCACCGGCGCAAACGCCTGTTTCACCGGCATGGCAAAACCGTGAGCGGTAATCACCATTGATTTTTCATGATCGTAGCCGCACACCCAGGCCGCGCCGCGGGAACGCGACGGCAAACGATCGCCTTTGCAAATCGCCATAATGATGAATGGCAGCAGCGGGCAGGCAATCAGCAGCAACGTGATCATTGGTTGAGAAACGGTGGTGTTAGCAGGCTCCAGCGGCAGAGGTACAGCAGCAGAGAGCATCGGCAGTAGCCACGGCGCAGCAACACCGCCAATTACGCAGCAAATCGCCAGTGCCACTACGCTTACGCTCATCAGGAGCGGCGCACAGGTGGCGTTTTCGGCTTCTTTGGTACGCGGCGCGCCGAGGAAAGTAACGCCATAAACTTTCGCCATACACATCACCGCCAGCGCACCGGTAATTGCCAGCCCCACGGCGAGCAGCGGCCCGAGAAGACGGGCAACAAACGCGCCACTATTGCTCAGTTTGAAGAAGGATTGATAGATAACCCATTCCCCGGCAAAACCGTTCAGCGGCGGCAGCGCAGCCATTGCCATCAGCCCGACTAACATGGCGATGGAGATAACCGGCATTTTCTTGCCAATACCACCGAGTTTTTCGATATCGCGATGACCGGTACGGAACCAGACGCTCCCCGCACCAAGGAACAGTACGCTCTTGAACAGGCTATGGTTAAGCAGATGGTACAGACCACCAACCAGACCAAGGGCAATCAGCGCCGGTTGTTCGAGCGCGATACCCGTTACGCCAGCGCCCAGCCCCAGCAGGATGATGCCGATATTTTCCAGGGTGTGGTAAGCCAGCAGACGTTGGATATTATGTTCCATCAACGCATACAGACCGCCGACGAATGCGGTGATCATGCCGAGTACCAGCAGTGCGATCCCCCACCACAGCGGTGCATTACCGCCCAGTAGTGACAGAGTTAAAATGCCCAGCAGGCCAATTTTCATGACTACCGTGGAAAACAGCGCGGCAGCTGGCGCAGAGGCGTTGGCATGTGCCTGTGGCACCCAGCCGTGCAGCGGAATAATCCCGGCCAGCAGGCCAAAGCCAATCACACCGAGCAGCCAGATATCGGAACCGAGCGGCAGCTGTTGCATACGCATATCCAGCAGGCGCAGATCCAGCGTGCCGTAACGCTGCCACAGCAGCCAGCAAGCAATCGCCAGCAGCAGAGTGCCAAGACGCCCCAGCGCAAACCACAGTTTGCCCTCTTTGCTGTTGCTGGTGAGGAACACCGCACACAGGGCCATGATTTCGGCCATTACCACGAACATGCCGAGGTTGCTGGCGATGACGGCACAGACGGCGGCAGCCATCAACATATTGATCTGCAAGCCGTTGCACTTCACCTGCGCGTGGCGATGCCAGTCAATGTTGTAGAGGCTGACAAACAGACCGCACAGACCGAGCGTAATCAGCCAAATCGCGTTAAGCGGAGAGATTTGCACATCGTAGCTTACCAACGACAGCGCACCGCTCACGCCAACCGCGCCAGTCAGCACAGTGAAGCCCGCGGCTGCCGTATACAGGCTACCCACCGCGCCGCCAATTCCGGCTATCCAGCCACTTAGGGCTTTTTGAAAAGAAAAGAGAAATGCCAGAACAGCGGCGGCGACAAACCACGCCACGCCGCTATTGATCAGGGAAATTGCGCTCATTTAGCCTCTCCACTTTGAGCCTGCTGAAACAAGGTGAGATCGCCAAAGTCCGTGTTAAAAGTCAGCTCACGCTTACGTTTGCTGACGCGGGCGATATCGGTGTTATCCACCAGATGCAGGGCTTTAGTCGGGCACATCCGCACGCAGGCCGGACCTTGTTCATCAAAGCTACAAAGGTCACATTTGACGGCGATCGCGCGAATACCTGGCACCCAGTCAAGCAATGTGCTGACACGCGCCGGAGCAGGCGGTGCCGGTGGCGCTTTCGGGGTATTGGCGTTTGCCGGAATATCCAGCGGACGGCTGCCGGAAAATTCAATTGCGCCAAACGGGCAGGCGATGCCACACAGTTTGCAGCTTACGCACAAGCTTTCATTCAGCTGCACGGCACCATCAACACGAGTGATGACGTTAACCGGGCAGACCGTTGCGCAGGGTGCATCTTCACAGTGGTGACAGAGCTGCGGCGCAGATTCTTTTTCATTGAGCATCACTCTCAGGCGCGGCATTGATTGCAAGCCGTGCTGGCGATGCGTCTCTGAACAGGCGGCCTCACAGGTGTGGCAGCCGATACAGAGCGTGGAGTCAGCAATTACAAAACGATTCACCAGGCATTCCTCAGGTGATTGTCATTTTTGACGAAAACATGCCGATGAAATGTCATTTTCGACACTCATCGACACGCCCATCCCCAAACAGGCGTAACGCCTGCAAAGCGGGCAAAGCCTCAGCTCATGCTGCCGGGCTTTGTCCCTTTACCAGTTGGCTTAAATTCACCGGCACATTGTTTTCAATGGCGGTATATAAGCTGTCGTAAACGCCAGCGATTTTTTCGAGATAGTGTTCCAGAACCTGTTCGCGATCGCGGATGTTGACCTTGCCATCAATCATGCCGTCAATGCTCAGTTGCGCCTGCGCAATCCGCTGTTTGTCTTCGCCATCTTTTGTTTCGACGTAATACTCGATGGTGTGGCTGTTAAAGCCATCCGCCAGGGTGACGTAAATGCGAAAATGTTCAAAAAGGACGAAACAGAGTTCTTTGTCCGGCGCGCAGCTCATGGCGTGATGCAGGCGCGCTTTCGATAACGTGATCCCCTGAACCAGCGAATTGCAGTAGATGTGCCACTGGTCCTGTAGGCGACGATGCCGCTGTGCGATGTAATCGGCTTTCTCGCTTATTTCCCAAATAGTCATTGTCAGGTTACCCGTTTAACAGAGATGCCAGCTTTAAGCATTTTCTGTGCCAACTTTTAATTCATTGTTATTAAAGCGATTTCTAAGCTAAAGATGAATTTCGTCGCCGTGTCGACGTGTCATTTCGACATCATCGACATTATTCACCGCAGGGATAATCAACACTGGCACAATTATTGCTTGTAGCTGGCAATAGTTAATGGGAGGCGATATGCACGAAATAACCCTCTGCCAACGGGCACTGGAATTGATCGAACAGCAGGCCGCAAAACACGGCGCAAAACGCGTAACTGGGGTCTGGCTCAAAATTGGCGCATTTTCTTGTGTCGAAACCAGCTCTCTTGCCTTTTGTTTTGATCTGGTTTGCCGCGGCAGCGTGGCGGAAGGTTGTAAACTGCACCTCGAAGAACAAGAGGCCGAATGCTGGTGTGAAACATGCCAACAGTATGTGACGCTACTGACCCAGCGCGTCCGCCGCTGTCCACAGTGTCATGGTGACATGCTACAGATTGTGGCAGACGACGGTTTACAGATTCGGCGGATAGAAATAGACCAGGAGTGAGCGATGTGTACAACATGCGGTTGCGGTGAAGGCAACCTCTATATCGAGGGTGATGAACATAACCCTCATTCCGCGTTTCGTAGCGCGCCATTTGCCCCGGCAGCACGCCCGAAGATGAAAATCACCGGCATTAAAGCGCCTGAATTTACCCCCAGCCAGACTGAAGAAGGCGACCTGCATTACGGTCATGGCGAAGCGGGCACTCACGCGCCGGGCATGAGCCAGCGTCGGATGCTGGAAGTCGAAATTGACGTGCTGGACAAAAACAACCGTCTGGCTGAACGCAACCGCGCGCGCTTTGCTGCCCGCAAGCAACTGGTGCTCAACCTGGTTTCCAGCCCTGGTTCCGGTAAAACCACCCTGCTGACGGAAACTTTAATGCGCCTGAAAGACAGCGTTCCGTGCGCGGTTATTGAAGGTGACCAGCAAACCGTGAACGATGCCGCACGCATTCGCGCTACCGGCACCCCAGCGATTCAGGTGAACACCGGTAAAGGCTGCCATCTTGACGCACAGATGATTGCCGACGCCGCGCCGCGCCTGCCACTGGACGATAACGGTATTCTGTTTATCGAAAACGTCGGTAACCTCGTTTGCCCGGCCAGCTTCGATCTCGGTGAAAAACACAAAGTGGCGGTGCTTTCCGTTACCGAAGGTGAAGACAAACCGCTGAAATATCCGCATATGTTTGCCGCAGCTTCGCTGATGCTGCTCAACAAAGTTGACTTGCTGCCGTATCTCAACTTTGACGTTGAGAAGTGCATCGCCTGCGCCCGTGAAGTCAATCCAGAAATTGAAATCATCCTTATTTCCGCCACCAGCGGCGAAGGGATGGACCAGTGGCTGAACTGGCTGGAGACACAGCGATGTGCATAGGCGTTCCCGGCCAGATCCGCACCATTGACGGCAACCAGGCGAAAGTCGACGTCTGCGGCATTCAGCGCGACGTCGATTTAACGTTAGTCGGCAGCTGCGATGAAAACGGTCAGCCACGCGTGGGCCAGTGGGTACTGGTTCACGTTGGCTTTGCCATGAGCGTAATTAATGAAGCCGAAGCACGCGACACTCTCGACGCCTTACAAAACATGTTTGACGTTGAGCCAGATGTCGGCGCGCTGTTGTATGGCGAGGAAAAATAATGCGTTTTGTTGATGAATATCGCGCGCCGGAACAGGTAATGCAGTTAATTGAGCATCTGCGCGAACGTGCTTCACATCTCTCTTACACCGCCGAACGCCCTCTGCGGATTATGGAAGTGTGTGGCGGTCATACCCACGCCATTTTTAAATTCGGCCTCGACCAGTTGCTACCGGAAAACGTTGAGTTTATCCACGGTCCGGGTTGCCCGGTGTGCGTACTGCCAATGGGTAGAATCGACACCTGCGTGGAGATTGCCAGCCATCCGGAAGTCATCTTCTGTACCTTTGGCGATGCCATGCGCGTACCAGGGAAACAGGGGTCGCTGTTGCAGGCAAAAGCACGCGGTGCCGATGTGCGCATCGTTTACTCGCCAATGGATGCGTTGAAACTGGCGCAGGAGAATCCAACCCGTAAAGTGGTATTCTTCGGCTTAGGTTTTGAAACCACCATGCCGACCACCGCCATCACTCTGCAACAGGCGAAAGCCCGCGATGTGCAGAATTTTTACTTCTTCTGCCAGCACATTACGCTTATCCCGACGCTGCGCAGTTTGCTGGAACAGCCAGATAACGGTATCGACGCGTTCCTCGCGCCGGGCCACGTCAGTATGGTTATCGGCACTGATGCCTATAATTTTATCGCCAGCGATTTTCATCGTCCGCTGGTGGTCGCTGGTTTCGAACCCCTTGATCTACTTCAAGGCGTGGTGATGCTGGTGGAGCAGAAAATAGCGGCCCACAGCAAGGTAGAGAATCAGTATCGTCGGGTGGTACCGGATGCCGGTAACCTGCTGGCGCAACGGGCGATTGCTGATGTGTTCTGTGTCAACGGCGACAGTGAATGGCGCGGCTTAGGCGTGATTGAATCTTCTGGCGTGCACCTGACGCCGGATTATCAACGATTCGATGCCGAAGCACATTTCCGCCCGGCACCGCAGCAGGTCTGCGATGACCCGCGTGCACGTTGTGGCGAAGTCTTGACGGGCAAATGTAAGCCGCATCAATGCCCGCTGTTTGGTAACACCTGTAATCCTCAAACCGCGTTTGGTGCGCTGATGGTTTCCTCCGAAGGAGCGTGCGCCGCGTGGTATCAGTATCGTCAGCAGGAGAGTGAAGCGTGAATAATATCCAACTCGCCCACGGTAGCGGCGGCCAGGTGATGCAGCAATTAATCAACAGCCTGTTTATGGAAGCCTTTGCCAACCCGTGGCTGGCAGAGCAGGAAGATCAGGCCCGTCTTGATTTGGCACAGCTGGTAGCGGAAGGCGACCGTCTGGCGTTCTCCACCGACAGTTACGTCATTGACCCGCTGTTCTTTCCTGGCGGTAATATCGGCAAGCTGGCGATTTGCGGCACCGCCAATGACGTTGCGGTCAGTGGCGCAATTCCGCGCTATCTCTCCTGTGGCTTTATCCTCGAAGAAGGATTGCCGATGGAGACACTGAAAGCCGTAGTGACCAGCATGGCAGAAACCGCCCGTGCGGCAGGCATTGCCATCGTTACTGGCGACACCAAAGTGGTACAGCGCGGCGCGGCAGATAAACTGTTTATCAACACCGCTGGCATGGGCGCAATTCCGGCGAATATTCACTGGGGCGCACAGACGCTAACCGCAGGCGATGTATTGCTGGTTAGCGGTACACTCGGCGACCATGGGGCGACTATCCTTAACCTGCGTGAGCAACTAGGGCTGGATGGAGAACTGGTCAGCGACTGCGCGGTGCTGACGCCGCTTATTCAGACGCTGCGTGACATTCCCGGCGTGAAAGCGCTGCGTGATGCCACCCGTGGTGGTGTAAACGCGGTGGTTCATGAGTTCGCGGCAGCCTGCGGTTGTGGTATTGAACTTTCAGAAGCGGCACTGCCGGTTAAACCTGCTGTGCGCGGCGTTTGCGAACTGCTGGGACTGGACGCCCTTAACTTTGCCAACGAAGGCAAACTGGTGATCGCCGTTGAACGCAACGCAGCAGAGCAAGTGCTGGCGGCGTTACATTCCCATCCATTGGGAAAAGATGCGGCGCTGATTGGCGAAGTAGTAGAACGTAAAGGTGTTCGTCTTGCCGGTCTGTATGGCGTGAAACGAACCCTCGATCTACCGCACGCCGAACCGCTTCCGCGTATATGCTAATAAAATTCTAAATCTCCTATAGTTAGTCAATGACCTTTTGCACCGCTTTGCGGTGCTTTCCTGGAAGAACAAAATGTCATATACACCGATGAGTGATCTCGGACAGCAAGGGTTGTTCGACATCACTCGGACACTATTGCAGCAGCCCGATCTGGCCTCGCTGTGTGAGGCTCTTTCGCAACTGGTAAAGCGTTCTGCGCTCGCCGACAACGCGGCGATTGTGTTGTGGCAAGCGCAGACTCAACGTGCGTCTTATTACGCATCGCGTGAAAAAGACCCCCCCATTAAATATGAAGACGAAACTGTTCTGGCACACGGTCCGGTACGCAGCATTTTGTCGCGCCCTGATACGCTGCATTGCAGTTACGAAGAATTTTGTGAAACCTGGCCGCAGCTGGCCACAGGTGGGCTATACCCCAAATTTGGTCACTATTGCCTGATGCCACTGGCGGCGGAAGGGCATATTTTTGGTGGCTGTGAATTTATTCGTTATGACGATCGCCCCTGGAGCGAAAAAGAGTTCAATCGTCTGCAAACATTTACGCAGATCGTTTCTGTCGTCACCGAACAAATCCAGAGCCGCGTCGTTAACAATGTCGACTATGAGTTGTTATGCCGGGAACGCGATAACTTCCGCATCCTGGTCGCCATCACTAACGCGGTGCTTTCCCGCCTGGATATGGACGAACTGGTCAGCGAAGTCGCCAAAGAAATCCACTACTACTTCGACATTGACGATATCAGCATCGTCTTACGCAGCCACCGTAAAAACAAACTCAACATCTACTCCACTCACTATCTTGATAAACAGCATCCCGCTCACGAACAGAGCGAAGTCGATGAAGCCGGAACCCTCACCGAACGCGTCTTCAAAAGTAAAGAGATGCTGTTGATTAATCTCCACGAGCGGGACGATTTAGCCCCCTATGAACGCATGTTGTTCAACACCTGGGGCAACCAGATTCAAACCTTGTGCCTGTTACCGCTGATGTCTGGCGACACCATGCTGGGCGTACTGAAACTGGCGCAATGCGAAGAGAAAGTCTTTACCACTACCAATCTGAATTTACTGCGCCAGATTGCCGAACGTGTGGCAATCGCTGTCGATAACGCCCTCGCCTATCAGGAAATTCATCGTCTGAAAGAACGGCTGGTTGATGAAAACCTCGCCCTGACCGAGCAGCTCAACAATGTTGATAGTGAATTTGGCGAGATTATTGGCCGCAGCGAAGCCATGTACAGCGTACTTAAACAAGTTGAAATGGTGGCGCAAAGTGACAGTACCGTTCTGATCCTCGGTGAAACTGGTACAGGTAAAGAGCTGATTGCCCGCGCGATCCATAATCTCAGTGGGCGTAATAATCGCCGTATGGTCAAAATGAACTGCGCGGCGATGCCTGCCGGATTGCTGGAAAGCGATCTATTTGGTCATGAGCGTGGGGCTTTTACCGGTGCCAGCGCTCAGCGCATTGGTCGTTTTGAACTGGCGGATAAAAGCTCACTATTCCTCGATGAAGTGGGCGATATGCCGCTGGAGTTACAGCCGAAGTTGCTGCGTGTATTACAGGAACAGGAGTTTGAACGTCTCGGCAGCAACAAAATCATTCAGACGGACGTGCGTTTAATTGCCGCGACTAACCGCGATCTGAAAAAAATGGTCGCCGACCGAGAGTTCCGTAGCGATCTCTATTACCGCCTGAACGTATTCCCGATCCACCTGCCGCCACTACGCGAGCGTCCGGAAGATATTCCGCTGCTGGCGAAAGCCTTTACCTTCAAAATTGCCCGTCGTCTGGGGCGCAATATCGACAGCATTCCTGCCGAGACGCTGCGCATCCTGAGCAACATGGAATGGCCGGGCAACGTGCGTGAGCTGGAAAACGTTATCGAGCGCGCGGTATTGCTAACACGCGGCAACGTGCTGCAGCTGTCATTGCCAGATATTGCTTTACCAGAACCTGAAACGCCGCCTGCCGCAACGGTTGTCGCCCAGGAGGGCGAAGATGAATATCAGTTGATTGTTCGCGTGCTGAAAGAAACAAACGGCGTGGTTGCCGGGCCTAAAGGCGCTGCGCAACGTCTGGGGCTGAAACGCACGACTCTGCTGTCACGGATGAAGCGACTGGGAATTGATAAATCGGCATTGATTTAACAGATGTGGTTATACTCGATCAACATTCAATGAAAGGAGGCAGTATGGCAGTTTCAGCAAGAAATCAATTAACCGGAACAGTTAGCGCAGTAGCAATGGGCGCGGTGAATGACGAAGTAGAACTGACGCTGGCAGGTGGTGCAAAGCTGGTGGCAATTGTGACTCACAGCAGCCAGCAAGCGCTGGGTCTGGCGAAAGGGAAAGAAGCGATTGCCCTGATTAAAGCCCCGTGGGTAACGCTGGCAACGGAAGACTGTGGACTGAAATTCTCTGCTCGCAACCAGTTTGCTGGCAGCGTGTCGACAATCACCGAAGGCGCAGTGAACGCCACTGTCCATATCAAAACGGATGCGGGTTTTGAAATTGTGGCAGTGGTAACAAATGAAAGTCAGGATGAAATGAAACTCACCACTGGCTCGCGCGTTATTGCATTGATCAAAGCATCAGCCATCCTGATTGCCACCAAAGCGTAAACGCCTTATTTGCCGGAGAGTATGGCTCTCCGGCAGATTTATTTCTTTGGACGATATTTTTCTGGCAACTCCGGCACCGGACGCTTGTCATCGATGAGATGACGCACGGTTAAGATCGGATGACGCCACAGCATTCTCGGCCCGGCCCAACGCATAATCTGTTTCATCTCTTCACGCTTTGCAGGCTGGTAACAGTGCACCGGACACTGCTTACAGGCTGGTTTCTCTTCGCCGAACACACATTTATCCAGCCGCTTTTGCGCGTAAGCAAACAACGCCTCGTAATACTCCGGCTCTGCTGACGCCTGCGGGCATTTCGCTTGATAAAGATCGATCATTTTTTTAATCGTCAGTTTTTCACGAGAGATACGCTTGCCGGACATGCTGCCTCCATACTCTTAAGGTGCATTTATATTACAACTTAATTTTAAAGGGGACTATGGCTCTGAAGGAGGAGGTTTCTTCAACCGACGAATTTTGCGATCTTGTTTCATCGTCATCACGCAAAAGCTGCAAAGCAGCATTTTTCGCGGAACCGACATCAAGAACTCACCTTTCGCGTCTTCCCCTGAAATGATTAACTCCGGTATCATGTGCGCCTTATGTGATTACAACGAAAATAAAAACCATCACACTACATTTAACATCAGGGAGCCGGACTTAACCCCATGAGTACAATAGAAAATTTCGACGCCCATACGCCCATGATGCAGCAGTATCTGAGTAACTAATCTAACATAATGAAAAATATACAGTAATTATCTTGTAATTTTCTTTGGTCTACGTATGGGATACATTTTTTGGACTTTAACCGGGTGTTCGAAGTCGCTTCAGATAGAAAAGGTTCTTCGACTTGACTGGCTTCGGTAGGAGCAAGAAGCGATGGTGAGCCTTGAAGGACGAAAGGCTACTTCAAAAACAAAGTAACCTTTCCAATATCCCCATATATGGGGCAAGTAGTATATTAACTGCACATGGTGCAGGAGACGTATGACATAAAAACTCTTTTATTTATGGCATACTTAATAAATAACTTATTTTTTATTTATGTCAATAGGTTTTGGTTAAATATTTTTATAATAATTAATCACCAGATTTATATTATAGCTTCGCTTGTGCAAGCGAAGATCTTATTGTTCTTTAATGACTAATGCCAATTATAAGATAAGCAAGGGCTAACCCTACGAAGCTACTGCGTATGCTTCTTCTGGTTGACCTTGCTTTTTCGCCCTTTGGTTGAAAAAGGAAAGCAAGTGAATATATTTCCCTTCTCTGTTATATTTAATTAAAAATAAAACATCTTAATAAATAATAAATCGCAATTCTTAAACTTAAATATCAAGACTAAAAAACTGCCATTTCCCATCCACCAGAACTGCCACCGACGTTTTAGAATTATCAACTTTATAATATCGCATTGTACTTTTCTGATTAACATTCTCTAAATCATAGTAATAATTAACCAGCAACAACCGACCTTTCCCATCAAAAAAATCACTTGATATATTATTTATCTGAACAACCAAATAGCCAATTGAAGCCAGGAACATTGGGGCCGCCAATATTCTAAAAATCATTATCTTAGATTTAATTAAAGCTAATTCTAAATTTGTTAAATGTTTTGTTCGCTTACCAGTTTGTATTCTTACTGATAGTTCAACCAACGAAGGAAACTTTCTTTTAATAAACCCTTCTCGTAATGGGTTAAATAACATTAAAAGCAGAAGTCCTATAATTTCAGGCATAATGATTATAATGCAAAGCATGAGCGTAAATATCAAATACGCTACAGGAGCAAAGAAAACACTAAACATGTTAATGAATTCACCAAAAAACTTAGGTTCCAAACCTGTTGTACAAGCAATCCAATGTCTCATTAGAAAATTAGAAATTATAAATGAAACTCCCGTACATAATATAATCACCACCTTGCCAAGAATCCCCTTCCATATTCGAGAAGTTATAAATCTCACTCTATTATACACATCCCATAAAAATGAAATACTCAGCACAAACATAGTAAAATATGTTAAAGATGAGATTTCCATACCAAAAACCATTAAAAATATTGTTGTTGCAAAAATTCCAATAGCTCCAATATGGAGGAGAAAGTTGTTGACTACTGTTAACTTGTAATATCTTCTAATGTTTATTGCCATTCTCCATGACTTAATCTTGACGATTTTTAATACATGGGGAAACAATTCTTTTGCAGCATGAAATAACGGAACTGATAGCATTAGAGAAGCAAAAAGGAAAAACCCTTTTGACATATACAAATTAAAAGTCTGATTTTTAAATGTAAACATATTAATTAAAATAACTGCTAAACACAAAAACATCAACTTCATGAATGCAGTTCTAAAAACATCGTTCAATTCTTTAACCATAACCCCCTCACCAAGTCAGCTATGAATGTCACGCATAAGCATAATACCTCGTATAATCATTATGTTCTTATTAACATATTTTCTCAACCCTAACCTAACTGAGAAATGACAAAGCACGATAATTTTTATGACAAAGCTTTCCAAGAGCAAATATAAATTCATAATCGAATTACCATAACATATGAATTTAACAATAAAAATTTTATTAAAAATTTTTATTGTTAAAACAATGCATTGTTGGTTAAAATTAAAAACGAAAACGTTTGTATAATTTCATCATAAAAATAAATTTGAATTTTATTTATTTCTTAATATATATTCTCTTTAACAAAAACAATAAAGGAGAATAAAAATGAAAAAACAAAACTACTCAACCTTCACAAGTTATCTTTCTAAAACGCACAAAAATGTAGATCTTTATAGATTGTACAACCCACATTTTACAAGCTTCTGCAAAAGCTACACTTATGACCATGATTTCTATCTTACCTATTTCTCTCGTCATATGATTACGGAGAGAAACATTCTAACTATATTTTCAATTTACACTCACTTCTCCTATGGCATGACCAAGAAAGAAACGATCAGAGATTTCATACTGTTTCTTAAAAAGATTAACTCAGTTGTTTTCTGGAAATCATTCTCCTTCCGTGGTTGCAATGTTATTTATTTTAACAAAAAACGAGAACAAAAAGAAATATCATGGTTTACCTTTTCACGAATCTATGACGAAGTATTAGGGATAAAAGAATATCAATTTAATAACAATATTTATAGAAAAACAGCATAACAGGGGATAAGCAACAATGAAAAAAACTAAATCAATAAGAAAAACAATAAAGATCATTACAACTAAATCCAGGTTACCTAAACGGTTCAAAAGGATACAGTATAGATAATAGATGTATATTAGAAATATGAATTCAATGTGAAATATCCATAACAGACTCAAGACTATATATCTAAAGCTAAACCGGGTAAGTCTTAAACTATTTTAAGAGACTCCTTTATCCGGTGTTTATTTTTTCACGATTATACACTTGACGTTTTATTATTATCTTTTATATATGGTTCATGACACGATTAAAATTTAGGTATTTATATGCATTATAATCCTCAAAAACAACAGCCTGATTTAACAAAAACATCGAGAAGGGGAAAATTTCATACTGAACGGTTACCAGAGAATGAAATCAGATCATACTGTGTAAGTGTCAGATTAAATGAAAATGAATTATCTATTCTGGAAGAAAAAAGAGGTTCCTATAAAAAAGGAGAATGGCTCAGGATGGCTTCGCTGAATAAACTTCCTTTGGTATTACCAGAGATTAATAAAAGTGCATGGGTAGAGCTTGGTCGCCTTTCACAAGATTTAAATCGCCTACTGACCTACCTCGATGGTAAAAGTCCTGACAGCGATCCAACCCTGACAGAAATGCATGTAATCAAACGGCAGGTGCAGACACTTCGCACTCTTCTACTTCCCTCAACTTTTTGGAGTAATACAAATGAAAGGTATGCAGAAAATCAAGAGAGGTAAGCAATTTACAGGAGTAGTTGTCTATGCTCTTGAACCGGCTTCACACCATAAAACTGATCCCAGGGTTATTGGTGGCAATATGGCTGGCAACCATATCGTTGACCTTATTCGCGAGTTTGGACAAACAAAACTTTTACGACCTGATATCAAAAAACCGGTATGGCACAACTCTCTTCGCTTACCGCATGGAGAAAAATTGTCAGAAGCACAATGGGCAACCGTAGCCGACGACTATATGTCCCGTATGGGTTTTAATGATACACATCTTCGTTGTTATGTTCTTCATAATGATGAGGTGGGACAGCATATTCACATTATTGCCAGTCGTATCGATATTACTGATGGAAAGTTGTATCTTGGAAAAAATGAGAACCTTATCAGCACTCGTATTATCAGTGAGCTTGAAAGAATACATGGTCTCACAGAAACAGCAACTACTTCAAACCGCCGATCTCAGAGCATAAAGAAGCTTTCGCGCAACGAAAAGATGCTCTCTGAACGAACGGCAACTCCCTGCCCAAAAGCCGCTTTGCAAACTTGCATCGATAATGTGTTATCCAATCGCCCAGATTTGTTATCGTTCATTCAGCAACTGGAACAAGTGGGTGTAACCTGCCAGCCCAACATTGCTTCGACGGGCAAAATGAATGGTTTTTCATTTGAATTTCAGGGGATTGCCTTCAAGGCTTCGCAGCTTGGGAAAAGGTATGCCTGGTCAAATATTCAGACACTTATTGATTACTCGCCGGAACATGTAAACTTACTTAATACGCAGTCTAAGTCTGCTCCTGCACCTTGCACACAGCCAGAAGCACATCATCCCAGCAGAGAAACTATTCTCGATAAACTACTGCAACTCGACGAGCAAGTCAGAAATGAAAGGGAGAGTGAACTTGCCCACACCATCCAATTGCACCAAAAACTACGCTTTACGGCCCATCAGATATCCAGACAACACCAATCCCACTTCCAGATGTGGCTTCCATTTCTTAGCAGGCTCATACAACTGCTCAGACAGTTGGATAGTTCTCTGTTGTATGCGACCGCTCGTCCCTTTAGACAAATCTATCATCTTCACTTACTTGCCTCCTCTCCTGAACTTGGCGATGAAATACATTCAGAACAATTGGTTAGCAAAGGATCCAACTACAAACCACATTTCAAATAGTTTATTTTTACAATTTAGTCAAGAAATTATTGATCGTTTATATAGATCGATAATTCAATTGCGATAGATAAAAACTATCAACAAGAATCCATCGATCGGTACAAGCAATTTTACTAAAGCAGTTCATTCATTGAAAATGCTCAAAAAGACATCGCCTTAAATCAGGTCAGGGAGTTGCAATGAGTAAGCAAACTGTTCAGTGCCCCTTTTGTTTTAAAGAAAGTCCCCACGGCGTAAAAATATGCACCGGATGCCATGCAAAAGTGGCCTATGGTGAAAGTCCGCTCAGTGTGGCCTTCCTGTTTCAATTCGTGGCCTTCGGTCTCGCATGGTTAGTATATTCATTGACCGATAGCACTTCTGTTTCAGTCATTACGTTTTTTGCCAGCATCATTATTCTTATCTGTATAATTAAAAAGACATATGCAAACAGAGTTGTTTTTATTCAACGAAATTAATTCTGCACTGCATAAAACATTAAAATGAGAGAGCTTATGAACAGACTTATTGCTTCTGTATTTTTTATTTCCGTTTCCTTTACTTCTGGTTGCTCAACATCAGGCAATCAACATCTCAAAAACGAAACATCACAAAGTCTACAGTCGCAAATTACTAAAAATAAGACAACGAAATCAGAAATCACCGCCCTCCTGGGCGAGCCAGATACAAGAACCGCTCTTGATAACGGTAATGAAGAATGGACTTACTTTATGAATAACAATCAGTTTGACGCCACCACATTCATCCCGATCGTTGGATTACTGACGGGTGGTTCACAGACACAGGCAAAAAGACTCGAAATCGAATTTAAAGACGAAACGGTCACAAAGTGGACGTTCTCAGAAAATAACAGCAAGATGAAAACCGGTCTTATTCAATAACGCACTCTACCGTCTGGAATTATTTTATGAAAACATACGCAATTACTACACTCATTGCCTCAATTTTTTTACTGAGTGGCTGTAATAATGAGCCCTCCGAGCAAGAACTTTATAATGCAATGAATAAGGTCGTGGAGCAGACGAATGCCATCGTCACATCCATAGCCGGTAAAGATGTCCCAAAAGACGCACTGCGGGAATTAAAATCAGTCAAAAAGCATGACTGTGTGAAAGTATCGGATAAAAGCTATAAATGTAATGTGACGGTTGTTGTCAATAACGACAAGGCCACCGCAGCTGTCACAATGGTCAAAACGGATGATGGCTGGCAGGTCGTAGATAAGTAAAATTCCAGAAAATTATCCCCGCAGGCAGGATCCTGGATAACCAACTCCTGCTTTTTCTTACCACATATCTCACCGTGCCACGAACTGAATAGTGTGCATAAAGCACATTACCTTATCCTCATAGCCTTTTCCTGCCACCTATAGGGGGTGGTACGTAATTCAATGAATGTGAAATGCTCTTCCTTTCATACTGTGCCAGCAAATCTGCATAGAGTTGTTCAACCTCCATGAGGTTACTAGAAATATAATCCACAAGCCCATTCAAGCAATGAAGCATTGTATGACTATTGTTGAGCTTTGTTAGCACATTAGCCTTGAGTGAAGAAACTACACCTGTGAACATCTGCATAATATTATCCACATGAAAACACGAGTTACAGTATTGCTTACTTGAGTAATAATATTTAAGATGATATCCGACGAAAAGCACATACAGCTTTCGGTAAAAAACAGCATTAATAGTATTATCACGATGCTGAGTGATATATTTATCAATCAACTTGATAAATTTTTCTTCCTGAGAAAGAGTAATATTATTGCACATAGTTTGATCCTTTTTTAGTTTTATAATCAAGTACTATCATGCCAACATAAAAAATCAACATCTAAAACAAAATATTTTTGTGTCATTACTAATGAGAAATAATTTTTATCTCGCTTCTGGAAAACAAAAGAATAATATATTTAAGTTAAAAACGATGCTCATTTAATCGAATTTAAAACCAATTAATAAAAAACCTTCGACGGATATTTGTGACAAAGTGCTTCGCACTGGCTTACGCCCTGTATACTGATACGAAGATATTGGTTTATACTTCTCTACGGACTTTCTTGCAGCACCGCTGAGTGCACAAAGCACTCACTCGCTGAAGTAGAAATAATTTTCCAGAGGTTTTCGGCGAAAGCCGGTTTTTATAATCATGTAATACAATGATTTTCAGTTATTCTGATATCTAAGCTCTTCTGCGACAACCTTTCTCATTCATTTAACTCCAGATATCTGTATATAGCGTAATTATTTACATTTAGTCAAAAAAAATAATGATAACCGAAGTCCAATGGCGCAACACTGAAGTTGCGCAGACTTCATTACATTTATACACATAAGCATAATGGATATATTCGATATTGAATCAAGCAAGACAATATGGCAGATCCAATTAGTATTGTAATGCTATGGTTTCTTATTTCTTTATTTATCTTTTATCTTGCGAAAGGCAAATAAAATAAAACTAAGTAAATCATAAAATTACATCAGATGAGTGGTAATGACTTCCATGAAGTAAATTTATTTATTTTATAACATGTAACATTAAATCTACCACCCATAGTGTTTAATTTAATACTCCATATATCAATATAGATAAAATAATTTTTGGTTTTATGAATAAAAATTTGACAATTGAATAAAATATGCAATATATATTATCAGATAAACAACAAAAGGAGATAATATGATAAATACAAATGTTATTCTAACCAGAGAACAAAAATCCGCGATTGCAGAAGCATTAGACGTATCATTAGACGATTTAGAAGAACTTAGAATTAAAGCCAGTAATAAAAGGAAAACTTCCTTTAAGGATGACTTTTCCATGATCTTTAAAACAAATATCGGCACTCTGGCAAAAATGAAGCTAACACCAACTTCTTTTCGAATAATTATTTATCTTTTTTCAATCATTGATTATGGTAATATTCTTGTTAATTTCTCTCAATCAAGGGTAGCAAAAGATTTAGGACTACAAAAATCTAATGTTTCAAGAGCATTTAAAGAACTATTTGAAAAGAAAATACTTATTCGCAATACAGAAGACGACCATGTATATTTGAATTCTAATTTATGCGTTAAAGGGATCCCTCATAAATTCAATGAGGAACAAATGGATAAGTTCAAAAAGTCCAAAGCAGAAACGGAGAACTTTGATAATTCGTTTAGTTTTTATAGGATAAAAAAGAAATAAAAAGGAATCACGCATTAGATACGGGATTTAGAAACATAAATATTGTTTTAGTTTAAACTTTGAAATTAGTTGCATCTTAAAGAAATGTAACTAATTTACTTAAAAATCTTGATTTGTCAAATGATGATCTTGGTGGTTAAATAAATATCTTTATAGAATAATTATTTTATGATAATATTAAAATTTATCATACTAAAATAATTTATCATGAAAGAACATCAAAGCATTTTAGACCTGAATAATATTGAAGCGAAGAAGCATTTTCTCAAAATGGAAAGCTACTTTAACTCTGATTTACCCGCATACTTTGATTTTAATACTTTACTTGACAAAATAGCCTATGAACTGGGTGAGAACTCAATCAATGGAATAATGAGATCTGATAAAAAGGTGTTTGAGTGTGATGAGGTTAACTATACATTACTATTGAATAAAGATGGTAAGTTATCATGGCGCCCCTTGCAACTCATACATCCAGTACTTTATGTTAATCTTGTAAACATCATAACAAAAAAGGAAAATTGGGAAAAAATAACTTCAAGATTCATAAAATTTCGGTCAAACAATCAGATAGAATGCTTAAGTATTCCGGTTATTGGTAATGATGAAAAGGATAAAGCGGCTCAAGTTTCTGAATGGTGGCAAAAGGTAGAATTAAGGTCAATCGAACTCGCTCTTAACTATGAGTATTTATATGATACTGATATTACTGATTGCTACGGTTCAATTTATACGCACTCTCTTGCATGGGCTATCGAGACGAGAGAAGTAGCCAAAGAAAAAAAACGAGATAAGAACCTACTTGGTAATATTATAGACTCAGCAATTCAAAATATGCAATGTGGACAAACTAACGGGATTCCACAAGGCTCTGTATTAATGGATTTCATTGCTGAAATATTACTTGGTTATATTGATGAAATCTTAACAGAACAACTCAATACGGCCCATATCGTCAATTACAAAATATTAAGATATCGCGATGATTACAGAATTTTTGTGAATAACCCGGATGAAGGTGAAAAAATACTTAAGATATTATCGGAGGTTCTTTGCGTTTATGGACTGAAGTTAGGATCTGCAAAAACAAAATATTATAACGATGTTATACTTGCATCAATAAAAAACGACAAACTCAAGTGGATTACTCAAAAAAATTCGCATAAGTATTTATTAAAACACGCTTTTATAATAAAAAATCATGCTGAAAGCCATCCTAATTCAGGTAGTCTTTCAGTAGCATTGAAAGAATTCTATGAAAGAGTAAAAAAAATATCCGAGTTAGATATTTCATCGAAACCTATTATCAGTATTATAATGGATATTGCCTACAGAAACCCCAAGCTTTATCCAGTTAGTTTTGCTATTTTAAGTAAATTCTTAACATTATTAAAAGAAGACAAAGAAAGATTACAACTATTAAAGCTAATATTTGATAAGTTTAAAAAACTTCCCAATATAAACTATTTTGAATTATGGCTTCAAAGAGCCATAGGTTCGGATATGCAACATTTTAAATTTAATGGCGAGTTAAGTCAGATCGTAGTGGGTGAAAACCCTCAAATATGGAATTCTGAATGGATCGCATCTTCAAAAATATTGCGAATAATTAGCGATACACCTCTAGTAAACTTTGACAAATTACGAATGGTGGAACCAATTATAGAACCAGAGGAATTTGATCTTTTCCCAGAAAAATCATTATAATACTCAACAAAAAGTAAACATTGTTCTTTAAATTAATATTGTGGGTTGCATTTTTCTATTATATGCACCCACTAATGAATTATAACCCTTTTAATATTGTTGCTTTAATCACTAATGCCCTTTATCAACCGATTGTTACCACTCGATTTTATCAAAATTCGCCACATAAATAATTTCATAAATTCATTAAAGAATTTTGTTTATATTACAAATATGTACTATGAACTCCAAATAAGATATTTGTTTCGCATAAAAATTATTATCACCCATCTAATTATTTTAATAATTAAAAGTGTTAACCCCTTATAATACTGTATCACTACCTTAAGAAGTTTTACAATCATTTTAGCCGTGCTATTTTCATTGAAAAATTCCCAACACGGCTTTGCCACCCTCAAAATTAAATATTTAATTCTATAACGCGAGTGTCGGTTTTCTCATATTCTTCACATATAATATTGATGTATATTGTGTGATTTCCAGCACTTAACGGTACGATCATATACTCATCATTAAAGGTACGAAATCTTGTATGGAGTAAATTATCAATTTTAATTGTTAATTTATTCCGTTCCAACTTAGTCCAGTATGTTGCATTAATTGGTCTAATATTTTTAAGTAAACTACTACTTCCAAGTGTACTGGCTAATCCCAGACCTATATTATCAGCTATTCTAGAATTAAATCGAGTCACGGAAATATTTTGTGCTTCAATCTTTTTATTATACTCCATTTTTGCTTTAGTCAATGGGTTGAACGGAATAGGTGATCTCGGCTCTGCGAACTCTTTATTATTTTCATATATTAAAATACCCTCAGGAAATTTAATATCAACATATATATTATTTGCTTTTGCAGTTCCTATATTAGACACTTCAATATTTAAAGGGGTTGAATAATTTTTAATTTTATATAACTTATTTCTTTCGTTATTAAACACCTCCAATTCTTTTTCACTTGGAAGTTTATTGTTATATTTAATTATATCATCTTCTGTAATAAACTCATGTAAATGAGATTCTATCTGACTATAATCCAGTGCATATGGCATTTCAATATCGTTGGAAAAATGATAATTATCATTGATTTTAGGAGGTGCTATTTTAACATCTATTACAGGCAGTTTAACCGAAACTTTCGACTCAAGCAGAGTTATTTTCTCCCTCAGTTCTCTGTTCTCTTTACTTAGAACAGATAATTCTTTAGAAAGAGTATCATTAAGCCCTGCCTGATCACCTCTTATCCAGCCTACACCAGGTTTTTGCATAATTTGCTTCATTAACGAAACTGACACATTTTTGATCAACTCATCTTTTGTCTCCCAGAATTGAGCCATCTTTGAATTACTTAATACAGTTTCACGAAATGCATTAATTTCTTGTAGATTATCATCTCTTTTATTCTTGGGTAAAGCTACTGTATCCTTCATGATAAATGCAAGAATTGGTATCTTTCTCTCTAAAGCATACTCATATTCTTTTTGAGTAAAACTGATACCTTCAGATGTTTTTGAACCATATCTTAACCCTAATACTAAAATGTAATAGTCGCTAACTTCTATTGTTCTCCTTATTATTTCCCACTGATCCTCATCTTCTGCACTAAACATCTCCATACCAATGGGTATATGGTACATTTCCAAAATAGCTTTTATAATACTTTCTCTTTCATCTACCAGATCTGCGTAAGTCGAGCTTAAAAATATTTGATATTTTTTCGATTCCAAAACAAACCTCATTGACTTTTATAGTTTATTCAATATAAGACTTCATCATTTAATTCTGAAAAAAATCATTAAGAGTATGCCTTTCCTGTTCAGCCTCACAAGCCTCTACCAATCCCTTCATAACCTCAATAAACAAATCATTCCATCTCTGCCGTTCTCTCGCAGTATGCCAGTCCTCAGACAAAACTTTTTCCACAGAGATCCAGATAACTTCTGCACGGGTTGTATTTAATAGTTCCTTAAATATTTCGTCAGACACAGTAAGAACATGTGAATAAATTTTATTATCAATAGTCCAGAAAGGCTCCGGTTCGATAAAGTCAACCAACGAAGTAAAAGCCAGTCCACGGACCTGTGCAGCCTCCATTGTGCTGCTTACCTTATGACGATCACGCCATGTTCTTAAATCACCTAAAAGATAATTTACTCGTTGATTCCTTGCTTTGCTGTCTTCTGCCTGGTATTGGATATAAGCAGGGCCATTACCAGTCTGGCGATAACGAGCTAATGTTTTGACACTTACACCAAGATAAAGGGCCGAAACCTCAGCACTCAGGGTTGCATCATCTGGCATACTGCCAAATAGCCGCCATACTTCGGCATACTCCCTTAAAGTATCGATTGCACTCATTCCCTGTTCCCCTAATTTGTTGGCAATGGTTGATATTTCGCCGAAGCCAGAAGTGTATTATACAACTCTGGTGCAGTCATAAGCATATGGAGCTCAATACTTTGAAGTGCCTCATAAATTCGGTCATTATCAGGCATTGCATACCGTTCAGTAGGATCAGTTGTATTGCGATGGTTGAGCAACCTTTTCACCACACTATATGAAGTGAGTCCTTCTGCAACACGACCAAAGGTTCTTCGCAGGTCGTGCATTCCCAACTTCCCTATTCCGGCTTCCTGGCAGATATACTCGCGTAGGCTTTTGCTGTCTGAATAGTGCCCAACTTTGCTTCGCGACGACCGGGCAGGAAAAACCCATTTGCGTTTATCTGCTCGCTTTTCAGTCTCGTTGACTAAATCTCTTCTGTCTTCAAGAATTCGCTTCGTAGCATCACAAATTGGAAGTTCATGGTCGTTGCGGTTTTTAGTGTCGTAAAATCGAATTATCCTATTTTCAAGATCAACATAGCTGGTCGTTCTGGCTTCTTCTTCTGTCAGAGCTTCTCGCCAGCACAATGAAGCTGTTTCTTCTTTCCTGGTTCCTGTCAGAACAGTCAGCAAAAGATAATCGCATCCCAGGCGGTTGAAGCTTCTCTTGTTGTGCAATGCCGTTAAAAATCGCCCCAAGGTGTCTTTTGGCGACAGTGGGTTTCGTACACCTTTTGCGCGATAGCTTTCTTCAAGCTGTGAACGGGTTCTGAATTTTTTCTGAATCGTCAGAATTGAAAAGGGGTTGTAGCTTAGTGTCGGTTGTCGTTGTTGTGTCTGGGCATTTCCCGCTTCGATCTCAATCGCATGTCTTACCGCCACATTCACCCAGCGAAAAGTCTGCTCTGCCGCAGTTCTGGCTCTTGAAGCGATCTCATCAAACTTGCGCAATATCTCGTTGCCTGTCAGATCTTTTACTCTAAGATTTTCCCACTCTTTCAGGCGGTTTTCGGCTTTGTTCAGCACATTTAATGTGTTGGGCTTTGCCGGTTTCGATCTGCCCATAAGATGACTTCTGTATTGCGCAAAAACTTCACTGATCGTTAGCTCAGAAGCCTCTGCTTCTCGCTTTACTGCATTCGGATTTCGTCTGGTCAACTTCATAGTTTCAACGAATTTGCGAGCAGCATCGCGAGCCTGATCAATGTTGGCAAAATCTGAAACATTACCAATCGTAGATCTGATAACCTGTTTCGGTGCCTTGCCACCCGTCGAGGGTCGCTTGTCTGCTGATGCCACCCGTCGTTGAATGATATAGGTTTTTTTAGTGGCACTGATTTTGACACCGAAACCTACGGGTGAATCCCTGTGGTTGTCAGTGATAATATATGGCTTTCGTTCAGGATTGGGTAAGTAGACTACTCGCCCTTGCTGGTCGAGATCTGGTTTCACGTCGATAGATAACTTATTGATTATAATCGACTGAGTAAGTGTCATTTTCATAAATGTATACCAGCAAGTCAGAGTGTATACCCGATACTAACCGGTATACTTCTGGTATACAAATTTATCGATTTATATGGGTTTAAAGCGGTTTCACATGGGGCCACATGGGTAACCGCAAGACTTAAAAAATGAGTAAAATCAATATGCAAGAGTCTATCGACAAGGATCTCTCAGACCATACGCCAATGATGCAGCAGTATCTCAAGCTGAAAGCCCAGCATCCCGAGATCCTGCTGTTTTACCGGATGGGCGACTTTTATGAACTGTTTTATGACGACGCAAAACGGGCGTCGCAACTGCTGGATATTTCACTGACCAAACGCGGTGCTTCAGCGGGAGAGCCAATCCCGATGGCGGGGATTCCCTACCATGCGGTGGAAAACTACCTCGCCAAACTGGTGAATCAGGGCGAATCCGTCGCTATTTGTGAACAGATTGGCGATCCGGCGACCAGCAAAGGGCCGGTTGAGCGCAAAGTTGTCCGTATCGTTACGCCGGGCACCATCAGCGATGAAGCGCTGTTGCAGGAACGTCAGGACAACCTGCTGGCGGCTATCTGGCAGGACAGTAAAGGGTTCGGCTACGCAACGCTGGATATCAGTTCCGGTCGTTTTCGCCTGAGCGAACCGGCGGACCGCGAAACGATGGCGGCAGAACTGCAACGTACGAATCCAGCGGAATTACTGTATGCGGAAGATTTCGCCGAGATGTCGCTGATTGAAGGTCGCCGCGGCCTGCGTCGTCGCCCGCTGTGGGAGTTTGAAATCGACACCGCTCGCCAGCAATTGAACCTGCAATTTGGCACCCGAGATCTGGTCGGTTTTGGTGTGGAGAACGCACCACGCGGACTTTGTGCTGCCGGTTGTCTGTTGCAGTATGCGAAAGATACCCAACGCACGACCCTGCCGCATATCCGTTCTATCACTATGGAACGTCAGCAGGACAGCATCATTATGGATGCCGCGACGCGTCGTAACCTGGAAATTACTCAGAACCTGGCCGGCGGTGCGGAAAATACGCTGGCTTCAGTGCTCGACTGCACTGTAACGCCGATGGGTAGTCGTATGTTGAAACGCTGGCTGCATATGCCAGTGCGCGATACCCGCGTGTTGCTTGAGCGCCAGCAAACTATTGGCGCATTGCAGGATTTCACCGCCGAGTTACAGCCGGTACTGCGTCAGGTGGGCGACCTGGAACGTATTCTGGCGCGTCTGGCGTTGCGTACCGCTCGCCCACGCGATCTGGCCCGTATGCGTCACGCTTTCCAGCAACTGCCAGAGTTGCGTGCGCAGTTAGAAAATGTCGATAGTGCACCGGTACAAGCGCTGCGTGAGAAGATGGGCGAGTTTGCCGAGCTGCGCGATCTGCTGGAGCGAGCAATCATCGACACACCACCGGTGCTGGTACGCGACGGTGGTGTTATCGCATCGGGCTATAACGAAGAGCTGGATGAGTGGCGCGCGCTGGCTGACGGCGCGACCGATTATCTGGAGCGTCTGGAAGTCCGCGAGCGTGAACGTACCGGCCTGGACACGCTGAAAGTTGGCTTTAATGCGGTGCACGGCTACTACATTCAAATCAGCCGTGGGCAAAGCCATTTGGCACCAATCAACTACATGCGTCGCCAGACGCTGAAAAACGCCGAGCGCTACATCATTCCAGAGCTAAAAGAGTACGAAGATAAAGTTCTCACCTCAAAAGGCAAAGCACTGGCTCTGGAAAAACAACTTTATGAAGAGCTGTTCGACCTGCTGTTGCCGCATCTGGAAGCGTTGCAACAGAGCGCGAGCGCGCTGGCGGAACTCGACGTGCTGGTGAACCTGGCGGAACGGGCCTATACCCTGAACTATACCTGCCCGACCTTCATTGATAAACCTGGCATTCGTATTACCGAAGGTCGCCATCCGGTAGTTGAACAAGTACTGAATGAGCCGTTTATCGCTAACCCGCTGAACCTGTCGCCGCAGCGTCGCATGTTGATCATTACCGGTCCGAACATGGGCGGTAAAAGTACCTATATGCGCCAGACCGCGTTGATTGCGCTGATGGCGTATATCGGCAGCTACGTACCGGCGCAAAAAGTCGAGATTGGCCCGATTGACCGTATCTTTACCCGCGTAGGTGCTGCGGATGATCTGGCTTCCGGGCGTTCAACCTTTATGGTGGAGATGACCGAAACCGCCAATATTTTACATAACGCCACCGAATATAGTCTGGTGTTGATGGATGAGATCGGGCGTGGAACGTCCACTTACGATGGTCTGTCGCTGGCGTGGGCGTGTGCGGAAAATCTGGCAAATAAGATCAAAGCGTTGACGCTGTTTGCTACCCACTATTTCGAGCTGACCCAGTTACCGGAGAAAATGGAAGGCGTCGCCAACGTGCATCTCGATGCACTGGAGCACGGCGACACCATTGCCTTTATGCATAGCGTGCAGGATGGCGCGGCGAGCAAAAGCTACGGCCTGGCGGTTGCAGCTCTGGCGGGTGTGCCAAAAGAGGTTATTAAGCGCGCACGGCAAAAACTGCGTGAGCTGGAAAGCATTTCGCCGAACGCCGCTGCTACGCAAGTGGATGGTACACAAATGTCTTTGCTGTCCGTACCGGAAGAAACTTCGCCTGCGGTCGAGGCACTGGAAAACCTCGACCCGGATTCACTGACTCCGCGTCAGGCGCTGGAATGGATTTATCGCTTGAAGAGTCTGGTGTAATAATAATTCCCGATAGCCTTTTGCTATCGGGAATATTAACGACAACTGACGAATCAAATAAAAATACCCTGTATAATAGGAAAACTTATTTTACAGGGTAAAACCATGCCATCTACACGCTATCAAAAAATCAATGCCCATCACTATCGCCATATATGGGCCGTTGGTGATATTCATGGTGACTATCAATTATTACAATCCCGCTTACATCAACTCTCTTTTTGTCCTGAAACCGACTTACTTATTTCGGTAGGCGATAACATCGATCGTGGGCCGGAGAGTCTTAACGTGCTGCGCCTGTTAAACCAGCCCTGGTTTATCTCCGTCAAAGGCAACCACGAAGCGATGGCGCTTGAGGCATTCGAAACTGGCGATGGAAATATGTGGCTTGCCAGCGGTGGTGACTGGTTTTTCGATTTAAATGATTCAGAGCAACAAGAGGCAATAGATCTGTTGCTGAAATTCCATCTCCTTCCACATATTATTGAAATCACTAACGACAACATAAAATATGTCATCGCACATGCAGATTATCCGGGGAAGGAGTATCAGTTTGGCAAAGAAATAGCGGAGAGCGAATTACTCTGGCCTGTTGATCGTGTGCAGAAATCACTTAATAGCGAATTACAAAAAATAAACGGCGCCGACTTCTTTATATTTGGTCATATGATGTTTGATAACATTCAGACGTTCGCTAACCAGATTTATATAGATACCGGATCGCCGAAAAGCGGGCGGCTGTCATTTTATAAAATAAAGTAGTCTCATGCTTCTTCTGTGAAGCATGAGTAACCCGGCGTTATTGCAGGTCATTATTCATTTTTCGCTACCAGCAAAGAGAGATCCAGCTTCGCCAGCGCGCGGCTGGCACTCTCCGGCAGACCGTCGTCAGTAATGATCTGATCAAACTCGCTTAATGGTAACGCCAGCCATGTCGCCACCTGTCCATATTTCGTCGCATCACAGACCAAAACTCGCTGGCGGCTGGCACTGGCAATCGCCCGTTTCACCGTGACTTTATCTTCTGCTGGCGTAGAGATCCCCCGCACACTCCATGACGATGCAGAAATAAAAGCCTGATCAATCATCAGGCTACGCAGCATGGTCGCAGCGGCTTCCCCAACACAGGAACGGTTTTCCCGACACACTGCGCCGCCAGTGTGAATAATTGTGCAATTACTGTTGTCGAGCAAGTAGTCCGCAATAACGAAGTCGTTAGTAACCACTGTGAGTGGCTCCATGTGAATCAGATGCTGTGCAATCGCTAACGTGGTCGTTCCCGCATCCAGATAGATACAACGTCCCGGCTGAACAAGACTTGCCGCCAGCTTGCCAATAGCCGCTTTTTGCGTCATTGCCAGCGCAGTTTTTACCTGATGAGAAGGTTCATGCGCCACGCGTCCCGGAGACTGGACGCCCCCGGACACCAGCACAACGGCTCCCTGCTGCTCCAGTTTTTGTAAATCCCGACGAATGGTCATATGTGACACATTCATTCTGTCCGTTAGTTCAGCAATACTAACAATGCCTTTTTCAGCTACCATCTCAAGGATGATTTGGCGACGCTCTACGGGTATCAACTTTTGCTCCTTCCTTTGTCCTGCTGACATTCTACGCTATTTGCCTGCGAAACGTGCGCGGCGCAACTAACGCTTAGTTCACATAAAATAACACACAATGTTAATTTTTGTGAATCAGCTCACCATATCGTTATCTTTCCGCGCTTATATTCACAACATCAAACAAAATATCACTTAAATTAACAAGGAGAGCAGATGAAAACGGGATCGGAGTTTCATGTCGGTATCGTTGGCTTAGGGTCAATGGGAATGGGAGCAGCACTGTCATGTGTCCGCGCAGGTCTTTCTACCTGGGGCGCAGACCTGAACAGCAATGCCTGCGCTACGTTGAAAGAGGCTGGTGCTTGCGGGGTTTCTGATAACGCCGCGACGTTTGCCGAAAAACTGGACGCTCTGCTGGTGCTGGTGGTCAATGCGACCCAGGTTAAACAGGTGCTGTTTGGTGAAAAAGGCGTTGCACAACATCTGAAACCCGGTACGGCAGTAATGGTTTCTTCCACTATCGCCAGTGCTGATGCGCAAGAAATTGCTACCGCTCTGGCTGGATTCGGTCTGGAAATGCTGGATGCGCCGGTTTCTGGTGGTGCGGTAAAAGCCGCTAACGGTGAAATGACTGTCATGGCCTCCGGTAGCGATATTGCCTTTGAACGACTGGCACCCGTGCTGGAAGCCGTTGCCGGAAAAGTTTATCGCATCGGTGCAGAACCGGGACTGGGTTCGACCGTAAAAATTATCCACCAGTTGTTAGCGGGCGTACATATTGCTGCCGGCGCCGAAGCGATGGCGCTTGCAGCCCGTGCGGGGATCCCGCTGGATGTGATGTATGACGTCGTGACCAATGCCGCCGGAAATTCATGGATGTTCGAAAACCGGATGCGTCATGTGGTGGATGGCGATTACACCCCGCATTCAGCCGTCGATATTTTTGTTAAGGATCTTGGTCTGGTTGCCGATACCGCCAAAGCCCTGCACTTCCCGCTGCCATTGGCCTCAACAGCATTGAATATGTTCACCAGCGCCAGTAACGCGGGTTACGGGAAAGAAGACGATAGCGCAGTTATCAAGATTTTCTCTGGCATCACTCTACCGGGAGCGAAATCATGATCAAGATTGGCGTTATCGCCGATGATTTTACCGGCGCGACGGATATCGCCAGTTTTCTGGTGGAAAACGGTCTACCAACGGTACAAATTAACGGTGTTCCAACAGGTAAAATGCCGGAAGCAATTGACGCACTGGTGATCAGCCTGAAAACGCGCTCCTGTCCGGTGGTTGAAGCCACACAGCAATCGCTGGCGGCTCTGAGCTGGTTGCAACAGCAAGGTTGCAAACAGATCTATTTCAAATACTGCTCTACTTTCGACAGTACGGCGAAAGGGAATATCGGCCCAGTTACCGATGCATTAATGGATGCTCTCGACACACCGTTTACGGTCTTCTCTCCGGCCCTGCCAGTCAACGGACGTACGGTTTATCAGGGGTATTTGTTCGTAATGAATCAACTGCTGGCCGAATCCGGAATGCGCCATCACCCGGTAAATCCCATGACCGACAGCTATCTTCCCCGTCTGGTTGAAGCGCAATCCACAGGGCGCTGCGGCGTCGTTTCAGCACATGTTTTCGAACAAGGTGTGAAAGCCGTTCGTCAGGAGCTGGCTCGCTTACAGCAAGAGGGCTATCGCTACGCGGTGCTTGATGCGCTGACCGAACACCATCTGGAAATTCAGGGGGAAGCCTTGCGCGATGCCCCACTGGTAACGGGCGGTTCTGGTCTGGCGATTGGCCTGGCCCGGCAGTGGGCGCAAGAAAACGGTAACCAGGCTCGCGAAGCAGGGCGTCCGCTCGCTGGGCGCGGCGTAGTGCTCTCCGGTTCATGCTCTCAAATGACCAACCGCCAGGTGGCACATTACCGTCAAATTGCACCAGCCCGTGAGGTTGATGTGGCACGCTGCCTCTCAACCGAAACTCTGGCCGCTTATGCACACGAGCTGGCAGAGTGGGTTCTGGGCCAGGAAAGTGTACTTGCTCCACTGGTTTTTGCCACCGCCAGCACTGACGCATTGGCAGCAATTCAACAGCAATACGGTGCACAAAAAGCCAGTCAGGCAGTAGAAACTCTGTTTTCTCAACTAGCGGCGCGGTTAGCAGCGGAAGGCGTGACACGCTTTATTGTCGCAGGCGGTGAGACCTCCGGCGTAGTCACACAGAGCCTGGGCATAAAAGGGTTTCATATTGGCCCAACCATTTCCCCCGGCGTGCCGTGGGTAAACGCACTGGATAAGCCTGTCTCACTCGCCCTTAAATCTGGCAACTTCGGTGATGAAGCCTTTTTTTCACGAGCCCAAAGAGAGTTTTTATCATGAGCGATTTCGCAAAAGTAGAGCAGTCTTTGCGAGAGGAGATGACGCGGATTGCCAGTTCATTCTTTCAGCGCGGATATGCAACCGGTTCGGCTGGCAATCTGTCGCTGCTTTTACCTGACGGGAATTTACTGGCGACACCGACAGGTTCATGCCTGGGCAATCTCGATCCGCAGCGGCTTTCCAAAGTCACCGCGGATGGCGAATGGTTAAGTGGTGACAAACCCTCGAAAGAGGTGCTCTTTCATCTGGCGCTGTATCGCAACAATCCGCGCTGTAAAGCGGTGGTGCATTTGCACAGTACGTGGTCGACGGCGCTTTCCTGCCTGGAAGGGCTGGACAGCAATAACGTTATTCGTCCGTTCACACCATACGTGGTGATGCGGATGGGAAACGTCCCGCTGGTGCCCTATTACCGACCGGGCGATAAACGCATCGCACAGGATCTGGCGGAACTGGCAGCAGACAATCAGGCTTTTTTACTGGCAAATCATGGCCCAGTGGTTTGCGGTGAAAGCCTGCAAGAAGCCGCCAACAATATGGAAGAGCTGGAGGAAACGGCAAAGCTGATTTTTATTCTCGGTGACCGCCCGATCCGTTATCTGACCGCAGGTGAAATTGCGGAATTAAGGAGTTAATGCAATGCCTCGTTTTGCAGCTAATTTATCCATGATGTTCACCGAAGTGCCTTTTATTGAACGCTTCGCCGCAGCGCGAAAAGCCGGGTTCGATGCTGTGGAGTTTCTGTTTCCCTATGACTACTCCCCCCAGCCAATCCAGCAGCAACTGGTGCAAAACCATCTGACACTGGCGCTGTTCAATACCGCTCCCGGAGATATTAATGCGGGAGAATGGGGATTATCCGCCCTTCCCGGACGTGAGCACGAAGCACGCGCAGACATCGACCTGGCACTGGAATATGCATTGGCGCTCAATTGTGAACAAGTCCATGTGATGGCAGGCGTCGTGCCCGCTGGCGAAGATGCTGAACGGTACCGGGCAGTATTTATTGATAATCTCCGCTACGCTGCCGACCGCTTTGCGCCACACGGCAAGCGAATATTGGTTGAAGCACTCAGCCCCGGCGTTAAGCCTCATTATCTCTTCTCCAGCCAGTATCAGGCACTGGCTATTGTTGAAGAGGTTGCGCGAGATAACGTGTTTATTCAACTAGATACTTTCCATGCGCAAAAAGTAGATGGCAACCTGACACATTTAATCCGCAACTACGCCGGGAAATATGCGCACGTACAAATTGCCGGACTACCTGATCGACATGAACCGGACGATGGAGAAATCAACTATCCGTGGCTGTTCCGCCTGTTCGATGAAGTGGGATATCAGGGCTGGATCGGTTGTGAATACAAACCTCGTGGCCTCACCGAAAAAGGGCTTGGCTGGTTTGACGCCTGGCGCTAATTCGCTCAATCCCTAATTACAACGTACCCATACATCCCCCCATCTACGGATGGGGTAGGTTAACTATAACTTTCAGACAGGGTTTCCCATGTCCACAATTACATTGTTATGCATTGCGTTAGCTGGCGTAATCATGCTGTTGCTACTGGTCATCAAGGCAAAGGTACAACCATTCGTTGCTCTGCTCCTCGTCAGCCTGTTAGTCGCACTTGCGGCGGGTATACCGGCGGGCGAAGTGGGTAAAGTGATGATCGCCGGGATGGGCGGTGTGCTTGGTTCCGTCACTATTATTATTGGTCTTGGCGCTATGCTGGGGCGTATGATCGAACACTCTGGTGGTGCAGAGTCACTGGCTAATTATTTCAGTCGCAAGTTAGGTGACAAACGAACTATCGCTGCGCTGACTCTGGCAGCGTTCTTCCTCGGCATTCCCGTCTTCTTTGATGTCGGCTTTATTATTCTTGCGCCAATCATTTACGGTTTTGCCAAGGTTGCCAAAATATCACCACTCAAATTTGGCCTGCCTGTCGCTGGGATCATGCTCACTGTTCACGTGGCGGTACCGCCGCATCCAGGCCCTGTCGCCGCAGCGGGATTACTCCACGCAGACATCGGCTGGCTAACCATCATCGGTATTGCGATTTCTATTCCCGTAGGGATTGTTGGCTACTTTGCAGCGAAAATAATCAATAAGCGCCAATATGCGATGTCGGTCGAGGTACTGGAACAGATGCAACTGGCTCCGGCCAGTGAGGAAGGCGCGACAAAATTAAGCGATAAAATAAATCCACCGGGCGTCGCGTTGGTCACCTCGCTAATTGTTATTCCTATCGCGATTATCATGGCGGGAACGGTTTCTGCAACACTGATGCCGCCTTCGCATCCCCTGCTTGGTACGCTACAGTTGATCGGCTCACCAATGGTAGCTCTAATGATTGCGCTGGTGCTGGCATTCTGGTTATTGGCTTTACGTCGCGGCTGGAGCTTACAACACACCAGCGACATTATGGGCTCTGCCCTTCCCACTGCGGCGGTAGTGATTTTGGTTACTGGTGCTGGAGGGGTATTTGGCAAAGTGCTGGTGGAATCGGGCGTCGGTAAAGCCCTTGCCAACATGTTACAAATGATTGACCTGCCTCTGTTACCAGCCGCATTTATTATTTCACTGGCGCTGCGTGCATCGCAGGGGTCAGCAACCGTAGCAATCCTGACAACCGGCGGGTTACTCTCAGAAGCGGTGATGGGATTGAATCCGATTCAGTGCGTATTGGTGACGCTGGCAGCCTGCTTTGGTGGGCTTGGCGCGTCACATATTAATGACTCAGGGTTCTGGATTGTGACCAAATATCTGGGGTTGTCGGTAGCAGACGGTCTGAAAACCTGGACAGTGTTAACGACCATTCTCGGTTTTACCGGATTCTTAATTACCTGGTGCGTATGGCTCGTCATCTAATAATCCAGATAAGATATGATGTATCGTTTAAGTGCCTGATAAGGGTGTAATGTATGCCAATATTAACCTCGGTAATATCTCGCTACCGAGGTTAATTTTCACTTTGCAATATAATTACAGTCTCTTGCAAGTTGATTTTATCTTAGTAATAAGAACCGACCAACCTTATTGCCATTTCGATATTAGCAGGCATAGATGCGTCGTAGCCATACATATGGCCATATTTCGGACGTAATACTTCAGTTACTTTCTTAATAATTGCTTCGCGCTGGGCTCGCGCAAAATCAGCATGATTATTTGCCGTTTTATTCATAAATTTACCAAAACTTTCTTCTTTTCTGACTTTAATTGTCGTATCCCGAAGATCATTAAGAAACTGGCGTTGAAATTTGAAATCATCGTGTGAACCAATATTACCATGCCCGCCAATAAAATATTTCCAGTCAAGCATTTCAACCTGACGCAAATTACTGTCATGGTAAACCAACGTATCCGATACGGCGAAGCCCATCATCGGCAGTTGGTCAGGATTCAGGAGATCCGGGCTGTGAGCTACTTTTTCCTGTTTTAGCAACCATACAGAATGGTCGTCGGTATGTCCTGCTTTAACAAATCGGTGTAATTCAATGGTCTGCTTTTCAAATTTAAACTGGTCATCTTTTTTACTTAAAACCTGAGTGGCGACGGGTAAGCGACTGTTCATAAATTGCATTTTTTCAGCAGTGGCTTTACTGGCAATAATACGCAGATTCACGCCTTCTTTCTTCGCCTCATCGTTCCAAAATGGACTATCGCCAATGTGATCCACATGGTAATGAGAATAAACCAGCGCTGTTACGGGTAATGGAGTCACATCACGAATTGCCTGTAATAAATATTTACCGCGACCCTCCGGAGCATCAAACAGCAAAACCCCTTTATCTCCGACATAAAACGTAGTGGAATAAAAATAGCGTTGAACATAATAAGTTCTCTCGCCAATTTTTTGTAAAATATAAGGCTGAGACATATTTCTTTCAAAAAGGTTATTGAGTTTATCGCTTGGCGATATTATTTTTTCCGCTGAAGGTTCAACATAACTTGCATTAACTGTAGACGAATTTGCAGTCGAAATTTCCGTTTGAGCAAAAACACTACCAGATATAAGAGAAGAGGCTAGAATTGTATATATTTTAATGCCTTGCATACGTAGTCCTTTATTAATGTGTTGTTGATTTATAGCATCTCTGAACAGACTGTTATTTTAGATATTACTACGTTACGAGATTCATTTTTCTTCGAATATTATGTTTATCTCATTCAAAAAATATGTTCATCATTTGATGGTTTAAATAATATCTGCAAGGCATAATACTCCACATCTTTAAAACCTGCCTCAAAAAATCATTCATTAGTAAAAAGGATATTTATATGCAAAACATAGCTGTGGTTTATTATTCAGGATATGGTCACACTAAACTGGTTGCTGAAAAAGTGGCACAAGGCGCCCATGCAGATTTAATTTCGATTGATAACGAAGGAAATATCACTGAGCAGGAGTGGGAAAAACTGGACGCAGCCGATGCCATTATCTTCGGTGCTCCCACCTATATGGGCGGTGCGCCATGGCAATTCAAGAAATTTGCTGATGCCAGTTCCAAAGCGTGGTTTACACGTAAATGGCAGGATAAAGTCTTCGGGGGTTTCACCAACAGCGCCAGCCTGAATGGCGATAAACAAGTTACGCTGATCTATCTGCAAACGCTGGCTTCACAGCATGGCGGTCTGTGGGTGAGTTTAGGTCAGGCTCCTGCCAATGTGCTTGCGTCAACCAGGGAAGATGTAAACAATCTGGGCGGTTCGGTCGGTTTGCTGGTGCAATCTCCAGCCGATGCGGGTGCAGAGCAAATCCCTACGGGCGATCTGGATACAGCCGTGAAATATGGTGAACGCGTGGCGACAATTACTGCGCGCTTAAAATGATGATTGCCGAATGTGACGCTGACGCGTCTATCCGGTCTTCTACATCTAAAAAGTGCCGTCCCCTGGTCAGTCAGATAAAGTTTTAACGCTGTATCCGATAACAGTTCAACATGTACCATGTACCAAAAGAAAAAAGGCCAGCCTCGCTTGAGACTGGCCTTTCTGACAGATGCTTACTTACTCGCGGAACAGCGCTTCGATATTCAGCCCCTGCGTTTGCAGGATTTCGCGCAAACGGCGCAGGCCTTCAACCTGAATCTGGCGAACACGTTCACGGGTGAGGCCAATTTCACGACCTACATCTTCCAGTGTTGCCGCTTCGTACCCCAGCAAACCGAATCGACGTGCCAGCACTTCACGCTGTTTGGCGTTCAGCTCGAACAGCCATTTGACGATGCTCTGCTTCATATCGTCATCTTGCGTGGTATCTTCCGGACCATTCTCTTTTTCATCGGCCAGGATGTCCAGCAACGCTTTTTCGGAATCACCACCCAGCGGGGTGTCTACCGAGGTAATGCGCTCGTTAAGACGAAGCATACGGCTGACGTCATCAACTGGCTTATCCAGTTGCTCTGCGATCTCTTCCGCACTTGGTTCGTGGTCCAGCTTATGGGACAACTCACGTGCGGTTCGCAGGTAAACGTTCAGCTCCTTTACGATGTGAATCGGCAAACGAATAGTACGGGTTTGGTTCATAATCGCCCGTTCGATCGTCTGGCGAATCCACCAGGTTGCGTATGTTGAGAAGCGGAAACCACGTTCCGGGTCAAACTTCTCTACCGCGCGGATCAGCCCCAGGTTGCCCTCTTCGATCAGGTCCAGCAACGCCAGACCACGATTGCCATAACGGCGGGCAATTTTTACCACCAGACGCAAGTTACTCTCGATCATCCGGCGGCGAGAGGCGACATCTCCACGCAGTGCGCGACGCGCAAAATAAACTTCTTCTTCGGCCGTTAACAGTGGTGAATAACCAATCTCACCAAGGTAAAGCTGAGTCGCGTCCAGCACACGCTGTGTGGCTCCCTGCGATAACAGTTCCTCTTCGGCCAAATCGTTATCACTGGGTTCCTCTTCTACTAAGGCCTTTTCGTCAAAAACCTCAACTCCGTTCTCATCAAATTCCGCATCTTCATTTAAATCATGAACTTTCAGCGTATTCTGACTCATAAGGTGGCTCCTACCCGTGATCCCTTGACGGAACATTCAAGCAAAAGCCTGGTTCCGCCGATTTATCGCTGCGGCAAATAACGCAGCGGGTTTACGGATTTCCCCTTGTAACGAATTTCAAAATGCAAGCGTGTTGAACTGGTTCCGGTGCTACCCATGGTTGCTATTTTTTGCCCCGCCTTCACTTCTTGTTGTTCCCGGACCAGCATTGTGTCGTTATGGGCGTAGGCACTCAGGTAATCATCATTATGTTTGATGATAATCAGATTACCGTAGCCGCGCAGCGCGTTACCGGCATAAACAACGCGGCCATCTGCGGTCGCGATAATTGCCTGTCCTTTGCTGCCTGCGATATCAATCCCCTTGTTGCCCCCCTCAGAAGCGCCAAAGGTTTCGATCACTTTGCCCTCAGTCGGCCAGCGCCAGGTGGAGATAGGCGTACTGGTTGATGTACTGCTGACAGTCGGCTCGGTTGTGCTTGCTGTTGGTACCGTTACAGGCGCTGTGACCGTGGTCGCAGTTGGCTTGTTGTTCGGCAACATTTTGTTAGCACTCTGTTCACCCGAAGACTCAGAATACGTAATTGTCGGTTGCGACGCAACAGCAATGGTGGAATTTTGTGCAGGCTTGATCACAACTCCTTGCTCTGCTGCGTCGGCCTGGGTAATGGCATTTCCGCCTGTGATTGGCGTACCGGAAGCATTACCCACCTGTAAGGTCTGACCGACGTTCAGCGCGTATGGTGCCTGAATATTGTTGCGCTGAGCAAGGTCACGGAAATCGTTGCCAGTAATCCAGGCGATATAGAAAAGCGTGTCGCCTTTTTTCACGGTGTATGTACTGCCGCTATAACTGCCTTTCGGAATGTTCCCATACTGACGGTTGTAGACGATGCGTCCGTTTTCCATCTGTACCGGCTGCTGAGCTACTGGCTGCACAGGCTGGATTTGCGGTTGTTGAGTAGCCTGAATTTGTGGCTGCTGTACCGGCTGAATTTGCGGTTGCTGCGCTGTAGACGTCGTCCCCATTTTCGGCGGCGGCGTAATCAACATACCAGAATTGGTATTTGCGGGCGCATTGCCATTAACGGAGCTGACCGGTGCCGGTGGATTTGAAGTGTCAGAACAGCCTGCCAGCCATAGCGAAACCAGTGACAATGCCGCAATGCGGCGAACGGTGAATTTTGGGCTTCCCGCGCTCATTTATCCCCCAGGAAAAATTGGTTAATAACCAGTGACATAATTACCGTGCAAGGCACCATACTGAACACTGGAAAAGATGTTCACGATACGCTGACTTGCGGCAAAATAACCAGGAAAAATCCAGGTATTTCCTCACGTTTTAAGCCAGCTCACCCTTCACTAAAGGGACAAAGCGCACGGCCTCCACGGTATCGATAATAAATTCGCCTCCCCGACGACGCACCCGTTTCAAATACTGGTGCTCCTCCCCTACGGGTAAGACGAGAATCCCGCCTTCGTCCAGCTGCGTCATTAGCGCAGTTGGAATTTCAGGCGGTGCCGCCGTAACAATGATAGCGTCAAACGGCGCGCGTGCCTGCCAACCTTGCCATCCATCGCCATGACGGGTTGAAACATTATGTAAATCAAGATTTTTCAGGCGGCGACGCGCCTGCCACTGCAAGCCTTTAATCCGTTCAACCGAGCAAACATGCTGGACAAGATGCGCCAGGATTGCAGTTTGATATCCCGAACCAGTGCCAATTTCCAGCACCCGCGACTGCGGCGTTAGCTCGAGTAATTCGGTCATTCGCGCCACCATATACGGCTGCGAAATTGTCTGCCCCTGACCTATCGGCAAGGCGATATTGTCCCAGGCTTTTTGTTCAAACGCTTCATCAACGAATTTTTCACGCGGCACGGCGGCAAGTGCATTCAGCACCTGCTCATCCTGAATACCTTGCGCACGTAATTGATCCAGAAGTGCTTGTACGCGTCTGCTTACCATTGCGTGCCAACTCCCACGCTGTTTAACCAGTCTGAAACCACATCTTGCGCGCTATGCGCAGTTAAATCCACATGCAGCGGCGTGATGGAAACATAGCCCTCATCTACCGCAGCAAAATCGGTTCCCGGACCGGCATCACATTTACCGCCCGGCGGGCCAATCCAGTACAGCGTATTGCCGCGCGGATCTTGCTGCGGGATCACCTGATCTGCCGGATGTCGTGTACCGCAGCGCGTCACGCGAATACCTTTGATTTGATCCAATGGTAAATCCGGAACGTTAATATTAAGAATACGCCCGGTGCGCAGCGGCTCTTTACACAATGCGCGCAGAATTGAGCAGGTTACCGCCGCGGCAGTGTCGTAATGTTTATGCCCGTCAAGCGAGACGGCAAGCGCCGGAAAACCTAAATGACGGCCTTCCATCGCGGCCGCTACCGTACCGGAATAAATAACATCATCCCCCAGATTCGGCCCGGCGTTAATTCCGGACACAACAATGTCCGGGCGCGGGCGCATCAGAGCATTTACGCCAAGATAGACGCAATCGGTCGGGGTTCCCATTTGCACAGCAATATCACCATTTTCAAAGGTAAACGTGCGCAGGGAAGATTCCAGTGTCAGAGAATTAGAAGCGCCGCTGCGGTTACGATCGGGGGCGACCACCTGAACGTCAGCAAACTCACGCAAGGCTTTCGCCAGCGTTTGTATACCGGGTGCATGTACCCCGTCATCATTACTCAGCAATATGCGCATAATCACCTGTTGTGTTGATAAGTTCCCTGACAACGCTGGTTGCAAAACTTCCCGCCGGAAGCCAGAAACGGATTTCTACGGTGACGTCATCCCACCAGTTCCAGCTTAATTGTTGCGGATACAGCAGCATCGCTCTGCGCGCGGCTTCAACTTTTTCACGCACCAGTAAAGTTTGTAATTCAGTTTCTTCGGCGACAGCTGCTTGTTCGAATGCCAGCGCTTCACGCTGAGTTCCCCATTCGCCACTGCCTGGCAATGCGGCGGTTATCATCAGCTCTTTATCGTTGACGCGACGCTGTAATTCCGCCAGTTCTTCGGTGGTTGCAACAAACCAGCTACCACGTCCGGCTAATTGTAGCGCATCGCCGTCAACAACTTGATTAACGTCTGCTTTTTTGAGGCGCTCAGCAACAATCTGATTAAACAACGCACTGCGGGCTGCCGACAACCAAAAACTCCGTTTATTGCGATCGCGCACCGGAGTATTGGTTTGCGCCCAGCGCAGCGCACCCTGCAAGTTGCTACCGCCAATCCCAAAACGTTGGGCACCGAAGTAGTTCGGTACACCTTTTACGCAAATATCGATCAGACGTTGTTCAACGTCATCGCGATTGCTCACTTCGCGTAGTACCAGGGTAAAGGCGTTACCTTTCAGCGCCCCTAAACGCAGCTTGCGCTTGTGCCGCACATACTCCAGCACCTGGCAGCCTTCCAGTTGAAAGGCGCTCAGATCGGGCATCTCTTTGCCCGGCACGCGAGCGCATAACCACTGTTCCGTGACAGCATGTTTATCTTTTTGCCCAGCGAAGCTGACTTCACGGGCATGAATTTTCAGGAATTTCGCCAGTGCATCCGCCACAAAACGGGTATTGCAGCCATTTTTGAGGATTCTAACCAGAATATGCTCACCTTCACCATCAGGCTCAAAGCCCAAATCTTCCACCACCACAAAGTCTTCCGGATTGGCTTTCAGCAGCCCGGTGCCTTGCGGTTTACCGTGGAGGTAAGTGAGATTATCAAACTCAATCATTTTGTTGCCTTAATGAGTAGCGCCACCGCTTCACAGGCAATCCCTTCCCCACGTCCGGTAAATCCCAGTTTTTCCGTAGTAGTGGCTTTCACGTTAACATCATCCATATGGCAGCCGAGATCTTCGGCAATAAACACGCGCATTTGTGGAATGTGCGGCAACATCTTCGGTGCCTGAGCGATGATAGTGACATCGACGTTGCCGAGGGCATAACCTTTCGCCTGAATACGACGCCAGGCTTCGCGCAACAGCTCGCGGCTGTCGGCACCTTTAAATGCCGGATCGGTATCCGGGAACAGCTTGCCTATATCTCCCAGCGCCGCCGCGCCAAGCAATGCATCGGTCAACGCATGGAGCGCCACGTCGCCATCAGAATGCGCCAGCAGCCCTTTTTCGTAAGGAATGCGCACGCCACCAATGATAATTGGGCCTTCACCGCCAAAGGCGTGTACGTCAAAACCGTGTCCAATTCGCATTATGTATTCTCCTGATGGATGGTTCGGGTGAGGTAAAATTCGGCCAGCGCCAAATCCTCCGGGCGCGTTACCTTGATGTTATCCGCGCGGCCTTCAACAAGTTGCGGATGAAAACCGCAATATTCCAGCGCCGAGGCCTCATCGGTAATGGTAGCGCCTTCATTTAGAGCGCGCGTCAGGCAGTCATGTAACAGCTCACGAGGGAAAAATTGCGGCGTCAACGCGTGCCATAAGCCGTTGCGATCAACGGTATGAGCAATGGCATTTTTGCCCGGTTCGGCACGCTTCATCGTATCGCGCACCGGCGCAGCGAGGATCCCTCCCGTGCGGCTGGTTTCGCTCAACGCCAACAATCGCGCGAGGTCATCCTGATGCAGACAAGGACGAGCGGCGTCATGCACCAATACCCACTGCGCGTCGCCAGCGGCTTTCAGACCTGCCAGCACGGAATCGGCACGCTCTTCACCACCATCAACAACCGTGATTTGTGGATGATTCGCCAGAGGAAGTTGTGCAAAGCGGCTATCGCCAGGACTTATGGCAATGACGACACGTTTCACCCGGGGATGCGCCAGCAGCGCATGCACCGAGTGTTCAAGAATGGTTTGATTACCGATTGAGAGATATTGCTTAGGACATTCCGTTTGCATTCGGCGGCCAAATCCGGCCGCCGGAACCACGGCGCAAACATCCAAATGAGTGGTTGCCATGTTAATTCCCGGGCTGATTTATCGATTGTTTTGCCCCGCAGACTGTGCGCGCTTTGACGCGTCAGGCACCAGACGATAAAACGTTTCGCCCGGCCTGGTCATGCTGAGTTCATTACGCGCACGCTCTTCGAGCGCCTCCTGGCCGCCATTGAGATCGTCAATTTCGGCAAAAAGCTGATCGTTTCGCGCTTTAAGTTTCGCGTTTGTAGCTTGCTGTGCCGCCACATCATTATTGACGCGAGTATAGTCATGTATACCGTTCTTACCGAACCACAGCGAATACTGTAGCCAGACCAGAATAGCCAGCAACAGCAGCGTTAGTTTACCCATCCTGCCCCCTGAAAAACGGCATCTTCATCCCATGCATCCGAAGACGACTCTACATCCTCTGTTGGGGATACCGCGACAACGCGGGCAAATGTACCACATTTGTCCATTGTTACGTATACCCAGGGCGTGCAGAACATAATCTCATTATTAGTTACGGATTGAATTATGAACAGAATAGACGGGAAAGAACAATTAACCCAATAGCCACATAAACAGTGCACCAAACATAATGCCAACCGTCGTCAGAGTGAAAACAATACTGTAGCGTAGCTTTCCGTCCATCAATGAATGCAGTGCAATCCCCACCACTACAGCGACGGGCATCAGCGCCAGAAAGAAAGGCCAGGTGTAGATAAAAAAGAGCAGCGTGTTAGAGCCATAAATCAACATCGGAATTGCCAACGCGCACAGCCACGATAAAAAACCAACCACAGCGCCTGGCAGCGACCATGTGGTGTCTTCAACCTCAGTAAGGCTGTCGTTATTTGTTAATGTAATGTTGTGGCTGTTACGCATATCTGATCCTGTTACTTTGACGAACCGGGCATGAAACCCGGTGGTGTCTCAGGATCTGATAATATCGTTCTGTCTCAACAGATCTAATAATTGCTGTACCAAATTTGTTACTAATTGTTCACCATTGAGATGAATTTCTGCCGATTCAGGCGCTTCGTAAACGGAATCTATTCCCGTAAAGTTACGCAGTTCACCGGCACGCGCTTTCTTATATAAGCCTTTTGGATCGCGGGCTTCGCAAATCGCCAGCGGCGTATCGACAAACACTTCGATAAAGCGCCCTTCTCCCAGGCGTTCGCGAACCATCTGGCGTTCGGCGCGGTGTGGCGAGATAAATGCGGTCAGCACCATCAGTCCGGCTTCAACCATCAAATTCGCCACTTCACCGACGCGACGGATATTCTCTTTACGATCGGCATCGCTAAAACCGAGATCGCTGCATAAGCCGTGGCGGACGTTGTCGCCATCCAGCAAATACGTACTGACGCCAAGTTTATGTAACGCCTCCTCCAGCGCCCCCGCGACGGTTGATTTACCGGAACCAGAGAGGCCGGTAAACCACAGCACAACACCACGATGACCGTGGTGCTGTTCGCGTTGTTGCGGAGTTACTGGGTGGCTATGCCAGACGACGTTTTCGTCATGCAGCGCCATTATTTATCTCCCGGTAAATCGCGCGCACCCCAGTGCGGGAAATGGCGGCGAACCAGGGCATTCAATTCCAGTTCGAATGCACTGAATTCAGATGGCGCAGCAGTTGCCTGGCTAACTGGTTCGTGCACCATACCGGCACCTACGGTCACATTACTCAGGCGATCGATAAAAATCAGCCCACCGGTAACCGGGTTTTGCTGATAACGATCTAACACCAGTGGCTCGTCAAAGGTGAGATCTACCAGGCCGATGCCGTTCAGCGGCAGGTTTTCAACTTCGCGTTGGGTAAGGTTATTGATATCAACCTGATAACGAATGCCATCAACACGAGCACGCGTCTTCTTACCGGCAATTTTGATGTCGTAACTCTGGCCCGGGGAAAGCGGCTGTTCCGCCATCCATACCACATCCACCGACGCGCTCTGCACAGCCGGTAACACTTCGTCTGCCGCCAGCAGCAGATCGCCACGGCTGATGTCGATCTCATCCGTCAGCACTAGGGTGATCGCTTCTCCGGCAAAGGCTTCTTCGCGATCGCCATCAAAGGTCACGATCCGCGCGACGTTTGATTCCACACCAGAGGGCAGCACTTTGACACGTTGCCCGACTTCCACGCGACCGGATGCCAGCGTTCCGGCGTAGCCACGAAAATCGAGATTCGGACGGTTAACGTACTGCACCGGGAAGCGCATTGGCTGAGCATCCACCACTCGCTGGATTTCCACGGTTTCCAGCACTTCGAGCAGTGTCGGACCGCTGTACCACGGCATACTTTCACTTTGCGAAGCCACGTTGTCGCCTTCCAGTGCGGAGAGCGGCACAAAGCGGATATCCAGATTACCCGGCAGCTGCCCGGCAAAAGTCAGATAATCTTCACGAATACGGGTGAACGTCTCTTCACTGTAATCCACCAGATCCATTTTGTTGATCGCCACGACCAGATGTTTGATCCCCAACAGTGTGGAGATAAAACTGTGACGACGGGTTTGATCGAGTACGCCTTTACGGGCGTCGATCAGTAAGATCGCCAGTTCACATGTCGATGCGCCAGTCGCCATATTGCGGGTGTACTGCTCGTGCCCTGGGGTGTCGGCGATAATAAATTTACGCTTCTCGGTAGAGAAATAGCGGTAGGCCACATCAATAGTGATGCCCTGTTCGCGCTCAGCTTGCAGGCCGTCCACCAGCAGTGCCAGATCCAGCTTTTCGCCCTGGGTGCCGTGACGCTTACTGTCGTTATGCAGCGATGAGAGCTGATCTTCGTAGATTTGGCGGGTATCGTGTAGCAGGCGACCAATCAGGGTACTTTTGCCGTCATCGACGCTACCACAGGTCAGAAAACGCAGCAGGCTTTTATGTTGTTGCGCAATCATCCAGGCTTCGACGCCGCCTTCATTGGCGATTTGTTGTGCAAGTGCGGTGTTCATCTTAAAAATACCCCTGACGTTTTTTCAGCTCCATAGACCCCGCCTGGTCGCGGTCAATTACGCGGCCCTGACGTTCACTGGTGGTGGAAACCAGCATCTCTTCGATGATCTCCGGCAGTGTTTGTGCGTTTGACTCCACCGCGCCGGTCAGCGGCCAGCAGCCCAGCGTACGGAAACGCACCATCCGTTTTTTAATCACTTCGCCCGGTTGCAGGTCGATACGGTTGTCATCAATCATCATCAACATACCGTCGCGTTCCAGAACCGGACGTTCCGCAGCGAGATACAGCGGAACAATGTCGATATTTTCCAGCCAGATGTATTGCCAGATATCCTGCTCGGTCCAGTTAGAGAGCGGGAAGACGCGGATACTTTCGCCTTTGTTAATTTGCCCGTTGTAGTTGTGCCACAGCTCCGGGCGCTGATTTTTCGGATCCCAGCGATGGAAGCGGTCACGGAAAGAGTAGATTCGCTCTTTAGCGCGGGATTTCTCTTCGTCACGGCGCGCACCACCGAAGGCGGCATCAAAACCGTATTTGTTCAGCGCCTGTTTCAGGCCTTCAGTTTTCATAATATCGGTATGTTTCGCGCTGCCGTGTACGAATGGATTAATCCCCATCGCCACGCCTTCCGGGTTTTTATGCACCAGCAGCTCGCAGCCGTAGGCTTTCGCCGTACGATCGCGGAACTCATACATCTCGCGGAATTTCCAGCCGGTATCGACATGCAGCAACGGGAAAGGCAGCGTACCTGGATAAAACGCCTTGCGCGCCAGATGCAGCATGACGCTGGAATCTTTACCGATAGAGTAGAGCATCACCGGATTTGAGAATTCTGCAGCCACCTCGCGAATAATGTGGATGCTTTCCGCCTCCAGTTGCCGCAGGTGGGTAAGTCGTTTTTGATCCATAACCGTTCCTTTGCAATACCGCTATTTTCTTGCCATCAGATGTTTCGACTATAGGGAGCGTAAGAGAACGAATGAAATTACCAATTAGAATGAGTAGTTCCTTAACGGAATAACGATTTGGCAAAGCTAATATCAAAAAGTGCTTAAGGCACCGGATTTCGGGCGTTTAGGAAGATTTGAAATTGTTTTAGCGCAGCGGCAGTTTCATACTATGGCGGTAAAAAAATTTGCATGGTATTTAAGGACTCACTATGTTTTCCGCATTGCGCCACCGTACCGCTGCCCTGGCGCTCGGCGTATGCTTTATTCTCCCCGTACACGCCTCGTCACCTAAACCTGGCGATTTTGCTAATACCCAGGCACGACATATTGCTACTTTCTTTCCGGGACGCATGACCGGAACTCCTGCAGAAATGTTATCTGCCGATTATATTCGCCAACAGTTTCAGCAAATGGGTTATCGCAGTGATATTCGGACATTTAATAGTCGGTATATTTATACCGCCCGCGATAATCGCAAGAGCTGGCATAACGTGACGGGAAGTACGGTGATTGCCGCTCATGAAGGCAAAGCGCCGCAGCAGATCATCATTATGGCGCATCTGGATACTTACGCCCCGCTGAGCGATGCTGACGCCGATGCCAATCTCGGCGGGCTGACGTTACAAGGAATGGATGATAACGCCGCAGGTTTAGGTGTCATGCTGGAACTGGCCGAGCGCCTGAAAAATACGCCTACCGAGTATGGTATTCGATTTGTGGCGACCAGCGGCGAAGAGGAAGGGAAATTAGGTGCTGAGAATTTACTCAAGCGGATGAGTGACACCGAAAAGAAAAATACGCTGCTGGTGATTAATCTCGATAACTTAATTGTTGGCGATAAATTGTATTTCAACAGTGGTGTAAAAACCCCTGAAGCAGTAAGGAAATTAACGCGCGACAGGGCACTGGCAATTGCGCGTAGTCATGGAATTGCCGCAACGACCAATCCGGGTTTGAATAAAAACTATCCGAAAGGCACTGGGTGTTGTAATGACGCAGAAATATTCGACAAAGCGGGCATTGCTGTACTTTCGGTTGAAGCGACTAACTGGAATCTTGGGAATAAGGATGGTTATCAGCAACGCGCAAAAACAGCCGCATTCCCTGCAGGAAATAGCTGGCATGACGTAAGACTGGATAATCAACAGCATATTGATAAGGCACTTCCTGGAAGAATAGAACGTCGCTGCCGTGATGTTATGCGGATAATGCTACCGTTGGTGAAGGAGCTGGCGAAGGCATCTTAATGGGTTTGAAATGATTACTCCCTTGCCTGCAGGAAATCAATGCCACCAGAAACAGAGTATAAAAAAGGGGTGCAGGAGGCCAAACCATCACAATTCAGTACGCGGGGTTTTACCCCGCGTGGTGGCTACTTCTTCGATTCGTAAGCGAGAACTGCCTTAAACTCCATACCACGTTCTCTGATACTCAACTCACACAACGAGTCGCCTACCATCAACGTGAATCCCAGTACTGTACAACACAGTACGATGATTGCCACAAGGGCATATTTTGTCAGCATGTCTTGCCTCCCTGCAAAGAAGAGACTAACATCCGAATTGCTACGTTCGAACGCGAGCCTCAGGTTGATAGAAATATCGCCTGGGGCTTTTGTCCATCTGGAACCTCGCGAATGCTTAACGCCAGACAGCCTCAAGCACCCAATGCCATTCTATACCTGTTAATTCTCCCTGCGATGTTCACCTTTAAATGCCGGAATGCTGCTCGCAAAATAAAAACGCCCCCATCATTTCTGACAGAGGCGTTTAATTTATCCGGCAATATTTACCCTTCGTGTAATCCACATTCCCTTTTTAAGCCAAAGAAACGCGTTTCTTCTTCCGCCATGCCGGGTTCCCATTTACGGGTTGTATGGGTATCGCCCACCGATAAATATCCTTCATCCCATAATGGGTGATATTTCAGGCCATGTTTTTGCAGGTACTGATAAATAGTTCGGTTATCCCAGTCGATAATCGGCAGCACTTTAAATACGCCACGCTGAATTGCCAGCACCGGTAAATTGGCGCGACTGCCGGATTGTTCACGGCGCAGGCCAGCAAACCAGGTTTGCGCATTCAGTTCTTTCAGCGCCCGGTTCATCGGTTCGACTTTGTTGATGTCATTGTACTTTTCAATGCCTTCAACGCCCTGCTCCCACAGTTTGCCGTAGCGTGCTTCCTGCCAGGCGGCGCTTTCGGTAGCACGATACACTTTCAGGTTGAGCTTGAGTTTGTCCGTTAACTCGTCAATAAAGCGGTAGGTTTCCGGGAACAGATAGCCGGTATCGGTGAGGATCACTGGAATATCCGGGCGAATCTGATTCACCAGATGCAGGCTCACCGCCGCCTGAATGCCAAAGCTGGAAGAAAGTACATATTCACCGGGCAGATTATCCAGCGCCCAGGCTACGCGGCCTTCAGCGTCCAGTTTTTCCAGTTGGGCGTTAGTTTCCGCCAGCGCCAGAATCCGGTCTACCTTTGGCAGTTCGTTCAGGGCGTTTAGATCGAGTTTGGACATAAGTTCCTCACTGTTTGCCTTGCCTGATGCAACGCTTACACATCTTATCAGGCCTACAAGACCGGGCTGATGGTTAATCCCACAAATCGCGCGCCGGATCGAGCACCGGGCGAATGATGCCCGCACGCACCGTAAAGTCGCCGAAGCCTTCACCCGCTTCGCGCTCTTTCGCCCAGCGCCCTATCAGTTCATCAAGCGACGCCAGGATTTCCGACTCGGTGATGTTTTCTTTATACATCCGTGGGATACGTGTCCCAATGCGGTTGCCGCCAAGATGCAGGTTGTAGCGACCCGGCGCTTTCCCCACCAGACCCACTTCCGCCAGCATCGCGCGACCACAACCGTTCGGGCAGCCTGTTACACGCATCACGATATGCTCATCGCTGACACCATGTTTCGCCATTAAATTATCGATGTTGTCGATAAAAGACGGCAGGAAACGCTCCGCTTCCGCCATCGCCAGCGGGCAAGTCGGGAATGACACGCAGGCCATTGAGTTTTCACGCTGCGGCGTGACGGCATTCATTAACCCGCTTTCTTTGGCGATCTTCTCGATCTTCGCTTTCTCGCTTTCCGGCACGCCGGCGATGATCAGATTCTGGTTCGCCGTAATGCGGAAATCACCTTTGTGGATCTTCGCGATCTCCAGCAAGCCGGTTTTCAGCAGCCGCCCCGGATAATCAAGAATTCGACCATTTTCGATAAACAGCGTCAGGTGCCAGTTATCATCAATACCCTTAACCCAGCCAATACGATCGCCGCGTCCGGTAAACTCATACGGGCGAATCGGCTCGAATTTGATCCCCGCGCGACGTTCAACTTCCGCTTTAAACGTCTCAACCCCTACGCGCTCCAGCGTGTATTTGGTTTTGGCATTTTTACGATCGGTTCGGTTACCCCAGTCACGCTGAGTTGTCACGACGGCTTCCGCCACCGCCAGCGTATGCTCCAGCGGCAGATAGCCAAACTCACTCGCCGTGCGGGCATAGGTTTTCTTGTTGCCGTGTTCGATGGAAAGCCCACCGCCCACCAGCAGGTTAAAGCCCACCAGCTTGCCGTTTTCGGCGATCGCCACGAAGTTCATGTCGTTAGCGTGCAGATCGATATCGTTCTGCGGCGGGATCACTACCGTGGTTTTGAACTTACGTGGCAGGTAGGTCTGACCAAGGATCGGCTCTTCATCAGTAGTGGCGACTTTTTCCTGATCGAGCCAGATCTCCGCATACGCGCGGGTACGAGGCAGCAGATGTTCAGAAATTTTCTTCGCCCATTCATATGCTTCCGCATGCAGCTGCGACTCGTAAGGGTTCGAGGTGCAGAGTACGTTACGGTTCATGTCGTTGGCGGTCGCCAGCGCATCAAGACCGACCGAGTGCAGCATCTGGTGCACCGGTTTGACGTTCTTTTTCAGAATGCCGTGGAACTGGAATGTCTGGCGGTTGGTCAGGCGAATGCTGCCATAGATGGTGTTTTCACCGGCAAATTTGTCGATCGCCTGCCACTGTTTAGTGGTAATCACCCCACCCGGCAGACGACAGCGAAGCAGCATCGCGTGGCGCGGCTCCAGCTTCTGTTCAGCACGTTCGGCGCGAATGTCGCGGTCATCCTGCTGATACATGCCGTGGAAGCGGATCAGCAGGAAGTTATCGCCCTTAAAGCCGCCGGTCAGACCGTCGTTTAAATCTTCCGCAATGGTGCCGCGCAGGTAGTTGCTTTCAAGCTTCATGCGCTCGGCGTCTGTCAGTTTTCCTTCGACCACTAAAGGCCCTGGATGTTTTTCGCTCATTAGTAGACATCTCGCTGATAACGGCGCTCTACGCGCAGCTCACTTAAAAATTCATCCGCCGCTTCGGTGTCCATGCCACCAAATTCGGCAATCACTTCCAGAAGTGCCTGCTCAACGTCTTTCGCCATGCGATTAGCGTCGCCGCAGACATAAATGTGGGCACCGTCATTGATCCAGCGCCACAGCTCTGCGCCCTGTTCGCGCAGTTTGTCTTGTACGTAAATTTTTTCTTTTTGATCGCGCGACCAGGCGAGATCGATGCGCGTCAGCACGCCTTCTTTGACGTAACGCTGCCATTCCACCTGGTAGAGGAAATCTTCCGTAAAGTGTGGGTTGCCAAAGAATAGCCAGTTTTTACCCGGCGCTTCGTCGGCGGCACGCTGCTGCATAAAGGCACGGAACGGCGCGATGCCGGTGCCAGGGCCAATCATGATCACCGGGGTTTCCGGATTGGTTGGCAGGCGGAAGTTGTCGTTATGTTCGATAAATACGCGGACTTCACCCTCTTCTTCCACACGATCCGCGAGGAAGCTGGAGGCACCACCGGCACGGGCGCGGCCTTCCACGTCGTAACGCACCACACCAACGGTAACGTGCACTTCGTTCTCGACTTCCGCCTGCGAGGAGGCGATGGAATACAGGCGCGGGGTCAGTGGGCGCAGCAGATTAATCAGCGCTTCGGCATCCAGTTGCGCCGGAGAGAAACGCACCATGTCGACAATCGGCGTCGTCGCGGCGTAATGCTGTAACTTCGCTTTATCGCCCACCAGCGGCAGCAGCGTTTCGCTGCGCGTTAAGGTAGCGTAGTTCTCAACAATGTTGGCGGTGTTGACGGTCAGTTCGAAGTGCCACTGTAGCGCTTCGTTCAGAGGCAACGTTTTGCCCTCGACGGTGACAGGTTCATCGCCTTTCAGCCACAGCAGTTCGACAAGTTCTTTCACCAGTGCCGGATCGTTTTGATACCAGACGCCCAGCGCGTCACCCGGCTGGTAACGCAGGCCAGAGTCACCTAAGTCAATTTCAATGTGACGAACGTCTTTTTCAGAGTTACGCCCGGTAATTTTCTGGTTAACCGAAAGGCTGGCCGCCAGCGGCGCGTCTTTGCTATACGGGCTGGTGTGGATTTCATTTACCGCGCCAGTAGCGACGGATTGCGAAGGTGCCGCGACAGGCGCACGCGATTTAAGCGCATCAACCACGCGGGCGCGCCACTCGCTGGCAGCAGCCTGGTATTCAACGTCGGCATCGACACGGTCGAGCAGGCGTTCACCGCCCAGTTCCGCCAGCTTACTGTCAAAATCTTTCCCGGACTGGCAGAAAAATTCATAAGAGCTATCGCCGAGGCTAAACACGGCAAACGCGGTGTTTTCCAGCTTTGGCGCTTTTTTGGAGAACAGGAACTTATGCAGCGCGACGGCTTCTTCCGGCGGTTCCCCTTCCCCTTGCGTTGACGTCACCACGATAAGCAGTTTTTCGCTGGCGATTTGTTTGAATTTATAGTCACCCGCGTTCACCAGCTTAACGTTCAGTTTTGCCGCTAATAAATCATCGCGTAATGCTTCAGCAACCCGGCGCGCATTGCCGGTTTGCGAGGCGGAGATAATAGTTATACCTGGCATTTCTGCGGCGGGCGCTGGCGTCGCTGCAAGCGCAGCAGGCTGCTGGTTGAGCACGCCCCAGAAATAGCCAGAAACCCAGGCAAGCTGGGTAGGAGTTAAATCGGTCGTGGCCGCCTGAAGGCGTGCCAGTTGCTCCGGGTTCAACGGAAGCAACGCGGAAGGTGGGACCTGTGTCGTCATGCGTCGTTATGTTCCAGTAAGCAAAGCTGTTTCTGCGCCCTGTCAGCGCCCATAAAACAGAAGAGAAGGTAAGGTTAACGGGGTGAACGGTGTGGATTAAAGACGGGATAGCGATAACTAATAACCAAATCGACTAACCTGTTTTAGCAATAGTCTTTAACAACAAAATAGATTAACCAACCCAATGAAAAACAAATGAATATTGCCCATCAATAAGATAAATCAGCGATTTTGCGCAACAAAGTCGTTTTAGATAATGCGAAAAAACAGCCTTTCCGGTACTCTACGGCGGTTTTATCGTCATGTAGAGAAATTATGATGTCCACCACGTTATTTAAAGATTTCACCTTCGAAGCCGCTCACCGCTTGCCGCACGTCCCACAAGGGCATAAATGTGGTCGCCTGCACGGGCATTCCTTTATGGTGCGCCTGGAAATTACCGGGGAAGTCGATCCGCATACGGGCTGGATTATCGATTTCGCTGAACTGAAAGCGGCGTTTAAACCAACTTATGAGCGCCTCGATCACCATTATCTCAATGATATTCCAGGTCTGGAAAACCCAACCAGCGAAGTTTTAGCAAAATGGATTTGGGATCAGGTTAAACCCGTTGTGCCGCTGTTAAGTGCGGTGATGGTAAAAGAAACCTGCACCGCAGGTTGTATCTATCGCGGCGAATGATAAGAGTGTGTCGGCGGTCAATTTCCCTTAAGTAACGCTATGTTAGGGTGTTGTGTTCTGGATATCTGGGGCATGACATGGAAGACGACTGCGACATTATTATTATCGGTGCCGGAATTGCTGGCACCGCTTGCGCGTTACGCTGCGCGCGAGCGGGTTTATCCGTTTTGTTACTGGAACGAGCGGAGATTCCCGGCAGCAAAAATCTTTCCGGCGGGCGTTTATATACCCATGCGCTCGCGGAACTCCTCCCGCAATTTCACCTGACCGCGCCCCTTGAACGACGCATCACTCACGAAAGTCTTTCTCTGTTAACGCCAGATGGCGCAACGACGTTTTCCAGCTTACAGCCCGGCGGTGAATCCTGGAGTGTATTACGTGCACGATTCGATCCGTGGCTGGTTGCCGAAGCCGAAAAAGAAGGTGTCGAATGCATCCCCGGTGCGACGGTAGATGCACTGTATGAAGAAAACGGCAGGGTGTGTGGTGTCATTTGTGGTGACGATATTCTTCACGCCCGTTATGTGGTGCTGGCAGAAGGTGCCAACAGCGTCCTGGCGGAACGCCACGGGTTAGTGACTCGTCCTGCTGGCGAAGCGATGGCATTGGGAATCAAAGAAGTGCTGACGCTGGAACCATCCGCTATTGAAGAACGTTTTCATCTGGAGAATAACGAAGGCGCAGCGTTGTTGTTCAGCGGCGGGATCTGTGATGACTTACCCGGCGGCGCATTTCTTTATACTAATCAACAAACGCTCTCGTTAGGGATTGTTTGCCCGCTCTCCTCCCTTACGCAAAGTCGTGTTCCGGCAAGCGAGCTGCTGACTCGCTTTAAAACGCATCCGGCAGTGCGCCCGCTTATCAAAAACACGGAATCACTGGAGTATGGTGCGCATCTGGTGCCAGAAGGTGGCCTGCGCAGTATGCCGGTGCAATACGCCGGTAACGGCTGGCTGCTGGTGGGCGATGCGTTGCGCAGTTGCGTCAATACCGGAATATCCGTGCGCGGCATGGATATGGCGCTAACTGGCGCGCAGGCGGCGGCACAAACGCTGATAAGCGCCTGCCAACACCGCGAGCCGCAAAATCTGTTTCCGCTTTATCATCACAACGTAGAGCGCAGCCTGCTGTGGGATGTTCTACAGCGTTATCAGCATGTTCCGGCGCTTTTGCAACGTCCTGGCTGGTATCGGGTGTGGCCTGGGTTAATGCAGGATATTTCCCGTGATTTATGGGATCAGGGGAATACACCTGTTCGACCGCTGCGCCAGTTGCTCTGGCGTCATTTACGTCGTCACGGCTTGTGGCATCTGACGGGCGATGTTATCAGGAGTCTGCGATGTCTGTAGCCCGTAATCTCTGGCGCGCTGCCGATGCGCCGCACATTGTTCCAGCTGACTCCGTTGAGCGCCAGACGGCAGAACGGTTGATTAACGCCTGTCCGGCTGGTCTTTTTTCGCTCACACCTGAAGGTGACTTACGCGTTGATTATCACGGCTGCCTGGAGTGTGGCACCTGCCGTTTGCTGTGCGACGAATCAACACTACAACAGTGGCGCTATCCGCCTTCCGGATTCGGCATCACCTACCGCTTTGGATAAATAATAAGGATAATTTATGCCCCTCTTACACCTGCTCCGCCAGAATCCGGTGATTGCTGCCGTTAAAGATAATGCCAGCCTGCAACTGGCAATCGACTCTGAATGCCAGTTTATTTCCGTGTTGTACGGCAATATCTGCACCATTAGTAATATCGTTAAAAAGATTAAGAACGCCGGGAAATATGCTTTTATTCATGTTGATTTGCTGGAAGGCGCGTCAAATAAAGAAGTGGTGATTCAGTTTTTGAAACTGGTGACCGAGGCGGACGGAATTATCAGTACCAAAGCCTCAATGCTGAAAGCAGCAAGAGCGGAAGGTTTTTTCTGTATTCATCGACTGTTTATTGTTGATTCGATTTCGTTTCACAACATTGATAAGCAAGTTGCGCAATCGAATCCGGATTGTATTGAGATCCTGCCAGGCTGCATGCCTAAAGTGCTGGGCTGGGTGACGGAGAAAATCCGCCAACCGCTGATTGCTGGCGGGCTGGTGTGCGATGAAGAAGATGCGCGTAATGCGATTAACGCGGGTGTTGTGGCGCTTTCCACCACGAATACTGGGGTCTGGACGTTAGCGAAAAAATTGCTTTGACGGGATAATCGTAACAAGTTGAATTTGGTGTGATTTGTAGGCTGCACGCCACATCCGACATTCAGCGCCTGATGCGACGCTTGACGCGTCTTATCAGGCCTACAAGTCCCCAGCCCAGAACCATCGGCAGGATCATCCGGCAGCACGTTATTGGCAATCTGCGTGAATGTTTGTCACCAGTGCCTCCAGCACCACTTTCCAGTCATCAACCACGCCAACATCTGCCTGTGAAAATACCGCTGCACTGGCGTCATGATTAATCGCCACCACAAACTTGCTATTGCGTACGCCCGCCATTAACGCTGCTGCGCCGGAAGCGCCAACAACAATACACACCTCAGGTGCCAGCAGATGTCCGGAAATACCAATCACTTTTTCGGCATCAACGCCACCGTTCATCACTCGTGCCCGACTGTAGCCCACTTCGGCTCCCAGCTTTTCTGCCAGCATAGCGATTTCCTGGTTATCTGCCTCTCCGCCCTGCCCCACCACCAGCACCCGTCTGGCTTCAGCTAATGGGTCGCGGGTAACATTTTTCAGATTTTCTATGCTAACCAGCCAGTCGGGAAGCGCACCTGGGACAATGTTCAGTTGCAGCATACCAGAGGGCAACATGGTGTTTATCTCTGCTCCCGCCTGACGCGCCAGGGAAAGACATAGCGGGCGTTTTTCTGTTTGCAGCGTCGCCGTTAGCGCATTTCCCCAGTGGGATTTGCGCACGCTTACGGTTGAAATATCTAACGAAGTCACCTGGCAGATGCTTGCACCATGTAAACGCCAGGCCAGCCGGGTCGACAGTTCATCGCCAAACGCGCACGGAGGAAAAAGGACAACGTCCGCAGGCGTTCGTTGCCACTGTTCCACCAGCGCATCCAGCACCTGTTCCGCAACCATCGGCTGTGGTTCTATTTGCCAATGTGCCAGGGTACAACCGCTGAAATCCTGCGCCGCCAGCCAGCTCGCTATTGCGGCATGGTCCTGATTTATTGTCACAATTACGATATTCATGGCTGCATCCTTTGGCGTAAATAGTCCTGCCATAGCTTTTGCGCTTTTTCTGCTACCGTTTGCCCACCAATCAGCGTCGCTCCGCGTCGTTGCTCTGCTCTTGCCAGTTGCAGACACTGCATCGCTGGCAATTCGACAGCAACAGTTTTACGGATAATTGCTGCTTTCCCCGCAGCCATTCGCTGGCGCATTCCCGGAACTGGCAAGGCCACTTCACCGCACTGACGCACGGCAATCACCGCAGGCAAGCGAACCCGGCAACAGCGCACCCCATGTTCAGTACGCTGTTCGAGGGTGATAAACGGTGCGTCGAGAGTAAAGCGCTCCACCTGGGTGAAGCAGGGCCAGACCAGCATTTCCGCCAGCAAAAATGGCGTTTGCCCATTCTGCCCTTCGCTGCTTTGGCAGCCGGTAATTATCAGATCCAGCGGATTCTGACGCTGCCATTCGGCAATATGGCGAGCGACAAATTCCGGCGCAAAGCGCAGATCTGCCGCCGTCTCCAGCAATACAGCTTCCTCAAACCCAAGAGCCATGAGATAGCGCAGCCAGTGCAACGCCCGTTCATCCCCCATGCTCAACGCGGTTAAAGACATCGGCGTACCGTTTTTTCTCTGCGCCAACAGCAGCGCGGCGGCAGCCTGTTCATCGGCACCGAGTAAACTTCGCAGAAGCGAAACATCCGGTCCGCTATTACCCTGAGCCGCCGCCTGCCACTCTTTTTCCGCCAGCATTCCGGCATCCGGTTCGGCTTTAAACGCTAACAGAATGTTCATTCGCACCTCCTACATTTCCCGCCGCCACCAGCGGGAGTGCTTTGGTTTCTGGTGCCCATAGCCAGGTCACAACAAAACCAACCAACAACACTGCCGCCAGGAGTAATAAGGTGGCTTGCATTCCCCACTGCGCCAGCACCCACGGCAGCAGGCCAGTACTTACCGCCGCCCCCAACCGACTCATGGCGGTGGCAAAACCGACGCCCAGCGAGCGAATGTCAGTAGGAAAACTTTCCGCAGGCAAAATGCCCACCAGATTACTGACTGCCGAAATGGTGGTGCTGAAGAGAACAAAAAGCAGCAGCGTTAATGAACTGCCGGAAGGCAAACAGGCCATCACTACCAGCGTTGCCGCCAGCAGCAAAAAACTTCCCAGCAAAAACTTGCGATGTGCCAGCAGGTGCGTCAGAACTAATCCCAGCAGCGCGCCCACAATTAACAACGCATTAAGCATCAGACTGGCAGTCAGCGCATCTTCCAGTCCAATAGTCTGGGCGATAGTTGGCAGCCAGGTATAAATCACAAACCATGGGATTACGAGGCAGACAAAGAAGACGCTGTTAAACGCTGTGCGCCGCCAGTAGCGCGAAGAGAACAAGGTTTTGATGTGTTTATGGGTCGCCGTTGCCACTTCATCGCCCAGTAAAACATGCGGGCCAAAATAGCGATGAACGATAGCGTGAGCTTCTGCAAAACGCCCCTGGCGCAGTAGCCAGCGTGGCGATTCCGGCGTGCCCCAACGTAGCAGCGTAATCAGCAAGGCTGGTAACGCCGCTGATGCCAGCAGCCAGCGCCAGGCCTCCGGGCTTTCGGAAATAAAGTGATGTCCGGCAATACTTGCCAGCACATAGCCTACGGTCCACACCACACTGAATGCGCCCAGCAAAATACCGCGATGGCGGCGCGGGGAAAATTCAGCCAGCAAGGTGTGACCGACTGAGTAATCGCCTCCCAGACCAATGCCGATCAAAATGCGTAATCCAATAAGATGCTCTGGCGTGGTGGCAAAAAATTGCAAGAACGAAGCGAGCGTAATCAGCATAAAACTGAAGGTGAAGATTTTTTGCCGCCCGATATGGTCGGAGATCCCCCCCAAAACCAGGCTGCCAAGAAACAAACCAAGTAACGCCGAGCCGCCGATCATTCCCGCCATAAACGGCGTCAGTTGCATGGCGGGCGTAAGCTGAATAATGGCATAACCAATGACGCCGAGAACATAACCGTCGGTCAGGTGTGCGCCGAAAGTGAGCGCAGCAATTCGACAGTGAAAACGGTTAAGCGGTAAATCATCCATTCGCACCGGTGAAGTGTTCATCTTTACCCCTTCATTGTCCGGTAATAAGAACGGCTTCTCGCCTGAGAAGCCGAAAAGGCAACGCACCGTCATCGCGGAACGCTGCCTGACACATTATTTTTCAATCGGATAGATAGTACCCGTGTTCATAATGCCATTAGGATCGAACTGCTTTTTCAGCCCTTCCAGCAACGCCCACGCGCTGCCGTGTTCCAGTTTGCTCCAGTGAACGCGATGTTTACCGATACCGTGGTGATGCACCATCGAACCGCCGAGGCGAATGGTTTCTTCGCAGATGATTTTGTTGAGCGGATTGTGGTACTTGTCGATTTCCTCTTCCGGCTTACAGTCAACGACGTTGTAGTCGTAGACGAAGTACATGTTGGTGCCGTTCTGGTAGCTGTGAGAGGAGTGACCGCCCAGCATGGTGATGTCGTCGGCGTGCGGGAACTCGGTGCGAATACGGTTAATAACGCTTTCGTAGATTTCGTGGATGCAGCTCCAGCAGCCGGACACTTCGGTGGTAAAGCCCATGTTGCCGGTTTTGAGGATCTGCACACGTTCGGCAGCTACTTTATCCGGTCCCCAGTTCAGGTTGTTAAACCAGGTTTCGATCAGCTTGCTGTCCACGCGCTGGCACTGCGGGTAGCGCGCCACGATTTCAGCAATCCCTTCACCCGTCGCCTTCGCAATGCGAGGGTTACCTTCAGCCATAAAGATCAGCACGCATTTGCCGTCGGCAAAATGGGTGAAGTGTTGGGTGCCATCTTCAGCATCATACAAACGAGCAATCGACGGACGGTACCCTTCCACCATGATTTCACGCAGGATGTTGAAGCCGGTTTTCATATCTTCCAGGATATAGCCGTAGAAGAGATTGTTTTCCGGCGTAAATTTGAAGATTTTCACTGTGACTTCAGTGATATAGCACAGTGCACCTTCGTTGCCGATGATGATATGACGAATGTCCGGGCCAGCCGCGCGACGTGGCACGTTTTTAATGCGTGTGACGGTGCCATCTGCCAGCACCGCTTCCAGACCAACGACCATATCTTCGATTGCGCCGTAGAGTGTGGAAAACTGCCCGATACTGCGGGTCGCCACCAGGCCGCCCATCTGCGCCAGCGGCTTTGACTGCGGAGAATGCCCCGTGGTGTAACCTTTTTCACGCAATGCGTTTTCCAGCACCTCCAGCGGAACGCCACATTGCGCCGTGGCCTGCATATTCTCAATATCAATATTAATGATTTGATTCATGGCGGAGCCGTCGAGCACCACCGAGTTTTCCACAACGGTTTCCAGCCCACCTTCGGTGGCGGAAGCACCGGTACGTGGCACACCGTTAATTTTGTGCGCATTCATAAAATTCAGCACACGGGATACTTGTTCTGTGGAACCGAGTTTTACGACCGCTGCCGGTATCGGCAAAGTATAAATGCCATGAATATCCGGAAATTTACGAAAACGGTCAATACTGTTCTTCTTTAATACTGTTTCATCGGTAATTACGCGATCTGCACCAACAATTTCCTTTAGCTGGTCGACAATCGCTACGCGAGATAAAGACATAGTAATTCCTTCCTGATAATAAAAATGGAATAGTTATTAATAAGAGAAAACAGAAACCACCGTTATGAATTAGCGCACTAAATAACCGCCATCAACCACTAATAAATGTCCGTTGACATAATTCGATGCCGGACTTGCGAGGAATACGGCTGCACCCATTAAATCCTGAGTATCACCCCAACGGTTTGCCGGAATATGATCAAGAACACGCTGGTTAGTTTCTGGATTACTACGGGTCGCCAGCGTAATATCGGTTGCATAATAACCAGGAGCAATACCATTCACCTGAATATTATATTGGCCTAATTCATCGCAATAGGCTTTGGTGAATCCGGCAAGAGCATGTTTAGTGGCAGAATAAGCAGGTGACCATTGACCACCTAAGTAAGAGAACAATGAACAGATATTAATGATTTTACCGCTTTTCTGCGGGATCATAATTTTTGCCGCTTCGTAGCTTAACTCGAATGCGGCGGTCAGGTTCACGTCAATCATCGGGTCCCAGTCGGCACGACCAAAGTCCAACACCTTATTCAGCTTACAAATACCGGCATTATTGACCAGAATATCGACGGTGCCGAAACGTTCACAGCAGGCAGCGATAATCTTCTGCGGCGCGCCTTCTGCGGTGATATCCACCTGCATAAAATCAACTTCAACGCCCTGTTTTTCAATCATTTCCTTTGTTTCGCCGTTATCTTTGACGAAACTAGGAATAAAGACATTTGCGCCAGCTTTGGCCAACGCCATGGCAAATGCCTGGCCTAAACCGCTATTCCCGCCGGTAACAATTGCTGTTTTACCTTTCAGGGAGAAAAAATCCATTGAGAACGCATTGAGAGATTCGATTGACATAGTTAGCTCCAATTTCCGTAAGGCAAAAAAAAAGAAAGGTAACTTCCCCCGCGAGAGGGAAGTTACCTTTCTCATTATCTCTGGTAACTGGAGATAATTTTTAGCATAAGGACATAACTGCTAATGTGATCGTAATCACAGTGTGATGTTCGTATTGTCAAATAATTTAAAAAAGCAGAAGCGTGATTACTCTCACACAACACCTCTGCTTTCCATGTTATTTCTTATTGCAATTACTAGAGACCTGAGAAAAGTAATCCACCTGAAAGGGCGGCTTACTTTTCTCTTTTTTTTGTCTATTACAAATGGGAATACGATATGCAACACAACTCATATCGCCGTTGGATAACCCTCGCGATAATTAGTTTTAGCGGCGGCGTTAGTTTCGACCTGGCTTATTTACGTTATATTTATCAAATTCCCATGGCAAAATTTATGGGATTCAGCAATACCGAGATAGGTTTAATAATGAGTACCTTTGGTATTGCGGCCATTATTTTCTATGCCCCTAGCGGCGTTATTGCCGATAAATTTTCACATCGCAAAATGATTACTTCCGCGATGATCATTACCGGATTACTGGGTCTGTTAATGGCAACATATCCACCGCTGTGGGTAATGCTCTGTATTCAGGTCGCCTTTGCGATAACGACGATTTTAATGCTGTGGTCGGTGTCGATTAAAGCCGCATCGTTGCTGGGCGATCATAGCGAGCAAGGGAAAATTATGGGCTGGATGGAAGGGCTGCGCGGCGTCGGTGTAATGTCGCTGGCGGTGTTTACCATGTGGGTCTTTTCTCGCTTTGCACCGGATGACAGCGCCAGCCTGAAAACGGTCATTATTATCTATAGTGTGGTTTACATTCTGCTGGGCATTTTGTGTTGGTTTTTTGTTAGCGATAACAACAATCTGCGCAGTGCCAATAACGAAGAAAAACAGTCATTCCAGCTTAGCGACATCCTGGCCGTTTTGCGCATCAGCACCACCTGGTATTGCAGCATGGTGATTTTTGGTGTCTTCACCATCTACGCCATTCTGAGTTACTCCACCAACTATCTGACCGAAATGTACGGCATGTCGCTGGTGGCTGCGAGCTACATGGGGATTGTGATCAACAAAATCTTCCGCGCGCTGTGCGGCCCACTTGGCGGCATTATCACCACCTACAGTAAAGTGAAATCCCCTACCCGCGTGGTCCAAATCCTTTCCATCATCGGTTTGCTGGCGTTGACAGCCCTGCTCGTCACGAACTCTAACCCGCAATCGGTCGCGATGGGGATTGGCTTGATTTTATTACTGGGATTCACCTGTTACGCCTCACGCGGGCTGTACTGGGCCTGCCCTGGCGAAGCGAGAACACCGTCTTACATTATGGGCACCACGGTAGGTATTTGTTCGGTGATTGGATTCCTGCCGGATGTCTTCGTTTACCCGATTATCGGCTACTGGCAAGACACCCTGCCCGCTGCAGAAGCCTATCGCAACATGTGGCTAATGGGCATGGCGGCGCTTGGCATGGTGATCATCTTTACCTTTTTGCTGTTCCAAAAAATTCGTACTGCTGATAGCGCCCCCGCAATGGCTAGCAGCAAGTAAGCCAGGAAAATTACAGGAGAAAAATCATGTCGAAAAAATACATCATAGGGATTGATGGCGGAAGTCAGAGCACAAAAGTGGTGATGTACGATCTGGAAGGTAATGTGGTTTGCGAAGGCAAAGGCTTATTGCAGCCGATGCACACGCCAGATGCCGATACCGCAGAACATCCTGACGATGATTTATGGGCATCACTATGTTTTGCCAGTCACGATTTGATGAGCCAGTTTGCCGGAAATAAAGAAGATATTGTCGGCATTGGCCTGGGCTCAATCCGTTGCTGCCGTGCGCTATTGAAAGCCGATGGTACGCCAGCCGCGCCGTTGATTAGCTGGCAGGATGCACGCGTTACACGCCCTTACGAACACACTAATCCTGACGTGGCCTATGTCACCTCTTTTTCGGGTTATCTGACACATCGCTTAACCGGCGAGTTTAAAGACAATATCGCCAACTATTTTGGTCAGTGGCCGGTGGATTATAAGAGCTGGGCATGGAGCGAAAATGCCGCGGTAATGGAAAAGTTTAATATCCCCCGCCAGATGCTTTTTGACGTGCAAATGCCGGGCACCATTCTTGGGCATATCACACCACAAGCTGCGCTGGCGACACATTTCCCGGCTGGGCTGCCGGTTGTTTGTACCACCAGTGATAAACCGGTAGAAGCTCTGGGAGCCGGGTTACTGGATGATGAAACGGCGGTAATTTCTCTTGGCACCTATATCGCGTTGATGATGAACGGCAAAGCACTGCCGAAAGATCCGGTGGCGTACTGGCCGATTATGTCTTCTATTCCGCAAACATTGCTGTATGAAGGTTACGGTATTCGCAAAGGCATGTGGACGGTGAGCTGGCTGCGCGACATGTTAGGCGAGTCGTTAATTCAGGATGCCAAAGCACAGGATCTTTCACCGGAAGATTTGCTCAACAAAAAAGCGTCTTGCGTGCCGCCTGGCTGTAATGGTCTGATGACGGTGCTGGACTGGCTGACCAATCCGTGGGAACCGTACAAACGCGGGATTATGATCGGTTTTGACTCCAGCATGGATTACGCATGGATTTATCGTTCGATTCTGGAAAGCGTGGCGCTGACGCTGAAGAACAATTACGACAATATGTGTCATGAAATGAATCACTTTGCAAAGCATGTGATCATTACTGGCGGCGGTTCGAACAGCGATCTGTTTATGCAGATTTTTGCCGACGTGTTCAACCTTCCGGCACGCCGAAACGCCATTAACGGTTGTGCAAGTCTGGGGGCTGCGATCAATACGGCGGTAGGTCTGGGGCTATACCCGGATTACACAACGGCTGTCGATAAAATGGTTCGCGTGAAAGATATCTTCATACCGATTGAGAGCAATGCCAAACGCTACGACGCGATGAATAAAGGCATTTTCAAAGACCTAACCAAACATACTGATGTGATCCTGAAAAAATCGTATGAAGTGATGCATGGGGAATTGGGAACTGAAGATTCGATCCAGAGCTGGTCGAATGCGTAAGTGAGATAAACAGTGCCGGGTAGATGATTAATCCCGGCATATTCACGTTTCCACTACAAAATACCGGGTAACCACTGCTGAATATTGTTCTCTCCTGAGCAGCGTTTATGCTTTAATTGCTAAACCGGTTTAATTAGTTTAGCAATTAGTGTATTGGAGCCTTTATGAGCACAAGAGTATGGGTACTCGGTGATGCGGTTGTTGATTTATTACCCGAAAGCCAGGGGAGACTACTACAGTGTCCTGGTGGGGCGCCTGCTAATGTTGCAGTCGGTATCGCAAGGCTGGGGGGGGAAAGTGCCTTTATTGGCAAAGTTGGCGATGATCCTTTCGGTCGCTTTATGTATCAGACACTGAGTAAAGAAAATGTTGATACACGTTATATGTCTCTTGATCCTCAACATCGCACCTCAATTGTGGCTGTAGGACTTGATGAGCAAGGAGAAAGAAACTTTACCTTTATGGTACGCCCAAGTGCCGATCTTTTTTTACAACCTGATGACCTTCCTACATTTGGGCCGGGTGAATGGCTCCATCTTTGTTCCATTGCGCTCAGTGCAGAACCTTCCCGAAGTACCGCATTTCTGGCTATGGAGAAAATACGTCAGGCTGGCGGAAACATCAGTTTTGATCCCAATATCCGCAGCGATCTCTGGCAGAGTGAAGCGCTGTTAAGGAAATACCTTGATCGTGCGCTTTCGCTGGCGAATATCGCTAAATTGTCCGAAGAAGAGTTGTTATTCATCAGTGACGAAAGCCAGGTTCAGCAAGGCGCATATTCATTAGTACAACGTTATCCGTTGACTTTATTGCTTATTACACAAGGAAAAAATGGCGTACTTGTGTATTTTCAGGGGCAGTTTATCCACTATCCCGCCAAACCTGTTTCTGTCGTCGATACGACCGGGGCAGGAGATGCTTTTGTCGCTGGATTACTTGCCGGTCTGGCTGATTCTGGAATACCAACAAATACCAGACAGCTTGAACGAATCATTGCACAAGCTCAGATTTGTGGTGCTCTGGCGACCACGGCTAAAGGCGCGATGACCGCCTTACCCCGACAACACGATCTCCCTTCACAATAGTGATCCTGCTGTTGTATCTGTAACCCGATTTGTCGTGCCTGTCACATTTACTAAATCGGTTTAGCGAAAATAATTGCTCTGGCTAAAAAGTCAGCTTTATTATCAACACCTAAACCGGTTTAGCATTTTAGCAATTTTTATAATTCTCTGATGGGACGCGACAAATTATGTATAAAAAAACAACTTTGGCAGTGTTAATTGCTTTGCTGACCGGTGCTACAACGGTACATGCGCAAACGGATATTAGCAGTATCGAATCTCGACTGGCGGCGTTGGAACAACGTTTAAAAAATGCGGAATCCCGCGCCCAGGCGGCAGAAGCAAGGGCCAAAACAGCTGAATTACAGGTTCAGAAACTGGCTGAAACACAACAACAAAATCAGCTAACAACTCAAGAAGTAGCACAGAGAACAGTTCAGCTCGAACAGAAATCCGCAGAAAACAGTGGTTTTGAGTTTCATGGCTATGCCCGTTCCGGGTTACTGATGAATGATGCCGCTTCCAGTAGCAAAAGTGGGCCGTATCTGACTCCCGCAGGTGAAACTGGTGGAGCTGTTGGCCGTCTGGGAAATGAAGCCGATACCTATGTCGAGTTAAATGTAGAACATAAACAAACACTGGATAACGGTGCGACCACACGCTTTAAAGCAATGTTGGCTGACGGACAAAGAGATTACAACGACTGGACTGGCGGCTCCAGTAACCTGAATATCCGACAGGCTTTTGCCGAACTGGGCGCATTACCAAGTTTTACCGGAGCATTCAAAGACAGTACTGTCTGGGCTGGTAAACGCTTTGATCGCGACAATTTTGATATTCACTGGTTAGACTCCGATGTCGTATTTTTAGCGGGAACGGGCGGCGGTATCTATGACGTAAAATGGAACGAGACATTCCGCAGTAACTTTTCTCTCTACGGACGTAATTTCGGCGATCTTGATGATATCGACAATAACGTTCAGAACTATATCCTCACCATGAATCATTATGCAGGCCCCTTCCAGTTGATGGTTAGCGGATTACGGGCAAAAGATAATGATGATCGAAAAGATGCCAATGGTGATCTCATTCAAACTGATGCTGCAAATACTGGCGTACATGCGTTAGTTGGTCTGCACAATGACACTTTCTATGGCCTGCGTGAAGGGACGGCAAAAACAGCACTGCTATATGGCCATGGCCTGGGTGCGGAAGTCAAAGGGATTGGCTCCGATGGCGCTCTGCTGTCTGAGGCGAATACCTGGCGCTTCGCATCTTACGGCACAACACCTCTGGGAAGCGGTTGGTATGTTGCGCCAGCAATTCTCGCACAAAGCAGTAAAGATCGTTACGTCAAAGGCGATAGCTACGAATGGGTGACCTTCAATACACGTCTGATCAAAGAGGTAACACAGAATTTTGCTCTGGCCTTTGAGGGTAGCTATCAATATATGGATCTGAAGCCAAAGGGGTATCAAAACCACAACGCCGTAAACGGCAGCTTCTATAAACTCACCTTTGCTCCAACTCTAAAAGCTAACGATATCAATAATTTCTTTAGCCGTCCGGAGCTTCGCCTGTTTGCCACCTGGATGGACTGGAGCAGCAAACTTGATGATTTTGCCAGCAATGATGCTTTCGGCAGCAGTGGTTTCAATACTGGCGGAGAGTGGAATTTTGGTGTCCAAATGGAAACCTGGTTTTAATACCAGACAGCCTCACGGATGTGAGGCTTTTACTGAAATAACAATGAATTAGAGGGTTATATGGATTTCGATAAAATCGCCCAATCGTTGCTTCCTTTATTAGGTGGTAAGGAGAACATCGCCAGTGCAGCACATTGCGCCACTCGCCTACGGCTGGTACTGGTTGACGACACACTTGCCGATCAACATGCCATTGGCCAGATTGATGGAGTGAAAGGTTGTTTTCGTAATTCAGGGCAAATGCAAATCATCTTTGGCACCGGCGTGGTTAATAAAGTCTATGCTGCCTTTATTCAGGTTGCAGGTATTAGCGAATCCAGTAAAGCAGATACCGCTCGACTCGCCGCTCAAAAACTCAATCCTTTTCAGCGAATAGCACGGCTACTTTCTAATATTTTTGTCCCCATCATTCCAGCCATTGTTGCTTCTGGTTTATTAATGGGGCTTCTGGGAATGGTGAAAACATATGGCTGGGTGAATGCCGATAATGCGATTTATATCCTGCTGGATATGTGCAGTTCAGCCGCATTTATTATTCTCCCCATCCTTATTGGCTTTACTGCTGCTCGTGAATTTGGTGGAAATCCTTATCTTGGCGCGACATTAGGAGGGATTCTGACTCACCCGGCACTCACAAATGCCTGGGGCGTTGCTGCGGGATTTCAGACAATGAACTTCTTCGGTTTTGAAATCGCCATGATTGGCTATCAGGGAACGGTTTTCCCCGTGCTTCTGGCAGTATGGTTTATGAGCATAGTGGAAAAACAGTTACGCAGGTTTATCCCTGATGCTCTGGATCTCATTCTGACGCCATTTCTGACTGTCGTCATTTCTGGCTTTATCGCTCTTTTGATTATTGGTCCGGCAGGACGAGCGTTAGGTGACGGTATCTCTTTCGTTCTCAGCACGCTGATTGCACACGCAGGCTGGTTAGCAGGGTTGTTATTCGGCGGGCTATATTCAGCGATTGTTATTACGGGTATTCATCATAGCTTCCACGCAATTGAAGCAGGACTTTTAGGTAACCCTGCAATCGGTGTTAATTTCCTGCTGCCTATTTGGGCAATGGCAAACGTTGCGCAAGGCGGTGCATGTCTGGCGGTATGGTTTAAAACCAAAGATACAAAAATTAAAGCAATCACCCTACCCTCGGCCTTTTCCGCAATGTTAGGGATTACTGAAGCCGCTATTTTTGGTATCAACCTTCGTTTTGTTAAACCTTTTATTGCGGCCTTAATTGGTGGCGCTGCCGGCGGTGCCTGGGTTGTCTCTGTTCACGTTTATATGACTGCCGTTGGTCTGACCGCAATACCCGGCATGGCAATCGTTCAGCCAACATCGTTGGTTAATTATATTATTGGAATGGTGATTGCTTTCGCTGTCGCTTTTAGCCTCTCTTTATTACTCAAATACAAAACGGACGAGGAGTAATGTCGATGCCTTCACAAATGCCCGCGATTTTACAGGCAGTGATGAAAGGTCAGTCCAAAGCACTGGCAGATGCCCACTATCCTTGTTGGCATCTCGCTCCAGTCACCGGACTAATGAACGATCCAAATGGCTTTTGCTGGTCTGGAGGCCGCTATCATCTGTTTTATCAGTGGAATCCACTGGCTTGTGATCATAAGTACAAATGTTGGGGGCACTGGAGTTCGACGGATTTATTGCACTGGCAGCATGAACCATTAGCGCTAATGCCCGATAAAGAGTACGACCGTAATGGTTGTTACTCAGGAAGCGCGGTTAATAATCAGGGCGTTCTCACACTTTGCTATACCGGTAATGTTAAGTTTGATGATGGCAGCAGAACAGCATGGCAATGTCTGGCCACCGAAAATAACCAGGGCGGGTTTGATAAACTAGGCCCCGTCATACCGTTACCTGATGGTTACACCGGACATGTTCGTGATCCAAAAGTCTGGAAGCACAACAGCCAATGGTACATGGTGCTTGGCGCGCAAGATAAAGAGAAACGGGGGAAAGTACTGCTGTATTCCTCTGTCGATCTCTATACCTGGTCTTTTCATGGAGAAATTGCTGGTAATGGTCTGAATGAAATAGATAACGCAGGATACATGTGGGAATGTCCTGATCTTTTCGCCCTTGATGGTGAATACATTCTCCTCTGCTGCCCCCAGGGAATGGCGCGCGAACATGAGCGCTATCTGAATACTTATCCCTGCGCCTGGCTACATGGACAGTTTGATTACGAGACAGGCAAGTTTACGCATGGCGCTTTCTCAGAGCTGGATGCGGGATTTGAATTCTATGCACCACAGACGATGGAAGCCCCGGACGGGCGACGATTGCTGGTCGGCTGGATGGGGGTTCCTGATGGCGAAGAGATGTTGCAACCAACCAGAAAGCATCATTGGCAGCATCAAATGACCTGTTTTCGCGAACTCTCATTCCAGAAGGGAAAATTGTTTCAGATGCCAATCAGGGAACTCGCGCAACTGCGTGAAGCTGAACACTTCTGGCAAGGAAAAGCGGATCATGCGCCGCATGTCGAAATTGAACGCCTGGAAATGGACATCATTCCGTCGGGTGAGCTGTATCTGAATTTTGGCAATGCGCTGGCACTGCATCTTAATGACGATGGTATTCAACTACAGAGGAGAAGCCTTGCAGGGCAAGAGAAACTAACTCGTTACTGGCGAGGAAGCGTAACGTCACTGAAGATTCTCTGTGACAGTTCCAGCGTAGAGATATTCATCAATAATGGTGAAGGTGTAATGAGTAATCGTTATTTTCCCCATCATCCAGCTTCGCTGATATTACAGGGTGAGTCTGACGTCACGTTACGCTACTGGTCGCTACGCGCCTGCATGGTAGAATGAGGGTTTTGAATTACGGATCCTCGTCGTGAGAAAAACCAAACGCGTTACTATTAAAGACATTGCTGAACTGGCGGGAGTGTCGAAAGCAACCGCCAGTCTGGTTCTCAATGGTCGTGGCAAAGAGTTACGTGTTGCGCAGGAAACGCGTGAGCGTGTGCTGAGTATTGCCCAACAGCAGCATTATCAGCCCAGCATTCATGCCCGCTCATTACGGGACAACCGCAGTCATACCATTGGTCTCGTCGTTCCTGAAATCACTAACTACGGATTTGCAGTATTTTCCCATGAACTGGAAACATTGTGTCGGGAAGCGGGCGTCCAGCTCCTCATATCCTGTACTGATGAAAATCCTTCACAGGAAACAATGGTGGTGAACAATATGATTGCCCGCCAGGTTGATGGGTTAATCGTCGCATCCAGTATGCTGCATGATAATGACTATCAAAAACTTAGCGAGCAATTACCTGTTGTGTTGTTCGATCGCCACATGAACGGCAGTACATTGCCATTGGTCATTACTGACTCTGTTTCTCCCACCGCCGCTCTGGTGGCAGATATTGCACGGAGTCACCCGGATGAATTCTATTTTCTGGGCGGACAACCCCGTTTGTCACCGACTCGCGATCGACTGGAAGGATTTACACAAGGCTTGCAGCAAGCCGGAGTAACGCTACAACCTGAATGGGTTATTCACGGTAATTATCATCCGAGCTCAGGCTATGAAATGTTTGCCGCGCTATGCGCTCGTTTAGGACGTCCCCCTAAAGCCTTATTCACTGCCGCTTGTGGATTACTGGAAGGCGTTCTGCGCTATATGAGCCAATATAATTTACTCGACAGTAAAATACACCTGGCGAGTTTTGATGATCATTACTTGTATGATTCACTTTCGGTAAGAATCGACACAATACAACAGGATAATCGCCAACTTGCTTTTCACTGCTTTGAACTTATTTCGCAACTGATTGAAGGTGAAACGCCATCCCCATTACAGCGTTATCTTCCTGCCAGTCTACAAAAACGCTACCGATAATCCCGTCACTATCTTGCATCGCCCCTGTAAAACGGGGCGATTATTTTCATCCTGAACGTTAAATATTAATGATGAATAATCAAATCAGGCAATATTCAAATATTTATGTGTCTGCATCGACAAACGCCAGTTGCGCGCAATGCAGGTATCGATACATAAACGCGTAGCATCTTCCTTCTGGCTAATTGGCTGCAGTGCAATGACTCGCGGTTTATCATCGGTCAGCGTCGCAAGCAATTCATCCAGTGCTTCGATATCACGTACGCGTCCCACTGGGTGTTTGATTTCGTTGGCTCGCTCCAGTGCCTGTGACAACACTTCATAGCCACCGCGCATATTCAGCTTTGGCGACACGGTGACCCAGGTATTCGGTGTACAGCGTACTTCATGAGTACCACTGGTTTCTATCTGGCAGCTAAAACCGTTCTTTTCGAGCAGGTCAGTCAGCGGCAGCAAATCATGAATGCAAGGCTCACCACCCGTAATCACCACGTGACGCGCGGTGTATCCCTGACGGCCAATGACAGCCAGCAAATCTTCACTGCTCGCCGCCCCCCACTTATCACTCTCTTTGGTCTTCGCCAGAATGCTGAAAAGGGAGACTTCCCGATCCTCAAGCTTTTCCCAGGTGTGTTTGGTGTCGCACCAGGCACAGCCAACCGGACATCCCTGTAAACGAATAAAAATGGCGGGGACGCCGGTAAAGTAACCCTCACCTTGCAGGGTCTGGAACATCTCGTTAATCGGGTACTGCATAGCATTCTCTGTGAAGTGGATAATTGTTAATTATTGCAGATCCTGCCACAACAATCATGTCTTATTAACATTCTGTTACAGGCAGGTTTAAAGAAAAATGCGAAACATATCGTTAATAATAAAAGGGAGTGACGTATTATGTCAGAAAGAAATAAAGTAAAGGGATTTAATCATGTCAAAAACATTCACCAAAATTATATTTATCTTTTCTGTATTCATTTTTAATTATAACGAACCTCAAATTACCGATACCGCCGTCAATTTATTTATCCAGCTTTAATAGGACATTTATAATGCGCTATTTCATACTAATATTCACACTCGTGTGTTCCTTTGTTGCAGCCCAACCAACTATTGTCCCACAATTACAGCAACAAGTTACGGATCTTACGAGTAGCTTAAACTCACAAGAAAAGAAAGAACTGACGCGCAAGCTAGAATCTATTTTCAATAATACCCAAGTACAAATTGCTGTATTAATTATTCCCACAACCAAAGACGAGACAATTGAACAATATGCTGCAAGGGTTTTTGACAATTGGCGTTTAGGAGATGCCAAACGCAATGATGGGATACTGATCATTGTTGCCTGGTCGGATCGCACTGTCCGCATCCAGGTAGGTTATGGACTGGAAGAAAAGGTAACCGATGCTCTGGCTGGAGATATCATCCGTAGCAACATGATACCCGCATTTAAACAACAACAATTAGCTAAGGGATTAGAGTTAGCTATAATCGCTTTGAATAACCGACTCACTTCACAACACCAATATTCGGTTAATCCTTCAGAAAGTGAATCAGCATCTTCCAGCGATCATTACTACTTTGCTATTTTTTGGGTATTTGCAGTGATGTTCTTCCCTTTCTGGTTTTTTCATCAAGGCAGTAATTTTTGTCGCGCATGTAAAAGCAGTGTCTGTATTTCAGCAATCTATCTTTTAGATTTATTCCTGTTCTCCGATAAAACTTTTTCCATTGCTGTATTTTTCTTCTTTTTTACTTTCACCACCATTATGGTCTTTACCTGTTTATGTGTACTTCAGAAAAAAGCATCTGGTAGAAGTTATCATTCAGACAACAGCGGTTCCGGTGGCGGCTCAAGTGGCGGCGGATTTAGCGGCGGGGGCGGTTCTTCTGGCGGTGGCGGCGCGTCCGGTCGTTGGTAACTCAACCATAAAAAACGCCAGCCCGAAGGCTGGCATTTTTAAATCAGATAAAGTCAGACTTATGCCTGGCCTTTGATCTCTTTACGACCGTTGTACGGTGCTTTTTCGCCCAGAGCTTCTTCGATACGAATCAGCTGGTTGTATTTAGCAACACGGTCAGAACGGCTCATAGAACCAGTTTTGATCTGGCCTGCAGCAGTACCAACAGCCAGGTCAGCGATGGTAGCGTCTTCAGTTTCGCCAGAACGGTGAGAGATAACTGCAGTGTAGCCAGCGTCTTTCGCCATCTTGATTGCAGCCAGAGTTTCGGTCAGAGAACCGATCTGGTTGAATTTGATCAGGATGGAGTTAGCGATACCTTTTTCGATACCTTCTTTCAGGATCTTGGTGTTGGTTACGAACAGGTCGTCACCAACCAGCTGGATTTTGTCGCCCAGAACTTTGGTCTGGTATGCGAAACCGTCCCAGTCAGATTCGTCCAGACCGTCTTCGATAGAAACGATCGGGTACTGTTTGGTCAGTTCTTCCAGGAAGTGAGTGAATTCTTCAGAGGTGAATGCTTTGTTGCCTTCGCCAGCCAGAACGTATTTACCGTCTTTGTAGAATTCAGAAGCTGCGCAGTCCATCGCCAGAGTGATGTCTTTGCCCAGTTCATAACCAGCAGCTTTAACAGCTTCAGCGATAACAGCCAGAGCTTCAGCGTTGGAACCCAGGTTCGGCGCATAGCCACCTTCGTCACCAACAGCAGTGTTCATGCCTTTCGCTTTCAGAACTTTTGCCAGGTGATGGAAAACTTCAGAACCCATGCGGATGGCTTCTTTCACAGTTTTCGCGCCAACCGGCTGAATCATGAATTCCTGGATATCAACGTTGTTGTCAGCGTGCTCACCACCGTTGATGATGTTCATCATCGGAACCGGCATAGAGTATTTGCCCGGAGTGCCGTTCAGTTCAGCGATGTGCTCGTACAGCGGCATACCTTTAGCGGCAGCAGCAGCTTTGGCGTTAGCCAGAGATACAGCCAGGATTGCGTTCGCGCCGAATTTGGATTTGTTTTCGGTGCCGTCCAGGTCGATCATGATCTTGTCAATGCCAGCCTGATCTTTAGCATCTTTGCCAATCAGCGCCTGAGCGATCGGGCCGTTTACCGCAGCAACAGCTTTGGTTACGCCTTTACCCAGGAAACGGGATTTGTCGCCATCGCGCAGTTCCAGAGCTTCACGGGAACCAGTAGAAGCACCTGACGGAGCAGCTGCCATACCGACGAAACCACCCTCCAGATGTACTTCGGCTTCAACAGTCGGGTTACCACGGGAGTCGATGATTTCACGACCGATGATTTTTACGATTTTGGACATTAGGTTTTCCTCAAGTCACTAGTTAAACTGAAACTCCAGACAAACAACGCGTACCCAGGGTACGCGTTGCCGTTCTAACTTTTTTACTTACTTCGCCTGACGTTTCTGGAACTCGCTGGCGGCTTTCACAAAGCCTGCAAACAGCGGGTGACCATCACGTGGAGTAGAAGTAAACTCCGGATGGAACTGGCAAGCCACGAACCACGGATGATTCGGAACTTCGATGATCTCGACCAACTGATCATCCCCGGAACGGCCCGCAACGCGCAGACCTGCATCTTCAATCTGTTTCAACAGCATGTTGTTGACTTCGTAACGGTGACGATGACGCTCAACAATTGTCGGCGCATTGTACAGCTGGCGAACCAGGCTATCGTCAACCAACTGGCACTGCTGTGCGCCGAGACGCATGGTACCGCCGAGATCGCTCTTCTCGCTACGAACTTCAACGTTGCCGTTTTCATCGCGCCACTCGGTAATCAGCGCCACAACCGGGTACTTACAGTCTGGCACAAATTCCGTAGAGTTGGCGTTCTCCATGTTGGCAACATGGCGAGCGTAATCAATTAACGCCACCTGCATACCCAGGCAAATGCCCAGATAAGGAATATTGTTCTCACGCGCAAAACGCGCGGTCGTAATCATGCCTTCTACGCCACGATAGCCGAAACCGCCAGGTACGAGGATTGCGTCCAGACCTTTGAGGATTTCAACGCCGCGCGTTTCAACATCTTGTGAATCGATCAGTTTGATGTTGACGCTGACACGATTCTTCAGCCCACCGTGTTTCAGTGCTTCGATCACGGATTTGTATGCATCCGGCAGCTCAATGTATTTGCCGACCATACCAATGGTGACTTCACTTACCGGATTCGCTTCTTCGAAGATAACCTGTTCCCATTCGGACAGATTCGCTTCCGGGCAGTTTAAGCTGAATCGTTTACAAATATAATCGTCCAGCCCCTGAGATTTCAACAGGCCCGGAATTTTATAGATGGAATCGACGTCTTTCAGAGAAATAACCGCTTTTTCCGGAACATTACAGAACAATGCAATCTTCGCACGTTCGTTCGCCGGAACGGCGCGATCTGAACGACAAATCAGGATATCAGGCTGGATACCGATTGAAAGCAGCTCTTTTACAGAGTGCTGAGTCGGTTTGGTTTTGACTTCACCTGACGCTGCCATGTACGGCACCAGCGTCAGGTGCATAAACAGGGTGTGCTCACGGCCAATTTCAACAGCCATCTGGCGAATCGCTTCGAGGAACGGCAGGGATTCGATATCACCGACAGTACCGCCGATTTCGACCAGTACTACGTCATGACCTTCGCCGCCTTCCAGCACGCGCTCTTTGATAGCGTTAGTGATGTGCGGAATAACCTGTACGGTTGCGCCGAGATAGTCACCGCGGCGTTCTTTACGCAGAACGTCAGAGTAGATACGACCCGTGGTGAAGTTGTTGCGGCGGCTCATTTTGGTACGAATGAAACGCTCGTAGTGCCCCAGGTCCAGGTCGGTTTCAGCGCCGTCTTCAGTAACGAACACTTCCCCGTGTTGGATTGGGCTCATAGTACCGGGATCGACGTTGATGTACGGATCCAGTTTCATGATGGTCACATTGAGGCCACGGGCTTCAAGAATGGCTGCGAGGGAGGCTGCGGCAATGCCTTTACCCAGAGAGGATACGACCCCGCCGGTCACAAAAATATAGTTCGTTGTCATGCTGAACCTGAGAAGTTAGGTTGAAAAGACGATGGAATAACCAAGACGGGAAAGCAGTATACCCGAACATGACCTGTGCCACAAACTTTCATTATCCCTCCTCTTCGCCAGCGCACTATTGAAATCAGGAGTGAGAAAATAGCCCCTTTGGGGTAAATGTTTTTGACGCAAATCAAGCGCTTGTCATTTAAAAAATGACACAAATCGCGCTTGACCACGTAATTCCCTTAGAGATCAATTTCCTGCCGTTTTACCTGTTGCCAGACTTCTTCCATTGTTTCGAGGTCAACACCTGTCATTTCCAGTCCACGCGCGGCAACAATACGCTCCACTTCGCGAAAACGACGCTCGAATTTTTCGTTCGCTTTTTGCAATGCGATTTCCGCTTTTGTCCCTAAATGACGAGCCAGATTGACCGTGGCAAACAGCAGGTCACCCATTTCCTCCTCCAGTTTAGCCTGGTCGACAACAGCCTGCCGCGCCTCGTACATCACCTCGTCGATCTCTTCGTAGACTTTATCGACTACCGGACCAAGCGTCGTCCAGTCGAAACCAACGTTGGCGCAACGTTTCTGGATTTTTTGCGCACGCATTAAAGCCGGTAAACTACGAGGAATATCGTCCAGCGCCGAATGCTGCGCTTTCTGCGCGCGCTCTTCGGTTTTGATTTGCTCCCAACGAGCAAGCACTTCACTACTATTTTCGGCAGAACTGTCAGCAAAAACATGCGGATGGCGACGCTCTAATTTATCGCTAATAGCAGCGCAAATATCATTAAAGTCAAAGCGCCCTTCTTCCTGAGCCATTTGTGCGTAAAACACCACCTGGAACAGCAGATCGCCCAGTTCACCGCGCAGATCGTCAAAATCTTCACGGGCGATGGCGTCCAGCACCTCGTAGGTTTCTTCAAGGGTGTAAGGCGCAATGGTGGCAAATGTCTGCTCTTTATCCCACGGGCAGCCGTTTTCCGGGTCGCGCAGGCGCTGCATGATGGTGAGCAAACGGTCGATTTGATTCATTGAATTGTCCTGAAAATTGCGGGTCCGTCAGGTGTAATACCTTCGAGTAAAAGATATCGCTGGATACGGCTGACGCCATATCCAGCTATGTAAGATTAACTCCCGTGCAACCGACGCGCGTCGATAACATCCGGTACCTGGTTGAGTTTACCCAGCACGCGACCCAGCACTTGCAGGTTGTAAATCTCAATGGTCATGTCGATGGTCGCCAGTTGCTGTTTGGTGTCGCTACGGCTGGCAACGCCAAGTACGTTCACCTTCTCGTTGGCGAGAATGGTCGTGATATCACGTAACAACCCACTACGATCATTAGCCACCACGCGGACCACCAGCGAATATCCGGCGGAGTAGCTCTCGCCCCATACCGCGTCAACAATGCGTTCTGGCGCATGGGAGCGCAGTTCCGCCAATTGTTCGCAATCGGCGCGGTGTACTGAAATACCGCGCCCTTGGGTAATGAAGCCGACAATCTCATCTCCAGGAATCGGCTGGCAGCAGCGCGCGATGTGGTGCATCAGGTTACCGACCCCTTCTACCACCACACGACCGTTATCTTTACTGCGGTTTTGCGGCGTGTAGCTTTTTTGCTGAAGCTGTTTCAGCGCGGCGGCGTCCTGCTCTTCGGCACTCGGCTTATTAAATTGCGATTGCAGGAAGTTCACCATCTGATTGAGACGGATATCCCCGCCACCAATCGCCGCCAGCAACTCGTCGACATCATTGAAGTTGTAACGCGGCAGCAGATGTTTTTCTGCTTCTTTCAGGCTGATCCCCAGATGTTCCAGCTCGTCGTCAAGGATTTGCCGCCCAGCCAGAATGTTTTTGTCACGGTCCTGTTTACGGAACCAGGCGTGAATTTTCGAACGCCCACGGCTGGTTGTGACGTAACCGAGGTTTGGGTTTAACCAGTCACGGCTGGGGTTCGGCTGTTTCTGGGTGATAATTTCAATCTGGTCGCCCATCTGCAGCTGGTAGGTGAACGGCACAATGCGCCCGCCAATTTTTGCCCCGATGCAGCGGTGTCCGACATCACTGTGGATGTGGTAAGCGAAGTCCAGCGGCGTTGATCCCGCAGGCAAATCAACGACATCACCTTTCGGCGTAAAGACGTACACTCGGTCGTCAAAGACCTGACTACGTACTTCGTCGAGCATTTCGCCGGAATCAGCCATCTCTTCCTGCCACGCAATCAGTTTACGCAGCCAGGCAATCCGGTCTTCATGTCCCGAACGTGCGCCGCCAGCAGCCGCGCCCTCTTTATATTTCCAGTGCGCAGCAACACCCAACTCTGCATCTTCATGCATCTGTTTGGTGCGGATTTGGATCTCAACGGTTTTGCCACCCGGCCCCAGAACCACGGTATGAATAGACTGATAACCGTTTGGTTTCGGGTTAGCGACGTAATCGTCAAACTCATCCGGCAGGTGGCGATAGTGAGTGTGCACTATCCCCAGTGCGGCATAACAATCCTGTAAACGCTCGGCGACAATACGTACCGCACGCACATCAAACAGCTCATCGAAGGCGAGGTTCTTTTTCTGCATTTTGCGCCAGATACTGTAGATGTGTTTCGGACGACCATACACTTCAGCTTTAACGCCTTCAGCTTTCATCTCAGCGCGCAGATGACCGACAAACTCTTCGATATAGTGTTCACGGTCGAGACGGCGTTCATGCAGCAGTTTTGCGATGCGTTTGTATTCGGTCGGGTGGAGATAACGGAAGCAGTAATCTTCCAGCTCCCATTTCAGTTGCCCAATCCCAAGACGGTTCGCCAACGGCGCGTAGATATTGGTGCACTCTTTTGCCGCCAGTACACGTTCATCTTCCGGCGCATCTTTTACTTCGCGCAGATGAGCAATACGCTCCGCCAGTTTGATGACTACGCAGCGAAAATCATCGACCATCGCCAATAACATCCGGCGAACGTTATCGACCTGTTCGGAGGAAACAGAATCAGTGTGCGTCGCTTTCAGCTGGCGGATCGCCGCCATATCACGCACGCCGTGAATAAGGTTAACGACCGACTTACCGACGCTCTCACGCAGCACATCTTCGCTGACTACGTTGGCATCAGCCAGAGGGAACAGCAGCGCCGCCCGCAGCGTGTCAATGTCCATACTTAATGTCGAGAGGATCTCCACCATCTCAACACCACGCCACAATAACAGACTGGCATCCGGATGCCCCTGCGTCTGTTGCAGACAATACGCCCAGGTTTCGGCTAAGCACTCACACGACTTCTGGCTGGTAATACCCAGACTTGCGATCCATTTTTCCGGATCAAATTCACCAGCCTTATTGATATGTGCACTTCTTACCGCAACCATCGTCCTCTCCTTTAGGGACCAGACCTGCCGAAATCGGCAAATCGTAACTATTTAACGCGCGAGAAAAGTACCATCGATTCCAGATGTCCCGTGTGTGGGAACATATCCAGCATCGCCAGTCGCGCAATGGTATATCCTGCTTTTAATAACGCTTCGCTATCCCGAGCCAGCGTTGCAGGGTTACAGGATACATAAACTATACGAATAGGTTCCAGTTTTATAATTTGCTGCATAACACCTGCGGCACCTGCTCGCGCCGGGTCCAGCAACACTTTATCGAAGCCGTTTTTCGCCCACGGCTGCTTTGTGACATCTTCTTCAAGATTTTCGTGATAAAACGTCACATTCTGTAAGCCATTAAGACGCGCATTCTGCTGGCCTTTTTCCACCAGCGCCGGAACACCTTCTACACCGACCACACTGGCAGCTTGTGTCGCCAATGGCAGTGTAAAGTTGCCCATACCGCAGAACAGATCCAGTACGCGATCTTCAGGTTGCACATCCAGCCATTCCAACGCACGCGCTACCATTTTTTGGTTCACACCCGCATTGACCTGAATAAAATCGCGCGGGCTAAAAGTTAAGCGCAACCCATTTGAGTCATACCAGGGCATCTCACCAGAGACGGTTTCGAGTATCTCACTATCGGGGGCGAGATACAGATCCAGGCCTTCAGAATGCGAAAAGCATTCCAGTTTTTCGCGATCTGCCGAACTTAGCGGTGCGGTATAGCGCAAAATCATTAGCGTGCCGCTGGTTGCCTGTACCAGTTCAACATGACCAAGATGGCGCATAGCTTGTAAGCTGCCCAGGCATGCCCTGACTTTGGGCAGCAATGCTTCTAGTTGGGGCACTAAAATGGGGCATTGTTTAACGTCGACAATGTCACTGGAGCCCGCTTTGCGAAACCCCATCTGAAGTTGCTGTGTTTTCGGTAAGTAGTTCAGACTTAAACGCGCGCGACGGCGATAGCCCCAGGGAACATCGGCGATCACTTCAGAGACTTCGTGTTTCATTAATCGGGCGAGTGCCGCACTTTTGCTTCGCTGCTGTAAATCCACGCTGGCGTGTTGTTGCTGACAGCCGCCGCATACGCCAAAATGAGGACAGCGTGGCGTTTCGCGTTCCGGGCTATCGCTTAACCGGCGTACGACTTTAGCGCGGGCATACTGTTTTTTATCTTCAGTAACAGTAACTTCCGCGTTTTCCTGCGGCAATAATCCGGGGATAAATAATGTTTTGCCGTTATGTCGCGCCACACCCTGACCAAAAGAGTCGAGGTCGTTGACTGAAACGGTTATGATCTGACGCGTCGTCGTGCGTCGTTTTGCAGAGTAGAATTGCGCCATTGGCGAGACTTTCTCAATTTAACAGTGTGACCTTAATTGTCCCATAACGGAACTCCATGACCAACTACAGCCTGCGCGCACGCATGATGATTCTGATCCTGGCACCGACCGTCCTTATTGGTTTATTGCTGAGTATCTTTTTCGTCGTGCATCGCTATAACGACTTGCAGCGTCAACTGGAAGATGCCGGTGCCAGCATTATTGAGCCGCTTGCAGTTTCTACTGAATATGGCATGAGTCTGCAAAATCGCGAATCTATCGGTCAGTTAATAAGCGTACTGCATCGTCGCCATTCTGATATTGTTCGCGCGATTTCGGTTTATGATGAAAATAACCGACTCTTTGTCACCTCCAATTTTCATCTTGATCCCTCATCAATGCAGCTCGGCAGCAACGTGCCGTTTCCTCGCCAGCTCACTGTCACTCGTGACGGCGATATTATGATCCTCCGCACGCCGATTATTTCTGAGAGTTACTCCCCCGACGAATCGCCCAGTAGCGATGCCAAAAATAGTCAAAATATGTTGGGATATATTGCGCTTGAGCTGGATCTTAAATCGGTTCGCTTGCAGCAATATAAAGAGATCTTTATTTCCAGCGTGATGATGCTGTTTTGTATCGGTATTGCGCTTATTTTTGGCTGGCGCTTAATGCGCGATGTAACCGGTCCGATTCGCAACATGGTGAATACCGTCGACCGCATCCGTCGCGGGCAACTCGACAGCCGGGTGGAAGGATTTATGCTCGGCGAGCTGGATATGCTGAAAAACGGTATCAACTCGATGGCAATGTCGCTGGCGGCTTATCACGAAGAGATGCAACACAATATCGACCAGGCGACGTCCGATCTGCGTGAGACGCTGGAGCAAATGGAGATTCAGAACGTTGAGTTGGATCTGGCGAAAAAGCGCGCCCAGGAAGCGGCGCGTATTAAATCCGAGTTTCTGGCAAATATGTCACACGAGCTGCGTACACCACTGAATGGTGTTATTGGCTTTACCCGCCTGACGCTGAAAACAGAATTAACACCAACGCAGCGCGATCACCTGAATACGATTGAACGTTCGGCAAATAATTTGCTGGCAATTATTAATGATGTTCTCGACTTCTCGAAACTGGAAGCCGGTAAGCTGATTCTGGAAAGTATTCCGTTCCCACTGCGCAGCACGCTGGATGAAGTCGTTACCCTTCTGGCACACTCTTCCCACGATAAAGGGCTGGAATTGACGCTCAATATTAAGAGCGACGTCCCCGATAACGTGATTGGCGACCCGCTACGTTTACAGCAAATCATCACTAACCTGGTGGGGAACGCGATTAAATTCACCGAGAATGGCAACATCGATATTCTGGTGGAAAAACGTGCGCTGAGTAATACCAAAGTGCAAATTGAAGTGCAGATTCGGGATACCGGCATTGGTATTCCTGAACGCGATCAATCGCGCTTATTCCAGGCCTTCAGACAGGCTGATGCCAGTATTTCCCGCCGTCATGGTGGCACCGGGCTGGGGCTGGTGATTACACAAAAACTGGTTAATGAAATGGGCGGTGATATTTCGTTCCATAGCCTGCCGAATCGTGGTTCAACTTTCTGGTTCCACATTAATCTCGATCTGAACCCGAACATTATTATCGAAGGGCCATCCACCCAGTGCCTCGCTGGTAAGCGCCTGGCCTATGTCGAACCAAACTCCGCAGCAGCACAATGCACGCTGGATATTTTAAGTGAAACGCCGCTGGAAGTGGTTTATAGCCCAACGTTCTCCGCGCTGCCTCCCGCGCATTACGACATGATGTTGTTAGGCATCGCGGTGACCTTCCGCGAGCCGCTAACAATGCAACATGAGCGATTAGCGAAAGCGGTATCGATGACCGATTTCCTGATGCTGGCACTTCCTTGCCATGCACAAGTCAATGCTGAAAAACTTAAGCAAGATGGTATCGGCGCGTGTCTGCTGAAACCATTAACACCTACGCGCCTGTTGCCTGCCCTGACGGAATTTTATCATCACAAACAAAACACGCTTTTGCCTGTAACCGATGAAAGTAAGCTGGCAATGACAGTCATGGCGGTTGATGACAACCCCGCTAACCTGAAACTTATCGGCGCATTGCTGGAAGATATGGTGCAACATGTGGAACTTTGCGATAGCGGGCATCAGGCAGTTGAACGGGCGAAACAGATGCCGTTCGATTTAATCTTAATGGATATTCAAATGCCGGACATGGACGGCATTCGGGCATGTGAGCTCATCCACCAGCTCCCGCATCAGCAGCAAACGCCGGTTATCGCGGTAACGGCGCATGCGATGGCCGGGCAAAAAGAGAAACTGCTTGGCGCGGGGATGAGTGATTATCTCGCCAAACCGATCGAAGAAGAGCGATTGCATAATTTGCTGTTGCGCTACAAGCCTGGCAGCGGTATTTCCTCTCGCGTCGTGACGCCCGAAGTCAACGAAATTGTGGTCAACCCGAATGCGACCCTCGACTGGCAACTGGCACTACGCCAGGCAGCAGGAAAAACCGATTTAGCGCGCGATATGCTGCAAATGTTACTCGATTTCCTGCCTGAAGTTCGCAACAAAGTTGAGGAACAGCTGGTTGGAGAAAACCCGGAAGGCCTGGTTGATTTGATTCATAAACTGCATGGCAGTTGCGGCTATAGCGGTGTACCGCGTATGAAGAATCTCTGCCAACTGATCGAACAACAGCTACGTAGCGGTACTAAAGAAGAAGATTTGGAGCCGGAGCTGCTGGAACTGTTGGACGAGATGGATAATGTAGCGCGCGAAGCCAGCAAAATTCTCGGGTAATGGACGTCTTGTCGAGTAGCAACCGGATTTTTATGACGCTGGTTTCAGATTGGTGACAAGTGCCTGTGTTTATGCCGGATGCGGCGTTAACGCCTTATCCGGCCTACAAAACCAATTAAATTCAATGAATTAAAAAATGATGTAACCCTGATACGTAGCGCAACAGGCAATTTTGCGTTTGGCATCAGTCTCAAACCGGCTCCAGATAGAGCCGGTTTTGGTTTTCTGTCTTAACGCACCATGCACGGACGCTTGTTATCGAACGTCCAGCCGGGGATCAGGTACTGCATTCCCATCGCATCGTCACGCGCGCCAAGCCCGTGTTTCTGATACAGCTCGTGCGCTTTCATCACTTGATCCATATCGATTTCTACACCCAGCCCCGGTTTTTCTGGCACCTGAACCAGACCGCCTTTGATCTCTAACGGTTCTTTGGTCAGGCGCTGATTACCTTCCTGCCAGATCCAGTGCGTATCAATCGCGGTGATTTTACCCGGTGCGGCAGCGGCAACATGGGTAAACATCGCCAGGGAAATATCGAAGTGGTTGTTGGAGTGTGAACCCCAGGTCAGGCCAAATTCATGACACATTTGCGCCACACGTACCGAACCTTGCATCGTCCAGAAATGCGGATCCGCAAGCGGGATATCAACGGATTGCAACGAGAGCGTATGGCCCATCTGCCGCCAGTCGGTGGCGATCATATTGGTTGCGGTCGGCAGGCCAGTTGCGCGACGGAACTCTGCCATCACTTCACGCCCGGAGAAACCTTGCTCCGCACCACACGGATCTTCTGCATAAGCCAGCGAACCTTTCAGGTATGTACCGATTTTAATCGCTTCGTTCAGCGACCAGGCACCGTTAGGATCGAGCGTAATACGCGCCTGCGGGAAACGTTGCGCCAGTGCCACAATAGATTCGGCTTCTTCTTCCCCGGCCAGTACACCGCCTTTCAGTTTGAAATCGTTGAAGCCATATTTTTCATACGCCGCTTCCGCCAGGCGCACCACCGCATCCGGCGTCATCGCTTCTTCATGACGCAGGCGATACCAGTCGCATGAATCATCCGGCTGGCTTTGATACGGCAGCGGTGTGGCTTTGCGATTACCGATGAAGAACAGATAACCGAGCATTTCGACTTCGCTACGCTGTTGGCCATCGCCCAGCAGCGATGCCACGTTTACCCCCAGATGCTGCCCCAACAGATCCAGCATTGCCGCTTCTATCCCGGTAACTACATGAATAGTGGTACGCAAATCAAATGTCTGCAAACCGCGCCCACCGGCATCACGATCGGCAAACGTATTACGCACCAGCGTCAGAACGTTTTTGTATTCACCCAGCGTTTTACCCACCACCAGCGGAATCGCATCTTCCAGCGTTTTACGGATTTTCTCGCCGCCGGGAATTTCCCCTACGCCAGTGTGACCGGAATTATCTTTGATAATCACAATATTACGCGTGAAGAACGGTGCATGTGCACCACTCAGATTCATCAGCATACTGTCATGACCCGCCACCGGGATGACCTGCATTTCAGTAACAACAGGCGTCGTAAATTGAGAACTCATATTTATGTCCTTTTTCAGAATCAATGACGACCGAAAACGGGACGTTTACGGTCAAAGGTCCAGCCGGGGATCAGGTACTGCATCGGGCCTGCGTCGTTACGCGCACCGCCAGGCAGACGTTTATAGGCCTCATGTGCCTTTTGTACCTGTTCCCAGTCCAGTTCCACGCCCAGACCGGGCGCATCAGGAACGGCAATTTTTCCGTTTTTAATCTCCAGCGGATTTTTGGTCAGACGACAATCGCCCTCCTGCCAAATCCAGTGGGTATCGATAGCGGTAGGATTACCCGGTGCCGCCGCGCCCACATGGGTAAACATCGCCAGAGAGATATCAAAGTGGTTATTAGAATGGCAGCCCCAGGTCAGCCCCCAGTCGTCGCAAAGTTGCGCCACGCGGACTGCACCGGAAAGCGTCCAGAAGTGCGGATCGGCAAGTGGAATATCTACCGCATTGAGCATCACCGCATGACCCATTTCGCGCCAGTTGGTGGCAATCATGTTGGTCGCGACGGGCAAGCCGGTCGCCCGCCGAAACTCCGCCATCACTTCACGACCGGAGAAACCCTGCTCAGCGCCGCACGGGTCTTCCGCATAGGTAAGAACATCATTCAGCCCTTTGCACAGAGAAATGGCTTCATCAAGCAGCCAGGCACCGTTGGGATCAACGGTAATCCGCGCATCCGGGAAGCTTTTCTTCAATGCACGAACAGTGTCGATTTCTTGCTCGCCAGGTAACACCCCGCCCTTAAGTTTGAAATCTTTAAAGCCATAGCGATCCTGTGAGGCTTCCGCCAGACGCACAACGGCTTCGCTGTTCATCGCTTTCTGATGCCGCAACTGATACCACTCATGGTTGCCCGGCGTATTTTCCAGATAAGGAAGATCGGTTTTGGTCCGATCACCGATATAAAACAGATAACCGAGGACGGTAATAGCCTCGCGTTGCTTGCCTGGCCCTAACAGTTCGCAGACCGGAACATTCAGCGCCTGACCTAACAGGTCAAGCAAGGCGGCTTCCAGCGCCGCTACGGCATTAACGCGCAATTCAAAAGTCCAGGCACCTTTGCCGAAGGTATCAAAATCGGCTGCCTGATTACCTTTATGCACCTGCTGAACCACTTTATTCAGGCGCGCAACTTCCTGGCCCAGCACCATCGGAATAGCCTCGACCAGTGTTTGATAAATCACCTCTCCGCCCGGCGCTTCACCAATGCCGGTATGCCCGGCATTATCGGTGAGTACCACAATATTGCGGGTGAAATATGCGTTATGTGCACCACCAATATTAAGCAACATGCTGTCATGTCCGGCGACCGGAATGACTTTCATATCAGTAATAACAGGACTGGATTGTGTCGTCATCTTATTGCCCCGCGACAGGTTTCAGCTCAATACGCTTGATATCGCCCACCAGCACCAGGTAGCTGAGTACCGCGATTAAGGCATGAACACCAACATAAATCAGCGCCCCATTAAAGGAGCCAGTCGTGCCAACGATATAACCAATTGCGATTGGCGTGACGATGCCAGAAATGTTACCAAACATGTTGAACAGGCCACCGGAAAGACCGCTGATCTCTTTTGGCGCAGTATCAGCCATTACAGCCCAACCCAGCGCCCCGATCCCCTTACCGAAGAAGGCCAGCGCCATAAAGCCGATGATCATCCACTCAACGTTGACGTAGTTGCAGAACACCATCACCATCGACAACAACATGCCCATCACGATCGGTGTTTTACGCGCAATGTTCAGTGACCCCGTGCGACGCATCAGCCAGTCGGAAATAATCCCCCCCAGCACACCGCCGATAAAACCGCAAACCGCCGGAACGGAAGCCACAAAGCCCGCTTTCAGAATCGACATCCCGCGCGCCTGCACCAGATAAACCGGGAACCAGGTAATGAAAAAGTAAGTCAGGGCGTTGATACAGTACTGACCGATATAAACGCCGATCATCATCCGTGACCCGAGCAGCTGTTTGATCTGCCCCCACTTCACGCTGAACGGCACTTTAACTTTGGTGTTTTGCTGATCCATATTGATCAGCGCGCCACCCGCGGCGATGTACTCCAGCTCTTTCTGATTTACGCCCGGATGTTGATTTGGCTCGTGGATGACTTTCAACCAGATAAAGCTGATGACAATGCCCAGACCGCCCATAAAGAAGAAGACGTGTGACCAGCCCACTTCATGAGTCAACCAGCCCATAATCGGCGCGAAGATAACCGTTGCGAAGTATTGGGCGGAGTTAAAAATCGACACCGCCGTTCCCCTTTCCTGAGCCGGAAACCAGGCCGCAACAATGCGGCTGTTGCCAGGGAAAGATGGCGCTTCAGCAAGCCCGACCAGGAAGCGCAGCGTAAACAGGGCAACGATAATGCCGAATCCACTAAAGATATCGACGAAGCCTTGCAGCAAGGTAAACATCGACCAGATAAAGATCGACCAAAAGTAGACGCGTTTTGAACCAAAACGATCCAGCAACCAGCCACCAGGGATCTGCCCGATAACATAAGCCCATGAGAAGGCAGAGAACACATAGCCCATTCCCACGGGATCAAGGCCGATATCTTTGGCCATTTCCGAACCGGCAATAGAAAGCGTAGCGCGGTCGCCGTAGTTGAAGGATGTGACGATAAACAACATCACCACTATCCAGTAACGAGCATTCGTGCGTTTTTCCACACTGCTCGCAGCCTGACTTAAAGAACTCATTGTTGCACTCCTGAAAATTCGCGTTAGCCACGCTCACTCTGGACTGCGACATCGCCAGGAAATCAGAGGTGACGTAGGGTGTTTTTGCCGTTTTTATAGGTCGTTCGCCGAATACGGCGCGTGTTTATATCTGGCAATAGCAGTATAAAAAGCGCGCCATAGCGGCTCACCGTGCAACAACACAACATTAATGCGTTCAATGAGGCCCGATTTTGGCATTAGCCCTGGACGGTGGAATCCACTTCACGGAAATGAAAACAAGAACAAGAAAGGAAGGGTTAAAACGAAGAAATAAAGAAGAGTATGAAATGGATCGCTTGACTCCAGGCAAACGCCAGTAAAAATCCGCGCTATGAAGCAGTTTTTACTGGCATTTGCCTGAAAAGATTCGATTCAGCACCGCTAAAACGGCATTTACCGCTCGCTGAACATATCAGGACAACATCGTGCCCCAATGTTCAACCCACGGATTTGATTCCGTTTCCGGTTCCGGGTTCTCACTGGCGTCAATCAACAGCATTTCGCCAACCCGCTGAGCGCTCTGTTCCTGCAACAAGGCATCGAACTGTTTGCCGCCATTGCAGAAATTCACATAACTACTGTCGCCGAGCGCAATCACGCCATAACGCAGATTCGGCTGGAAGCCCAGGGTATCTTTAATTCCCTGAAAGAGCGGCACAATGCTATCAGGAAGGTCGCCCTGCCCGGTCGTGGACGTAACCACCAGAACATACTTATCCTGATAGGGCAGCCAGTCGCTTAATTCAGGATCTTCAAATACCGTTGCTTTGTGGCCCTGCGCGGTCAGAATCGCTTCCGCTTCTTCCGCCACTAACAGCGAATTTCCGTACATAGTGCCGACAAAAATACCAATTTCCGCCATACCGTTTTCTCCCTGGATTAGGAACTTATCTCTCCATCCTGACCCGATGGCGCACTGAACTCAACCCTTTCATTTTCAGGAAGCAGACCCCGCCAGCCAAATTGTGATAACGCCTGCATCCAGGTGTCGTCCAGGCCCGCGTGAATAGCCAGCGGCTCGCCAGTAAAAGGATGCGTCAATGACAACTGACTGGCATGCAGCATTAACCGCTGAAGGCCAAAATGCTCAGCACCGCTGCGATTCTGGCGTAAATCACCATGTTTGCTGTCGCCAATAATCGGGTGCCGCAAATGGGCAAGATGGCGACGAAGCTGGTGCTTGCGTCCAGTTTTCGGCTCCAGTTCCACCAGGCCGTAGCGCGTGGTCGGGTAACGTCCGGTCGCTACCGGCATTTCTACGGTCGCCAGACCGCGATAATGCGTCACTGCTGGCTGCGGGCCTTTATCTTCGCGGGCAAATTTATCAGCGATTTTGTCCAGTTCCTCCACCAGTGGATAATCCAGCACCGCTTCTTCCATCAACCAGCCACGCACAATCGCATGGTAACGTTTCTGGATTTGGTGCTGTTCAAACTGTTGTGCCAGCAGCCGTCCGGCTTCGCTGGATAATCCCATCAACAACACACCAGAAGTTGGTCGGTCCAGACGATGAGCAGTAAACACATGCTGGCCTATCTGGTCACGCACGGTTTGCATGACCACTACTTTCTCGTCGCGATCCAGCCAGCTACGGTGAACCAGCCAGCCGGAGGGTTTATTTACCGCAACCAGCCATTCATCCTGATAGAGTATTTCCAGCATTAGCTCGCATCATCCGCAAAAAGAGCATCCAGTTTTTCCAGCTCAGCCAGAATAAGCGCGCGTTGCGGATGATCAGTCGCCAGCGCCATTTCATAATAGGGCGCAACAGCAAAAGCGCCCGGTAACGGCTGGTTGTTATCTAACAAATCGTGCATTCGCGGGATCAGCACCCACTGCAACCACTCCAGTGGTTCCATGGTGTCCATAAAGAACGGTTGGGTACTATTAAATTGATGCGGCTGGGGTTCATCGTTTCGCCAGTGCTGATGTTCACGCAGTAACGCTTCAAGCGCCTGCAACTGGAGACGAACGCGGTCATGAGTGGTCATAAAGCAACCTCAATAAGAAAAACTGCCGCGAAGGATAGCAGGAATAAAAAAAGGGAGCACTGTATTCACAGTGCTCCCGGTTCGTTTCGCAGCATTCCAGCTACTTTTGTTGCTCCCTGCTCATCCTTGACAACTTTTCCTCTGGCCTTGCGGCCAATCGTTCATCCTGAACTATTGCTTCCTGCTCACACCACCCCGATGTGATACTTCATCCTGAAGTGTCCCTGGCCTTCCTGACCCACCGAATCATCCTGACCGGTTCTCATTCTCCATCCTGGAGGTGTCCTTTAACGCGTCCTGCGTCATCCTCTTCGCTTCATCCAGAAGCCTTTCCCTGAAACACCATCCTGGTGTGTCCTTCAGAAGTGTCATCATCCTGATGTTCACTTCGTTGTCTGACTCCCTGTCGACGAAGATAGAATCGTCTTTTTCTCGAAGTCTTACAAGGCGCTTACAGACAATGCCTTAAGGAAAATTTCATATGAAAGTTAAGAATTAACAAGCAACATATTGTTTTTAAATGAGAATAACGATTCTTATCTTTTTAAGTATTCGCTTATTTCCTGGCGATCTCCTACAGAGTCTGTAAGAGATCTCTCACAACCAGATGGGGTATTTGGATTACAGAAGAGGCTTAAGTTGATTAAGGAATTCCGCAAGATTTGAGGCTAAATGCGTCCGTTTACGTGTTCCCAGCGTCTCTTTACACACTTCACCGGAGAGATTACACACCGAGATGACCTCTAACTCTTCTTCCAGCGTCGCGATAAATAGCGTGGGCGGCAGTTTTAGCCTTTTCTGAGTCACCAGATGACCAATCAGATTTTCCTGCACCCGACGGAAGTCGTCTTCACTCCAGGTTTGCAGCAATGTCAGTTTGATATCGCCAAACTGCGCGTGCATATCCCCGGCAAACTGAGTCGTATAAAAGGTATGAATCGTGGGTTGTATCACAATATCAAAAGCGCGTTCAACCGCGTTTACATTTTGTTCCCCGGTAAACGGCTGGGGTTGCCAGTATACGGCATCTTCGGTAGTTGAAATAATGCACGGTGAAGGAACGCCGTACAGTTCCTCACTTAACGGCCAGCTTTTATGCTCTTCATGCCACGCATCGCAGTAGCGTGCAGTAAAATCTTTCAGGGCTCGTGCGGTCAAATCGTCCACTAATTTCTCTCTTCACTTAAACCAGATACACTTGTCGTTTAGTTTATCTGGTTTATGACGGTGAAACATGTCTTCTTATGCAAACCATCAGGCACTTGCGGGCCTGACACTTGGAAAATCAACCGATTACCGGGATACCTATGACGCCAGCCTACTGCAAGGCGTTCCACGCAGCCTGAATCGCGACCCGCTGGGTCTGAAAGCGGATAACCTGCCTTTTCACGGTACGGATATCTGGACGCTGTATGAACTTTCCTGGCTGAATGCGAAAGGTTTGCCGCAACTCGCTGTCGGTCATGTTGAACTTGATTACACCAGCGTAAATCTGATTGAGTCGAAGAGTTTTAAGCTCTATCTCAACAGTTTTAACCAGACGCGTTTTAATAACTGGGATGAGGTGCGCCAGACGCTAGAGCGCGACTTAAGCACTTGCGCCCAGGGTAAGGTTAGCGTGGCGTTATATCGTCTTGATGAACTGGAAGGCCAGCCGATAGGTCATTTCAATGGCACCTGCATTGATGACCAGGATATCACTATCGATAACTATGAATTCACTACTGACTATCTGGAGAATGCCACCAGCGGTGAAAAAGTAGTGGAAGAGACGCTTGTCAGCCACCTGCTGAAATCAAACTGCCTGATCACCCATCAACCAGATTGGGGTTCCATCCAAATTCAGTATCGTGGACGCCAAATTGACAGAGAAAAACTGCTGCGTTACCTGGTCTCTTTCCGTCATCACAACGAGTTCCACGAACAGTGCGTGGAACGCATCTTTAATGACCTGTTACGCTTCTGCCAGCCAGAAAAATTGAGCGTTTACGCACGTTATACCCGTCGTGGCGGTCTGGACATTAACCCGTGGCGCAGTAATAACGATTTTGTCCCATCGACCACAAGACTGGTTCGGCAATAAATTTTTTCTCAATTTTGCGTGCTGGATTCACGCAGAAGGTTGTGAAAGGTCATCAGGCAGGGCTATTGTAATCAAAGGGAATGACGATATTCGTCCCATAAGGAGTTTTTCTTGATTACACATATTAGCCCGCTTGGCTCCATGGATATGTTGTCGCAGCTGGAAGTGGATATGCTTAAACGCACCGCCAGCAGCGACCTCTATCAACTGTTTCGCAACTGTTCACTTGCCGTACTGAACTCCGGTAGTTTGACCGATAACAGCAAAGAATTGCTGTCTCGTTTTGAAAATTTCGATATTAACGTCCTGCGACGTGAACGCGGCGTAAAGCTGGAACTGATAAATCCCCCGGAAGAGGCTTTTGTCGATGGGCGAATTATTCGCGCTTTGCAGGCCAACTTGTTCGCGGTTCTGCGTGACATTCTCTTCGTTTATGGGCAAATTCATAACACCGTTCGTTTTCCCAACCTGAATCTCGACAACTCCGTCCACATCACTAACCTGGTCTTTTCCATCTTGCGTAACGCTCGCGCGCTGCATGTCGGTGAAGCGCCAAATATGGTGGTCTGCTGGGGCGGTCACTCAATTAACGAAAACGAGTATTTGTATGCCCGTCGCGTCGGGAATCAGTTGGGCCTGCGTGAACTGAATATCTGCACCGGCTGTGGTCCGGGAGCGATGGAAGCGCCGATGAAAGGTGCTGCGGTCGGACACGCGCAGCAGCGTTACAAAGACAGTCGCTTTATTGGTATGACAGAGCCGTCGATTATCGCCGCTGAACCGCCTAACCCGCTGGTCAACGAATTGATCATCATGCCAGATATCGAAAAACGTCTGGAAGCGTTTGTCCGTATCGCTCACGGTATCATTATCTTCCCTGGCGGTGTGGGTACAGCAGAAGAGTTGCTGTATTTGCTGGGAATTTTAATGAACCCGGCCAACAAAGATCAGGTTTTACCATTGATCCTCACCGGCCCGAAAGAGAGCGCCGACTACTTCCGCGTACTGGACGAGTTTGTCGTGCATACGCTGGGTGAAAACGCGCGCCGCCATTACCGCATCATCATTGATGACGCCGCTGAAGTCGCTCGTCAGATGAAAAAATCGATGCCGCTGGTGAAAGAAAATCGCCGCGACACTGGTGACGCTTACAGCTTTAACTGGTCAATGCGCATTGCGCCAGATTTGCAAATGCCGTTTGAGCCGTCTCACGAGAATATGGCTAATCTGAAGCTTTACCCGGATCAACCCGTTGAAGTGCTGGCTGCCGACCTGCGCCGTGCGTTCTCCGGTATTGTGGCGGGTAATGTAAAAGAAGTCGGTATTCGCGCCATTGAAGAGTTTGGTCCTTACAAAATCAACGGCGACAAAGAGATTATGCGTCGTATGGACGACCTGCTACAGGGTTTTGTTGCCCAGCATCGTATGAAGTTGCCAGGCTCAGCCTACATCCCTTGCTACGAAATCTGCACGTAATCTCCCCTCCCCCGGTGACGTTTGTTGCCGGGTTTTATCGTTTTTGGTCACTTACTCATCAACTCATTTCATTTGTTATATGAATGTTTCTTACCAACCTCACGCGACAAATATCACCACAGTTAATATGTCATACAATTTATGTTGAAACGCAAACGTTTCCCTATTTTCATAAACCACATTTTATCGCCATGAAAAAGAAATTATCGCCATGATTAACTAAAAGTATTGATTTTTCCAGTTCAACCTACATATATTGCGCGCCCCAGAAGAAGTCAGATGTCGTTTAATGGGCAAATATTGCCCTTAAATTCTCTTTTACTTTTGATTTACAGAGTAAAGCGTTGGGATTATCTATCTTCCAAGTAGATTATTGTATTTGGGATCAAGATCACTGATAGATACATAACTTGTGTGTATCTTTCCGCCCTCAAATTATTACGGTGGAAAATGATTAAGCCATCGCCGATAGACAGATTTCATTTTTACGGTCAGGCACCTTCCCGGGCTGAACTGGCTAAAAGCTGAATTATTTGCATTCCTCCAGGAGAAATAGATGGAAACGACTCAAACCAGCACGATTGCGTCGAAAGACTCTCGTAGTGCCTGGCGCAAGACAGACACCATGTGGATGCTGGGCCTTTACGGCACGGCAATCGGCGCGGGCGTGCTGTTCCTGCCAATCAACGCCGGTGTTGGCGGTATGATCCCGCTGATCATCATGGCTATCCTTGCATTCCCGATGACGTTTTTTGCTCACCGCGGCCTGACTCGCTTCGTACTGTCTGGTAAAAACCCGGGCGAAGACATCACCGAGGTTGTAGAAGAACACTTTGGTATTGGCGCAGGTAAACTGATTACTCTGCTCTACTTCTTCGCTATCTACCCGATCCTGCTGGTTTATAGCGTGGCAATCACCAATACAGTTGAAAGCTTCATGTCTCACCAACTGGGTATGACGCCACCGCCACGTGCGATTCTGTCGCTGATCCTGATCGTGGGTATGATGACCATCGTTCGCTTCGGTGAGCAGATGATCGTTAAAGCGATGAGTATTCTGGTATTCCCGTTTGTTGGCGTACTGATGCTGCTGGCTCTGTACCTGATCCCGCAGTGGAACGGCGCAGCACTGGAAACGCTGTCTCTGGACACTGCATCTGCAACCGGAAACGGTCTGTGGATGACCCTGTGGCTGGCAATTCCGGTAATGGTGTTCTCGTTCAACCACTCTCCGATCATCTCTTCTTTCGCCGTTGCGAAGCGTGAAGAGTACGGCGATATGGCAGAACAGAAATGCTCTAAGATCCTGGCATTCGCACACATCATGATGGTGCTGACCGTAATGTTCTTCGTCTTCAGCTGCGTACTAAGCCTGACTCCGGCAGACCTGGCTGCGGCTAAAGAGCAGAACATCTCGATTCTGTCTTACCTGGCTAACCACTTTAACGCGCCGATCATCGCGTGGATGGCTCCGATTATCGCGATTATCGCTATCACCAAATCCTTCCTCGGCCACTACCTGGGCGCACGTGAAGGCTTCAACGGTATGGTGATTAAATCTCTGCGTGGTAAAGGTAAGTCTATCGAAATCAACAAGCTGAACCGTATCACTGCGCTGTTCATGCTGGTAACGACCTGGATTGTTGCCACCCTGAACCCGAGCATCCTGGGTATGATTGAAACCCTGGGCGGCCCAATCATCGCGATGATCCTGTTCCTGATGCCGATGTACGCAATTCAGAAAGTACCGGCAATGCGTAAGTACAGCGGTCACATCAGCAACGTATTCGTTGTCGTGATGGGTCTGATTGCAATCTCCGCAATCTTCTACTCTCTGTTCAGCTAAGTCCTTTCGCGCCGCTTTCGGGCGGCGCTTCCTCCGTTTTAACGCGATGTATTTCCTATGATTAGCGTATTCGATATTTTCAAAATCGGCATTGGCCCTTCCAGTTCTCATACCGTTGGACCAATGAAAGCGGGTAAACAATTTACCGACGATCTGATTGCCCGTAACCTGCTTAAAGACGTGACCCGCGTGGTGGTTGACGTGTACGGCTCGCTCTCTCTGACCGGTAAAGGCCACCACACAGATATCGCCATAATTATGGGTCTGGCGGGTAACCTGCCGGATACCGTGGATATCGATTCCATCCCTGGTTTTATTCAGGATGTGAATACTCATGGTCGCCTGATGCTGGCAAACGGTCAGCATGAAGTGGAGTTCCCGGTTGATCAGTGCATGAACTTCCATGCCGACAACCTTTCTCTGCATGAAAACGGTATGCGCATTACCGCGCTGGCGGACGATAAAGTCGTTTACAGCCAGACTTATTACTCTATCGGCGGTGGCTTTATTGTTGATGAAGAACATTTTGGTCAGCAGGATAGCGCACCGGTTGAAGTTCCTTATCCGTACAGTTCCGCTGCCGATCTGCAAAAACATTGTCAGGAAACCGGGCTGTCACTCTCTGGCCTGATGATGAAAAACGAGCTGGCGCTGCACAGCAAAGAAGAGCTGGAACAGCACCTGGCGAACGTCTGGGAAGTCATGCGTGGCGGTATTGAGCGCGGTATTTCTACCGAAGGCGTGTTACCTGGCAAACTGCGCGTTCCACGCCGTGCTGCGGCACTACGCCGGATGCTGGTCAGCCAGGATAAAACCACCACTGACCCGATGGCGGTTGTTGACTGGATCAACATGTTTGCACTGGCAGTGAACGAAGAGAATGCTGCTGGCGGTCGCGTGGTGACTGCGCCGACTAACGGTGCGTGCGGGATTATTCCGGCCGTGCTGGCGTACTACGACAAGTTTATCCGCGAAGTGAACGCTAACTCACTGGCTCGTTACCTGCTGGTAGCCAGCGCCATTGGTTCTCTTTATAAGATGAACGCCTCGATTTCTGGTGCCGAAGTCGGCTGCCAGGGTGAAGTCGGCGTGGCGTGCTCTATGGCGGCAGCTGGTCTGGCAGAACTGTTAGGCGCAAGCCCGGCGCAGGTGTGCATCGCGGCGGAAATCGCCATGGAGCATAACCTCGGTCTGACGTGTGACCCGGTTGCTGGACAGGTGCAGGTACCGTGCATCGAGCGTAACGCCATTGCGGCAGTAAAAGCGGTGAACGCCGCGCGTATGGCGCTGCGCCGTACCAGCGAGCCGCGCGTCTGCCTCGATAAAGTTATCGAGACCATGTACGAAACAGGTAAAGATATGAACGCCAAGTACCGCGAAACCTCTCGCGGCGGCCTGGCAATGAAGATCGTTGCCTGCGATTAATCGCTCTCCAGAGGCCTCTTTTTGCGAGGCCTCTTCCCGATTTCTCATCCAGCCATAGCCTGTTCTGGCATCGAATGTTACCCTTATCGCCTGATCTTTTAGGGGGTTATCGTGGCTGTTCATTTGCTTATTGTCGATGCACTGAATCTTATTCGTCGCATTCATGCCGTTCAGGGTTCGCCCTGTGTCGAAACCTGCCAGCACGCGCTCGATCAGCTCATTATGCACAGCCAGCCAACCCACGCGGTCGCCGTTTTTGATGATGAAAACCGCAGTAGCGGCTGGCGTCATCAGCGTTTACCAGATTACAAAGCGGGTCGACCGCCAATGCCGGAAGAGTTGCACAACGAGATGCCTGCATTACGCGCCGCCTTTGAGCAACGCGGCGTCCCGTGCTGGTCCGCCAGCGGCAACGAAGCCGATGACTTAGCCGCCACGCTGGCGGTCAAAGTGACACAGGCCGGGCATCAGGCAACGATTGTTTCGACAGATAAAGGCTACTGTCAGTTACTTTCACCGACATTACGTATTCGTGATTACTTCCAGAAACGTTGGCTGGATGCGCCATTTATCGATAAAGAATTTGGCGTTCAACCGCAGCAGTTGCCCGATTACTGGGGGCTTGCGGGGATCAGCAGTTCAAAGGTACCGGGTGTTGCGGGGATCGGACCAAAAAGCGCCACACAGCTACTGGTCGAGTTTCAGAGTCTGGAAGGGATATATGAGAATCTGGATGCGGTTGCCGAAAAGTGGCGCAAAAAATTAGAAACCCATAAAGAGATGGCGTTTCTGTGCCGCGATATTGCCCGCTTACAAACCGATTTGCATATCGACGGCAATTTACAGCAATTGCGGTTGGTAAGGTAACGGCGTGCCGGATGCAAACGATTATCAACACATTGAATTTAATGCACTTATATGCCGGATAAGACGCGGCTAGCGTCGCATCCGGCATTATCACATCCGCGCAATTACCAGGCGGTATGGTAAAGCTCTACAATATCCTCAAGCGTTGCTTCACGCGGGTTGCCACCGGTACAAACATCATCCAGTGCCGCCTGCGCCAGTGCCGGAATGTCTTCCTTGCGTACACCAACATCACGTAAATGTGGCGGAATACCGACATCACGGTTGAGAGCAAACACCGCTTCAACAGCAGCATTACGCGCCTCTTCCAGGCTCATACCTTCCACTTTCACGCCCATAACGCGCGCGATATCGCGGTACTTCTCATCGGTAAAGTCAGCGTTATAGCGCATGACATGCGGTAACAGGATGGCGTTCGCAACACCGTGTGGCGTGTTGTAAAACGCACCCAGTGGATGCGCCATACCATGCACCAACCCTAATCCAACATTCGAGAATCCCATACCCGCAACATACTGCCCGAGCGCCATTTCTTCTCCGGCATCCTTATCACCAGCAACCGATCCTCGCAGCGCCCCAGCAATGATTTCAATCGCTTTAATGTGCAGCGCATCAGTTAGCGCCCACGCGCCACGGGTAATATACCCCTCAATAGCATGAGTGAGCGCATCGACACCCGTCGCGGCTTTCAGCGCTGGAGGCATACCATCCATCATGTCAGCGTCAATAAACGCCACCTGCGGGATATCATGCGGATCAACGCAAACAAACTTGCGCCGTTTCTCTTCGTCAGTGATCACGTAGTTAATGGTCACTTCTGCCGCAGTGCCTGCTGTGGTGGGGATTGCCAGAATCGGTACACTGGGTTTATTGGTCGGGGAAAGCCCTTCCAGGCTACGCACATCGGCAAACTCCGGGTTGTTGCTGATAATGCCAATCGCTTTACACGTATCCTGTGGAGAACCACCACCAATAGCGATCAGGTAATCCGCGCCGCTATTCTGGAATACATCGAGCCCTTCTTTGACGACAGTAATTGTTGGGTTAGGTACTACGCCGTCGTAAATCGCCCATGCCAGTCCTGCCGCATCCATCTTATCGATCACTTTCGCCACCACGCCGCATTGCACCAGCGTTTTATCGGTGACGATCAGCGCCTTCTGATAACCACGGCGTTTCACCTCATCGGTTAAAGACCCAACAGCCCCCCGACCAAACCATGCCGTTTCGTTCAGAATCATTCTGTTAGCCATCATCCTTCTCCTTGTTGCTTTACGAAATTACTCTTCAATCCGTAACCCGTAGGTTTTGAATTTCTCCAGCACTACGGCAATCTCTTCATCGCTCAGCACTGGCACCGGGTCCGTAATCGCCAGGGTCGTCAGGTAAAGTTGTGCCAGCACTTCAACTTCATGCGCCAGCCATAACGCTTTCTCCAGATTCGCCTCACAAGCGATAAGCCCATGATGTTGTAACAAAGTTGCCTTACGATTTTTGAGAGCCAGCGCAACATGTTCAGAAAGTTCGCGTGTTCCAAAGGTCGCATAAGGCGCGCAAGGAATAGAATTACCGCCAGCCGCCGCAATCATGTAGTGAATAGCGGGGATCGGTCGGTTAAGAATGGAAACTGCCGTACAATGAACGGCATGATTGTGAACAACCGCGTTGGCATCCGGTCTGCTTTGATAGGCCGCCATATGGAAACGCCACTCGCTTGAGGGGAGTTTTCCTTCCTCATGTTTGCCGTTGCCATCAATAAAGACAATATGTGACTCCGTCAGTTTTTCATATGGAATACCTGTAGGCGTAATCAGCATCCCATCCTGATAACGTACACTGACGTTACCCGCTGTCCCCTGGTTCAGCCCCAGGCGAGTCATTTCCAGGCAAGTGTCAATAATCTGACGAGCAAGTTTATTTCGTTCCATTAGCTACCTCTCTCTGATTCAAAACAGGGCAATAATGTTGTTCCTTTCACACTATTGAATTAGCCGTTTAATTACTCACCATATTCTTCCTGATTAACCAGAAAGAAATTCACAAGCTTATATTTTGTGACCTGGTTCAACTAATCACAGTAAATAACTGCAAGTTCTCTTTTTATAACCCCATTAAAAATGACCGCTCTTAAAAATATTTATCAAAACGGTCATTTTTCTACTCCTCCCTGCCAGGAATGCCCGTTTTCGGCACAAACAATTAATACGGTCATCTGGTTTGTGTTTTTTATGATTTATTTTCTGAAACGGGCATGAAATTTCGTTTATTAAAGTGATGGTAGTCACATAAAGTCACCTTCCGGCTAATAAGTGTGACCGCCGTCATATTACAGAGCGTTTTTTATTTGAAAATGAATCCATGAGTTCATTTCAGACAGGCAAATATTCACTGATATGAAGCCCGAACTCGCTGGTTTTGCACTTTTGAAAACATAACCGATTACGTGCTTAAGCTTCTGAACCTAAGAGGATGCTATGGGAAACACATCAATACAAACGCAGAGTTACCGTGCGGTAGATAAAGATGCAGGGCAAAGCAGAAGTTACATTATTCCATTCGCGCTGCTGTGCTCACTGTTTTTTCTTTGGGCGGTAGCCAATAACCTTAACGACATTTTATTGCCTCAATTCCAGCAGGCTTTTACGCTGACAAATTTCCAGGCTGGCCTGATCCAATCGGCCTTTTACTTTGGTTATTTCATTATCCCAATCCCTGCCGGAATATTGATGAAAAAACTCAGTTATAAAGCAGGGATTATTACCGGATTGTTTTTATATGCCTTCGGCGCTGCATTATTCTGGCCCGCCGCAGAAATAATGAACTACACCTTGTTTTTAGTTGGCCTATTTATTATTGCAGCCGGATTAGGTTGTCTGGAAACTGCCGCAAACCCTTTTGTTACGGTATTAGGGCCGGAAAGCAGTGGTCACTTCCGATTAAATCTTGCGCAAACATTTAACTCATTTGGCGCAATTATCGCGGTTGTCTTTGGGCAAAGTCTTATTTTGTCTAACGTGCCACATCAATCGCAAGACGTTCTCGATAAAATGTCTCCAGAGCAATTGAGTGCGTATAAACACAGCCTGGTATTATCGGTACAGACACCTTATATGATCATCGTGGCTATCGTGTTACTGGTCGCCCTGCTGATCATGCTGACGAAATTCCCGGCATTGCAGAGTGATAATCACAGTGACGCCAAACAAGGATCGTTCTCCGCATCGCTTTCTCGCCTGGCGCGTATTCGCCACTGGCGCTGGGCAGTATTAGCGCAATTCTGCTACGTTGGCGCACAAACGGCCTGCTGGAGCTATTTAATTCGCTACGCTGTAGAAGAAATTCCAGGTATGACAGCAGGCTTTGCCGCTAACTATTTAACCGGAACCATGGTGTGCTTCTTTATTGGTCGTTTCACCGGTACCTGGCTCATCAGTCGCTTCGCACCACACAAAGTCCTGGCAGCCTACGCATTAATCGCTATGGCACTGTGCCTGATCTCAGCCTTCGCTGGCGGTCATGTGGGCTTAATAGCCCTGACTTTATGCAGTGCCTTTATGTCGATTCAGTACCCAACAATCTTCTCGCTGGGCATTAAGAATCTCGGCCAGGACACCAAATACGGTTCGTCCTTCATCGTTATGACCATTATTGGCGGCGGTATTGTCACTCCGGTCATGGGGTTTGTCAGTGACGCAGCGGGCAACATCCCCACTGCCGAACTGATCCCGGCACTCTGCTTCGCAGTCATCTTTATCTTTGCCCGTTTCCGTTCTCAAACGGCAACTAACTGAACATATTTTCCGAATAAAGTGAGGAATCTGTAATGAAAAAAATCAGCTTACCGAAAATTGGTATCCGCCCGGTTATTGACGGTCGTCGCATGGGGGTTCGTGAGTCGCTTGAAGAACAAACAATGAATATGGCGAAAGCCACGGCTGCACTGCTGACCGAGAAACTGCGCCATGCCTGCGGAGCTGCCGTCGAGTGTGTCATTTCCGATACCTGTATCGCGGGTATGGCTGAAGCCGCTGCTTGCGAAGAAAAATTCAGCAGTCAGAATGTAGGCCTCACCATTACGGTAACACCTTGCTGGTGCTATGGCAGTGAAACCATCGACATGGATCCAACCCGCCCGAAAGCCATTTGGGGCTTTAACGGCACTGAACGTCCCGGCGCTGTTTACCTGGCAGCGGCTCTGGCAGCTCACAGCCAGAAAGGCATCCCGGCATTCTCCATTTACGGTCATGACGTTCAGGATGCCGATGACACATCGATTCCTGCCGATGTTGAAGAAAAACTGCTGCGCTTTGCCCGCGCCGGTTTAGCAGTCGCCAGCATGAAAGGTAAAAGCTATCTGTCGCTGGGCGGCGTTTCGATGGGTATCGCCGGTTCCATCGTTGATCACAACTTCTTTGAATCCTGGCTGGGAATGAAAGTCCAGGCGGTGGATATGACCGAACTGCGTCGCCGTATCGATCAGAAGATTTACGACGAAGCCGAACTGGAAATGGCGCTGGCCTGGGCTGATAAAAACTTCCGCTATGGCGAAGATGAAAATAACAAACAGTATCAACGCAATGCCGAGCAAAGCCGCGCAGTTCTGCGCGAAAGTTTACTGATGGCGATGTGTATCCGCGACATGATGCAAGGCAACAGCAAACTGGCCGATATTGGTCGCGTGGAAGAATCACTTGGCTACAACGCCATCGCTGCAGGCTTCCAGGGGCAACGTCACTGGACCGATCAATATCCCAATGGCGATACCGCTGAAGCGATCCTCAACAGTTCATTTGACTGGAATGGCGTGCGCAAACCGTTTGTCGTGGCGACCGAAAACGACAGTCTTAACGGCGTGGCAATGTTAATGGGCCACCAGCTCACCGGCACCGCTCAGGTATTTGCCGATGTCCGTACCTACTGGTCACCAGAAGCAATTGAGCGTGTAACGGGGCATAAACTGGACGGGCTGGCAGAACACGGCATCATCCATTTGATCAACTCCGGTTCTGCTGCGCTGGACGGCTCCTGTAAACAACGCGACAGCGAAGGTAAACCGACGATGAAGCCGCACTGGGAAATCTCTCAGCAAGAGGCTGACGCTTGCCTCGCCGCTACCGAATGGTGCCCGGCGATCCACGAATACTTCCGTGGCGGCGGTTACTCTTCCCGCTTCCTTACCGAAGGCGGCGTCCCGTTCACCATGACTCGTGTCAACATCATCAAAGGCCTGGGACCGGTACTGCAAATCGCGGAAGGCTGGAGCGTGGAATTGCCGAAGGATGTGCATGACATCCTCAACAAACGCACCAACTCAACCTGGCCAACCACCTGGTTTGCACCGCGCCTCACCGGTAAAGGGCCGTTTACGGATGTGTACTCGGTAATGGCGAACTGGGGCGCTAACCACGGAGTTCTGACCATCGGCCACGTTGGCGCAGACTTTATCACTCTTGCCTCCATGCTGCGTATCCCGGTATGTATGCACAACGTTGAAGAGACCAAAGTGTATCGTCCTTCTGCCTGGGCCGCGCACGGCATGGATATTGAAGGCCAGGATTACCGCGCTTGCCAGAACTACGGCCCGTTGTACAAGCGTTAATACATGACTCCCTGATGTGATGCCCGGTCGCTCCGGCTACCGGGCCTGAACAAGCAAGAGTGGTTAGCCGGATAAGCAATGTTATCCGGCTATATTGCAGGAGCGATTATGAAACAAGAAGTTATCCTGGTACTCGACTGTGGCGCGACCAATGTCAGGGCCATCGCGGTTAATCGGCAGGGAAAAATTGTTGCCCGCGCCTCAACGCCTAATGCCAGCGATATCGCGATGGAAAACAACACCTGGCACCAGTGGTCTTTAGACGCCATTTTGCAACGCTTTGCTGATTGCTGTCGGCAAATCAATAGTGAACTGACTGATTGCCACATCCGTGGTATCGCCGTCACCACCTTTGGTGTGGATGGCGCTCTGGTAGATAAGCAAGGCAATCTGCTCTATCCGATCATTAGCTGGAAATGTCCGCGAACAGCCGTGGTAATGGACAATATTGAACGGTTGATCTCCGCACAGCAGTTGCAGGCTATTTCTGGAGTCGGAGCCTTTAGTTTCAATACGTTATATAAGTTGGTGTGGTTGAAAGAAAATCATCCACAACTGCTGGAACGCGCGCACGCCTGGCTCTTTATTTCGTCGCTGATTAACCACCGTTTAACCGGCGAATTCACTACTGATATTACGATGGCCGGAACCAGCCAGATGCTGGATATCCAGCAACGCGATTTCAGTCCGCAAATTTTACAAGCCACCGGTATTCCACGCCGACTCTTCCCTCGTCTGGTGGAAGCGGGTGAACAGATTGGTACGCTACAGAACAGCGCCGCAGCAATGCTCGGCTTACCCGTTGGCATACCGGTGATTTCCGCAGGTCACGATACCCAGTTCGCCCTTTTTGGCGCTGGTGCCGAACAAAATGAACCCGTGCTCTCTTCCGGTACATGGGAAATTTTAATGGTCCGCAGCGCCCAGGTTGATACTTCGCTGTTAAGTCAGTACGCCGGTTCTACCTGCGAACTGGATAGCCAGGCAGGGTTGTATAACCCAGGTATGCAATGGCTGGCATCCGGCGTGCTGGAATGGGTGAGAAAACTGTTCTGGACGGCTGAAACTCCCTGGCAAATGTTGATTGAAGAAGCTCGCCTGATCGCGCCTGGCGCAGATGGAGTGAAAATGCAGTGTGATTTATTGTCGTGCCAGAACGCTGGCTGGCAAGGAGTGACGCTTAATACCACGCGGGGGCATTTCTATCGCGCGGCGCTGGAAGGGTTAACCACGCAATTACAGCGCAATCTACAGATGCTGGAAAAAATCGGGCACTTTAAAGCCTCTGAATTATTGTTAGTCGGCGGAGGAAGTCGCAACACATTGTGGAATCAGATTAAAGCCAATATGCTTGATATTCCGGTAAAAGTTCTCGACGATGCCGAAACGACCGTCGCAGGAGCTGCGCTGTTTGGTTGGTATGGCGTAGGGGAATTTAACAGCCCGGAAGAAGCCCGCGCGCAGATTCATTATCAGTACCGTTATTTCTACCCGCAAACTGAACCTGAATTTATAGAGGAGGTGTGAAATGCTGAAAACAATTTCGCCGTTAATTTCTCCCGAACTATTGAAAGTGCTGGCAGAGATGGGGCATGGAGATGAAATTATTTTTTCCGATGCTCACTTTCCCGCCCATTCGATGGGACCGCAGGTGATCCGCGCTGATGGCCTGTTGGTGAGCGACTTGCTCCAGGCGATTATCCCGTTATTTGAACTGGACAGTTATGCACCACCGCTGGTGATGATGGCGGCGGTAGAAGGTGACACTCTCGATCCTGAAGTAGAACGACGTTATCGTAATGCGCTTTCACTACAAGCCCCCTGTCCTGACATCATCCGCATCAATCGTTTTGCGTTTTATGAACGGGCGCAAAAAGCCTTTGCGATCGTTATCACAGGCGAACGAACGAAGTACGGGAATATTCTTTTAAAAAAAGGGGTAACACCGTAATCTCATACCGGTACGCCCGCATGACGCGGGCGGTTATCGAATGATGGGGTGAAAAATATGAAAGCGGCACGCCAGCAAGCGATAGTCGACCTGCTGCTGAACCATACCAGCCTGACCACGGAAGCTCTCTCTGAACAGCTAAAGGTCAGTAAAGAAACCATTCGTCGCGATCTCAATGAATTACAGACGCAGGGTAAAATTCTGCGCAATCATGGGCGCGCTAAATATATCCACCGTCAAAATCAAGACAGTGGCGATCCCTTTCACATCCGGCTGAAAAGCCATTATGCGCATAAAGCAGATATCGCGCGCGAGGCGCTCGCGTGGATTGAAGAAGGGATGGTGATAGCCTTAGACGCCAGTTCAACCTGCTGGTATCTGGCACGCCAGTTGCCTGACATCAACATCCAGGTCTTCACCAATAGCCATCCGATTTGCCATGAACTCGGTAAACGCGAACGCATTCAACTGATCAGTTCCGGCGGCACACTTGAGCGCAAATATGGCTGTTACGTCAATCCCTCGCTGATTTCCCAACTTAAATCGCTGGAAATCGATCTGTTTATTTTTTCTTGTGAAGGGATCGATAGCAGCGGCGCACTGTGGGACTCCAATGCCATCAACGCTGATTACAAATCAATGTTATTAAAACGTGCCGCGCAATCGTTGTTATTGATTGATAAAAGTAAATTTAATCGTTCAGGGGAAGCCCGCATCGGGCATCTGGATGAGGTCACGCACATTATTTCTGATGAGCGCCAGGTTACAACTTCTTTGGTAACAGCCTGACGGAAAGGGTAGCAGGCCGGAGACGACGCCCCGGCCTTGCCTGTTATCGCTCGTCGCGACGACCACCCACCGCAGCCCAGATACGGCGGACGTGCACCGTCACTTCTTCGCGATCGTGATACAACTGCCGCGCCTGAATCTGAGCATTTATGCCATGTTCATCAAGCTGTGCCTGAATATACGCCAGATTGTGTGACACTTCTTCGTAGCGTTTTTTCATCGGCAGTTTGAGATTGAAGATAGTTTCACGGCACCAGCCATTAACCAGCCACTGCGCCATTAATGCCGCAACTTTCGCCGGTTTTTCAACCATATCGCATACCATCCAGGAGATATTGCTGCGTGTCGGACGGAATTTGAAACCGTCTTCCCGCAGCCACGTCACCTGCCCGGTATCCATCAGACTTTGCGCCATCGGGCCGTTGTCGACGGAATAAACCCACATGTTGCGCTTCACCAGTTGGTAGGTCCAGCCGCCTGGGCAAGCGCCCAAATCCACCGCCCACATCCCGTTCGCCAGGCGTTCATCCCACTCATCCGCGGGAATAAACACATGAAATGCCTCTTCCAGTTTGAGCGTGGAACGACTCGGCGCATCTGCCGGAAATTTCAGGCGCGGAATGCCCATATAGAACGGCGAATTATTGTTGCTGTATGAGTAACCGGTATAGCAACAGCCTGGTGCAATAAAGAATACATGCACAACCGGACGCTTCGGCGTTTCATAGTTCGCCAGCACCCCCGCATCACGCAAGGCAGCGCGTAGCGGCACGGTGAATTTACGGCAGAATTTCAGCAACTCTTTGCTTTCGTTGGTATCGGCAACTTCAACACGCAGTTCACCGCCCTTCTCTACTACACCCTGCAACATGCCAACAATGGGGGTAATACGATCTTCTGGCGGTAAATGCTGCAAAAGCTCCCCGACTACAAACCACTGGCGGGCAAAAATTAATGAACTGAACGGCAGCTCACGGATTAACTTATCGCCATCATCAGGTTGATAACATTCATAAATCACATAACCCGCATTCTCTTTCACGCGGGCAAAACCGAAAATTTCCCGCTGGCCGGCTTTATCGGTAATTTCTGCGGCGCACTCTTTTTCAAAGCCCGGACGGCACAGCAATACAACCTTATTCATGACTTACGCCCTTGCGCTTTAAACGGATAGCACCAACTAACATTAACGCCCAGCCCGCAAGGAAGCTCACGCCGCCAACCGGTGTAACAAACGCCCACAAACGCAGATGGGACAGCGCCAGGCAATAAAGGCTGCCGCTGAACAGCACCGTGCCTAACGCGAGGAAAACGCTACTCCAGTAAAACCAGATACTGATGCGACGCTGCATTGCCACCGCCAGACCTAAGATCGCCAGCGTATGAAACGCCTGGTATTCGAGGCCGGTCTGGATCCAGCCCATCTCAACGGCCCCCATGGTTTTACTTAACACATGCGCGCCAAAAGCGCCCAGAGCCACAAAAATGAAGCCGCTAATGGCGGCGAAAATCAGCATAAAACGGCTGGTCATGGTCGTACCCTACGTAAATTATTGTTCATAACGAAAGCGGAATTTTTCTTGTTCAGCAGCGGCTTTCGCCAGGATCCATTGGCGAAAGGCGGCTATTTTACCCAGTTCTGCCTGGCTGTCATGACAAACCAGATAAAAAGCGTTTTTACTGACCAGAACATCATTAAACGGGCAAACAAGACGTCCGGCCTCGATTTCAGATTGCGCCATCACGTTATTTGCCAGCGCCACTCCCTGCCCGTGGATAGCCGCTTGCAGCACCATGGCGCTATGGCTAAAAATTGGCCCTTGCTGAACGTTGATATGATTTAACCCCAACTGTCGGGTATATGTCTGCCAGTCACGGCGTGACGCATCATGTAATAACGTATGTTTAGCCAGATCTTCCGGGGTCTTCAAGGGTTTTTCGCCAGTCAGCAGTAGCGGCGAGCACACCGGCAATAAATATTCGGCGTACAGTTTTTCCACCCGTAGCCCCGGCCAGTTGCCCCGACCATAAAATATCGCCACATCAACATCATCCGCCAGCTTATCTTCCTGACGGTCAACCGCCTGGATTCGAACGTCAATTCCCGGATAAGCTGAATTAAAGCTGGAAAGTCGCGGAACCAACCAATGAATGGCGAAACTGGGGAGTAAACTGACCGTCAACGCCCCCTTGGCGCTACGGGCCTGGAGTTTACGCGTCGCTTCGGTTAATTGCGAAAATATCTCTTTGATATCGAGGAAATAGCTTTGCCCTTCCTCGGTCAGCAGGAGTGAACGATTACGGCGGCGGAACAGTTTTAGCCCCAGAAAATCCTCAAGAGACTTGATTTGATGACTTACTGCGGCCTGGGTCACAAAAAGCTCTTCTGCTGCGCGAGTGAAACTTAAATGGCGTGCTGCGGCATCAAAAACTCGTAAGGCATTTAGCGGTGGTAATCGTTTAGACATGGCTTTTAAACTTTGATGTTAAATGAATTTAACAATTAGATTACACTGTGTAACCTATTAGTTTTTTTAATCTGAGCCATTATAAATTGTCCGTTGAGCTTCTACCAGCAAATACCTATAGTGGCGGCACTTCCTGAGCCGGAACGAAAAGTTTTATCGGAATGCGTGTTCTGGTGAACTTTTGGCTTACGGTTGTGATGTTGTGTTGTTGTGTTTGCAATTGGTCTGCGATTCAGACCATGGTAGCAAAGCTACCTTTTTTCACTTCCTGTACATTTACCCTGTCTGTCCATAGTGATTAATGTAGCACCGCCTAATTGCGGTGCTTTTTTTTACCTTGCGATCGCGAATTACTGATCCAGTTCGACCATCTCTTTCACGTCGGTACGGTTGATCTGCTGTTTGTTGCCATTAGCGTCTTTATACGAAATCATACCGGTATCGTTATCAGTCTGTGGTTTGCCGTCAGAGACGATGGTACGTCCGTCATTGGTGTGCATCACATAGTTCGAACCGGAACAGGCGCTCAGGGCAAAAGTCAGCATACAGGCAGAAATAATTGCGGCAGTCTTTTTCATCATCTTCTCCTTAAAGCGATTAATAAATCTTAATAGTATTGATTAACAGGCTAAAATTAACGCCTAACACTATTCAGCATATGTTACTGACGCGGCTTCGCCAGGATATCCAGATAATTCTGATGGTTAGCACTCTCCTTGTATCAAAGTGAATTTTGCGTCACGATCGGTGCATCAAGCCGAGGAGTACCATGAACGTTTTTAATCCCGCGCAGTTTCGCGCCCAGTTTCCCGCGCTACAGGATGCGGGCGTCTATCTCGACAGCGCCGCGACCGCGCTTAAACCTGAAGCCGTGGTTGAAGCCTCCCGACAGTTTTATAGCCTGAGCGCCGGAAACGTCCATCGCAGCCAGTTTGCCGAAGCCCAACGCCTGACCGCGCGTTACGAAGCTGCGCGGGAAAAAGTGGCACAATTACTGAATGCATCGGATGACAAAAATATCGTCTGGACGCGCGGCACCACTGAATCCATCAACATGGTGGCGCAATGCTATGCCCGTCCGCGTCTGCAACCGGGCGATGAAATTATTGTCAGTGTGGCAGAACACCACGCCAACCTCGTCCCCTGGCTGATGGTCGCCCAACAAACGGGGGCCAAAGTGGTGAAATTGCCGCTTAATGCGCAGCGACTGCCGGATGTCGATTTGTTGCCAGAACTGATTACTCCCCGTAGTCGGATTCTGGCGTTGGGCCAGATGTCGAACGTCACTGGCGGTTGCCCGGATCTGGCGAGAGCGATTACTTTTGCTCATTCAGCCGGGATGGTGGTGATGGTTGATGGTGCTCAGGGGGCGGTGCATTTCCCCGCGGATGTTCAGCAACTGGATATTGATTTCTATGCTTTTTCAGGTCACAAACTGTATGGTCCGACAGGCATCGGCGTGCTGTATGGCAAACCAGAACTGCTGGAAGCGATGTCGCCCTGGCTGGGCGGCGGCAAAATGGTTCACGAAGTGAGTTTTGACGGTTTCACGACTCAATCTGCGCCGTGGAAACTGGAAGCAGGAACGCCAAATGTCGCTGGCGTCATAGGATTAAGCGCGGCGCTGGAATGGCTGACAGATTACGATATCAACCAAGCCGAAAGCTGGAGCCGTAGCTTAGCAACGCTTGCAGAAGAAGCGCTGGCGAAACGTCCAGGCTTTCGTTCATTCCGCTGCCAGGATTCCAGCCTGCTGGCCTTTGATTTTGCTGGAGTTCATCACAGCGATATGGTGACACTGCTGGCGGAGTACGGTATTGCCCTGCGCGCTGGGCAGCATTGCGCTCAGCCGCTACTGGCAGAATTAGGCGTAACCGGCACACTGCGCGCCTCATTTGCGCCATATAATACAAAGAGTGATGTGGATGCGCTGGTGAATGCCGTTGACCGCGCGCTGGAATTATTGGTGGATTAATGACAAACCCGCAATTCGCCGGACATCCGTTCGGCACAACCGTAACCGCAGAAACGTTACGCAATACCTTCGCACCGTTGACGCAATGGGAAGATAAATATCGCCAGTTGATCATGCTGGGGAAACAGCTTCCGGCTTTGCCAGAGGAGTTAAAAGCGCAGGCTAAAGAGATTGCCGGATGCGAAAACCGCGTCTGGCTGGGATATACCGTGGCTGAAAACGGCAAGATGCATTTCTTTGGCGACAGCGAAGGGCGCATTGTGCGCGGCCTGTTGGCGGTGTTGTTGACTGCCGTTGAGGGGAAAACCGCTGCCGAATTGCAGGCACAGTCGCCGCTGGCATTGTTTGATGAGCTGGGATTACGTGCGCAACTTAGCGCCTCACGCAGCCAGGGGTTGAATGCGTTAAGCGAGGCGATTATCGCTGCGGCGAAGCAGGTTTAAGCACAGAACCAGGTCGGATAAGACGTTCGCGTCGCATCCGACCTGATTGTTTACCCCTGACGCGCCGCTTTCGCCATCATCTTCTTCAGCGCATGAGAAACCGCAACAAAGCCAAAAGTGGCGGTCACCATCGTCGCCGCGCCAAATCCTGAGGCACAATCCATCCGCTTTGGCCCTTCCGCCGTGGCTTTCATCGCACAGACGGTGCCGTCTGACTGCGGGTACACCAGCGCTTCGGTAGAGAACACGCAATCCACGCCGAGCTTACCTTTACTGTTTTTCACTACGCCAAAATCGCTTTTCAGGCGCTCGCGCAACTTCGCCGCCAACGGGTCCTGAATCGTTTTCGCCAGATCGGTAACCTGAATCTGCGTCGGGTCAATCTGCCCACCAGCGCCACCGGTTGTGACCAGCGGGATTTTATTGCGCCGACAATAAGCAATCAGCGCCGCTTTGGGCCGTACACTATCAATAGCATCAATCACGTACGAATAACCGGCATTCATATATTGCGCTACGTTATCCGGCGTCACGAAGTCATCCACTACCGTTACACGGCACTCCGGGTTAATCTGGCGAATACGCTCCGCCATTACTTCCGCTTTTGCCAGCCCGACGTTATCGCGCAGAGCGTGAATTTGCCGATTGGTATTGGTGACGCACACATCATCCATATCGATAAGCGTGATTGCACCAATCCCCGTGCGCGCTAGCGCTTCCGCCGCCCAGGAACCGACACCACCGATACCAACCACACAAATATGCGCGTCAGCAAACAGTTGCAATGCTTTTTCACCATACAGACGCGCTGTGCCACCAAAACGCTGACGCCATGCATCACTAATTACCACAGACATAGCACCTCAGAATTAAAAAGGGTGAGGTTACCCCTCACCCTGTCATATCCGTAAAAACGGCATACAGAATATCACATCAGCCGCTAAAGACGTTACCTGCGCCCGGGGCGGTTTTCAGCACCCAGACACGTCCATAGTGGTTGTACCAACCTGCGCGGTGTCCGGCTTCCGGCCCGATCCCTTGATAGATATCGAAGTGTTGGCCTTTGATTGCGCCACCGACATCCAGCGCCACCATCAGACGCAATTCGTACTGACCGTTAAATTTGCCGTTATTATCCAGCAGCGGCACTTCTGCCAGCAAGGTAGTACCTGGCGGAATAATTGAACGATCGGAGGCAACAGAAGCACGGCCAACCAGCGGCACCGCACTTGCCCCTTTCACCGGTGCAAAAGATTGCGGTTTAAAGAAGACGAAAGACGGGTTCTGTTCCAGCAGCTCGCGAACCTCAGCTTCACTGTGTGTTTCGCCCCAGTGACGAATCGCCTGCATCGACATATCTTCTTTTTTCACTTCGCCACGGTCGATCAACACCTTACCAATGCTGCGATAGGCATGACCGTTTTTCCCTGCATAGCTGAAAAAGTTAAGCGGACTGCCATCACCAAAGTCGATATACCCGCTACCCTGCACATCCATAATGAAGTTATCCATCAGGGAGTTACTGTAAGCGAGAATATATTTATCACTCAGCGCTCCTGCGTAGATCTCCGCACGAGACGGCAGACGACCACGTTTTGGCGGCATACGGTAAATCGGATACTGGAACTCGCCCTGACGGGTATGGCGCGCCTGAATTACCGGCGTGTAATAGCCTGTAAACTGCACGTTACCATAGTTGTCGACACCTTCCATCTGCCAGGCATCAATGCCGAACTGGCGCATATTGCGGGTATCACCGCCTGCGCGCAGCCACTCTTGCACCGCGTTATAAACATTACTCTGGTTGCCATACAGACGCGGTGACGAATTACGGATATGGTTAATTTGCTCGGCAAAATCACCGGCATTAATCGGCGCGCCAACGGCATCTGGCTGGTTCACCAGAGAGAAAGGCTGGGTAAATTTCCCGTCTTTATATTGCTGTCCGCGATCGGTTGGTTTGGAAGAGCAGGCGGCAAGCATTGCCACAACCGTGCCCATAAGAAGGTACTTTACCCAACGTCCTTTCATTGTTCTCTTCTTCAGGTTAAAAAATAAGGCGCAACGAAGATAACAAACCACCGCGTTTAATGAAATGAGCAGCCTCTCCCTGACGCAAATTTTGCACAAAAAATAGGCTTTAGTGATTTGTTTTTGTTCAAAATCATGCCAAATCCGTGATCGGGGTAAAAAAAAGGTTGCATGAAAACGCGAGCAGAGTATAGTGCGCATCCACGGACGCGGGGTGGAGCAGCCTGGTAGCTCGTCGGGCTCATAACCCGAAGGTCGTCGGTTCAAATCCGGCCCCCGCAACCAATTAAAATTTGATGAAGTAAAGCAGTACGGTGACGCGGGGTGGAGCAGCCTGGTAGCTCGTCGGGCTCATAACCCGAAGGTCGTCGGTTCAAATCCGGCCCCCGCAACCAATTAAAATTTGATGAAGTAAAGCAGTACGGTGACGCGGGGTGGAGCAGCCTGGTAGCTCGTCGGGCTCATAACCCGAAGGTCGTCGGTTCAAATCCGGCCCCCGCAACCAATTTATTAGAATGCTGACAAACCGCAAAGCGACTATTAGCTTGCGGTTTTTTCGTTTTTACGCCTCCTTACCCGTTTCAGTGAAGCCTGAGACAATGAGTAAACCGTTAATATCCCTCAATCAAAGCTATCCATCTTATTTATATATTAAACATATACCCCATTAATGAATTTCATTTATATATTCTATAAATCAATTTATTTTGGTTATGTTAACATTTCAATATCACAACAGGGCGCTACGCTTATATAATTCTTGTACAAAAAGCACACAACCTTTTAATTAGTAGAAAAATTAATAATTTTTTGTGGAAGCCCGGACAATAAGTTTCATGAATATCTTAATAGGCTCTCATACTACCCAATTTCTTAAAAGTGCAAATTTGTGAAGCTTATCCTGTTATTATTTTAAGTTTCATGCCAAATTCTCTCACCAGATAATGCCGCCCTCTCCCGAAAAATAATCAAGAGGCCAAACAATATCTAAAATGATACAACTGTATCTATTCCCCTGAAAAATACATTATTCATTTGTATATTCTCCTCATCATTGCTTTTTATTTAAATCATCCGATAATCCCCTGAATATAATTATGTCAATAACCATCAGAAAAAGTGGATGATGAGGAAAAGGATATGGCCGACAGTTTCCAGAATGAAGTTCCCGCCGCTCGTGTAAATATCAAGCTTGATCTGCATACAGGCAATGCTAAAAAGAAAGTTGAACTCCCCCTCAAGCTTCTTGCTGTAGGCGATTACAGTAACGGAAAAGAGCAGCGTCCGCTGTCCGAACGGGACAAGATTGATATCAATAAAAACAACTTCAACAGCGTCATGGCTGAGTTTTCGCCTGCGGTTAATTTAACAGTAGAAGATACGCTAAACGGAAACGGTAATGAACAAAATATCGCGCTTGAATTTAAAAGCCTGAAGGATTTTGAACCCGAACAGGTAGCAAAAAATATTCCGCAACTTCGTGTATTACTCGCTATGCGCAATTTACTACGTGACCTGAAATCCAATCTTCTGGATAACGCAACGTTTCGCCGTGAACTGGAAAATATCCTGAAAGACCCGACGCTCAGTTCAGAACTGCGTGATGAACTGGCGAAAATTGCGCCGCAGGAGAACGTTTAACCCGAACGCGTATTCAGGTTAAACCGGAGAAGAAAGGATCACTGAAAAGGAAATGCTGATGTCTGTACAACAAGAACATGCCACCTCTGAAACTGCAACACTCACCACCACTGAGTCCGGCGGCGTTTATCAGTCCCTGTTTGATAAAATTAATTTAACCCCGGTGTCTTCCATTCAGGAAATCGATTTATGGCAAAACAGCGAAACGCTGGCCGATGCCTCACCCGATGAGCGCGTGACGGCGGCGATCCACGTTCTGCTTTCCTGTCTGGCGAAATCAGGCGAGGACGTGGTTAAGCTCGACAAGAGCCTGCTGGATTTTCATATCGACGATCTGGATCAGAAAATCAGTAAACAGCTTGATGCGGTCATGCACCATCCTGAATTCCAGAAAGTCGAGTCGCTGTGGCGTGGTACATGGTTCGTCGTACAGCGCACTGATTTTCGCAAAAATGTCAGAATTGAACTGCTGGATATCAGTAAAGAACATCTGCGGCAGGACTTTGATGATTCTCCGGAAATCATTCAGAGCGGTTTATATCGTCATACATATATTCAGGAGTACGATACGCCGGGTGGCGAACCTGTTGCCTCATTAATTTCCAGCTATGAATTTGATAACAGCCCGCAGGATATTGCACTGCTGCGTAATATTTCCAGAGTCTCTGCTGCATCACATATGCCCTTTATCGGTTCTGTCGGACCAAAATTCTTTCTCAAAAATTCGATGGAAGAAGTTGCTGCGATTAAAGATATCGGCAACTATTTTGACCGCGCAGAATATATTAAATGGAAGTCGTTCCGCGATACCGATGACAGCCGCTACGTGGGATTAGTGATGCCGCGCGTGCTGGGCCGTCTGCCCTATGGGCCGGACACGGTGCCGGTACGCAGCTTTAACTATGTGGAAGAAGTCAAAGGCCCGGATCACGAAAAATACCTGTGGACAAACGCCTCGTTCGCCTTTGCCGCCAATATGGTGAAGAGCTTTGTGAATAATGGCTGGTGCGTGCAGATCCGTGGCCCACAGGCGGGCGGCGCAGTGGCCGATCTGCCGATCCATCTTTACGATCTCGGCACCGGCAATCAGGTCAAAATTCCGTCCGAAGTGATGATCCCGGAAACCCGCGAATTTGAATTTGCCAACCTTGGCTTTATTCCGCTCTCTTATTATAAGAATCGCGATTACGCCTGCTTCTTCTCGGCGAACTCTGCCCAGAAACCGGCGCTGTATGATACCGCTGACGCCACCGCCAACAGCCGTATCAATGCCCGTCTGCCTTACATCTTCCTGCTGTCCCGCATTGCGCATTACCTGAAAATCATTCAGCGCGAGAATATCGGCACCACCAAAGACAGGCGCGTGCTGGAACTGGAGCTTAACACCTGGATACGCACGCTGGTGACGGAAATGACCGATCCGGGCGATGAACTTCAGGCTTCGCATCCACTGCGCGACGGGAAAGTTATCGTCGAGGACATAGAGGACAATCCGGGCTTCTTCCGCGTCAGACTCTTTGCCGTGCCGCATTTCCAGATCGAAGGGATGGACGTCAACCTTTCTCTGGTTTCCCAGATGCCAAAAGCAAAAGCCTGATCGGGCGGTGGTGTGATGTATGAAAATTTGTCGACCACTGTGGGCTGAGGGGACATTCCTGTCTTCTCAGCAGTTTCAGCAGCAGGCCCGCTGGGAAGCGTTCAGCAATGACTGTATTGCGCAGCTTTGTATTCGCCATCCGTGGGGGATCGCAAACGTGCTCTTTGACCGGGATGCCCTGACGCCCGGAAAGCTGAAAACGCAGGCAGTACGCCTGCGTTTTGCTGATGGCACGCTGATCGATTCAGACGTGAGTGACGTTCTGCCGCTCGCCTGCGATCTGCGCGCGCTGAAGAACGACAGCGCGATTGTTTTGCTGGCGCTGCCGCTTGCACATGGTAACGGCGGTAATCTCGGTCAGGGTGAGCAGACTGAAAGACCGCTGCGCTATCGTCAGGAATGGCAAAAGGTGCAGGATATCTACGGCAGTGACAGTGAAGATATGGCCGTTGAGCGTCATGCGCTGTCCCTGCGCTTTGCTCATGATAACAATCAGGATTACATCACCTGCCCACTGGCGCGTCTGGTGCGGGATGTTCAGGGCAACTGGACACAGGATGAGAGCTATATTCCGCCGTTACTGGCGTTTAACGCCCATGACGGGCTGGTACAGCGTCTGGACACACTGCTGTTGCAGCTACGGGCGAAGTGCCAGCGTCTGATGGCGATGCGCCGGGAAAGCAACCAGCGTATGGCGGACTTTGCCGTCGCCGATGTCTCCCTGTTCTGGCTGCTTAACGCGCTGAATTCCGCCGAGCCGGTGCTGAGCGATTTCCTGCGCTACCCGGCTGTCCACCCCGAACTGGTCTGGCGGGAGCTGGCGAGGCTTGCCGGTGCGCTGCTGACGTTTTCCCTTGAGCATAACGTCAGCGCCGTTCCGCCCTATGTCCACGAATCGCCGTCCACCGTCTTTCCGCCCCTGTTCTCCCTGCTCAGCGAGCTGCTGGAAGCCAGCCTGCCGTCGCGGGTGATCGCGCTGGATCTGGTGTCCCTGCCGGGCAACCGCTGGAAAGCCGACCTGCACGATCCGCGCCTGCGGGAAGAGGCCGATTTTTATCTGTCCGTTCGTTCCTCACTGCCTGCGCATCAGGTACTGCACCAGCTACCGCTGGTCTGCAAAATCGGTGCGCCTGATGACGTCACGCTGCTTATCAATGTGGCGCTGAACGGTGTTCCACTGGTGCCGCTTACCTCAGTTCCGGCAGCGCTGCCACTGCGGCTGGAGAACCAGTATTTTGCGCTGGATATGCACAGTGACGCGGCTAAATCGATGCTGGAGTCCGGGTGCTGCATGATTTATGCGCCGGGAACAATGGGCGACCTGAAACCTGAACTGTTTGCGGTGCTGCGCACATGAAAAAAGAGACGGATATCAATATCGACGCGCTGCTGCGCGACACGTTTCTGACGGTGGTGGAACTGCGTCAGGGAACCACCGTGCGTCACGGTATGGAGCTGTATCGCCACTGTCAGCGGCAGGTGGAACTGGTCCGCGAACGTCTGAAAGATGCCGGATTCAGTCGGGAGAACGTGGAGCACATAACTTACGCGCAGTGCGCCCTGCTGGACGAAACGGTGCTCAGCCGTAGTGGCATGGACGACGGTCAGGCCATCTGGATGAAAAACCCACTCCAGTCGCATTTCTTCAACACCCTGCAGGCCGGTGAGCTGCTGTACGAGCGGATGAAGCAGGTGCTACAGGAGCCCGCCCCCGCGCAGGCCGTGCTGACCTGCTTTCACCGTGTCCTGCTGCTGGGATTTCGCGGGCGTTATCAGGATCCGGTGGCCCCGGAGCGTGACCAGCTTATTTCGACGCTCAACGGGCTGGTCGCGCCATTTGGTGTGCTGCCGGAAACGGCGGTACTGAACGTGCCGTTATCCCCCCGTCAGCATCCTTTGCTGCATTCGCCGTTTTTCTGGCTGGTAACGCTGACGCTGCTACTGGCCGGTGTCTGGTGGGGACTGCACCACTGGCTGAACGTGCTGGTGGATGAACTGCTGCCGCAAAGCCTGCGTTAAAGGGAGCCGTGAGTGAGGAATGCGCTGAAACAGACGGTTTTGTTATGGACTCTGTTGTTGCTGCTGACTACCTGGCTGGGTTTCTTTGCTGTATCTGCGGTCGTGAAGTATGCCGTGGTAGTGATTCTTGTCGCCGTCACAGCGGCGGTGATGGCGTACTGGCATAAGAAAAAGGGACAGGTCGTAGCGGACGACGTATGGCCGTCATCGCTGCCGCCGGAAACGTACCGACAACCGGTAGTGCTGGTCTGTGGCGATATGTCGGCGCATCTGTTCACTGACAGCCCGGTCCGGCAGGTTTCAGAAGGGCTGTATCTGCCTGTTTCTGATGAAGAACAGCTTGTGGCGCAGGTGGAGCGATTGCTGACCCTTCGCCCGGCGTGGGCATCGCAGCTTGCCGTGGCGTATACCATCATGCCCGGCATACACCGGGATGTGGCGGTTCTGGCCGGACGGCTGCGACGGTTCGCTCACAGTATGGCGACGGTGCGTCGCCGGGCGGGCGTAAACGTACCCTGGCTTCTCTGGAGCGGGCTGTCCGGCTCGCCGTTGCCGGAGAGAGTGAATTCACCGTGGTTTATCTGTACCGGCGGCGAAGTTCAGGTAGCAACATCCGCAGAGACCACCATGCCCGCGCAGTGGATTGCACAATCCGGCGCACAGGAACGCAGTCAGCGACTCTGTTACCTGCTGAAAGCCGAAAGCCTGATGCAGTGGCTGGATCTGAATGTGCTGGCGGAACTGAACGGCCCGGAGGCGAAATGTCCACCACTGGCGATGACCGTTGGGCTGGTCCCCTCGTTGCCTGCGGTGGATAACAACCTGTGGCAGTTGTGGATCACCGCCAGAACCGGCCTGACGCCGGATATCGCGGACACCGGCACAGACGATGCGCTGCCATTCCCGGATGCCCTGTTACGGCGGTTGCCGCGTCAGTCGGGCTTTACCCCGCTGCGACGGGCCTGCGTGACCATGCTGGGCGTCACCACCGTGGCGGGTATCGCCGCGCTGTGCCTGTCAGCCACGGCAAATCGCCAGTTATTACGGCAGGTCGGTGACGATCTGCACCGGTTTTATGCCGTCCCGGCGGAAGAATTTATCACCAAAGCCCGTCACCTGTCGGTGCTGAAAGACGATGCGGTCATGCTCGATGGGTATTACCGGGAAGGAGAACCACTACGTCTCGGTCTGGGGTTATACCCCGGTGAACGCATCCGCCAGCCGGTATTACGCGCCATTCGCGACTGGCGTCCGCCTGAGCAAAAAATGGAAGTGACGGCTTCGCTTCCGGTTCAGACCGTGCGTCTTGACAGTATGTCGCTGTTTGACGTCGGACAGGCCCGCCTGAAAGACGGCTCGACAAAAGTGCTGGTGGATGCGCTGGTGAACATCCGGGCAAAACCGGGCTGGCTGATCCTCGTGGCCGGATATACCGATGCCACCGGCGATGAAAAAAGCAATCAGCAGTTATCGCTGCGGCGTGCCGAAGCGGTGCGCAACTGGATGCTGCAGACCAGCGACATCCCGGCCACCTGTTTTGCCGTACAGGGACTGGGCGAGAGCCAGCCTGCGGCGACCAACGACACGCCACAGGGCCGGGCAGTCAACCGGCGTGTCGAAATCAGTCTTGTTCCGCGTTCTGACGCCTGTCAGGACGTGAAATAAAACATACCGCCGGAAGAAGGCGGTGCTTCAATCACACTAACAAGGAGAGTAATTCTCATGGCTATTCCTGCTTATCTCTGGCTGAAAGATGACGGCGGCGCGGATATCAAAGGTTCCGTGGACGTTCAGGGGCGCGAAGGTAGCATCGAAGTGGTGGCGCTGGATCACGATGTGTACATCCCGACCGACAACAACACCGGCAAACTGACCGGTACCCGTACTCACAAGCCCTTTACGTTTACCAAAGAAATCGATGCCTCCAGCCCGTATCTCTACAAAGCTGTGACCACCGGCCAGACTCTGAAAACGGCAGAATTTAAGTTTTACCGCATCAACGATGCCGGTCAGGAAGTGGAGTACTTCAACATCACGCTTGATAACGTCAAGCTGGTCAGAGTCGCTCCGCTTATGCACGACATCAAGGATCCTTCCAGAGAGAAGCATAACCACCTGGAACGTATTGAGTTCCGCTACGAGAAAATCACCTGGACTTACAAAGACGGCAACATCATTCATTCCGACTCGTGGAATGAGCGTCCTTCCGCCTGATAACTGCGGCAGACAGGAAACTGTCTGCCTTTTTGTTGTGTGCTTTGTCCAGTGCCGCAGGCACCGGTACTGAGCAAAGCATACCCACAATCTGGTGAAACCTGATGGGCCTGAGTGAGGTAACGGCTATGGGCGGTAGCGTGCCTGAACGCGGATCGCAGGAATACAGAACACGATAAGGAAACCTTCTATGACCGGAAATCACCCCGCCGCGCTGCTGCGTCGCCTTAACCCATACTGTGCACGGGCGCTGGACGCTGCCGCCTCACTGTGTCAGACCCGCGCCCATGCGGAAATAACCATTGAACACTGGCTGCTGAAACTGCTGGAGCAGGGAGAAGGCGATATCACGGTGATTGCCCGCCGCTATGAATGGGATATCGACACGCTCTGGCAGTCTCTGCTGGCACATCTGGACACCTTACCCCGCCCGGTCCGCGAACGTCCTCAACTTTCTGAACCGCTGGCAGCGCTTATCCGACAGGCGTGGCTGATAGCGTCACTGGAAGGCGACGATCCACAAATCCGCAGCCAGCATCTGCTGATGGCGCTGACAGAAAAACCGATGCTGCCCGCCTGTAATGACCTGTGGGTATTGCTGAGTCTGAGCCGCGTGCAGCTTGAGCGGCTGCGTCCCCTGCTGGATGCGCAGTCGGATGAATGTCCGGCACGTCAGCCACAGGTCACCGAACCGCTGACATCCGCGCAACCCGGGGCGGCAACGACGGACGCACCGGCAAAAACGCTGACGGGGAAACAGGATGACGCCCTGCTGGCGGTGCTTAACCGCTTTACCGAAGACGTGACGGAAAAAGCCCGCAGCGGGCGAATCGACCCGGCATTCGGGCGCGACACGGAAATTCGCCAGATGGTCGATATCCTCTCCCGTCGCCGCAAAAACAACCCGATTCTGGTGGGAGAACCGGGGGTGGGCAAAACCGCGCTGGTGGAAGGGCTGGCGCTGCGTATCACCGAAGGCAACGTGCCGGACAGCCTGAAAACGGTGCATATCCGCACACTGGACCTCGGTCTGTTACAGGCTGGCGCGGGCGTTAAAGGCGAATTTGAGCAGCGGCTTAAAAACGTGATTGATGCGGTACAAAAATCGCCGGAGCCGGTGCTGCTGTTTATCGATGAAGCCCACACCATTATCGGCGCGGGTAATCAGGCGGGCGGCGCGGATGCCGCCAACCTGCTGAAACCGGCGCTGGCAAGGGGCGAACTGCGCACCATCGCCGCCACAACGTGGAGCGAATACAAACAGTATTTTGAGCGCGACGCCGCGCTGGAACGCCGCTTCCAGATGGTGAAAGTCGACGAGCCGGATGACGATACCGCCTGCCTGATGCTGCGGGGACTCAAGGCCCGCTATGCACAGCACCACGGCGTACATATGCTGGACAGCGCCATTCAGACCGCCGTGCGCCTGTCGCGCCGCTATCTGACCGGACGCCAGCTGCCGGACAAGGCGGTTGATTTGCTGGATACCGCCGGGGCAAGAGTCCGCATGAGCCTTGACACCCTGCCGGAGCCGTTGACGCAGCTTCATGCGCGACTGGCGGCGCTGGATATCGAGCGGGAGGCGATTGAGCAGGACAGCGTATTTTATCCCGAAGCCAGCCCGGAGCGGCTGGCGGAACTGACCGATTTGCGTGATGAGCTGCAGGCAGAAGCCGGGCATCTGGAAGCGCAGTATCAGCAGGAAAAGGCACTGGCGCAGCAGATTATGACGTTGCGTCAGGAAGGAACAGACAGCTCTGAACTGCAACAGCAACTGCGGACGCATCAGGGCTTTGCACCGCTGCTGGCGCTGGATGTGGACGCCCGCGCCGTCGCCACGGTGGTGGCGGACTGGACCGGCATCCCGCTCTCTTCCCTGCTCAAAGACGAGCAGAGCGACCTGCTCAGTATGGAACAAAGCCTTGAAAACCGCGTTGTCGGGCAAAGCCCGGCGCTCTGCACCATCGCACAGCGGCTGCGGGCGGCTAAAACCGGCCTCACGCCGGAGAACGGCCCACAGGGGGTATTCCTGCTGACCGGCCCCAGCGGCACCGGCAAAACCGAAACTGCGCTCACACTGGCCGACACCCTGTTTGGTGGTGAAAAATCCCTTATCACCATTAATCTTTCGGAATACCAGGAACCGCATACCGTTTCCCAGTTGAAAGGCTCGCCTCCAGGCTACGTTGGTTACGGTCAGGGTGGCGTACTTACCGAAGCCGTTCGCAAACGCCCTTACAGCGTGGTGCTGCTCGACGAAGTGGAAAAGGCGCATCGCGACGTGATGAACCTGTTCTATCAGGTGTTCGACCGGGGCTTTATGCGCGACGGCGAAGGGCGGGTAATCGACTTCCGCAACACCGTCATTCTGATGACCGCCAATCTGGGCAGCGACCACATCATGCAGCTGCTGGAGGAAAAACCGGACGCCACGGACGCAGACCTGCATGAACTGCTGTATCCCCTTCTGCGAGACCATTTTCAGCCTGCACTGATGGCGCGTTTTCAGACGGTGATTTACCGCCCGCTGGGACAGGAAGCGATGCGCACCATTGTGGAAATGAAACTGGCGCAGGTGGTCCGCCGTCTTCACCAGCACTACGGACTGGAAACGGAAATCAACGACAGCCTGTATGACCAGCTTACCGCCGCCTGCCTGCTGCCGGATACCGGGGCGCGCAATATCGACAGCCTCCTGAACCAGCAAATCCTGCCGGTCTTAAGCCAGCAGTTGCTGGCACAGCAGGCCGCGCACCGTAAACCAGCCCAACTACGGCTTGGCTGGGATGAGGAGGACGGGATTGTACTGGAATTTGATGAGAAATAATGGAGGCTCTTATGAACGTACAGTTCTTCGACCACGCACACCACAAGCTCAAAATTCGCGGCCTGCAAAGCCCGGTGGATGTGCTGACCTTTGAAGGCCGCGAGCAACTGAGTACCCCGTTCCGCTACGATATCCAGTTTACCAGTACCGATAAAGCCATCGCGCCGGAGTCGGTGCTGATGCAGGATGGCGCATTCAGCCTGACGGCACCGCCGGTACAGGGGATGCCGGTACAGACTGCCCTGCGCACCCTGCACGGGGTGATAACCGGCTTTAAGCATCTCTCCTCGTCACAGGACGAAGCCCGCTATGAAGTGCGTCTTGAACCCCGTATGGCGCTGCTGGCCCGCAGTCGCCAGAACGCCATCTACCAGAATCTGACGGTGCCGCAAATCGTCGAAAAAATCCTGCGCGAGCGGCACCAGATGCGCGGTCAGGACTTCGTGTTTAACCTCAAAAGCGAATACCCGTCCCGCGAACAGGTGATGCAGTACGGTGAGGACGACCTGACGTTTGTCTCACGCCTGCTGTCGGAAGTGGGTATCTGGTTCCGCTTTGCCACCGACGCCCGGCTGAAAATCGAAGTTGTCGAGTTTTATGACGACCAGAGCGGCTACGAGCGCGGGCTGACACTGCCGCTTCGCCATCCTTCAGGGCTGTTTGATGGTGAAACGGAAGCGGTATGGGGGCTGAATACCGCGTACAGCGTGGTGGAAAAAAGCGTCACCACGCGGGACTACAACTACCGCACCGCCACAGCAGAGATGATGACAGAGCAGCATGACGCCACCGGGGGCGATAACACCACCTACGGCGAAGCCTACCACTACGCTGACAACTTCCTGCAAAAAGGCGATAAAGAGGCAGCGGAAAGCGGGGCGTTTTATGCCCGTATCCGTCACGAACGCTACCTGAATGAACAGGCCATTCTCAAAGGCCAGAGCACCAGTTCACTGCTGATGCCGGGGCTGGAGATAAAAGTTCAGGGTGACGACGCGCCAGCGGTGTTCCGCAAGGGCGTACTGATTACCGGCGTGACGGCCAGCGCGGCGCGTGACCGCAGCTATGAACTGACGTTTACCGCCATCCCGTACTCAGAACGCTATGGCTACCGCCCGGCGCTTATCCCCTGCCCCGTGATGGCCGGCACGCTCCCGGCGCGGGTCACCAGCACGGTGAAGAACGACATCTACGCCCATATCGACAAGGACGGGCGCTACCGGGTCAACCTCGACTTTGACCGCGATACGTGGAAACCGGGTTATGAAAGCCTGTGGGTACGCCAGTCGCGCCCGTATGCGGGAGACACCTACGGCCTGCATCTGCCGCTGCTGGCGGGAACGGAAGTCAGCATCGCGTTTGAGGAAGGCAACCCGGACCGACCTTATATTGCAGGCGTAAAACACGACTCGGCACACACTGACCATGTGACCATTCAGAACTACAAGCGCAACGTGCTACGCACCCCGGCGAACAACAAAATCCGGCTGGATGACGAGCGCGGCAAGGAGCATATCAAGGTCAGTACCGAGTACGGCGGCAAGAGCCAGCTAAACCTCGGCCATCTGGTGGATGCCGGAAAACAGCAGCGCGGGGAAGGCTTTGAACTGCGTACCGATCTGTGGGGTGCAGTACGGGCAAAGAAAGGCATCTTTATCAGCGCCGACGCGCAGGACAAGGCGCAGGGGCAGGTACGCGAAATGGCCGACATTATCAGCGAACTGAACAGCCTGAGCGATAAAATCCAGAAACTGTCTGACGATGCGGCCACGGCGAACGCCGATCCGGCGGATATGGCCGCGCAGGTGGCGCTGATAACCAGCCGGATAAATGACCTGACCACCTCGGTGATTTTGATGCACGCACCGAAAGGCGTGGCGGTCGCCAGCGGCGAGCACCTGCAACTGGCCGCGGTGAAAAACCTCCAGATAAATGCGGGAAACAACGCCGATATCGGCGTAGTGAAGAATATGTTTATCGGCGTGGGACGGGCGCTGAGCGTGTTTGTACGCAAGGCGGGTATCAGGCTGATTGCCAATAAAGGCGCAGTATCGGTACAGGCGCAGCACGATCTGATGGAGTTACTGGCGAAAAAATCGATAGAGATCGTCAGTACCGAAGATGAGATTAAAATCACCGCGAAGAAAAAAATAACGATTAATGGTGGTGGGAGTTATATCCGGATAGAGGGTAGCGGCATTGAGCCGGGAACGCCGGGGGATTATAACGTCAAAGCGGTACATTACGGGCGTCAGCCTAAAGCCTCGGAGAAGGTTCCTATGCCAGAATTTCCCATCCTTTCAGCCGTGGACTCATCCGATTTTTGTCTTGAATGCCTGCTGAATGCCATCAAAAACGATGACGCTGTTGTTGAAGGAGTGTAATCATGTCTTCAGAACAACAACTGGCAGACCACTGGCTTAAGCGAAACGAAACGTTAAACGCCTTTATTTTATTTGAAGGTGGAGCGCTCTCTCAGGAAATGCTTCAGATCATGATGGAGCATTATAAATACCGACGAATTTCCCTGTATCAACTGCCCGATCTTAAAAAGGTAGCAGCTTACGGTCCCTGGTTGGTTCGTATTGAAAGTGAAAAGGATCTGGCGATGGTGCTTGTCGGGAAACTACCTGTCGCAGGCATTACTTTCTCCGAATTGCAGCTGGAGCCACTGGCGTCTCGGCTTGCTGTGGGATGTATGGCAAAAACGCCGGATGGTCGTGAAGTTCTGCTGAGGTACTACACGCCCCGAGTGCTGAAACAACTGGCTGCCCGGCCTGATATGGACTGGCATCCGGTAATGTTTTCTCAGATAGAATCATGGTGGATGCTGGAAGATACGCGGTGGCAAAGGCTGAACATGCCGCTTACTGTGGCAAATAACAGCGATGAGACAGTGGAAATCATAACGCTTGATGAACCGCTCTGGCAGAAAATAGCGGATCGGGGAGATGTATCTGCGCTTTTAAGAGAGTGGCGCACCATGAAAACGAGTGAGCACTTCCCGCCCTGTATTCAGCGAAATATGGTGGAGAAGGCCTTGAATAAGGCTCAGGTGGTCGGATTGACAAAGCCACTGGATCAGAAAATTTATGCGTTGAGCTATCTGAATGGAAAGAAAGCGTATCTTGAGTCAGCCGAATTTCAGGTCATGCTGGAAAAGGTGAAACGAAATGAAATATCGCTGTCTGACCTTGGTCGCCAGTGACATACAACTTTGCCAACCAATTGATAAGAGGGAATAAAATCTGATGGGGCTATTTACCCGACTGGAAAAATTTGACCAAAAGCTTACGCGTGGTTATGCCCGCTGGGGGCGTTGGGTGTGGCGGATGCTAATAGCGATCCCCGTGGCTTATTTTTTACTGTGTGTAGGAATATCAATCTGGGGAGCTCCAACTGGAGGAGTCATATTGGTGATCCATAGTGAACTGGATAGGCCAATATTAGGATTCAGCGTGAACGGCATGGCTGGGGCAAATGCGTTTGCACATGGTGGAGGTTCAACGACTTGCTGCGGTGACATCAGAGGGAAAGAAGCTGAGGTCGTCTGGACATTGAGTACGACTCGCGCTCAGTATAATACGGGACTGCGTGAAGAAGTTCGACGTATCACTCTGCCTTTGCCTGAAAGGAAACATGGGCAGGATTTTTTGCATGTACATTTCTTGCCTGGTGATAAGGTTTTTTTGGGTTGGAGTGAAGGAGCTGGTTCGCCCTATGAGAAACGAAAAGAACCTTCTTATCCGAGTCGAAAAAATCAGGAGGCGCAGCCGTGATAAGTGAATCAGTGATTTCCGCAGCTGTACGAGCACAACAGTCAGAAGATGGTAAAGTGGGAAATTGTGGCCGGATCTGGCATGTCGCTTTCTTTTTTGATGGAGTGGGACGAAATATCGACCGGGATGCGACAGACTGCCGTTTGAGTAATATTGCCCGCCTGTTCCGGGCATATCCTGATGAACAAAAAAATACAGGTGATACTTGTTATAATAAATTTTATTTCTCCGGAATGGGCACTGCCTACCATGACGATTCTGTCGACAATATTCACGCTCTTATGGATATTGGTTTAGATAACTTTCTGGAGGATATGAAAAGTCTGCCAGAGGATACTATATCGGATGCAGGGGAGTCTGTTATTAAAGGAGAAAAGAAATGGACGGATGTGCTTGGTAATCTCCTTGAGGATCTCAATAATCCGGTAGAGTGGGTTAAAGGGATTGGCAAGATGGCGGCTAAGTCGGTAGGCAAAGCAGGAATTGAGTCCACACCTTGGTTGCGTGATAGCGAAGCCATGAGCGCCTATTTTATGACGGGAGAACCCGTACGCCTTGAAGCTGCAAAGCGATTGTTTAAGAAGTTTTATACGGAAAATATGAAGGGAGATGTTCCCATCAAAAAAATTTCTGTTTCATTATACGGTTTTGACCTTGGAGCTACACTGGCACGTAAATTTTTGGATAATTTTCTTAAGGAAGTTTGCCTGAAAAATAAAGAAAAAAAACACCAATATAAAAACGCGTTGGTAGATATTGCTTTTATTGGTCTTTTTGACTGTTCTCGGCATTCACCGACTAGTAGTAATAATGGGTTGGACTATTTTTTTATGTGGTTGGGTTTACCAGGGAAAATGATTGGTTCAGTATTAGGTGAAAAAGCTATTGATCAGGACTCACCACTGCCGGACGTAGTAAATAACGCACTTCACCTTGTAGCAGCTCATGAACGGCGTCCATGGCGTGGTCTGTATCTGTTGGGGAAAAAAACGGATACAGCGAATAAAAAATACAGGGAAGAACTGCTTCCCGGTTGTAGTGAAGATATTGGTGGTGGCTTGAAACCGGATGAACAGAAACCCAGTGCAGAACTGTGCAGGGTTGCACTATACAATATGTATCATGCAGCATGTCAAGCTGGTGTGCCATTTCCTGATTTTGACACTTTGGATCAATATGATACGAAAGTTGCCAGCTATTTTATTATGAATGATGCTGTTCAGGGAGGATCTGTAAATTACTGGGTTAGTCGTTATCAAAGAGAGGAAGTGAAGGATAAAGTATTTAGTGAGGCAATGCAGGAGAAGTATCTAGATAACTATTTTCTCTGGTTGGGTGAGCAATATTATATGTATCAGTATGAAAGGGAACGTCTGGATAAGGAGTTGACATCGGCTCATCGTGGGAAAATAAGTGACTATGGGCCACTTGCAGGTACGGGAATTAATCCAAATACTTACGCTGATGATATAAAATCGCAGATTTCAGAACTTGACTCACTATGGGGATGGTTGAATGATGTAAAAAGTGTAGCTATTGGATTACGAAATGACTTTATAGTCAACCCGAGGAAAAATGATAGCCGAATAAAACTTAAACCTCAGGTTTATAATGCTGCTGTCAATCGGGCTGTAAAATTCCTTGAGTTTTCTCGCGCAGTTTATAATGATAAAAATCTGCCATCATCATCATCTTTGACGGCAAATACACTATATTCCTTTTTTGTGCATGATATACAAAAGGTTGATCACACACCTTCTATATCTGAAGATTTCTTCTTACGTCGCTCATCTGAAATTCCAGATGCGGATGAACCTCCAGGAAATAAAGATGATGGAAAGAAACATACTCGCAGGGATGATTAGAAATTATAAGTAGCTTACTTTAATTAGTTATATTTTTTGCATTTTTCCCTTTTTAAAGAGAATCATACTTGGATTTATTTTTCATAAATATAAAGGAGTACAGAGATGGATATCCCGACTCTGAATTTCGACCACTCACACCACAAGCTCAAAATTCGCGGCCTGCAAAGTCCGGTGGATGTGCTGACCTTCGAAGGCCGCGAACAACTGAGTACCCCGTTCCGCTACGACATTCAGTTTACCAGTACCGATAAAGCCATCGCGCCGGAGTCGGTGCTGATGCAGGACGGCGCATTCAGCCTGACGGCACCGCCCGTGCAGGGAATGCCGGTGCAGGCACCCCTGCGCACCCTGTACGGGGTCATTACCGGCTTTAAGCATCTCTCATCGTCACAGGACGAAGCCCGTTACGAAGTGCGCCTTGAACCCCGTATGGCGCTGCTTACCCGCAGCCGCCAGAACGCCATCTACCAGAACCAGACGGTGCCGCAAATCGTCGAAAAAATCCTGCGCGAGCGGCACCAGATGCGCGGTCAGGACTTCGTGTTTAACCTCAAAAGCGAATACCCGTCCCGCGAACAGGTGATGCAGTACGGTGAGGACGACCTGACGTTTGTCTCACGCCTGCTGTCGGAAGTGGGTATCTGGTTCCGCTTTGCCACCGACGCCCGGCTGAAAATCGAAGTTGTCGAGTTTTATGACGACCAGAGCGGCTACGAGCGCGGGCTGACACTGCCGCTTCGCCATCCTTCAGGGCTGTTTGATGGTGAAACGGAAGCGGTATGGGGGCTGAATACCGCGTACAGCGTGGTGGAAAAAAGCGTCACCACGCGGGACTACAACTACCGCACCGCCACAGCAGAGATGATGACAGAGCAGCATGACGCCACCGGGGGCGATAACACCACCTACGGCGAAGCCTACCACTACGCTGACAACTTCCTGCAAAAAGGCGATAAAGAGGCAGCGGAAAGCGGGGCGTTTTATGCCCGTATCCGTCACGAACGCTACCTGAATGAACAGGCCATTCTCAAAGGCCAGAGCACCAGTTCACTGCTGATGCCGGGGCTGGAGATAAAAGTTCAGGGTGACGACGCGCCAGCGGTGTTCCGCAAGGGCGTACTGATTACCGGCGTGACGGCCAGCGCGGCGCGTGACCGCAGCTATGAACTGACGTTTACCGCCATCCCGTACTCAGAACGCTATGGCTACCGCCCGGCGCTTATCCCCTGCCCCGTGATGGCCGGCACGCTCCCGGCGCGGGTCACCAGCACGGTGAAGAACGACATCTACGCCCATATCGACAAGGACGGGCGCTACCGGGTCAACCTCGACTTTGACCGCGATACGTGGAAACCGGGTTATGAAAGCCTGTGGGTACGCCAGTCGCGCCCGTATGCGGGAGACACCTACGGCCTGCATCTGCCGCTGCTGGCGGGAACGGAAGTCAGCATCGCGTTTGAGGAAGGCAACCCGGACCGACCTTATATTGCAGGCGTAAAACACGACTCGGCACACACTGACCATGTGACCATTCAGAACTACAAGCGCAACGTGCTACGCACCCCGGCGAACAACAAAATCCGGCTGGATGACGAGCGCGGCAAGGAGCATATCAAGGTCAGTACCGAGTACGGCGGCAAGAGCCAGCTAAACCTCGGCCATCTGGTGGATGCCGGAAAACAGCAGCGCGGGGAAGGCTTTGAACTGCGTACCGATCTGTGGGGTGCAGTACGGGCAAAGAAAGGCATCTTTATCAGCTCCGACGCGCAGGACAAGGCGCAGGGTAAGGTGCGCGAAATGGCTCCGGCGATGGCAATACTGGATGGCGCACAGTCACAGATGAAGTCGCTGTCCACTGATGCGCAGACGGCGAATGCCGATCCGGCAGATCTGTCATCACAGATAGCGCTGTTGCAGCAGAGTGTAAAAGATCTGACGCAGGCTGCGATCCTGCTAAGCGCACCCAAAGGCGTGGCGATCGCCAGCGGAGAGCACCTGCAACTGGCGGCGTCGAAAAACCTGATCGCGAACGCAGGAAATCACGCTGATATCGGTGTCGTGAAGAATATGTTTATCGGCGTGGGTCAGGCGCTGAGCGTGTTTGTACGCAAAGCGGGTATCAAACTGTTTGCCAATAAAGGGGCGATCTCGGTACAGGCACAGAACGATCTGATGGAACTGTTGGCGCAGAAATCGATAGAGATCACCAGTACGGAAGATGAGATTAAAATCACCGCGAAGAAGAAAATCACCCTTAACGGCGGTGGCAGCTACATCCGGCTGGATGCCTGTGGGATAGAGGCCGGTACGCCGGGAGAATATAACGTTAAGGCGGGATATTACGGGCGTAAGCCGAAGGCGAAGCTGACGCCGGAGCTGATGGCATTTCCGGTGATTAAGTCTGAGGATTTTAATCAGAGCTTTATTTTGCTGGATGAAAATACTGGGCAACCACTTATTAATTGGCCCTATGAACTAGAACTGGAAAGTGGGCTAAAAATGAGTGGGATTACTGATGAAAATGGAAATACAGAACTAATATCCTCTGATAAGGAGGAGGTCGTTAATATTAGTGTGTTTGAACCCGATGAGTTTTTAGACGATGAAATTAATTAAGACATATAGCGAGAATATAACATGGCAGATAAATCCGAAAAGAAAAAAGAAACCACAAATAAATCAGCAAAAAAAACACTAACGAAGAAGAGCGAAAAATTAACTCCAGCAAAAGACACCGCACCAAAACAAGTGAATGTAGATCCAGCTATAAGATTGAAACAAATTCGTCAACTTGTCCGTAATAATAATAAATCCATCATGGGAGAGGATTATATTATTTGTCAAATCTATAAAGAATCTAGATTTAAGCAATTTGCAGGTAAGAATAAACATAATGCGAAAGGCTTAATGCAAATGCAACGAAATGCAGTGAGGCAGGTTTTTAAATATCGACAACAAAAAATAAAAGGAAGAATGACTACTGATAAAGAGACAAATGAAGCTTTCGCTAATGCTGATACATTTTATAAATCTGATAAAATATTTGATGAAAAAGAAAATATTAAGATTGGCACAGAGTATTTGCAATACTGGATAGATAAAGAAGCAACAATTGAGGAGGCATATCGAGCATATCGTGGAACAGATGAAGCATACTATTCTGTTATAAAACCTTGCGCTGAAAAACTGGCTAAAGATCCTGATAACATACAAATACTAATGGAGGGAATAGGAAGATAGTATGCGCATTATGTTAATATTACTTTGTTTTTTTTCTTTCCCCTGTTTTTCAGGCGATAAGATTAAAATCGTGAAAACCTGTCAATTGAAAAAAAATGAAAGTGTGCAGTTGCTTTCCCTTAGAACCATTGACGGTGATACATTATATCTAAAATTCAGAAATGTTATCACCGGGGCCTTTTTAGATACTCCAACTAAAAGTTATGATTTTTTTGGAGATGTGGTTCTTTCTCAGTGCATAAATGGTTCTCTTATCTTTGCGCTGGAATATGGTTCTCCATATATAAAAGGTTGTCTGGTAACTGGTTGGGAAAATGGGTTTAAAGGTAAGAACTCTCCTGAAGGCTTTTGTTTCGCAGAGAGAAATATTCCCGAAGCGGTATGGTTTGGAAAAAACAATATTTTAATTATCATCCGAAACCAAATGGATGTTGGGACATGGAAAGGGAAATATATTATCTATGATAATGCGAAAAAGTCAGGAGAAAGAGCATACTCATCAGATAATCTACCATCAAAAGATGGTTACATAATTTTTGCATTAAATAAATAAAATGACTCTATACATAACTTTAAATTTCACTTGGTTATTAACTTCTGGTCGATAATGCAAAATAAAGGGATGTACTGATGCCAGTCCGACTTAATACCATTCCCGACGCAGAACCCTATCCCGTACCGCCAGCCCGAATTAAGTGGCTGACAGCTTTATTACTGATGCTGTCTGTCGGTGTGGCCCTGACTTCATTATTCGCCAGCGATGAACTGGCAAAAAACGGCCCGTATTTCTGGGGGCTGGCCTGTGGTGTGCCTGCCTTTATCTGGTCTCTGGTCTGTTCAGTGCGCAGGCTGGTGTTTATTACACAACATATTCGTGCCGATGCGTGGAATCTGCGCCGCGAGGAAGTCATTTTGCAGGAAACGCGCCGGGGACGACGGGCGTTGCAGATACTCAGTTTTTCCGTACAAACCGCGCTGAATGGTGATTCCGTTGCAGAAACTATAACAGCATTTCTGGCACGTCAGCAGGTGTTGAATACCTACGCTGATTTGCGCGGAGAAGATACCGTGCGTCGCAGTGTCATTCCTGTATTAACCAATAAACCGGTTACCGGGCGTTTATCCGAAATTATTTCCCGTCTTTTTATTGATATCAGACCGCAATTGTTTCTGCTGCCCCCTGATTTTCATATCAACGTACTACTGGAAATTGATGCGCCGCTTTCAGGGGCCTCCGTGAGAACTATCTGGCAGGACGAATGGCAAAAAGCCGGACTCCCGGAAGCCCGTCTGTTTTCTGCCCCAGAGCCGGGGCTGGCCGCCGTGGACGACTGGCTGGACAACTTTATTCAGGAAAAGGCCGTACTGCTGGTGATTTCCGTACGACTTGAACCGAAGAACCCGGAACGGACGGCAGAATCCGCCACCGCGCTGTTGCTGGCAAACCGGTTGACGCAAACCGCGCTGACGCCGCTGGCCCTGCTGCATCGTCCTGAACGTATCACAGATACGGAGATGATGGCGTCAGGCATTGCACAGGCGCTGGACTGGATGCCGGTGCAGCCAGATGCCATATCCGGTATGTGGACTGCCGAACTGGACAGGGAACAGCGTGCCGCGTTGTTAAGCCTGAACCAGCCGTTTGCTCAGGAAGCCCTGATGTACGAGCTGGATGCCTTTCTGGGGCGCTCCGGACCGGCTGCGCCGTGGCTGTCCGTCGCTGTGGCAACGCTTGCGGCAATACAATCACAACACCCCCAACTGACGCTCAGCGGCGTTCAGGGCGGGCATTATTCATGGGCGACCGTGGTGTCGCCATTCGTTTCCCCTCAGGAGGCATCATAGTGGTTCCGGGATTAAACCGTCTCCGGCCCCGTTCGGTTTCAGGGCCTGCCATCGTCATGACCGTGGCTGTTGTGGTTGCGCTTTGCACGTTTATTCACCGTAAACCGGCATTGCTGGGCGTTGAACCGGGTAGCTCACAGCAAATGTACTGGATGGCTGGCGTGATTGCCGCAGGCGTGGTCTTTCTGATTATCATGGGGGTTTATCATCTGCTGAACCGCCACGCTGCCGTACAGAACTTTGAACTCCGCAGACAACTTGCCGCCGGAGATGACTATCGTGCGGTGACGACAAAGAAAGCCGACAGCCGTCATCCGGCAATGGTGGAACTCGCCGCCTTCCTGCGCGACCGCTACGGCCCATTCTGGCGGCGTAAAATCCGCCTGCTGCTGGTGACCGGCGAGCCTGAACAGGCAGAGGCCATCGCGCCGGGGCTGACCGGGCAACACTGGCTGGAGGGCGACCACACGGTGCTGATATACGGCGGCAGGCCATCAGCGGAGCCTGATGTCGCGCTACTGACCGCCTTAAAAAAACTGCGCCGCAGCCGTCCGCTGGACGGCATCATCTGGCCGCTGACAGAAGAACAAAGCCGCCAGACGGCGCAACTCGACAAAGGCTGGCGCGAGCTGGTTAACGGAAGTAAGCGACTCGGTTTTCAGGCTCCACTCTATTTGTGGCAGGTCTGTGACGACGGTGATTATCAGACCGGACGCCCCCTGCAAAGCGTCGGCTGCCTGCTGCCGGAACGCTGTACCCCGGAACAACTGGCTGTAATGCTGGAAGCACAAACCCTGCCGCTGACGGAACAGGGCATGTCGCAGCTGCTGGCCGATAACCGCC
>OBWN01000066.1_pt1 | contig 107518 bp, 110 predicted proteins | sample 1501351 | NCBI WGS metagenome assembly OBWN01 (sample SAMEA2580087, study PRJEB22360) | human gut metagenome | biome: human gut; feature: human-associated habitat; material: faeces | place: Denmark | collected 2008/2010
GGGTATTAAAATTCTTGAATTGTTGAGCAAATCTAACCATCTCTTAGCAAGAGATGTATCTTTTGGAATCACAAGCATTAAGGTGTTGTAAATCAGTACAGAAAAGAAATCCACAATTATCCATCACTCAACATCTGTTAGACAAAAACAAGTTCTGTCAAACATCAAAATAGGTGTCAAATGAATCTTTTTTGCTCATTCTTACTGTTTTATTTGATATTTTTTATACCTTTGCACCTGCGTATATCTCTTGCTAAGAGATGTACCGCATTGGAGTTGTAATGCAAACTCCACTAAATGATAGACTGACTAAGCCTGAATGGCAAAGTATGAATAATGTAGAAATGGGTGAAACACCCGAACTTTTTGAGGGGGTAGGCATAACTGCTTGTGTTTCAGTAAATCACAAACACTTGCAGGACTCAGAGAATTGCCCTTCGCTCAACAGGCGGTTGATAATCGTCGCCTGACAATTTCTTTTCTTGTGAGAAGTAACCAATATAATAAGGTAGGGTTTATGGATGTAACGCAGCTTACGACAGATGAAAGGCAGTGGTTCGTGATGCGCGACCTCAAACGGAGAAACGCCAAACAACCTGCCTACCTGATGTTCAAGGACAAGGGGATAGAGTTCTTTACCCCGATGGTGCATAAGCTGCTTACCATTCATGGGAAAAGAGAAGACCGGGAAGTACCTTTCATGCAAGACTTGCTTTTCGTCAAGGAAACAAAGGAAAAACTCGACATTATAGTTGAAGCCATCCCCACGCTGCAATACCGCTACAAGTTAGGTGTACAGCACACCCCCATTGTAGTAAGGAACACAGACATGGAACGCTTTATCAAGGCTGTAGAAGCCTCAGAAAATCCCAAATATTACCGACCGGAGGAAATAACCCCAGATATGCTGAACCGTAAGATACGCATCATCGGAGGACAATTGGATGGCTATATCGGGACCTTGGTGACTACACGGGGTTCCAAAACAAAACGGCTCTTGGTGGAACTGCCCATGTTGTTGGCAGCGGCAGTTGACGTGGAAACAGAGTTTATACAACTGATTTAAAAACATAAATATCTGATTATGTATGATATAACATTATTCACCGTATTAATTGTGTCTGCCATATTTTTTGTATGGGCAATAGTTAAGCATGTGAAACTTTCTCGCCAAGGTGAAAAGCCTGACGATGACCCTCAGCGAAAACCTTTTCTTGATAGTAATGGCAATCACAGTTATTATGACCGAAAAATTATTCAAAAATAAATTCAATCACTGACAGCTTTAATGAACAGGTTTGGCATAGAACTCGGCAAGTTGATGGAGAATCACTTGTTGGACATTCTTTTCAATGAGAGAGCCAATTGTAATTGCATCCACCTATACCGTGCAGCCGAATATTGGGTGGCTTTTGAGCGTTCAGCTTTCAACCTATGCTGTTCCTATGCAAAATCGGTTATCAACGCAATGAAAGTATTCAAAGTGCCTTTCCCCATTGTTGTAGCCAGTGTGGAGGAAAGGGAAATACCCTTTATTGTAGGCAGCATGAAGTGTACGAAAAAAACATCTGTAGAAAGGATTTACAAGATAGCCAAACCGTCAGATAGCCGGTTGTTCCAAGAATGGCATTACCAAAATACATCGGCGTTTCATAATAGAGGCTTAGCGAAACCCTTAAACAAGAAAAATTGAAAGTATGAATACATATAGAATCTTTTACATTTTGCTAATCGTAACTAGCATAGTGACGTTGGCTTCATGCGGTTCGTCTAAGGAAGTAGTGTATTTCCAGGACTTAAAACCCGGAGAAACAGAAATCAAGTTGCCGGAAGTGAAAGCTATCACAGTCCGTCCGGAGGATAAAATTTCCATCATTGTAAACAGTCGTGACCCACAGCTTACAGACTTGTTCAACTTGCCATACGTATCCCGGCAATTGGGGCAGTCGTTAAGAACGAATGGTGTAACCGTCTCAAGTAATCAGGGTGTTTCTGCTTATACGGTAGATGCTAATGGTGAGATAGATTTCCCAGTACTCGGTAAGATGTACGTGGCCGGGATGAAACGGGAAGAAATTGCTGAATATATAAAAAATGAATTGATAAAGGAGAATTTGGTGAAAGACCCGGTTGTTACCGTGGAGTTTGCCAACTTATGTATCTCTGTTTTGGGGGAAGTAAATACTCCCGGACGTTTCAGTATTGACCGTGACCGCCTAACGATACTTGATGCACTGAGCATGGCTGGGGATTTGACTATCTATGGCAACCGCTCCAAGGTGATGGTATTACGACAAGAAGGGGATGTTCAACGAGTATATGGGCTGAACCTCACTTCTGGTGAACACATATATACTTCGCCCGCCTATTATTTGCAACAAAATGACGTGGTTTATGTAGAACCGAATGCGGTAAAAGCCCGCCAATCTACTGTCAATGGTAACAATGTGCGCTCCACATCGTTTTGGATTTCATTGGCATCGCTGCTGACATCGGTGGCTATTCTCATATTCAATTAGTTTTAAGTATTAGTGATAAATGATTAAGTAGAAGCATGGCAACTCCCAATAATCCAACCAAGCCCAAGCAGACGGATGACTTCATCCGCATCCAAGATTTGTTTTACCTTTGCGTCAGCAAGTGGTACTGGTTCGTAATTTCCTTGGCCGTGACCATCAGCGTTGCTGTCATTTACCTGTTGACCACACCGCCCGTATATACCCGCTCGGCCTCGTTGCTAATTAAGGAGGACAGCAAAGGTAACTCGATAAGCGATGCCGCTGGGGTGCTCGGCGACATCGACCTGTTCCAAACCAGCACCAACGTGAACAACGAGATGCAATCCTTGCAGTCGCCTGCCGTAATGCTTGATGTGGTAAAACGCCTACATTTGGATGTCAGCTACCACACCGATGGCGGGTTTTACAAGAGGGTGCTGTATGGTAAGTCTTGTCCCTATACGGTGTCGTTCAACGACTTGCGAGACAATGAAAGCGTGGATTTTACTATTAATCCAAGTGAGAAAGGTCAAGTAGTGTTGACTGATTTCTCACGCGATGGCGAATACCTCGATGGCGAAGTGACTGCTACACTGAACGATACGACCGATACCCCAGTGGGAAAACTTATTGTGATGGTCGCAGTAGATTCTGTCACATACGAATCCCCTGTTTACGTATCACGCATCGGCTACCAAGATGCTACGGGAGATTATGCATCCAATCTATCTGTTTCTCTAAACGACGAGAAGTCCACGGTCATCAATCTGTCGTTCAAGGACGTGTGCATCCAACGGGCGGAGGATGTTCTGAATACGGTCATTGCCATTTATAACGAAAACTGGATAAAGGACAAAAACCAGATAGCCGTCAGTACCTCGCAGTTCATCAGCGATCGATTGGGAGTAATCGAACAGGAATTAGGTAACGTGGATGAGAACATATCCTCATATAAGAGCGAACACCTCTTGCCCGACGTGCAGGCCGCCGCAAGCATGTACATGGCACAGAGCAGCGAAACTAATGCGCAAATCCTTGCCTTAAACACTCAGCTGTCAATGGCAAGGTATATCCGCAACTACCTCACCAACGCCACCAGTAAGAATCAGTTACTGCCAGCGAACTCTGGCATCGAAAGCCCCGGCATCGAGCAGCAGATTGCCAATTATAACACAGCACAGTTACGCCGTAATGACCTTGTTGCCAACAGTAGCGAAAAGAACCCGTTAGTTGTAGATATGGACCAATCGCTGGAGAATATGCGTCATGCCATTATCACTTCCATCGACAACCATATTACCACCCTTAACACTCAATTGCGTTCTTTACGCCAGAGCGAGCAACAAACTACGGCTCGTATTGCCGCCAACCCGACCCAAGGTAAATACCTGCTGTCTGTGGAACGCCAACAGAAAGTGAAAGAGGCACTTTACCTTTTCCTGTTGCAGAAACGAGAAGAAAACGAACTATCACAGGCGTTCACCGCCTACAACACCCGTGTCATCACGCCACCGACCGGCAGCATGATACCTACATCTCCAGTTAAGAAAAACATAGCCTTGGTTGCATTCGCTTTTGGAATTCTTATACCCGTAGTAATTATCTTCATCCGGGAGAACATGAACACCAAGGTACGTGGTCGTAAAGATTTAGAATCACTTTCAGTACCGTTTGTCGGAGAAATACCTTTGGCTGAAAGTGGAAAGAAGAAAAAGGGTGTTCATACATCTAAAGAAATTATCATCCGTCAGGGTAAACGGGATATAATGAACGAAGCATTCCGTGTGTTACGCACCAATCTAGAGTTTATCCTTGATGCCAAGGAGGATAAAAACAAAGCAAGTGTTATCCTGATTACTTCGTTCAACCCGGGCAGTGGCAAGACATTCTTAACTATGAATACCGCCGCCACTTTTGCCATGAAAGGGAAACGGGTATTGGTGGTAGATGGCGACTTGCGCCACGGTTCAGCATCGGCATACGTTGGCACACCCAAGAAAGGTCTGAGCGACTATCTCGGCAAGCGCGAGAACAACGTGGAAGATTTGATTGTGGAAAAAGAAAACTATCCCGGCTTGTTTGTCCTTCCTGTAGGCACTATTCCTCCCAACCCTACCGAATTGTTGGCTGAGCCTCGGTTGGCTGAACTGATGGAAAAGATGCGTAGCCGCTTCGATTATATCCTTATCGACTGTCCGCCTGTGGACATTGTGGCTGATACGCAAATCATCGAAAAACTTGCTGACCGCACTGTCTTCATTGTCCGTGCAGGTCTGTTGGAACGCGATATGCTGTCTCAATTGCAAAGTGACTACGATGGAAAGAGATTCAAGAACATGGCACTTGTGCTGAACGGTACGATAGGTGGTGGCAACCGTTACGGATACCGCTATGGCTACCGTTATGGATACAAATACGGTTATCAGTACGGTTATGGCAGCAAGAGCTATTATAACAGTAAGTGATAATTGCCGGGAAAGTCAGTTGTATAAGGGAACAGCGGTCCATTAATTCTCTAATATTTAGACTTTCCCGTTTCTATAGAATATACATAGTCTCTTTCCTATGTGGCCATTTCGTAAAAAGCATACATTGGAAGACAGTGGATATTTCCTTGCCTTTACTGACTGGCACTGCCATATCCTCCCCGGAGTAGATGACGGCGTGCAATCCATGGATGAATCCCTGCAAATACTTGCCGAATATGAACGGTTGGGAGTGAAAGAAGTGTGGCTTACTCCACACATCATGGAAGACATTCCAAACACCACAGAAAAGTTAAGAAACCAATTTGTTGAACTGAAGGCCGCCTACCAAGGTTCTGTAATGCTTCATCTTGCTTCGGAAAATATGCTTGACAATCTATTTGAAGAACGGTTGGAGAAGAACGACCTCCTGCCTATAGACAAAGACGGCAAACACCTGTTGGTAGAAACCAGCTATTTCAACCCTCCTATGGGCTTGAACAATATTCTGCTTCGTATCAAGGCAAAGGGCTATTATCCGGTGTTGGCACATCCTGAGCGATACCTATATATGAGTGAAAATGATTATCTACGTTTGAAATCTATGAATATACAGTTTCAACTCAATCTATTCTCTCTACTCGGTCTATATGGTAAAGATGTACAAAAACGAGCTAAGATGTTACATGAACAAGGCTTCTGCAAGTATATTGGTACAGACCTACATCGTATAACTACACTAAGGGATGCACTAAAGATTAAAGTGTAGGCTTATTTGAGATTTTTCTTATACATACGGATTTAGTTAGAAACATATACAATTTTGATGAAGAATGTGCTTATTGTTTCTCAGGTAATCCCTCAATGGTATGTTGACACATTGAAGAATGCATTTGGGAAAAATACTTGCATAGATGTTATTACGGGAAGTGAGGTGACAGGCTGCAATGTGATACCTTCACCTCCCCATGATGCCCGCAGCTTCAGATCACGTCTGGTCTGTTGGATAAGACATTATCGTTTTGTTAAACAGTGGGCAAAGAAGAATCGGCATAGACGTTACGATTTAATTTTTGCCGTATCAAATCCTCCCATTAATGCTGCGATTGGGTTGAAACTAAAACAGCAATTCAATGCACCGTTTGTTTATATGAATTGGGATTTATATCCCCAAGTCATTGAATATGGCATTCGCAATGCTGCGGGTAGAGCCGTCAGTCGTGTATGGCACAGTTGGAATAATCGGAATTATCCGAAGATAGACCGGATGTTGACAATTGGTAATGTTATGGCTGAAACCATCAACGCAGGGCTGAAAAACAAAATCAGCGTTGATGTGATGCCCATTTCAGTAGATACGAGTCGTCTGCGACCGATAGAGAAAACGGGTAATCCCTTTGCTATAGAGCATCATCTGACAGACAAGTTCGTTGTGCTCTATTCTGGAAAGATGGGTGTCGGGCATAATATTGAGCTAATATTGTCCGCTTCCAGATTATTGGAAGCGTATACCGATATCCAGTTTGTCTTTATTGGTAATGGACCGAAATATGATACAGTAAAGAGATATATTAAGGGAAACCATGCAAAAAACATACTGTTACTCCCGTTGCAGTCCGAAGATATTTTCCCCTTTTCCATGGCTTGTGGAGATGTAGGAATCGTATCTCAAGAAGCAAGTATGGCGCATCTGTTTATGCCGAGTAAAACCTATAGCATGATGGCGTGTGGTGAAGCTATCATAGGAATTAGTTCCGCACATGATGATTTAAAACTTCTGATAGAAAGCGAGAACATTGGATTCTGTGTAACAGATGCAAATCCTGAAACATTGGCTAATGTAATCATCAAGTTATACAAAGAACCAAAGTTAATGGTTAAGTTTAAGCGAAATGCCCGTCTGATTGCAGAAAGCAAATTCTCAGTAGATATAATACAAAATGAGTACACTAAACTTTTTGAAAAGCTTATCTCATGAAAATGATTAAGTTTGCCCTTGATGTAACTTGGGTGAGACATAAGATTGTGGGAGGAACTGAATCTTTTGTAAACAATCTTATCAAAGGATTTTCAGACACAGAAGAGCAGTTTGAACTAATTATTATTGCAGCAAAAGACAATGTTCATCTCTTTGCGCAATATTGCGATGACACGAGAATAAAATGCCTGACAGCTCCCATAGAAAGCAAATCGGTCGCTAAACGGATAATATGGCAAAATTTCAAATTGTCTTCTTTCCTATTAAGCGCAGGAATAACTATATGCCTTGAACCTGTTTATGCTAAGCCAATTTTGGCATCACGTAGAATAAAGTGGATAACAGTCATTCATGATTTAGAGGCATTACATTTCCCTGAGAACCATTCATGGGCAACCAACCGCTGGTTGCGGCTTAGCTGGCGAAATTCAGCCAAGACATCTGACCATGTAGTTTGTATTTCCAATTTTGTCAGGAACGATATCATTGCAAAATATGGCATTGATGAAGACAGAATCACAACAATTTATGATCCCATCATAATCGATACCGACAATCAATGTGAATTTTCGCAAGTAGCCAACAAATACAACATTGCGCCCAACGACTACTACTACACGGTGTCGAAACTCAATCCTCATAAGAATCTCACTACATTGGTGAAAGTATTCGGAGAGATAAAGAAACGACAAATCCAAGAATTACCATGCAAACTGTTGATAAGTGGGGTAAACGGTGGAATGATTGACGAATTGCATCGGATTGCAAAGGTATGTGATATAGAAAATGAGCTTGTATTAACTGGGTTTGTGGATGATGATGTCAGGAACTGCCTATATGTACATGCCAAAGCGTTCCTCTTCCCAAGTATATTCGAGGGATTCGGAATGCCGCCCATAGAAGCAATTTGTTGTAACACTCCTGTAGTAACAACCCGTTGTGCCTGCATTCCTGAGATAACGCAACAACTGGCGAATTATGTGGATGACCCTTATTCTGTAGATAATTGGATCGAGGTGATGAAAAACACTACCAATAAGAATGAGGATTTCAATATGAACCCATACATTCCCGAAAATGTCGCACTTGAATATTTGAAGATACTCCGTCGCATGACTTAAAATATGGCAAACAAGGATTTTATAAAGAAATTCAGTTATGATACGTTGCTTAATATTGTATCATATGGATTGCCTATATTAATGCTCCAACTTTTGGTATTTCCTTTTATTGCCAAGGAATGGGGAGTTACCGAATATGGCGAAATGCTTGCGTTGACGGCAATCATAAACGTAGCAGCCGAAATGGTCGGTGGCACGTTAGCCAATGTTCGTTTAATAAAAGAAGAAGAGTACAAAAACAAAGGGATAGTAGGAGATTATAAAAGGCTATTTATTTTAGGGGCAAGCACATTCCTTATCATTCTTCTTTTTGTTTCAAATCTTCTTTTCAAGCAGGATACATATTGCTTAGTACTTCTCTCATCATATTATTTGCTTTTTACACTTCGCTCTTATTTATCGGTAAGTTACCGTATTATTCTGAATTACAAGTCAGTTTTTATTAACAATATCCTTTTGTGCGTGGGGTATGGGATTGGTCTCGGCATGTCACCAATATTTCATCATTGGGCTTATGTCTTCATCATAGGTTATACCTTGGCGATAGTCCATATATTATTCACAACCAGAATCTGGCAGGAACCATTTAATAAAACCGAGTTTTACAGTGTCACAAGAAACAAATATATTTCATTGTCTGGAGCTTACCTGGTGGGAAACAGCATGAATTATTTCGACAGGATATTTCTAATGGCTACTATCGGAGCTACTGGAGTGAGCAATTATTATATATCAGGCGTTTTTGGGAAGGTACTTAATCTGCTTACAGCACCTATAAACATGGTTATGTTGTCTTATCTTTCAAAAAAGAAAAGCATAGCAGCCCATGAAATAATAACAAGTATAGTCCTCCTTTTGGGGCTGGTTTCTCTGTTTGTCTTTGCTGCCAACCTATTTGCCTTAAATGTAATACAAATGCTATATCCAGACTATGTTGATAAAGCGAGGCCATTAGTATTGATATGTACCTTGGCTACGGTACTAACTGCATGTACCTCCTTTTTTAAGACATTGTCAATGCGGTATAATTCTGGAAAATCAGTGTTACTGACTGAAATCGTTTATATCATTTCATATCTTGGTTTGGCCGTATCGTTTACTACACATTGGGGTGTAAAAGGATTCTGCTGGTCTATCATAATAGCAGCGGTCATCAGAATATCGTCTTTTACAGTTTTGTTACTTAAAAAGAGTCATGTATAGAGCATTTCTTGCAATATCTTTATTGGGCGTATTCCTTTTGACTTTTGGTTACTTTTATCGAAAGTATAAAGATTTTTTTCACCCAATGTGTTTCTTTTCAATCTTGTCCATATTGCGCTATGTGCCGAGTATCTTTTCGGCTACAGAAGATAATTTCGTACTACTTACGGAGGATGGACTTACACAATTTGTCGTTTTGACGTCATTTTATGTGGTATGCGTAATATTGGGCTATTACATTTTTTCAAGAATGAATAATCCACGGGTGTCTCTATTGTTCCAAGGCAATATTAATGACAAAATGTTTGGAATCGGTCTATCGCTCTTTGTTATTGGTGCTTTGTCTCGCCTGTATTTCATTTATACCACTGGAGGATTGTTATATATACTTTCTAATATCCAAAACAAGGTGGAGATGGTAACAGGAAATGGATATTTGTTAGCTATTGGAAATTTTATGACATACGGTATTGTTTTAATGATGTGCTCTGATTTTTATAAACAAAGGCGTAATATCCTAATTAACTCATTTCTGCTTCTTTGTATAGGTACTTCATTTTTTCTCTTTGCTTTCATGTCAGATAGAACAGCACCTATGAGATTCTTAATGATAGTAATCATGGCATACCATTATAATTTCAATAGAATTAAACTGTCTTCAATTATAAAGCCAAAGTCTATAATGCTTATCCTGTCTTTGGCAATTTTCATAGTTGCTATGCCTTTATTACGAAACAAAGATGGTTTTAATAAATATGGAAGCGTTTCTACCTTGTTTGAACACGCCTCGGAAGAAATAGGTAATATATTCTATTGGTTTAGTTATACTGGTAGGGATGTTTTCGTATATGAGCATTTCGATATGTCTAATTATTGGGGTGGAAAAAATATTTTGAATTTTATATCTGCGCCTATCCCTGCATCAATTATGAAAGACAAACCTCCCGTTGATGAAGGATATTACCTTGCGAATCTAATAAAAGGTTATGAATCTTCACCTCCAGAAACCGTTTTTCCATATAAATCCTCTATTCCTTTTGATAATCAAGGTGCCATGTATGCCAATTTCGGCGTTCTTGGATTGATTATTGGCGGCATTATTGTTGGAATAGTGTATGGATATACTTATAAGTTATTAGTAAGTAATAACTTTCATCCATTGTTTGTAGTAATTGCGCAAATTATTTTGTATAATTTTTCATTGACTTCTCATGACATGGTAAATGTGTTATTGTTGATTGGTTTTATGATGTTGCCATTATTACTGACAAGAACATTATTATTTAAACGTGTAATTTTTGAATGAGTATTGTTAGAAATAACCAATTGCAATACTATATAGGAAACTTATAAAATTATAAGGCCCTATAAAAACTAGAACGATCTGAGCTTTACAAAGTATATTATGAAAGAAACAACTATTACATTATATTCAGAGAAAGATTCTCTACCGTTTGTTATCAAGGATAAATCTGATGACAATGTTTTGTTTGATTATTTGATTGAACAACTAAAACTTGCCTTGTGTGGTGATGTCAAACCTGATGGAATAGTATGCTTTTGGCCTATTCATAACAACCATATTGACAATATAGAAAGGTTGATAGAGCATCTTTCAAAAGAACTTCCTGATCTCAAGCTGCCAAAGCTGAATGCCATATCATCTTGGCTTAAAAATACGGGTATCGGAAAGTATTTCGCCCTATGTTTCAATCGTGAGCCTTCCACGGAAGAAACATTAGCTATCCAAGCCAAGATTGAAGAACTAAATGGTGGAGCGAAAATGGAGAACAATCTGTGTAAAACACAGGAGATTGCCGGGGATATAATTGATAATTACGAGATTTTTGCTTCAGTCCCTACCAAGCGTGTACATTACGGAATTGGCACATCAGGAAAAAGAGTTTGTCGCTATTGTCATCGGACAGAGCCTGAGGTTTCTTTCCGAAAAGTAGCTCATACTTTCTCTGAAGGTCTTGGTAACAAATTTACAATTACCTATAACGAATGTGATGAATGCAATGAGTATTTCGGGAAAACATGTGAACCCGACATCATTGCGTACCTTGACATAATGAGGCCGCTATTTCACGTAATAGGCAAAGAGGGGGAAATAAAAAAGATAGAAGGCAAGAATTTTACAGTAAAAAGCGATGCCGTTGATAAGAAACTGTTGAAGATAGAGATAAGGCAAACGCCTGAAAACCTAAATCCCCTTAGAGAGACAGATAACGAAATGGCATTTGACCTGAACCACTCCCAAAAGGTTATTCCGCAAAACATATATAAAGCCTTGGTGAAATTCAGCTATGGCATCATATCCAATGATTATCTTGACAAATTTGCATTTACAGCAGATTGGTTACTTGACAAAGAAGCAATAGATGAATTACCTCTTGTTATGATGTCGCAGGGCAATACCTACATAGAGCATCCAAGAGTCGTAACCTATATGCGCAAGAATGACAGAACCGACCTGCCTTTTGCCATAGGAGAGTTTTGGGTGATGAACTGCATATTTGTGTATATCATACCCATCGATAGAAAAGACTCTTTTAAGACTAAGCAAGAATGGGAAGACCTGAAACAAACTTTTCGATGTTATAAAGTGTTAAATTGGAACTATATAGACTTTTCTTCCAAAATACCCCAACAAATGAAATTTCACTTCGATTTTAAGAAACAGAATCTTTCTTGAAAAAATACACGAGACGACAAGTAAAGTAGCGATTTTATGTACAAGCAATTTCTCAAACGGCTTATTGACATAATTGTTTCTGGTGGCGTATTATTGGCGATATGCATTCCTTTGACACTCATTGTAATTTGGCTGCATTTCGCCAACAAAGGTGCTGGGGTTTTCTTTTTGCAGGAGCGACCGGGTAAGGATGGAAAGATATTCAAGGTCATCAAATTCAAAACGATGACCGACGAACGAGATGCGGATGGTAATTTGTTGCCCGATGAAAAGCGCATTACAAAAATAGGTCAGTTTATTCGCTCAACCAGCATTGACGAACTACCGCAGCTTATTAATGTACTCAAGGGCGATATGTCGCTTATTGGTCCTCGACCTTTATTGGTGCAATATCTGCCGCTTTATAGCAAAGAGCAAGCACGACGACACGAAGTGCGTCCTGGCATCACCGGTTGGGCACAATGTCATGGACGGAATGCAATAAGCTGGACAGAAAAGTTCAAACTGGATGTGTGGTATGTTGACCATTGTTCTTTCAAAGTAGATATGGAGATAATATGGATTACCATGCTGAAAGTAATCAAGCGAGCCGATATATCGCAGGAAGGGCGAGCCACGATGGACTATTTTGACGGCACAAATTAGAAACATTAGAAAGATGAAAAATATATTGATAACCTCTGCCGGTAAACGGGTAGCGTTAACAAAAGCATTCAAAGAGACTACGGTACGATTTGACTCTCACGCCAAGGTGTTTACCACCGATATGAATCCGAGTATGGCTCCTGCAGCATACGTAAGCGACAAGTGCTTTGAAGTGCCACGAGTGACCGATAAAGATTATCCGGAACTTCTACTGAAACTCTGCGTGGATAATGAAATTGGTATGGTGGTACCAACCATTGACACGGAGCTAATAGTGCTAGCACACGTGAAGGAAATGTTTGCTTCAAAAGGTGTCCACGTGATAATATCCGATACGTCATTCATAACGATTTGCAGGGACAAGCGAAATACCGGAGAATTTTTCGAGCGACACCACATACGCATTCCAGCATCCATAGACAAACTTCACCCTACATTCCCCATGTTTGCCAAGCCCTACGACGGGTCACTCAGTACAAACCTGCACTATATCAAGAATGAGGCCGAACTTACTCCCGACATTCTGAATGACCCCAAACTGATGTTTATGGAGTATATTGACAAAGCCATATATAAGGAATACACCGTTGATATGTATTATGGCAAGGATAATCGTTTGAAATGCCTTGTGCCTCGTGAGCGCATCGAGATACGTGCCGGAGAAATAAACAAAGGTACGACGGCGAAGAATGGTTTGGTTGCCTTCTTGAAAGAACGGTTGGAACATATTGAAGGGTGCGTGGGATGTATATGCCTACAACTGTTTTATCATGCCGAAACGAATGATGTGGTTGGTATTGAAATCAATCCTCGTTTCGGAGGTGGTTATCCTTTATCTTATGCTGCCGGTGGAAATTTTCCCGAATTCCTTATCCGAGAATACTTTCGGAATGAGGCTTTGGCGTATGCCGATGATTGGAAGGACAACCTGTTAATGCTTCGGTATGATGATGCCATCTTCGTATAAACAAGTGGTTTGTTTCGACCTCGATGATACACTCTATAAAGAGGTATGGAATCTGAAATCGGCATTCAAGGAGGTAGCAAACTTTATTGCTCAGCACAGTGAAGCAGGTTCAGATGCTATATATGAAGCTCTAATTACATTGTGGAGCGAGGGTAAATCTCCTTTTCAAGAAATAAGTACACTGTTCCCTATAAAAATTTCCATTGAGGAGTGTCTGCATATCTATCGAGAACACAAGCCTTCTATTCATCTGGATGAAGAAACACAGGATGCCTTGAACACCTTGCGAGAGAACGATTGTACTATCGGGCTTATTACAGACGGCAGGAGCATAACCCAACGAAACAAGATTGAAGCATTGGGACTGTGTGCTTACATAGCAGATTGCGACATAATTATTTCAGAGGAATTTGGTTCAGAAAAACCTTCTACCCGAAACTATTCATACTTCATGGAGAAATACCCCCATGCCGCATTTACGTATGTAGGGGATAATCTCGCTAAAGATTTTATTGCTCCCAGAGCATTGGGCTGGAAAACCATTTGCCTTTTGGATAATGGGGAAAATATACATAAGCAAGATTTGTCCTTGCCCAAAGAGTATCAGCCAGATTTCTTTGTAAAAGACATTATGGGAGTTATTGAACTACTCAATAAATGATGTATTCATTATCTGATAACAAATAAACATATTCATTATGAACGAGGCTGAATTAAAAGTTTACGCCAAAGGCTTTTTGCGTGAATATGCACACCCCTATGTGTTCAAACTTGTTAATGAAACGGAAGTCGAGAATCTGCCAAATAGCACTACACACAAGGCGTGGAATGGAATATCATGGATTGACTATTGGCGGGCGTTGACTGGATATTACGCAAATCAATTGAGTTGTGCTTGTTGTGGTAAGGACCTTTTTGTAAATGTTGAGGATCCGTTCTGTAAGGAATTAGTAAGGATGCGTCAACTCGCAGGTGAAAAGGAAGCATCAGTTGACTTGTATCAAGCTGAAGGAGCACATATTGTCTATTCATCAGAAGCTGAAGATGAGTATTATGATGGAGTTTATATAGTTCCGCTTTGTAAAAAGTGTAATAGCATCTCTAACCAAAAGTTTAGGTTAAAAGCAGGGAGTATTATCTGTTCTGAACTTGGTTATACGATTGATTAGATTTTCGTATGTTGATAGAATTTAGCGGATTGGATTGCGCCGGCAAGTCCACCCAAATAGGCCTGCTTGTGGAATATCTACACAAGCAAGGGTATAATGTTAAAACCGTTTGGAGCCGTGGCGGTTATACGCCAGGAATCACATGGCTGAAAAATCTAATCCGAGGTGGCAAAGGTAAATCACCAGAGCAAATGTCCCAAGCTGAACGGGAAGCCAAAGTAAACGCAAAACCACAGGGGGGAAAGTTGTTGTTGTGGCTATCAATCGTTGACCTTATTGCATACTGGGGCATTGTATTCAGAATATGGAGCAGAGGGCGAAGAGTTCTTTTGTGCGATCGGTATTTATCGGACACATACATAGATTTCAAACTGAAATATCCGACTGTACCATTTCAAAAATGGCTGGTTTGGAAAATGCTGATGAACGTGTACCGAAAGCCGACTTGCTCTTTCGTACTGACCATTACACCTGAAGAGAGCATGAGACGGTCAAACCTGAAATTTGAGCCATTCCCTGAATCGCAAGAGAAGCGGGAGAAGCGACTTGAAATGTATTTGAAGGAGATTAAGAATGGCCGATGGCAATATGTGGTGGACTGCATGAGACCCATTAATGACATACACCACGAACTAAAATCGAAGATAGATGAAAATCTCGGCAATGCTTGAAAGGGAGGATTTCTACTCTATCCTGCAAGAAACACTACGAACCTATAGCACGAAATTGGGCTTCAACTCCAATCCCGTTGTGACGGAATGTAGCGAAAACGATTGTGCCTTGTATGTCAATCCCCGATTGAATGCCATATTGCCTATGCACCCGAGTCAAGCAATCATGGCATATCTACAGACGGAATACCATGTGGGAGGCAGTTGGACCAGGCGTGTGGCTGTGAAAGGGTATTTGTGGTTGGCCACCCATTTTGTGAAACAATGCTCGCAACGGGGCATTCAAATAAAATACGACTTCGACATAAACAATTTACTTATCTACCCATGTAACAAAAAGATACGCATATTTGACTTTGGAAGAAACATTGTTTATACTGTACTAAAACAAGGTTTCCCAGACAATTATCTTCAACGGGAAATTGAATTTCGGCAAAGAAAAGCCAATGATTTTATTCCGGGTATCATAGAAGCAGACAATGGCTTCTATTCGGAACAAATCATCAAAGGCAGGCCGCTGGCTCGCATTAACGATGGGAACTTTGTTGAGAATAAGAAGAACGAAGCCTACAAACTGATATTGTCGTTAACGCCAAGGGCGGAAACCGTCAATGCGAAAGAGTATTTGAAACTTCTTGCTGCGGAATGTGAGGAACGATTGCAAGCGAAGCATTTGACCATTGAGTGTAAACAGGTTCAAGCGGTATTTGACTTACTCATCAATGAGACTCCAGCCGAGGAAATTCCAATTGTGCTTAGTCATGGGGATTTCCAATCGGGTAATATTTGGATAGATGACACAAATGACCAGTTGGTCATCATAGACTGGGAAACTGTGAAAAAAAGAAGTCCTTTCTACGACTTGGCGGCACTCTTTCTGGATATGCGAAAAGACAAAAACTTTCAAAGCCTATACGATAGTATCTTGTCGGGCAAATGTGCGGTTATGAAAGAATACGGCAATTCCGCAAAATGTATTGGCGCAATCGTATTGGCTGAAGAATTGGCCTATCAGACCGAGGAACTGAGCAGCTTCCCCGGAAACATTGGAGTGAAAGAATACAGACAAATCATAGAGCAATATATACATCTGAACTTATGATTGAACAAATTTTCGGGAATGAGTATTTCAAACTGATGTCGTATATCATCAGAGAGAAAAACTCAAACGAGGAGATTGCATATATCAAGCAGTCAGCATCCTTATTACAATCTACCACCTTTTATGAGATAGCCAAAGAACATGAATTGGTGAGTACAATAGCGATCAAGCTAAAGAAAAAAACAGATATTGAGTTGGGGAATGACTGGATGCAGGAGGTGACAAACACACGTAAACGACTGTCGTTTCTCTTCAATGCTGTAGAAAAAATAGGAGAAGACCTGAGAGCACACGGTATTCCTTTAATTCTCTTAAAGAATGCTGGTATTGCCATAGACATCATGGGGGATTTGGCTGAATGTCCTATGGGCGACATAGATATGTTGTGTCGCAAAACTGATTTTCATGCTGCACACGAAATTATCTTGAAACATGGATTCCAGTTCAAATTCCGAAGTATTTATGAATTTGAGGATTTAGATGAAGCCTTTACCGACGGGAGTACAGAATACAGCATAGACAATAATGGAGAAACGGCATGGATAGAGCTGGCGTGGCGACCCATAGCCGGAAGATGGATAAGAAAAGACAAAGAGCCTGATGCAGATGATTTAATTAGGGATTCGCATCAAGCGAAGACATCATGTTGTCGTGTGTTGTCCAATGAAGACAACCTGCTGCAAGTTTCCATACACACTGCCAAGCATTCGTATGTCCGTGCACCCGGCTATAGGTTACATTTAGATGTGGACCGCATTGTGTCGAATAAAGAGATTGATTGGAAACTGTTTATCCGGAAAGTGAAAAAAGTGCATTCAACAACGGCGGTTTATTTTTCTCTTTATCTTGCCAAAGAGATTTTGGGTACGCAAATACCAGAATATGTCTTATCGGAATTGAGACCTCGCAAGAATAAAGAGCAACGTATCATGAAGATGTTGCTTAAAGCTCATTTGATGCACCCGCATGGGCAAAAGTTCTCAAAAATCGAGTTCTTACGTTTTCAAACATCCCTATACGACTCCAACAGCGATTTGTTAGCCGTTTTGTTTCCACCAATGTCCTTACTAAAAGCCAAATATAAATACAAGAATCTCCTTTTGACACCATACTATTGGGCTGTGTATGCCCTCGACATGATAGGAATCAGAAAATCAAAAAAATAAAAGTAAAAATACTATGAACAATAGAATTTCTCTCTGTCTCGCTCACATGAGCGGGCAGGAACAAAAGTATATCAAAGAAGCCTTTGATACAAATTGGGTTGTCCCATTGGGCCCCAATGTCAACGGATTTGAAGAAGACTTGAAGCAATTTGTGGAAAGTAATCCGAATGGCGAAAAGATGAGTTGGGCACAGACACATGGAAAAGAGGTGGTTGCACTCTCTGCGGGTACAGCTGCCGTCCATTTGTCGTTGATTGCCCTTGGCGTACAGGCTGGTGATGAAGTCATCTGTCAATCGTTTACTTTCTGTGCCTCATGCAATCCTATTAAATATTTGGGAGCTACCCCTGTTTTTGTGGATTCTGAACATGATACATGGAATATGGATCCATTGTTATTAGAAGAAGCTATAAAAGACCGTATTGATAAAACCGGCCGCAAGCCTAAAGCCATCGTTGTGGTCTATCTTTATGGTATGCCTGCCAAGATTGACGAAATACTGGCCATAGCTCAAAAATATGACATTCCTCTTATTGAAGACGCGGCGGAAGGATTTGGAAGTAGGTACAAAGGGCGTGTATGTGGCACATTTGGCGAATATGGCGTACTGTCGTTCAATGGCAACAAGATGATTACAACTTCCGGCGGTGGGGCATTGATATGCCCCAACAATGAAGCCAAACAAAATGCCATGTTCTATGCCACACAAGCTCGTGAAAGTTATTCTTATTACCAACACGAGCAAATTGGCTACAATTACCGTATGAGTAACATTTGCGCCGGAATCGGACGGGGGCAGATGACAGTGTTGAATGAACATGTTCTGCACCACAAGAAACTTGCTGCACTATATGAGGAATTGTTTGCGAATATTTCGGGGATTACTTTCCATCGAAATCCATCTGAAGAAATAGATTCTAACTATTGGCTCAATACTATCACTCTTGCTCCTGAGTTGCACGTGAAAGGTGAAGAAAAAGCATACGCAGAGAAGGTGCAAGGCGCAGTGGGTGGCGCAGCCGGTGTAACGCACAACGCATTGTCCACCCACACTGACTGTGAACCAAACAAAAATGTGGAAGCTATGCGAATGGCACTTGATGCCGCAGGCATAGAAAGCCGTCCCCTTTGGAAACCCATGCACTTACAACCGGTCTATAAAGGAAGTCCAAGTTACATCAACGGAGTATCGGAATCTTTATTCAAAATTGGATTATGCTTACCAAGTGGACCTTACGTGTCTGAAAAAGATGTTGCACGTATTGTAACCGAAATCAAACAGAATATTGAATAATGAACTTATTTTCAAAATTAGCCTATTGGTATTTCACCAAAGGTGCTCTGCCATATTGGTGCATTTTTATTATTGACTGTATCATTTTCGTCCTATCGGGATTGTTTGTGTATGCAGTCGGTCATGGAACATTGCTTACCCTGCAAACATTCTGGACTGTAACGGCAACTCTTTCATTCTATTTGCTATTCTACATTGTCGGATTCAGGTTGTTTCACACGTATGCAGGAATCATACGCTATTCTTCTTTCTCAGACTTGCAGAGGATTGCTTCTGCCATTCTTGTTGGATGTTTGTTGTCTATACTGTTTAATCAATGGAATGGTTTAAATTTTCTCCCTACTAATTTCGTAACTCGGGACATCTTAGCTGCTTCTATTTTGAGCTTATTGGTTATGTGGGGAATCCGGATCCTCATAAAGAACGTATATGATTCTACCTATCATCACCTGCAAGCCAAACGAGTTTTCATATATGGAGTTAAACACGGTGGAGTAGGTTTGGCTAAAAGCATCCGAAATGAAAATCCCGCCAAATACATTTTAGCAGGTTTTGTTTCTGACGGAGAAGAAATGCAACATCATATTCTTATGGGGGTGAAAGTTTATCTGAACGATGACAAATTGGTTTCAATGATGAAGAAAGAACAAACGGATACATTATTAGTGTCTCCGCTGAAAAGCCAAAAATTAAAAGAAAATGTTCAGATGGTTCATAATCTGATAGAAAACGGCATTCGCATTTTGATTATTCCTGACGCACAAGAATGGAATGGGAAAGGAGATATTAATCTTTTGCAATTACGTGAAATAAATATAGAAGACTTATTGGCACGCGAGAAGATTGAAATTGATATGGATGCTGTCGGGCAGTTGCTCAGCAACAAAAGAATTCTGATCACAGGAGCTGCAGGAAGCATTGGAAGTGAGATTGTCCGCCAAGTTGCTCTTTATAATCCGTCAGAATTAGTTTTAGTAGATCAGGCCGAAACACCACTACATGACATACGACTAATGATGGCGCACGATTTCCCATCCATCAAGTCGTACACGCTGGTCGGGGATATTGCCAATCAAGAGAGAATGGAAGAAATATTCCAGGCTCATAAGCCCGACTATGTATTTCATGCAGCTGCTTACAAACATGTTCCCATGATGGAGGACAATCCGAGTGAAAGCATCATCAACAATGTTTTTGGTACGCAAATCATTGCAGATTTGTCCGTCAAATATGGCATTAAAAAGTTTGTAATGATTTCCACCGATAAGGCAGTCAACCCAACGAACGTAATGGGGTGCTCTAAACGAATCTGTGAGATATATGTTCAAAGTTTGGATAAAGCCATCAAAGAAGGAAAGGTGAAAGGTGTAACCCAGTTTGTCACAACACGGTTCGGAAATGTCTTAGGCTCCAATGGCTCGGTAATACCACTGTTCAAAGAACAAATAAAAAATGGAGGCCCAGTTACTGTAACGCATCCGGATATCATACGTTATTTCATGCTCATACCCGAAGCCTGCAAACTCGTCCTTGAGGCAGGGACAATGGGTCATGGAGGAGAGATTTTTGTTTTTGACATGGGAGAACCAGTAAAAATCATCGATTTGGCTAAACGGATGATTCTGTTAAGCCATGCCAAAAACATCGAAATAAAAATCACAGGTCTTCGGGATGGAGAAAAATTGTATGAAGAGGTCTTAAATGAAAAAGAAACGACCTTGCCTACTTTCCATCCCAAAATAAAAATCGCCAAAGTACGAGAATATGACTATGGTTCCATTCACTTGGCTATCGACGATTTGATCCAAAGCAGCCAGCACGACGATGATATGCACATCGTCGGACGGATGAAAGCGATTGTTCCCGAATTCAAAAGTCAGCACTCAAAGTATGAAATATTGGATAATTCATCAACAGACACAATTATTTCTAATGCTTGAAAATTTTTCTGTCAAAGTCACTGATATGTTATGAAAACAGCTCTTATTACAGGCATTACTGGCCAAGACGGTTCGTTCTTGGCCGAATTTTTATTAGATAAAGGTTATGACGTTCATGGCACCATCCGCCGCTCGTCGGTGGACTTTCGTGAACGCATCGCACACTTGGAGGGGCATCCACACTTCCACCTGCACTATGCAGACTTGGGGGATTCGATGAGCATCCTACAAGTGATGAAGAAAGTGAAGCCCAATGAAGTATATAACTTGGCAGCCCAAAGCCATGTGCAAGTCTCATTCGACTCTCCGGAATTTACGGCAGATGTGGATGCGACAGGCGTACTTCGTATTTTGGAGGCGGTGCGCCAATGCGACTTGACAGATACTTGCCGCATCTATCAGGCATCCACTTCTGAGCTTTATGGTAAAGTTGAAGAAGTGCCGCAAAATGAAAATACGCCGTTCCACCCATACAGTCCCTACGCCGTGGCCAAACTCTACGGATATTGGATTGTGAAAGAATACCGCGAGGCATACAATATGTTCTGCTGCTCGGGAATCCTGTTCAACCACGAGAGCGAGCGGCGTGGCGAGACCTTCGTGACCCGTAAAATTACTCTGGCTGCTGCAAGAATCGCCCAAAACAAGCAGAAGAAACTGTACCTTGGCAATCTGTCATCGCTGCGCGACTGGGGATATGCTAAGGATTATGTAGAGTGTATGTGGCTTATCCTGCAAAACGATAAACCTGAAGACTTCGTTATAGCCACTGGTGAACAACACTCTGTGCGCGAGTTCTGCCAATTGGCCTTCCGCTATGCCGGTATCGAGCTTCGCTTCGTGGGTGAGGGTGAAAATGAGAAGGGCATCGACACGAAGACAGGCAAGGTACTTGTGGAAGTATCGTCCGACTTTTACCGTCCTACCGATGTTGTCAACCTTTGGGGTAACCCGGCCAAAGCCAAACGGGAATTGGGATGGAATCCGCAGAAAACAACCTTTGAGCAATTAGTAAAACTGATGGTGGATGCTGACATGGCCAAAGTAGCCGTGGAACGTGCCGGTGAACGTGTACGCACGAATCTCGCTGAATATTTGGAGAAAGGAATCGTCAAATAATGAAGAATGAAGAATGAAGAACGAAAAATGAAGAATTGACAAAATGGAAAGAGATTCAAAGATATACGTGGCTGGGCATCGGGGCATGGTGGGTTCTGCCATAGTACGTGAATTGAAATGGCAAGGATATACGAATATCATTACCTGTACCCATAAGGAACTGGACTTGACCCGGCAGGAAGCCGTGGAAGAGTTTTTTGCAGAGGAGAAACCGGAATATGTGTTTCTCGCAGCCGCCAAAGTCGGCGGCATTGTCGCCAACCAGTCTGCCCTTGCTGATTTCATGTATGAGAACATGATTTTGGAAATGAACGTCATCCATGCCGCATGGCAGAACGGCTGCAAGAAGTTGGAGTTCCTCGGCTCGTCCTGTATCTATCCACGCATGGCACCGCAACCTATGAAAGAAGACTGTCTGCTAACGGGAGCTTTGGAGAAGACCAACGAGGCATACGCCTTGGCCAAAATCTCCGGATTGAAATACTGTGAGTTCTTGAACCGCCAGTATGGCACAGACTATATTAGTGTGATGCCTACAAACCTCTACGGGCCGAACGACAATTATCACCCGGAACACAGCCATGTGCTGCCTGCCTTGATACGCCGCTTCCATGAAGCCAAAGAACATGGATTGCCGTATGTGACCTGCTGGGGTGACGGCTCACCGTTGCGCGAGTTCCTGTATGTGGACGACCTCGCCAACCTTTGTGTGTTCCTGATGAACAACTATTCGGGTAATGAAACTGTTAATGCTGGTACGGGCAAGGAACTAACCATCAAGCAACTTACAGAATTAGTAGCCAAAATTATCGGTTTTACAGGCGAAATACGTTGGGATATGACCCGTCCCAACGGCACGCCGCGAAAGCTACTCGATGTGTCGAAAGCTACTGCCTTGGGCTGGAGATACAAGACGGAATTAGAAGAAGGCATTCGGTTGGCCTACGAAGATTTTCTTAACAATCCTATGCGAGCAGAAAGATAAGATGACACCGAAGAAAGTATTTGTATCAGGTTGCTATGATCTGTTGCACAGTGGGCATGTGGAGTTTTTCCGCCAAGCCGCCCAATATGGCGACCTCTATGTAGGCATTGGCTCTGACGAGACCATCCTGCATTACAAAAAACATCGTACTGTTTATCCGGAAAGGGAACGGTTGTTCATGGTGAAAGCCATCCGTTACGTCAAGGATGCTTTCATCAACTCAGGTGATGGAGTGATGGACTTTGTGCCAACGGTGGAACAACTGAGACCCGACATTTTTGTTGTGAACGAAGATGGGGCTTCGGATGAGAAAGAGGCTCTGTGCCGCCGCATGGGAATGGAGTATATTGTGTTGCCGCGCACCCCATCCGAGGGATTAACGGCCCGTTCCAGCACCGACTTGAAGAAGCAAACTTGTTCCATTCCTACTCGTCTTGATTTGGCTGGGACTTGGATAGACCAACCATACGTGTCACGATATGGAGCAGGCTGGGCAATCACCATCTCGCTCGAACCTACCTTTGATATACAAGATAGGTGCGGATTGTCCACATCCACCCGTAATCGCATACGCAGTATTTGGCCGTATAAATTGCCGGATATGGATCCAGAAATGCTCGCACGTTTGGTGTTCTGCTTTGAGAATGACCCTGAACGGTCGGATGGTATCATCTCCGGTGCACAGGATGCCATAGGTATCTGTATGCCGGGTTTGGTGCGCCATTACTACGATGGGCACTATTGGCCGACGCGCTTCGAGTCCTGCCTCGATGAGGATGTATTGAGTTGGTTGGAGGAAAGATTGTGCTTGGTACCGATGTTTCCACGCAGAGATGGTTGCTCGGTAGTGGAGGGGGCACAGATAGATGCGCAACATGTGAAGGCACTCACCACTGCCGCCGATGAATGCTGGAGTGCCATTCTAAACCGTAACCTTAAACATTTTGCCTCTGCCTACAAGGCTTCTTTTGAGGCGCAAGTAGCCATGTTCCCCGCCATGATGCAACCCGGAGTACAAGAATATATAGACAAATACTCCGTCATGGACGGCGTGTTGGCGTGGAAAATGCCCGGTGCAGGAGGCGGCGGCTATCTTGCTTTGGTATGCCGGGATGAAGCCAGCATTCCCAAAGGAGCTATCCGATTGACCATTCGCCGCCGTCATTCCAATGACCAACTTTGACAAATATAAGACGAAAATGAAACGATATTGTCAGATACTCACTCTCCCAGATGATGAAAAAGCCATAGAAGCATACGTAGAGGTGCATAGTCGGGTGTGGCCGGAAATAAAGGAAGGCATTCGTTCTGTAGGCATACTTGACATGCAAATATACCTTCATGGACACACTTCCTTCATGATTATGGATACAGTGGACGACTTTGACTGGGAAAAGGACAATGCAAAGTTGGCCACCCTGCCCAGACAGGCTGAGTGGGAAGCATACGTCGCCCAGTTCCAAGGCTGCGACCCCATTGCATCTTCAACGGAGAAATGGCAACTGATGGAACAGATTTTCAAGCTATGATACGACAAACGAAAGGAATGTTCCGAGGAACGGACGGGCGCAATTATGCGGCCGCTTTCGTACTTGTCGCCTCGCTGTTCTTCTTGTGGGGCGTGGCTCATAGTATCCTTGATGTGTTGAACAAGCATTTTCAGGATGTGCTGGTCATCTCCAAAGCTCGCAGCGCATTGGTACAGGCAATGGTCTATGGCGGCTATTTCCTGATGGCAATTCCAGCCGGGCAGATAATCCGCAAGTGGGGCTACCGTACAGGCATTGTCACCGGGCTGTTGCTCTATGGCATCGGTGCGCTATTGTTCATTCCTGGCGGGCGGTTGATATCATTCCCGTTCTTCTTGTCCTGCCTGTTTATCATAGGATGTGGGCTGACGTGCCTCGAAACCTCGGCCAATCCCTACGTTACCGTACTTGGCGAAAAACGGTCGGCGGCCGGTAGGCTTAATCTTGCGCAGGCTCTCAACGGACTTGGCTGGGTAATAGGCCCGATGATTGGAAGCCTGCTGATTCTCGGAGAAAATGGAGGCAATATTTCTTTGCCATACGCTATCATTGGTGTTGTGGTCATTATACTGGGAGCGGTATTCTCCCGACTGCATCTGCCAACACCAGATGAGCAGAATGAAGAAAAAGCCCAAATGGTTGCAACAGCGACAACAAGCACTTCCGTTTGGCGAATACGCACATTTCGCTACGGAGTTGTGGCATTGTTACTATATGTCGCAGCGCAGACCGGCATCAATTCATTCTTCATCAACTATGCCCTTGAAGCCGACCCCTCGCTGAATCCGTCCACAGCAGCGATGATGCTTTCCATTGGTGGCATGGGATTGTTTATGGTTGGTCGCTTGCTAGGTTCGCTCATCTTAAAGGCTATAGCCCCGGCACGGCTGATGACAGTCTGTGCCACTGGTGCAACAATCTGTATGCTGCTCACCATCACCTCCAACGGACAAGTAGGAATGACGGCACTATGCCTTACCTATCTGTTTGAGAGTGTGATGTTCCCTACCATATTCTCGATGGCGCTGACCGATGTCACAGGTAGCAATACCAAGACTGCATCCTCTTATCTCGTTATGTCCATTGTGGGTGGAGCAATCGCACCGGTGTTGATGGGATTGTTAGGAGAAACCGATATGGCATTTGGGTTCCTTGTTCCCTTGGGTTGTTTCGTAGGTATAATGCTTTATTCGTTTTTCTATAAGCGATTGAGAAATTAAATGAGACAAAGGAGATGTGCTGTGTCGGTAAAACTGTATCATTTATATAGATTTAGCAATGAAGAAGTTGTTGTGTAAAATTTTCTCCTATAAGGTATGGTCATATGCTGCAGCTATTGTTACTGTACTAATGGCCATCCCAGCACTTAAAGAATGTATGAAAAAGCTCCCTACAATAGAAGTATCGGTGGGGAAGTTTTGGGTGACTGATGAAGAAAAAGTGACTTTGTTGTATGTTGTACCAAACACTACAATAGACAAATACCAAGTTCCTCTTCCTCTTTCTTTTATTAATAATGGGGAAACTGCAATACACAATTTTTTAGGCAGACTGTCAACAGAACTATTGAAGATTGGCGGCAACGATAATAAGGATGCCTATATGAGAAGATTTTTGAACGGAGATGAACATTTGGACAATCACATACAAAACATATATGTGAAGTCTGCATCGATGGTGAGCAAAGGAAAAATTGAACTTTCAACCAAAGGTTATGAACTGAATTTCGTTCGTAGGAAAGAGTTGCAAACTTACTTTCCTGCACTTGATAATTTTAATTTTAACCTTGAAATCACGTTTGACAACCAAGAAACGCCTCAGAGCATTATTTTCAATGCTATCTGCATGACAGAAAGTCAATACAAAGGAATGTTGCTAACCCAAAAGAAGTTGGATAGAGGAAAGACTTTTGTCATATTTACAGAAGCCGTGCGTCTGACTGATCAGGAAGATGGCATAAAAATAGTGTTATGTAGGTTGAAAGGGGTAGCGAAAGGTCTATTGTAAAAATGTAACATCATACGTTTAAATTCTATCTGAAAGATATAATTAGTATGCCAGCCATTATGGATATCCATAATGGCTGGCTTTGATTTTAAAAGATAATCATAGTCAAAAACAGACGATACCAATTATGAAAAAGCACCATGTAATTTATATTTTCTTTTTCAACCTTCCTTTTGCAGATATTGCATATGGGCAATTTACCTATGGAACAACCGGACTGCTACACATGCCCACGGCTGACATGCAGCGGGACAAGACCGTAATGACCGGTGCGTCTTACTTGGACGTAGCAGCCGCGCCCGGCGAATGGAGTTACAACACTTGGAACTACTACCTGAACTTGACAATTTTTCCTTGGTTGGAAGTAGGCTATGTATGTACGCTGTTGAAAATGGCAGTGCCAGAATTGCAGTTGCACAACAAGTTCCGCAATCAAGACAGGCATTTTGCCGTTAGATTGCGACTGTGGAAAGAAAGTTGGTGGAAGCCGTGGACAACCGCAAGTGGTGTTGGGAACAAATGACCCTGGTATGAGTTCACACAGTAATGGATTTGGCTCTGCCTCTGCCACTGGGAACGATTATTGGAATCGCTACTACTTGGCTATGTCCAAGCATTTCTCGTGGAAAAAGGTGGCAGACATCGGAGTCCATGTGGCGTATCTCTATAACCGCAGGGAACTGAATCACTACAATGGACTGGTCATCGGTGCCAACCTGCGCTTCAACCTGCCCGAAAGTTCGTTCGGAAACAAGTTGTAGAACGGCCTGAACCTGATGGTAGAATATGATTAGTGCACAGTGAATGTGGAAGGCAGCTATTCGGTGTAGAAAGACCGAATCGATGTGGTGGCTGAGTTGAACCAATGCAAACACCTTTCGAGCGACATATATTTCAAACTATGCCTATTTTGACGACAAATAATGTTGAATAATAGTTGGAAGCCTTTCTCCTTGTCTTGAACTTAGAGCAAGGGCTTTTCTTGTACTTGCGCCATTATAAAAATTCAAAAACACCCATAGAAAAGCGTCAATCATTTGCGTAACTCATAAGAATTTCGTATATTAGTATTCTGAAATTCAATTTATTATGGGATATATTATATTGATTGTACTGGGATATTTCCTGCTAAAATTCTGCGGAAAGATACTACGAAAGGTATGTTCGGCTGAAACCACAGCCTTGTGGTTGGCCGTACTGTTCTGCTGGCTCATATTGGATTGGTTCTGGGTGGGTGCCATTTTATTGGCTTGGCGATACATCTTGATACCAGTTACAAAGTACCAAGAACGGCATCCGAAACAATACAAACGGAATGACTATGGGGGTACAAATTGGAACAAGGTCATTCTATGGGCAATTCCCATCTTCTGGCCTATACTGATAGCAAGGATGTTCCTGTCGGGCAAGACCTACAAGCCGACGATGAACGAATATGACTACGAGCAATTCCTGAAAGGGAACGGGAAGTGAGCTTAGTCGTCTGCTACCAAATGCGCCAATGCTTCCGCACGTGTTTCACGGACGAATTGCAACAGGATGGCCGGGTCGATGTGCTTCTTGCCGTATTTGGCGGTAATGTGCAAGTGTGGTCCGGTACTACGTCCTGTGTTGCCACTGATGGCCACTACCTCGCCAGGCATGATTTGTGCGCCTTTCTTTACCAATGTTTTCGACAGATGGCAATAACTGACTGTGTAGTCCACCGTGTCGGATGGTCACATAGTTGCCTGAACGCTTGTCGGATGACACCTTAACCACCTCGCCCGGCATCATGGCATAGACTTCCTCATTCCTTGCCCGCAAGTCCAGGCCTTTGTGGTTGCTCCGCTTGCCTGTAAAAGGGCCTTTGCGCCGTCCGTAAGGTGAAGTGACTGTGATTTCCTTCAAGGGATAAGACACACTCATATAACAGTCTATCCATTGGCTGCGCATTTCTTCTGACTGTTTCCCTGCCATTGAGGTAAGGGAAACAAGGTTATCGGCCTCTCCTGCTTTGGGGAGGCTTTTTGTTTCTGTTTGCTCTGTAACTTCATCCACTTTATACAGCGGTTTGCTATAAGCAATGGTGTGGAACTGCGCCTGTGCGGAGAGGAAACAAGAAAACAGGGTAAGTAATAGCCATGACTTTTTCATGGTGCAAAAATAATGTAGGATGTAAGGATAACAGGGAATTGAGGCTTCGGGCAGTTAGATTATAAGAATTTATAGGGAATCATACCTGCCAATCAGACTTAGAACGCTATATTATAGTATAAAGTAACTGATTTGCAAAAAATCCGCTAAATAGTTATCTTTGCAGTATGAAACAGCCAACACCCTCATCAGCGATAGCCGAACTGGGAAAAATCCAGTGCAACGTGGTAGGTACTCCCGACTATGTGAAGGTGACTTGTATCCTGATGTTAGCAAAGGGGCATCCCCCTCAGTTGTTTCAGACTGCCTTGGAATAGAACTGTTAACAGTCTACCGTTACGTGGCGGTTTATCAATCCAAAGGCAAAGACGGTTCGCTTGAAAGCCGTCATAAAGCCGTCATAAAGGTTATTTGGGGCTTTTTGACAGCCGTCAGTTGTCCGTTTTGCGCAAGGAATTGCGTGAGCACATCTACACGGATGCCAAGAGCGTGGTGGCATGGATAAAGGTTACTTTTGACATGGAATATACGCCCCAAGGGGTTGTGGACTTGTTATAATTCTAAAAAGATTTGACGCTAAATAATGCCATTTTATGAGTGTAAGTGATATTTTGACAATTCTTTCCATAGCCATAGCGATACTTTCTATTTCGTATGCAAGCGACAGAAAAATTTGGCTGTATAAGTTCTCCAAATGGGACAGTTGTATTTGTGCCTTTTGGTTTTTGATAGCTAACTATTTCATCTTCTTTGATTTCTTTCATGCGCATGGATGGTATTTTCCGGAACTCATGCGCACGGATGGGGTTTATCTCAGGCCGAAAACTTGGGCTTATCTGACAACCGTAGCTTCTGTGGCTTATTTTGTTTGCAAAATTTATGCGAACAGGTTCCCCAGAAGTCGTTATAAGGCTTTAACGGATTACTATCTGACATTGATAAATACGAACTTCTTCCTGCTGATGAATTATCTTCATGAGTTTCACGAAAAGAAACTGGAGAAGCATATCCATGCGTTTAATCAAGCCGTTGAAAAACGAATTAAAGCACAAAAAGATGAACCGGAATTTGATGATTTGTTCGCCGATACTGAGAAATCGGAAGATAATGCGCCTTCGTTAAGCGGATTAATCCTAAGCAAGATTATTTTCAATCCAATATTTATTACTGAATCCGTCCGTCTGCAACCTATTGCTTTCTTGGAATTTGTTCATGACCTCAAATATGCAGATATAGAAGAGAGTCAAGAACTTATAGAATCCTATTATCGGCAACTCATAAGTGGGAGGAATGTTTGCCTGACGGAAGGATTGAACCGGACTGAGAATTTTGTTTCTGTGGGAAAGTTTGGAAATACGGCTTATCGGTTGACTGATTCTCGTTTCGCCCAACTGACATTTGAAAATCTGGCTTTCATCTGCCGGATGAAAATATGGCGGGCATTTGGAGAAGAAGGGCTGAAAGATGCATACGCAAATAACTTTTTCAGCCAAGAAGTCAATGAATGGCGCGATGCGCAATATTATGTAACGCCTGCTCGAATATGTCTAAAATTCTATGACATTTTTATTCGCGAACTAATCAGCCATTGGTATAAGAACCCGGAAGACAGAGCCGAGTCTATTTATCTTCATTATCTCTATATGATTGGCGGGAATGTGTGGACAAACTTTCATGGAAATCAAACCAAATCTTATGCGAAGAAACTTTTTGATGACATGTTAAGTAATATGCGCGACTGGCTTTTTTGTATGGAAAGGCATAACCGTATTCAACACCAGCGAGAAATTCTGCATATAATCAATCTCATTATTATGCATGATAGTTATCCGGAAACGCTGCGTGTTAAAGCTGCAACATGGCTGTTGGAAACTCTTTTAGATTTATCCTGTGAAAAAAATATAACGGATTCTTTTGTGGATACTTATCTCAATGAAATAGGAAATGTTAAAAGCGGAGATAGCAATGACCATCTATTTGCAGGATGGAATGGCATAGACCACATCAAATATCAACGTGTTCCCCTTTACCATCAGTTGGATTTGTTGATACATCAGGAATAGTTTTGAGTTGTAAGCGCTTTCCTAAAATGGTACATTAAGAAGTTGCAATGATACTTTTTCGCTACATATTTCTGTTTGACTAATAAAGCCTATTGAAAGGAGAGAAATCTCTCTTAACTTGGGGGTTACATCGTAAAAAGTATTATATTTGCAAATTGCAAGATACAACTGCATCACATAAATGAGGTTGTACCCTAATCTTGTAACTGACGACAATGCAGTTGTAATAATAGATAAGAATCGCATGACAGACATTAAAAGGAAACTATATGCCTTGGTGCAAAAAGGCGAATCGGCCGAAGTGGAGTTCAAATCAGCCCGTGGCGGCTTTCCCGGCAGTTTTTGGGAAAGCTACTCTGCATTTGCCAATACCAATGGAGGTACCATCATATTAGGGGTACAGGAAAAGGATGGAAAGTTCTTGTTTGACTGTCTTTCCGAAGAAACGGCACTCAAATACAAGAAGAACTTCTGGGACAACGCTCATAACCGTGGAAAGGTAAGCGTTTGCCTGCCTCATGAACAGGATGTGGAAGTCAAGGAAATGGACGGAGCCTATTTGCTCGTTTGCCACATTCCCCGGGCTGAATACAATATGCGCCCCGTGTACCTCACGACCAATCCCATGGGCAATACCTATCGCAGGAATCATGAGGGCGATTACCTGTGTACGGATGCGGAAGTGAGGCGGATGTTTGCCGATGCGGAACATGAAAGCCATCCGCAAGATGCTATCATACGAAAAGGGTTCACCCTTGAAAATGCCATCGACCTGCCGTCATTGCACCAATACCGCCAGTTGTTCGTCAGCCTGCACCCCACCCATCCTTGGGCAAAGCTCACGGACGACCTGCAATTCATGGAGAAGATAGGTGCTTATTCCCACAACATAGCGACAGGTGAAAGCGGTATCACTCGTGCCGGACTTTTGATGTTCGGCCAATCCGACATGATAACCAACCCTGCCGGAGAGCCCTATTATTTTGTGGACTACCAAGAGCGGTTGTACACCGATGATGCCAAGGTACGCTGGACCGATCGTATCTATCCTGATGGAACGTGGGAGGCAAACCTGTTCCAATTCTATATACGAGTGTACAACAAACTCATCCAAGCCCTGCCAAAACCGTTCAAGTTGATAGGCGATGAAAGGCAGGAAGAAACTGCCGCCCATGATGCCGTGCGCGAAGCACTTATCAACTGCATTGTGCACCAAGACCTGAATGCGACGGGCAACATTGTAGTACGCCGAACGGAAACGGAACTTACCTTCTCCAACCCCGGCATGATGTTAGTGTCGAAGCAACAATACTTTAAGGGAGGAAGAAGCATTTGCCGCAACCCGACCTTGCAAAAGATGTTCATGTTGTTGGGAAAGGCAGAAAAAGCCGGAAGCGGCGTGGACAAGATATTGGCCGGGTGGAAAGAATTAGGTTGGGATGAGCCTAAGTTGACCGAAGAAGTGCAGCCCGATTATGTGGTGTTGACATTGCCAATTGGGAAAACCCCACAAGAAAACCCCGTAAGAAAACCCCATAAGAAAACCCCACAAGAAAACCCCATAAGAAAGTCTGACAAGAAAGAACAAAGGATACTACAGATAATAGATTACTGCTCTAAGCCAAGGACTTCTTCTGAGATATTGGCCATGCTTGGTTTGGCAGACAAGAAAAATCTAATGGAGGTTTATATAAACCCGATGATTGCCGGGAACTTATTATACATGACAGAACCCGACAACCCAACCAGCAGGAATCAAATGTATGTAGCGACCAAGGCTGAAAAGCCCTAATTTCGCCTGAAAAATAGAAGAACTTATACCTGAATGGGGCTTCCCGGCATGAACGTGCTTTGGGAAGCCCCATTCTTCGTTTGGAGTATGATTGACAGTATGATTTTCAGCTACCAACATAATTAAGCCTAAATCCGGGCAGATTTCTTCTTGCGCTTTCTTTTGCCGCTTGCAGCCGTCTTACATTTGTCCGAGAACAAATAAATTTCGGACGAATGAACAGATACAAATTCTCAGAAGAGGAAGTGCCCTACGGCATCCTCGAACAATTCGGACTGACAAGGGAGATGATAGGCGACCTGCCGGTGAATGTGCTGCAAGCCATCCATTCGGGCCGCCGTTCACCCATTTTGCCCATTCGTGTGGACGATTCGGAAGGCAACACCATTCATGCCCGGACACTCTTCTCGTTGGTGCGGCGTGAGGACGGCACAGCCGATGTGCTGTTTTATCCCGTGCTGGTGGAGAGCCGCTTGAAGCGGTTCAGCGAAGAGCAGAAACAACGCCTTATAGAAGGAAAGGCGGTCATTGCACCGATGCAAGGCGATAGTGACAACCCCGTGCAGGCGTTCCACCAGATAGATTCCGGCACGAAGCAAATCCTCTCCGTACCCACACCCGTCATTGGGCGCAACCTGCAAATCATAGCTGATGAATTCCATCTTTCTACAGCGGAAATCAACTGCCTGCAAGTGGGTGAACCGCTGACCGTGGCGGAAGGTGACGAACTGATGACCATCGGCATCGACCTGAACGAGCCGACAGGCCTGTTGGTGTGCGTGGGTGACGGTATGCAATGGAAGCAGGAAGCGAAACGCGAATGGGACAAGTACAACTTCGGCTGTTTCGGCTGCTGGGTGGCAGACGGCGAGGGCGGCCTTGACTATGTGCACGAGGACGACTACACTGAAGAAATGTGGAACGAGTTGAAGCGGAGCAGCCAACGCAGGATGCAGAACGCCAACGCTCCCAAACTGTAAGGCATCATGGCAAAGGAAGAATACTATTCGGAAGAGACTCTCGTGGAAAAAGTGCAAAGCGGTGAATATGGTTGGAAAGACTATGTATGGCACCATTCGAGGGAATGGAGGACGGAATACGAAAAGTACTGCCGCCTGCGTGACCTGCCAATGGACGACGACACTGCCTTGCGCTTCCTCGACATGAAGCAGGAAGAGATAGAAACGGCACTCGCCAGCGGCGATGCCTGATTACCATATAACGGTATTAGAACAACCTGAGATGAGCATACGAAAGAATACCACCCCCCGACCCTTGGAACTGCCGCCGGAGATGCGGGACATCCTGGCCCGCAACGGCATGAGGGGACACATAGCGGGAAGCAGCGAGGGATTTGTCCTGATTGTACAAGGGCATGACTCCCCGTTGCTTTCCTATCCCATCACCGAAAAACAGCTGCAAGCCCTGACCGAATGGGGTACGAACTACGCCAACCGAAGGTGCTACAACACCTTCGCAAGTATTGTAGCGGCGGATTTCGACTTGCCCAGAGATTTCGTACACGCACGGAACGCCAACGGACGAGTGGCCATGGGGCTACACGGCTACCGCATCGGTGCGGGCGAATACGGGCGGCTTGGACGCCCATTTCCTTTGCGCCACCCTTGGGGAGCTTGCTTCCTCGGCTGGACACCCCGCCAACAGGACGGCTTCCACCTGCGACGCATCGGCGGCAACCTTTACTATCCCGGCGCACCGATAGTGCCCAACCGGCCTGACGGACGCATGAAACCTGGAGAGTTGCAGAGCGGCGGTTATGGCTTCTACTACAAGGGGCATCCCACCACTACGGTGGCCGGGCAGGATGTGTTGGAGGAACTGGAAACGGTCATCACGCCCTTGCAACCCAGACCACGCCCCACCGAACCGGCCAAACCTTATCACACCCTCATTACCTCACCCGTCTATTTCACCAACGAGAAATGGCAGGAATGCCTGGCAAGCCACGGCATACTTATCGACCCCGAACGCAAGACGCTGACCATACAATCCGCCTCCATTCCCGCAGACCTACAATATGACCTGACCGATGAAGAACTGGCGACATTGACCCACAATTCCGCGCAGGAAATGCCGGTGGAAAAGCGGCTGGAAATCATCAATGGCATCATCAAAGAGGACTTTTCCGTTCCCATCACGATGGATATGCTGAACAGCGACAAAATGATTGCCATCGAACTTCATCCGGCTGTCACTGAAGACCTGAACCGCCAGCTTGCCCAAGCGGAGCAACTGGAGCAAGGAATGCAGGGATTGCAAGGCGGGCAAGGACAATATGCCAATGAAGGGTTATCCGTAGTGCCCGAAGAAAGGGAGCTGCCCAAAGGTACGGTGGTGATGGACGGTAACGACCTTGCTTATATCCATCCCGACAAGGGCTGGTACAGGGAGGGGCGGCACGGACGGGAGGTAACGGTGGACGAGATTCGGGTAGAGCCCACCGAGATCGAGGGCAAGTACCGTATGACCGCCGTCATTGACGGAGAGGCCGTGAGCCACGAAATCACCCAGAAGCAATATGACAAGTTCATGGCCATCGACGACTACCACCGCTTGAAACTGTTTTCCAAGATATTCGGGGAAGTGGACATGAAATCGAGGGACAACGTGCCGTTGGGAACGAAAATCGGGGCGGCTTTGTTGGCGGGCGTGGCCGTTATGGGCGAACTGGGCCGTGGCCCACGCCCCGACATCTACTTAGAAAGGCACGGCCCTCCACCCCCACGCTGCTATTTCAAGCCCGGTGTGGACACACCGATGGATGTGGCGGCACGCAACTACGAGGCAGCCGTGAACACGGAACGGATGCAGCATGAAATGAGGCATGGAATGTGATTCAACGAAGAATGAAGAATTAAGAATGAGGAATTGAGAATTGGTCATGGCAGAACTGACTTACGAGGATTACAAGAGGCGACTGAGCATACAGGAGTTGCTGGTGGACGCAGGCTATCGGCTGAACCGTCGTGACGGACTGCGTTATCCGTCGTATGTCCGCATTGACAGCGACGGGCGCAGGGTGCGCGGCGACAAGTTCATCGTCACCGGCAACGGCTTCTGCTGCTTCCAACCACCCGAACGCAAGAACTACAACGTCATCTCCTTCATCAAGGAACATCCCCACTTCTTTGCCGAATACACTCCGGGGATGTCTGCCGACCGGTTGGTCAACCTCGTATGCCGCCGCCTGTTGAACGAACCGCAGGAAATCCGTGAAACAAGGATATTCAACCCCGGCAAGGAGGGCAAACCGTTTGATATCGACGAATACGACCTGGAAGCCTTCCGCATGGACGATTGGGAGAGCCAGAAGAAGTTCTATCCCTATTTCAAGAACCGAGGGATAGACCTCGACACCCAACGTGCCTTTTGCGGCCATTTCTTCCTTGCTTCCAGACATCGGACGGACGGCAAGGCATTTACCAACCTTGCTTTCCCATTGTCGCTTCCCGCGTGGCCGGGCCAACAGATTGTCGGTTTGGAAGAACGCAGCCGCCCCAATGCCGAGGGGAAGACCGCTTACAAGGGCATGGCGGCAGGGAGTAACGCCACCGAAGGCATGTGGATAGGCAGGCTTGAGCAGCACCGTAGCGATGTGGGCTATACCACACCGCTGTCTGGAGCAAAGGATGTGTATTGGTTTGAGAGCGCCTTCGATGCGATGGCGTTCTACCAAATTGAAAAGAAGGGAAATGTGGCATACGCCGACTTGGGCAATGCCGTGTTTGTTTCCACGGGCGGTACCCCGAGCGTGCGGCAGTTTGCCGGAATGCTGGAGCAGACACCTAATGCCAACCACCACCTCTGTTTCGACCGCGACCGCGCGGGGCAACTCTATGCCGTGAACTTCGCCTTGCAGATGAACGGGAGGGTATTCAACTCGCATACGACCCAAAAAGGCACCTTGGTTGTCACCAACTTGACAGGGAAATACGGGCGGCACGAAATGAATGTGGCCACCTTTGACTTTGACGCCATCTGTAAGGAACTCGGCTTGGATAAACAGCATATCGATTACCGTCCTCCCTGCGAGGGTTACAAGGACTGGAACGACCAACTCTTGGACAAACGGATGGACGAGAGCATGGAACAAGATAATACAGAAGAAAAACAAACCAGATTCAGGCGATGACACAGATTAATTCACAATCCCCATTCATGCTGCCCGGCACCCTGCAATTACGACCACGGACGTTGCAGTTTTTTATCGACAACCTGCCGTTGCTGACGCTCGACCTGTGCGGTTACGCTTGTGCCGGGATGGACGGAATGCCGTTCAAGGGATTGTTGCTTTGGTTGTCAGTGGCCATGTCGTTGGTCTTGGCTTACCGTTTTATCTACCTCAAACGCATGATTTACCGCATTACGGACGAACAACTGATATATGAACATGGGGTGATTACCCGGAGCAGCGATTACGTGGAACTATACCGGGTAGTGGATTTCGCCGAGCGGAGCAACCTGCTGCAACAACTTTGCGGGCTGAAAACCGTGAGCGTCCATTCAGGCGACCGCACCACGCCACAGCTTGACATCATCGGCATGGGGATAAATGACGATTTGGTGACTGTCATCCGTGGACGGGTAGAATTGAACAAACGAAGAAAGGGAATCTATGAAATCACGAACCGTTAAGATATGGGCCATCGTATTTGCCTTGTGCGCCGGCATCCGGGTACAAGCGCAATTCGTACAGACCAACCCTTTGGAATGGTTGGCCTTGGCAGAAGGCAACGAGGCTATCAATAGCCAGATACAAGACCAGATTGAAGGCCAGACCAAAACGGCGGTCTTGCAGAACACCATCGCCGCCGAGTTCAACCGCATTCATGAATGGGAACGCAAATACAGCGACTACCTGCAAACGGTGGAAGGTTATGCCTCCTCGCTGAAAGCAGCCACCACCCTGTATGAGGACGGGGTACGCATTTTCATCACTCTTGGCAAACTGCGCAAGGCCATTACCCACAATCCGCAAGGCATTGTCGCCACGATGAGCATGAACAACCTCTACATTGAAACGGCCACTGAACTTGTTTCGGTTTATACGCTACTCAGAAATGCCGTAGCTACCGGAGGGCCGCTGAACATGCTGACAGGTGCAGAACGGAGCGAAACCCTCTGGGCTTTGTCCGACAGGCTGGATGCTTTCAGCAAGAAACTGTACCTGCTGCATCTGAGCATCCGCTACTACACCATGACTGATGTGTGGAACAGCGTCACGGCCGGGATGATAGACCGTAGCAACGGGGAAGTGGCTCATGCTGCCTTAGACAGATGGAGGAGGGCGGCAAAAATCATTCAATGAAGAAAAAATAATGATGAATGAAGCATGGGAGGGATAAAGAAACATATCGTGATAATGGGCTTGCTGCTTGTCTGCTCGTTGCAATTAAAGGCGCAAATCGACCCAACCCTGGCCGGGATGGTGTACCTCTATACCGAAAAGGCGGAAGACCAGTTGAAGGCACAGGAACGGGCGATGCTGATGCAGACCACCGGGCATATCTGGACACGGGAGGAAGTGGAAGGCACGACGGACATCCAACGGAAGTTCAACGACTACCTCGATTCTTTCCGCGACATCATCAGCTATGCGGCACAGATATATGGCTTCTACCACGAGGTAGGCAAGTTGGCCGAGAACATGGGAAGCCTGAACGACCAACTGCGCAGCCATGCAGGGAATGCCATTGCCGTGGCACTCACCCCGAACCGCAACCGCATCTATCAAGAACTGATATTAGGCAGCGTGGAAATCGTGAACGACATCCGGCAAGTATGCCTGAGCGACACCAAGATGACCGAGAAACAACGGATAGAATTGGTGTTCGGCATCCGGCCGAAGCTGAAAGCGATGAACAAAAAACTTCGCCACCTGACTTTGGCGGTGAAATACACCTCGCTGGCCGATGTGTGGGCGACCATTGATGAAGGGGCAAGGCCGCAGAAAGCGGACAAGGCAGAAATCGCCCGTGCCGCCATGCGCAGATGGAGAAGAAACGGAGATTTATAAACGGATGAAAACAACTACAAAATATTATAGGATATGGCAGGATGGGCAAGAATACTGGGTTTTGGCAAGAAACTGGTCAACAACCCCGTCACCCGCTCGATGAGCGGGGCGGTGGTGCATCCCCAACGCACCCTTGCCGGATTCGGGCACGCCACCAAGACCGCAGTCGTCGGAGGCGGCATGGGTTACCTTGCGTGGGAGAACATCGTGAACGACAAGCCGGTGGTGCGCACCGTGGCCGACGTGCTGGTCGGTGAAGAAAACGTGGACAAAGGGATGGAAATAGCCGGACAAGCCGCAGACCGTGTAGAACAAGCTGTTGACAAGGCAGGTGAAGCCCTGCAAGGCGTAAAGGATGGCGTTTCCACCATGAACCAGACATGGGGAGGCATCGGAATGTTCTTAGGCAACCTAACTGGTGGGAACGGTTTGGATATGTTCGGCAATTTCTTCTCCAACTTGGGAAAAGGAAACGTGTCGGGCTTGGGAATGCTCGGCTTGGTAGCTTCCGCCTTGTTGGTGTTTGGCCGTTTCGGCTGGTTAGGCAAGATAGGCGGCCTGCTGCTAGGCATGATGCTTATCGGTAACCACTCACGGATTGAGCAGACGCATCCCATAGGGCAAACGCCGCAGGAGGGCCAAGAACGCCAAGGAGGAATGCGAAGATAAAACGGAAAGAAAATTGACAATAACGAGAATATGGACTATACACAAGAAATGAACCTTGTTTCCGCAAGCGGCTACTGTATGCCGTTTGAGGAACGGGACGGCGAAGTGAAGATGCTCTTGGGCTATGGGGAACAGGCCCATCCTAAGAGCGGCGAGACGTTTTTCCACCACGGCGTGGATTTCGGTACGCATCGGTACATACTGGCCGCAGTGGCCGACGGCGTGGTGACGGGAATCGGGAGCACCCCCAGGCAGGGGCTGTTCCAAGTGACCCGGTACGGCAAGTATGAAGTGACTTATGCCCACCTGGCAAGGGCAATGGCTCCGTTCGGGGCAAAGGTAAAGGCAGGGAGCGTGTTGGCCATCAGCGGCGACCTGCTCCACATGGAGGTGCGGTATGACGGAGAAGAAATCAACCCCATCGACTTTCTCACAATGATTTATGGCAATTTGAAGATGATGCAGCAACAAGGACATACCGGTATGCCCGACTTCGACACCCTCGAAATGGAGATACCCACTGACTATGACGATGACCGGGAGGAAATCGAGCAACTGATGCTCCGCTTCTATCCCGACTACCTTACGGACATCGCGGGCGGACAATACAAGGTATCCGGCCACACCGTCCAGTCGCTACGCAATATTTTCTCGCTTTCGGCTATCCGCAACTATTTCTATGAGGTGATACCCTCGTTGGCCAACCCGCTCGGCATCGGCAGCCGCTCCATACCCATCGCCGCCAAGGTACAGAACCTGCTGATAGGCGACTTCCTGGACTATCTGGCGTTCCGTCACGGGGTGTTCCTCTCCACGTTGGACGAAAGCGGTAAAAAAAAAGACTTGACGAAGCGGTAGCCGCCATCGGCGTCACCGACCCGCTGGAAGGGCTGGAGATAGACGTGCGCAGTTTCGACATACCCAGGCTTGTCACCGTCTACCCCGACCGGGCAGGTTTGCGTTGGTGGACGAAAGCCTGGTTCAACAACAAGGAGGACGGGGAAGCCTCGGTGGAGATCAACCGGCAAACGGCGGTGGGCTTCATCCACGACGAGATAGCCAAGGACACCCTGCTGGAAAAATACTATCCCAAACAGATGGAAGCCTGTCGCCATGCCATCGAACAGACCAAGGAACAACTGATGAAGCAACTTAACATCATGTAACATCATGAGCAAGGAAATACAACATAGCGAACGGTTTGCCGAAGTGGAATACTGCCTGCAAAGCTACTTTGACACCCATTTCGTCCCTGTCATGCGTAGCGTGAAGGACTTTCTCGGCAAGAAACAGGCGGAAGAAATTGGCGAATACGCCCTCAGCCCGGCGGGGTTACTTGGCAGCTTTGCCGCCGGTGCCACGGGTATGCCGGACAACACCCTGCAGTATCTGCGCCTGACGGGTGAATGGAACAGCAAGACAGCCGAGGACTATGTGGAGATGTGCCGTGAGCGCATCGCCGGGAACAAGGAATTCACATCCGACCTGGCACTGTTGGCACATGAATGGCGGGAGGCCGTGGTCGCCGAGATTGGCAGGGAGCAGTACGACAAGCTGTCTGCCCGGTTAGGTGGCGACCTTGCATACGCCTACGTGGACTACCGGGTGGAGCAGATGATGGTTGACCGCATGGTCAAGGAACAGATGCCCAAGTCATCGGTGGAATATGTGCTGCGCAAGGGCATGGAGGGAAGCCTGTTCGGGTTTGCCGATTCGTTGATGCGCTCCCCCTTACAACAGGAGATAGCCGCAAGGGGCGAGGCCGCCTATAACCCTTCCACCGGGGAAAAGTGGGCCGGACGCGGCGTGTCATTGCCTGCCGATGCCGTGGCTACCGGCGGCATCGCATCTTGGGCGGCACTGGCAGGAACGGTGGGCTTGGAAGCCGCTTCCTACGGTGTGGAGTGGTACATCGAGGGCAAGGAGAATGCCGGAAAGAAACCGCCCACCGTAGAAGATTGCATCAGCCGTGCCGTGTTCGGTGCGGAGGATAACGTGTTCACTGGCTTCCGCAAGCAAGGAAACAAAATCCTATCCTACGAGAACGACTATGTGCTGTCGGTCAACAGCCAATTGGCCAAGCCGATGGGCATCCTTACCGAAAGACCGGTATGGGCGGATTGGATGGAGCAGAATACCCTACCGGATTTTCCCAGCCTCCAGTCAATGTTTCCCGAGATATTTGAAGACAAACGCAACGATGAACGCTACAAGAATATGCCCTTGGTTGTGGCACCCGGACATGAGGAAGAATACTTGGCTGAGCAACAAGCCTTGCAAGAAGAACCAAAGGGTATAAACAGCTTGAACCCCCTTTCTACGGACGGGCAAGCACCGACATCAGACAGTCAAGGACCGACATCGGACGAGCCACAAATGCCACAATCGCCCCGACAAACTAGACAACCAGATCAACAGCCCTCTAATGAAAACGGTTGGGATGGACTGCTCAGGACATTCGGATTAGACGGTATCGGCGGTGTGGGCAGGAACCTGGGCTATGTTGTTTCCATGCTTCCCGATGTGCTGATAGGCTTGTTCACCGGTCATACCAAATCATTCGGGGTAAAGGACAGCCTGCTGCCCATTGCCTCCATCTTGCTAGGCATGTTCATCCGCAACCCCTTGTTGAAAATGGTGCTGATAGGCATGGGCGGCTTGAACCTGCTTAATAAGGCCGGACAGGAGGCTCTTGACCGGCAAGAAGAAACATCGGCCAAACAGCTGTATAAACCCTATCCCGATGAACCGTTGAATGCAAGGCTCGCCCATCCCGTACTGCAAGGAGACAACCTCTTTATGGACATCGACGGTGTGCCGTGCAGCATCCTGTTGCCATACCATACCGCCGAAGCCTGCCGGGAAGGAGCATTGCCGATAAATACCCTCGCCAATGCCGTGCTGGCCAAGCATGAGGAAACAAGGCAAATGACCCAAGAAAACTACCGCGCATCGGAACAGACCTTGGAAGAAGGCAGGGAAAGGACATTTGGTATCAAGTAAAACTAAACTGAAGATATATGAGCAAGGACAAAAGCCCACAAGAAAAAGCTGCCGTGGAACGGGAGAAGGAACTGCTGTCTGGCGCATTGAATGGCGCGGCAATCAGCGGCGGCTATTGGTTGAACGCTTCGGGCAGGACGGCTCCCAGGTTTTACCCGAAAGGTCCGGAAGTCAGCCCGTTCAACGCCCTCATACTCGGTATGCACGCCGACCGTGGCGGTTACAAGACCGCCCGCTATTTCTCGTTCAACGAAGCTAAGAAACACGGCGAGGCGGTGCTGCAAGGCGAGAAAGGAGTGCCGTTCCATTGGTACAAATGGGAGAAGTACGTCAACCGCAATGACCCGAGCGACACGATGTCGAGGGAAGACTACCTCCAGTTGGACAAGGAAGAGCGGAAACAATACAAAGGGGTGCGCAACCGGGAGATACGCATCCTGTTCAACGTGGACCAGACCACGCTGCCCGATTCCATTCCCGAAACCTACCGTGCCCTATTGGAGAACCACGGCGGCATCAACGACCGGGGCAATCTTAAAGCGGAAGAACGGCAGTTGCGGAATGCCGTCAACCATTTCGTGGCGCAAATCAAGGAAAACCTCGTGCCCATACGCAAGGACGGTACCGGCACACCCCGTTACGACACCGCCAAGGATGCCGTCTATATGCCAGACCAAAAACATTTTTCCTCTTACCCCGACTATGTGCAGGATTTGGTGCGCCAAGTGGCAAGCGCCACCGGCCACCGGCAACGCCTTGCCCGTGAAGGCATGGTGATGCAGGGTGGGAAAGCATCATCGGAAGATGCCGTGAAATATGAACGGCTGGTGGCCGAACTCGCTGCCGGAGTGAAGATGATGGATTTCGGCCTGCCGGCCAAGATGTCAGCGGAGGACCTGCCTTTGGTGGAATACTGGACACAGGAACTGCAAGAGAACCCCACCCTGTTGGAAGCCATCGAAACGGACGTGAACAATGCCGTGGAGGTGATGCGCAAGGCAGAGCGTGGCGAGAAAATAGAATACGCGACCTTGCTTGACCACAAGCGCACCACCGAATTGCGCGAGAAACAGAAGCCGCAAGTGGATTCAAGGGAGAGCGCCATTCTGATCGACATCATCCGCAAGGGAGGCATGGGCGTGGACAGCCGGAATTTCGCCTCTCCCGCCGAGAAACAGGCGTTCCTGGAAAAGTTCAATCTGGGCTTCTATGACAAGAAAGTGGAGGAAGCGTTGTTAAAGGTGCATGATGAAGACCCTGAAGTGATGGAAATCGCCTTTACCGAAGCCGTCCATTACGGCACACAGATGGCGGAGTCCTGCAAGGAATATATGCCCGCCGAATGGAATACCAAGGGCAGCTATACGGTGTCGGACAGCTTGAAGGGGATACCCGACCGCTCTACCAAGGAGATGGTCATCGTGCGCGACAAGCAGACGGGCATCGTGGATGTCGTGCTGCCGGCCGGAGCGTTGGAGGGCGGTCATGTGGCTTTTCCCGATGGCGACAAACGCCCATACTGCTTGACACCGGACGAGGTGATGAACGTCCAAGAGCGGTCTGAGCGCGGGGCAAAGGCGGTGACGAACAACCTGCCCGGCTTCTCCAAAACACGCATTGATAGCGCCTTGCGGGCGCAAGGGGCTACATTCGTCCGCTTCTTCAACAAGGATGGCTTGCTGGGCTTCCGTCCCGATGACAGTTATTTTGAGGGCAAGGAGGTGACCACGGCCAAATTGGAGGGCAAGGAACTGCGGACACTCTCGTACATCGACGTGTCGGAAGCGGTAGAAAACGCAACCTCCGTGCAGTTCGACCGCATACAGATGTTGCGTGACGATGACGGACGCTGGGCGTTGTACCTCAAACCGCAGGGAGAAACGTCATTCAGCGTCTATCCCGACAAAGAGGATGTCAACCGTTTCTTTACCACCATCAAACAAGGTCAACAAGAAGCATCTGCCGAAGTCCGCCACGACTTGGCTAACAAATACTACGCCCTGGCACAGAACAGGCCGGAACTGAAAGTGGACTTGTTTGCTGGTCCCGCCGAGAATGCCGACCTGTCCAAAATCAAGCGGGTGAATATCTTCCGCACCAAGGACGAGCGCATTCTCTGCGCCCCGGTCATCGACGGCATAGAGAAAGTGCAGCCGCGGCTGGTGACACCCCAGCAGTGGCAACGAATGTGGGCGGCGGAGGATATGGCCGAATATAAGACCTGCCTGGCAGCCAAGCTCTTTGCCGATGTGTTGCAACAGGCAAACGCGCAGGCCCAATCACAAGAACCCCATCAAGGGGAACAAACCCGCATAGCATTTGATGCCAACGCCAAGGGACAACCATTTACCCCGGCCATGCAGGAACAGTACGACCAACTTAAAGGCAAGCACCCCGATGCCGTGCTGCTGTTCCGGACCGGCGACAACTATGTGGCCTACAAGGAAGACGCACAGACCACCTCACGGATATTAGGACTTGATGTAGTACATGGAGATAAAGCAGACATCGTCTCCTTCCCCTTCGGGGATTTGGACACCCATCTTCCCAAACTTATCCGAGCTGGGCAACGGGTAGCCATCTGTGACCAGTTGGAGAACCCCGAGCAGACAATAAGCAAGGAGAATGAGGTACGTATGGGTCGTGGACGATAATAACAGGTATTGATAATCATAAGATTTGGATATGGGCAAAAGCAAGAACGAAACATACGCGGAGCGATACGCAGCATATGCGATGGAGCAGATGCGTCGGTATGGGATTCCGGCCTCCGTGACACTGGCACAGGGCATTTTGGAAAGCAGCAACGGCGAAAGCACCTTGGCAAAGAAAGAGAACAACCATTTCGGCATCAAGGCCACGCAAGGCTGGTTGGACGGTGGCGGCAAGTATGGCTTGTACACAGATGACAAACCCAATGAGAAGTTTTGCAGCTATGACAGCGTGGCCGATTCCTACGAACACCATTCACGCTTCCTTTCGGAGAACCAGCGGTACGTCGGTTGTTTCGACCTGCAAGCTGATGACTACCAAGGCTGGGCGAAAGGACTGGAACAGGCGGGATATGCCACGGGAGGCAACTACGCTGCCTCGCTCATCGGCATCATTGAGCGGAACGGGCTTGACAGGTACGACCGCATGGTGATGGAAGAGATGAAAGCGCAAGGCCGGACACCGGGTGAGGATAGGGACAGCCACCTTGCCGGAGAGAGCAAGGATTATGCCTTTCCGTTGGAACGGGCAGAGTTTCTGTTGGTGACTGTGCCGTTTGGCGAACAGCGCAGCATCACTCTTCCAACGGACAATGAAGTCATATTGGCCACGGAAGACAATGGCAAGGTCGTGGCAGTGGATGCCGGCAAATCATTGATCGTGGAGTATGCACGGGCAGATGGAACCACTTATCAGGTCAGCTACCAAGGCCTGACGAGCACCCATGCCAAAGTGGGCGATACGGTAAACGCCGGGCAGCAAGTGGGCGTGTCAAGTGACAACCTCCAATTCGGTGTGGCGCAACTCTCCACCGACGGTACAAGGCGTGACATCGACCCTGCGGCATATTTGGCTGAGATTGCCCAAAAGGGGAAGATTAACCTGCAACTGCTGCACGATGGCAAGGATTTATTGGCAAAATACAAAGCCACAGACGGCACGGCTATTGACGCAGGCCTGTCACCGGATGAGTGGATGAAGAAAATACTTTCATCGGAGGACAGCAACGCGCACCTCGGTTACGGTGCTGACCCCATTGTGGAAATGGCCATTACTATGTTCACCTCGCTTATGGCTCTCGCCATGCAGATTGACAACAAGGAGGAACAGATGAGGATGGCTACCGAAGCGGCCTTGAGCAAACGCATCGACCTCTCGGCATTGCTGCCCGCCTGCAAGGAGTGCGTGTTGGAGGTGCAGGACAACGGCCGCCCCATCTTGCATATCGACAGTGGCGACGGCAGTTTCTCGCACGAACTGACCGCATCGGAGATGAACCGCCTTTCCCTTGTCCTTTCCGATACGGGTACCACGGCAGAACAGAAACGCAGCCAAGTGGCGGCAATTGTGGGCGGCATCGCCCTTTCCGGGCAAGTGGCTCGGAACTATGAGCAGGGAATGGAACAACATAACGGACAAGGCGAGAACCTGCAAATGAGATAATAGACAAAATATCGAATACATCACCAATAAAGGATAACCATATGATTAAATGCAATGTGACAATCAACGGCACGGTCAGCCGGGCGGCGACGGTGCGGACCAATAGCGAGGGACAAACATTCATCTGCTTTGGTGTCAAGACCACCATTCCCGCCAAGTCGGGAGCGGGCAAGCAAGTGGAAATCTCCGTGTCAATGGATGGAGGTGAATCGGACACCAACCCATATGCTGTGGGTACAAAGGTAGAAATGCGAGGCACGCTCACTTTTCGCAAGCGCAGCGACAACCTATACTTGAATTTCCATGCCGATGCAGTGGATTTTACCCCTGCATCCGACAAGGACAACATAGAGGGCGACATTGAATTTCGCGGCACCATCGGCAAGCAGGTGGAGGAAAAGACTGATAAAAAAGGCGGCAAGTATCTGGTGTTCTCGGCTTTCAGTACCGAGAAAGATGGCGATGCCTTCGCTTTCACTTGGGTGCGTTTCATCCGTTTCTCAGCTGAGCGGGAGGCATTCCTTGTACCCAAGACAGGTATAACAGCCAAAGGCAAGCTGGAACTGTCAGCCTACCTTGACAAACTCAACATTGCTTGCCGGGTGGAAGAGTTGGCAGAATGGGTAAAAAAGGAGCATAACAACCAAACACAAGCGTAGGCATGGCAAAGAGGAATGATTACCATAGGGATGGCCCGTCGGCAGAAGACCGGGCGTTGGAACGATTCACGGAACTGATGATAGAAAAGATTTCCACCTTGAAAAAGGACTGGTCGAAGCCTTGGTTTACAGAAGGCATGATGAAATGGCCAAAGAATCTTTCGGGCAGGGAGTACAACGGGATGAATGCCCTCATGTTGGCATTGGAATGTGAGAAAAGGGGGTACGAGCTTCCTGTATTTTGCACCTTCGATGCCGCGCTTTCACTCAATTACAGCAAGAAGAAGGACGGCTCGCGTCAGCCTTTGGTGGATGAGAACGGGGAAAAGCTGCCGTTGGTATCCGTGCAGAAAGGTGAGAAATCGTTTCCAGTGTTCATCACCACCTTTACCGTAGTGGACAAGGAAACGAAAGAGAAAATCAAATATGACGAGTACAAGCGGCTGTCGGATGAGGAAAAGCAGCGGTACAATGTCTATCCGAAGATGAACGTATATAACGTATTCAATGTAGACCAGACCAATCTCCGCGAGGCTCGTCCCGAACTATACGAGAAGATTCGGTCTGCCAATGCACTGAAACCACCCGTAAAATTGGAAGGTGAGTCATTCTCGTTCGCCCCATTGGACGAAATGGTGGATAAAGGGCTATGGGTGTGCCCCATTCGCCCCATGCACCAAGACCGTGCGTATTACAGTATCAGCAAAGACGAAATTGTTATCCCTGAAAAGTCGCAGTTTGTAGATGGGGAGTCCTATTACGGTACCATGCTGCATGAAATGACTCACAGCTCCGGGCATGAAAGCCGGTTGAACCGTTTGAAACCTGCCGCATTTGGGTCGGAGGAGTATGCAAGGGAAGAATTGGTGGCCGAACTGGGCAGTGCGCTGTTGGCCTCGCGGTATGGCATGGCAAAACAGATAAAAGAGGAATCAGCGGCTTACTTGAAATCGTGGCTGGGCAGCTTGCAGGAATCACCGGAGTTCTTGAAAACGACCTTGTTCGATGTAAAAAGAGCCACCTCGATGATTTCGCAACAGATTGATGCCGTGCAAGAACGCATCGAAGCCAAGCCGGACATCATGGATGTGGACGGTGACGGCAATACGCAGGAGGTGGCGCATGAGGACAGGGAACTGGTGGGGGCTATAGCGGAAGACTATGTGCCATATCGCCGAGGTAGGTAAAATAGGAATCGTTCTTGCAAACGGATGCTGTATCATGTATCAAAATGTCAGCCGTGGGGTATTTCCAAACGGCTGACCCATTTCCAATTTTTGTAATTTCATTTCAGCAACAGGACAATTCCGTGGGGAAAACTTCTGCCTCCGAACAATCGGAAGCTATTAAAATGATGCTGTCCTCTTCAATTTCTTCAGGAGCAGATATTATCTCATACTCCCCATCCGATAAACCGCCATCCGGGTCATGCCAATAGACTGTGGCACCCTTCTTGATAAAATCATATTTGCCCATAGCCATTATTTACCTGTAATTGTTTCTGAAAATTTATTATTTTGATGCCGCTCCCAGTTAGCCAATGCCGAAGGTTTAGAGGAATTGGCATAGCAGTATTCACAAAGATGGGGGCAGGTGTCATACTCCCCGATGTCCTTGGAAGCCATGCAGCCACACAACAGGCGTTGGCCTGGGTCTTTCTTATGTCGGCTTATGAAATACCGATTTCCCGGCAATGGTATGGCACCGGACGGCAACAAGCCGTCATCAAACAGGCCATGCGAGGTCATTTCTTTAACTTCGACACCCATGTGCTTCATCAACGTCTTGTCCTGCCAAGCCAAGCGGGCGATGAGGTCGGCATCGATGCAACGGTTATGAGCTATGCCATACCGGGCAAGCTCCACCTTTTCACCGCAAGTCGCCAAGGCATAATTCCAACCATTCGTCTTGTTCAACTCGGAAAGGCGTTCTGCAAATTCAACCATCTGCCCTTCCGTCCATTCCCTGTAACATATTCCGCTCTTGTCTAAATTGGATTTTACCTTTCTATAGTTAGCGATGTCGGCATAGCTGAACACCATTTTTTCGGTATATCCCTTGAGTTGGTCACCTATGCGTTCCACCTTATCAAGCAAGCCGTCCAAGGAGAGGCTTTCCATGAGCAGCATGGGGTCGAAACGCCATATCACGGCTTTCTTGCCTAAACGTGTGGCCAGTTTCTTGAACGTGTCTATGCGCTCCACCAATGGAGGAACACCTGTTTCCAAGCGTTCGAGTTCGTAATCGTTTAATGTGTATTGTATATAACACCCTATGCCCTTTCCTCGCAGAATATCCAAATAAGGCAACAAGGGGTACGGGTTCTTCGACCAAAATATGATAAACCTTGTATCCTTGTAAGATACGTAACTCCGGACTTTGCTGAAAGGGTTTGTCCATACCGAGTAACCTACTTGGAGGCGATGGAAAAACCAGTCGGCATAAAACGCCGGAATGTCGGTGCTGCGGCTTGCGGAAACAATGACCGGGCAACTTGCCACGGCATTGCCGCCATCTTCCAATATAATGTTTCGTTTGTTCATATCGGTGATTTTCTATGCAAAATAAACAAATATAAACCATATTCCTTTTTTATCACGCAATTATTACGCACGCTAATATGTGGCAACAGATGTATTGACGGCTTGTGCGGTATGGGACACTTGCAAGGCATCCCATGAACCGCACAGTCCGTTTGATTTTAGTCTGTTTAGACCACTCGGTAATGATGCAGGTAACAATATCCCTCGTTGTCGCCAGTATGCCATTGCTCATTGAGGGCTTCCACGTCTGCTTCCGACTGTATATCGCACTTGCTTATTTCAGCTATCCATTGCAGGGCTTCTTCCATACGGTTAAAATACTCCACCATAAATTCTCCATCGGGAACATTCACGTCCGCGATGTAACGCTCTTTGAAATAACGTCCCTCACCATCATTGGTCAGATATTCCGCCATCATTGGTTCTTCAGAGCGGTAATAATAAGTCAGCGAGGGAAAAATTTTGCAGATGAAGTCGTATGTTTCAATACAAGGCCCCATGCGGTTTCGGTTTCCATGCGCAGGATATTCCCCCGGCATTCCAAAGAAAACCATGTACCACGACAATAGGTTTCTTTCCATTGGCCGCCCAAGGCTTCGACAAGGCAACCCAGCCAGTTTGAGCCAAAATCGTTTTCAACCAATGGAGTTTTGCGCCTTTCCAACCTTTTCATCGTTTGGTAAAGGGTTTTGATTTCTTGTTTGTCACCCTTGAATACAAGGGATGTGTTACACCAATTAGGCATGATTGTAAATGTTTGTTGGTTAGATAATATGTTTGGATGGGGTACAGGGCATTGGGAACACCCTGTACTTTTTGTTGTGTCACTCGGGCAACATCATCGGCATCAGCAAAGCCAAGTGTTCCGACTGGCCATCGCTCGATACTGGTTCGATGATGGCGGCACGGCAGGCTTCGCTCATGCGGAAGCGTACTTCGGCTGCGTCCATATTCTCCAAAACCATTTTGAGGTTCTCGGCGTGAAAAGCGATACGGATTTCATTCCCTTGGTAGGTGCAGAATACGGTTTCCTCGGCCGAAGTGGCATTGTCAAAGTCATGCCCCGTGAGGAGCAAGGCCATGCCCGAAAAAGACAATACAAGCTGGCGGCTCGTCCTTTCCGCGAATATGCCCACACGACGGATGGCAGATAACAAAGCTTGGCGGTCGATGGTCGCTTCCTTGTCGCTGTTGGTGGGAACAATGGCATTATAGTTGGGATATACCCCCTCTATCAGCCGTGTGCTAAAGCTGTCCGTGTCGGTTTTGAACACAATGTTCCGCTCGTTGTATGACACTTCCACGTTGCCCTCCTTCTTCTGTAACAACAACTTGACAATCTTTGCTGCCTTTGCCGACAAGATGAAACGGCAATCTTCCGCATTTCCTGCTAAGGGATAGGTGTTGCGCACCAACTTGTGCCCATCGGAGGCGGCACACTCCACCTTTTCACCTGCAAAAGTGTAGCTTATCCCTGTCATTACAGGTCGCTGGGCATCGTATGAAACGGCATAAAGCGATTGGTCAATGGAATTGCATAATGTGGCAGCGTCCATGTCGAAGCGAATGTCACTCTCATCTTGCATCATGGGATATTCATCGCTGCCAAACCCTGCCATGTCGTAATGTCCGTTCAAATAGTGGATGGTCACGCTTTTGTCATTATCATTGATGGTGAAGGTAATCGGCTGTTCGGGCAGATTTCTCACTGCCTCCAACAAGGTGGACGCCGTGATGCACACTTTGCCTGTTCCCTCCTGTCCTGTAATATCCAGCGAGCCGTGCCATACACATTCCAAGTCAGAGGCGGTCACTTCCAGCGGTGTGTCTTCTTTCACCTCCAGCATGAACGTGGAAAGGATGGGCAGTGCCGGTTTGTTGTTCATTACTTTGGCCATTGCAGCCAGTTTGTTCGCCATTGCGGTTGATGATACTGTAAATTTCATAATGATGATGTTTTTATTTCCCTGCTATCGGGCTGCTTGCCCTTGCCTCAGAAAGTTATTTTTCGGTGCAGGATGAGCCGCCCGCCTATGACGCAAACTTTTTGGCAGGAATACGCTTTGGCGCAAGGGAAAGGAAGATTCCTGCCATCGGGACAACCGCTACATCCTGCCTTCGTCCCAAAAGTTTTCGGCATCAACAGCGGACGACTGAAATTCGCACAAGAAAATACGCCCGGCGGCAAGGGCATGGACACGAACGGTAAGAAGTCTGTACAACCGGATGACTGTCAGCATGTAAAAGGAATGACAAAGTAAAATTGTATCTTTGATATTCCCTTGGAAAACACTCCATGCTGCCGTCGATTTTGCTAATTTTGCCGTCTTTTATTCAAGCAACTGAAAACAGATGGAACGATTAGTCATCCTATTATTGCTAATCCTGATACTGGTTACACGGTATGGGAGAAGAAAGCTGGGCGAAGCCTATTGCGCTGCCGCCAAGTATGCGCCTACTTTGGAACTGCGCAGGGATTTCAGCCGCAAGGCGGTGTTGGCGGGCAACCGGGAAGCAAGGAAAATTTTCCCCATCACCGTTGCGAGGTTTGCGGCCGACCATCAGCCGCTGAAAGTGTTCAAGAGGAAGAAAATCCCCTGCGTATTTACGGACTATTACTTCCCGTCACGGTACAATCCATACTTGAGTGAAGCACAAAAACAGTTCTGCCAATCCATTTTGGATTTCAAGGACGGCAAGCATGATGGCATCCGTTTCCTTGTGGCCGGAATAGAGAGATTGAAACCCCAACCAGGTACCATTGTCATGTTCATGCCGTGCAGTACACAGCGCAAATATTGGAGGCGGTTCAAAACGATGGCGGACTATGTACATGACGAATATCCGGAGCTTGTGTGCGGCATATCGTATGTCCGTTACACGGGCGACAGGGAGAGCTTGCACCTGCAAAAGGACAGAGGAAATGTTACATTGGAGAAAAATTATTTCTTCAAAGAGGACTTGGCGGGCAAGGAGGTATTAGTGGTGGATGACATCCTTACAACAGGGAATAGCCTGCAAGATTTCAGAAAGGAAGTGGAAGCGGATGGTGGCAAGGTGGTAGGTGCCATTTTTGCCGCCGAGACATTCAAAATGCCCAATGCTTTCTGGTGTTATTTGGAAGCGTTAGGCTGGTCGGAAGATGATGCGGGGAAATATGAATCCAAGCCCGAAGATACCGTTGTGGATTATCCATACCAACGTCGTAAATGGGGTGTCTATGATGAAGAACCGGAAGACATTGATTGGATGCCCGACAGGACGATTATTCATGGGAACAGCATGATAAACTTGTGGTATGGCAAAAGAAAAGGGAAGAATGTAGTGGTAAAAAAGGAAATCTTGCCGTTGGATCCGGAGAGCGATGAACCTTGCAGCGACGACTTGTCTGAATTTGACTTGCGGATATAAGACTGGCCGGCTTTCACAAGCCAGCCAACCCCTAAGAATCCTTGGTTCAAACCAATGAAATAAGTTATTTCAAGCCATTCTTATTATTATGAACAACAAGCACCTAATCTGTCGTGTCCGATGATGGTAACAGCAACCTTACACAAACATTGCGGTTGGCTTCTACGGGATTGTAATCGTTAATGCCACCGACTGAAACTGTTTCTATCTTATCGGCATCCACGCCACGTCTTTGCAACTCTCCGGCCATGTATGCGGCACGTCTTTGAGACAAGCCGTTGTTGATGGTGTCGTTGCCGGTGGCACTGTCTGCCGCACCGATGATTTGGACGTGCAGCCCGTGCTTCTTGGCAATCCGGGCGATGCCGTCCAGGTTGACCAACTGCGAAGGGTCGGTAAGCCTGTCGGTATCCAGCACGAAGAAGAAATAGATGGGCGGGCCGATATACCTGCCGTCCACAGGCAAGGTTGAAACAATGGAATCATTGCTTTGGAAGGAACCACCGCTTCTATAAGTGGAATCCATGTCGTATGTCCTATAAACGGTGTTTTTACTGTGGATAAAAGCGGTATCGCCTTTATGCTTGTCCTTGTTCGCTTGGGCATCTCGCAACCTTGCACGAAGCGAGTTCAACCCGCTGTAATTATTCTTGGGATAGCCGGTTGTCAAGCCTTTGCCGTCACGTTCGTCTTTCATCGAAGAAAGCCTGTCCACATACTTGTCCAGCAGCCCTTCCAACTTCAATATCTTCTCCAATTCAGCAATGATGCGGGTGGTATTGCCGTTCATCTTCCGGAGCCGCTCGTTCTCATTGCGCAAGCTGCGGGCATAGCCGGTCAACCGTTCGTTACGCCCGATGTAAGGGGAGGCATCCACCACACGTTTCCGGCCTTTCTTTCCGATAGTATAGGAAAATCCGGCGGTTAGGGATAGCAGACGGTCGCCCCACTTGTTACCTGCGCCCATGCCGTCAAAGTCCTTGAAGGTGGTGGCACAGCCAAGTTCTGCCGTGAGGTGCAGGCGGCCGGTCAAGCGGTATCGTCCTTGTACCCCGTAAGAAACGGCAAAGGGATGGCGGCCTAATTCGTCATTGTGCAGGATGCCCAAGCCAACGTAGGGAGCCAAGTCCCAGCGGAAATCCTCTTTGGTACGTGAGAAACCCGACAACACGTTCCACATCAAATCGGCATGGAGATGCAGGAAGTCCCTTGATTCAAGTTGTGCGTCCTTGAACTGCAAGCCTTGGAAGGCGATTCGTGTGCCGATGGCCGGTGTGAACCACTTGCCCACGGAGACGGACAATGCTGGCTTTGTTCGGTCAAAGATGTCACCACAACCAAGCGGTGAACCGACGAATGCCGACACGCCGCCGGACGCGTTCACGAACCAGTTGCCACGCCAAGGGGAAACTTCCACGGCATTCTCCAAATAGGCCGGCTCCAACGGTTGCAACAATTCCTCCCACTGCGGAAGGATCTCCCATCGGATGGTGTCCGTCATGGGAACATTGTACGCCCTTGCCATGAGTGGCAGGGACAATACAGATAGCAATAAAAATCTCCTTATCATATTTATCTGTGTATTTGTTTTCTGTTTGCAAAAGAAATGATTCGCCGCGTCTGCAAAGAGGCCGAAAGCCTCTTTCAACTCGTGCTTAACAAGAATTTCGGTAGCGGCAATTTATCATACTGTCAATCATACTGTAAGGCATAGGAAATAGGCTGTTGAAAATCATTTGCCTTGTCATTTCCGGCGGACGCTTTTGCCACTTTTGGGCTTCATCATCCGGCTTGCTTGCATCAGACAGCGTCTTGCCCACGCCCGGTCATCCTCGTCCTCATTGCGCCCCCAAGGCAGGTCGCTGCCGCCACCTCCGCCGCCGTGGCTTTCTGCAAACGTTGTGGCCAAGTCCACATAGTTTGCAAAGAGGTAGATGGCGCATTTGAAAATATCCTCGCCACGCTCGGCCACTTCTTTCAGCAGCGTACCATCGAACAGGCTTTGGCCTTCACCGTCCAATGACGGAAGCAATGACTTGAACTCGTGCAGTATGTCGCCCAGCAGCGCATCGGCCAGCCGGTAGCGCACCTGATGTTCCAAGTCGTAAGTCGCCGCTTTGAGGTCCCGGCGGTATTCCAACGCACGTTCCCGTGTTTCTTCCTCTAACTGGCGAAGTTCTGAGAGTTGCTTGTCCGCTATTTCCAATTTGTTGCGCTTGTCGGTGAGGTTGTCAAGCACTTTCTGCAAGTCAAGGTCGAGTTTGCTTATCTTCTTGCGCAGTTCCTCCGAATCGCCACGGCCTGCTTTCAACTCTTCTGCAAGGGCTTCCATCTCGGCAATCATCTGCTTCTTTTTCTCCTCTAAGTTGGCGGTCATCGTACCAAGTCCTTTCACCCGTTTCTCGGCAAAGCGAATGTCGGCAAGCAACTCTCCGAGCAACTTTCTGTTGTTCTCAATCTGTTCCTCCAGGGTCGTGCATTCCTCGCTCAATGCACGGCGGTATTCTTCCGTTGTACGGTGTTTCGCACCAGTCACGGCGATGCTGTTGCCGCGTTTCATACCCCACTTCTCGTTTACCTTGGCAAACTCGTCATGGAGTGCGAAGAAACGCTTCTTGGAATCATAAATATTCCCACCGAAAACTTTGTTGAATGAGATTTTATTCCGCTCATCCACCGGTATTACGGTGCAATGCACATGAGGGTTCAGTTCATCGAGGTGTACATAGAAGCCGATGACGTTTTCCTCGCCCCAGTGTTCACACGCAAACCTGTACACATCCAATGCCCAACGCTCTATGTCTTTGTTGCGCCGGATATGCGAATTGTCAGCCCCGTGCGTGAGGTCCACCCTTTGGTTGCCAAAGGCTATTTCGTGCATCCTCTCCCTAGAGCCGCCAAAGATGATGTTCGCCACGGTGCGGTACTTCGGTTCGCATAATTTCGCATTCGGGTCGGTGATGTCACGCTCACGCAGATTATCGGCCATACGTCCGGTGATAGTCCTTGACTTATCAACCGGCTGGATGATGCCGCCTTTAACAACCTCGAAATTGAGGTGCTCACGGCTTCGGTCATAATTGCCATGCTTCGTTGCCCAGTCCCAACCCTTTTCCGTCCAATTGCGCTGGTGCTCGTCGCTTTGGCCCACACTCATACCCTTTCCGGGTCTGATGTCCAATACCTGTTTGATGTCATTTGCCATAATTCAGTCTGTTTTTTCAGCTTGCTGCCGCCCTGGGCGGTTCCTGCATTTTGCCCGGTTGGGGCAAAGTGCGTATTAGGCTACGCAGGCAGAGCCTGTCTTCGTGGGCAAGCCCTTTCGTCAGGGTCGGAGGTCAAGACCTCCGTTGATGCTCGCCCCGATTGCCGGGATGCCTTTAACTGGGCTTGGCTAAGCCCAACGCAGGGGAAACAAGCCGTGTCGGTTTAGTATTCAAGTCTGCTCATTGGTTGAGTTACCCCGTGCGGTTTCAGCCCGTAGAACGGGGTTCTCTTGCGTTATAAAGGGGAGGTAATGCCGTAGGATGATGCCGATGGTTTCATCGCCGCTACAAGTGGCTTGTGCATCCTTGGGGTTTCCATTCTCGATGAGCCGCAATCCGGCGAGCGTCAGCCGCTCCAGGAAACGCGCAAGGTCTTTGTCGCATTCATCCAAGAACAGGTGTTCAAGCGCTCCATTCACTCGTTCATCCGCCGGGATAATGCCTGTGCGTTGGAGGAGGATGTGGGCTACCAATTTGTGCAGACGCTCGCCCGTGGATGGTTGCCTGCCGGGATGTTTGCCTGTCGGCTCCGACACAAACAGCTTGTCCGTTTCAGTGATGAAGTGTGCAAGCATCTCCACGGATTCCTCGATGGTGAGATAGCCACACAGCCAACGGTTCAGGAGCAGTTCTTCTTCCGACAACAAGGGGGCGCAGGTCTGCTCGCCATCCGGAAGCAAGCAAACCATCGTAAGGAGGAAATACCCGCTGCGTCCCGTAACCTTGACACCTCCCAACCGCTCCAATTCCGAAAGGAACTTCCGAACGGTCGTGCGGTGCCAGTTCCAGTGCTTGGCAAGTCCGCTGACCGTCAATGCCACTTGTCCTACGGGCAAGGGCTTGGCGATGGCAGGGAACTCTTTCTTGTCCCCGATAGCTATCTCAACAAGGTTGCGGAACGCGGCCATTTTTGAGTATTTCTCGCCCGATTCGGGATGGAGGTAATCGAACAAATCTTTGTCGATTTGGATGCGGTATTGGGTCGTTTTATCTTCTTTCATGCCAAATTCGTTTTTATCGTTATCCTGTTCAATCAAGTAATAATGATGGTAGGGAAAAAGCTCTTATGCCTGTCTCGTGTCAGCATTTATTTCATTAGACAAGGCGTTCTGCTGCCATCCGAAATAGTCTTCCACAATGCTGCGAGGAGATTCCAAGTATTCTGTCAGCTTATCGGGTGAAGCGGCTCGTACTGTCTGCGAGGGATAGAACGCAGCCCCGAACAAAAGCGTGGCCAACGTAACGCCGAGAGGCAGCGTATATAGAACGAATAGCAGCATCACCGCCGCCATTGCCACCCAGAACTGGCGGCGTTTCCGTTGCAGGAAGTCGAATGCCCGTTCCGTGTTCTTGTGGGAATACAGGGCCAGGCAAGCAAGGGATGACAAGGCCAGTTCATGGACATCCCCAAAGACATTCAGATGGTAGAAGTGGAACACCATGAGCGTGGCAAGCATTCCCAACGAGTAGCACCTGCGGAAGCTGCGGCTCCATGCCATTCGCAGATAAAACTGGAGCATGGCGGGACGTTGGGTCTTGTATAGAAAAGGAAGCACGGCATACGCCAGTGAATAGAGTATATAAGTATATAAAGGATGGTGATAAGCATGGTTTCGTTTTTGTTTTGGGATTACATTTCAAGTTCCAGACGGATGAGCTTGTGGGATGCAAGATAGATGATGTCCTCCGCATCCTGCATGGATAGTGTCCCCAAGCGGCACCGCTCCTTGAAGCCCGGCCGTCGTTTGAGCGAGTTCACCGCACGGTCAAGACGGTATTCGGGAATGTCCCACACATGGCCTTTGGGATAGGCTCCGTGGGATACTTTGGCGACCAAGGAGAGCACCCTGCAACGGACGGGATGCAGCCCTCCACCAGAATGAAGCATGAAGCTGTTTACACGATCGGTGTCCAACACGTCCACCCAGGTGCGGCATTCATGGATGGTGGCGGCAAGCTGCCTGTACAAAACCTCCTTCATAGGCAGATGAAGTCTTTGAGCAGTTCTTCATCTTTGACGGCATAGAAGAGTTTGCCGCTTTTACGCACCCTCGAAAGTTCTTCCCGAAGTTCGCTGCCCATCACCTCCAATGAGTCGTAGAGGGTCACATAGAGCGTGTCGCATTCCACACGGTCATCCGCCTGCACGTTCAGCTTGTACATGTGGCCGAAACGGGGATTGGAATAGGCGCAACATCGGTGTCCGAACGGCGTGTCGGCACTCGGCACATGATGGTATAAGAGTACCAGCTCCATCTGGTCTTCCAGTTCATCGAGAAGTTCCTCCATCCAGAAAGTCTTGGGCAAACGGAACGTGAGCAGGGCATAGTCCTCAAAAATCTCCGCCCCGTCGAAAAGGGGTTGTGAAACCAACGCCGGCATCTGCAAGGAAGCCAACGCTATAAAACGGTCGATTTGTTCTTTTTGCATATCGTTGTAGTATGTTTGATTAGTATCGGAATCATCGGGAAAGGGGTTATTCATATCCCAAGATGAATGTTTTGATTAGAAGCGTGGGCAACCTGTCGGCATCCAACGGGAAATCCGCCCCTTCCAGTTTGCCCAATGCCTTGGGCGTTTGTTCCGCCAGTTTCTCCATCGTCCGCATCTGTTCGTCATCCATCAGTGCGTATGCAAATCCGTCCAACGAAATCCACGGTTGCAGTATCATCCATTGGTAGGCGGTCGCCTGCCCGTTGTCTGTCCGATGCAAACGGTGCAGGCTCTCTATGCAGGCTTCCGCATTCTGCAACAGCCGCCTGTTGTTGCGCATCGCCAGCAGGATGACGACCTCGGACTTGCCAAACACGAGATATTCATCGGCTGACAGGCTAATGATGCCGTGCATGATTTCCCCCGTTTTCTTTGTGATGCCTTCAAGCGATATATTGCCAGTACTTAACGCCGGCAGATGGAGCAGGAACGAACGGAAAGCCACATCCTCCTTTCGCAGGAAGTCAATGACATCTTGCTTGGTGCGGATGCCTTTGGCAAGTGAGCCATCCAGCAACCGGTTGTATTTGCCGATAACCTCTTTCGCGCTTCCTTTCAAAGGAGCGACTGTACCGGCATCGTGGTAGAACAGGTGAACGGAAGCCACCAACTTTTGAGACACGGAATCCATCTCCACGCTGTTCAACTCCCGCACCACAGCAAGGTAGTCGGAATAGCTCCACTTCCTGCTGTCAATCAAGCGTGACATCTGAATATTGATGGAATCCCCAAGGGAAATATGCCTGGCATCGGCGTGGGCAGTCGTGTCACGTTCCAAAGTCACTAAAACGGTAGCCTCCAATTCACGCCATTCCTGTACCAATGCTATGAGTTCTTCCAAGTCCACTGTCTTTTTTGACTTGACTGCCATGAACAATTCGTTATAAGAAGCCAAGGCATCCTCCACGGAATTGCGGAAATTAGTGGAGCCAGGGTGACAACCTGCCAGCCATATTCCCATTGAAAGCAATATAAAGATGAAAGTATGATTTTTTAGAGTTGGAAAGATATGGCATTTCCCTCGCATAAAGTGCAGTAATTTTGTTGGCCATTTGGCGACTGATTCGTCCGATTGTATCCGTTTCATCTTGGAAAATTTGAAATTATCGGCGCAAAATTATGCCTTGAAAACCATAATGCCATATACTCTACTACAACATTATCCATTCTTAGAAATTCATATTTCAAGTATGGTTTTTATAATTGCCTGTCAGTCTGTTAGTGGCTAAAATATGCCATAAAAAAAGGAAGTTGCCCGTTAATTCGGATTTGCTGATTCATATCTTCCGGAACGTAAATAATCCGCCCGTCTATATGCCATGACGCATAGGCAGTATCGCAACTGGACAATGTGCCAAGCAGATGACGTGTAAAGGGTGGAATAATTCGATAATTCTGTTTGATGACGCTAATTTTATCCCGCAAAAATCATACTTTTGCAACAGGAATTAGATTTTGACTGAAACTATATGGCTAAGATTGGTTATTTGCCGTACCTTCCCCGTTATGCGGGCGGGACGGATGACAGACAATGGATGGCGGACTTCGGCTGTGAGGACATTGTGGAGGAACAGCCGGTTGAAGGGGCGTACCGCTTGGGATGGGACAGACTGTTGGCGACCATTAGCAAGGGCGACACGTTGGTTATATCCAAGCTTGCCCACGTTGTCAAGGGGGCAAGGCAGTTGTCATTCTTTTTGGAGTTTTGCAGAATAAAATCCGTGCGCCTTGTTTCCTTGCATGACGGCATTGATTCAGCCAATGAGCTGTTCCCCGAAACCAAGACATCGGACTTGTTAAGGGTAATCGCCAAGCTGCCCGAAGAAGCGAATGCCGTGCGAAAGATGGTTTCCCATCCGGGCAGGCAGACAAAAGGGATAAAGGTGCTTTCACAAGCCGCCTACGGTCGGATGGAAAGGAAGAAACTGGTGGTAAACATGTATAAAAGCGGCTATACCATCGAGGATATATGGAAAGCCAGCGGCTTCCGCAGCCGCAGTTCCATCTTCCGTGTGCTGAAGGATGCAGGAGTGGAATTGAAACGCTCCCGGAACAAAGTGATGAATGACAAACAAACAGAAACCCATGCGACCGATTGAGTTCAAACCGTCTGTCATCAACAGACTTAATTATTACGTGTATTGTTTGGTTGACCCACGGGACAACCGGATATTCTACATAGGGAAAGGACATGGAAACCGTGTGTTCCAACATGCAGCCTGTGCCATGTCATCCACCGACATTTCACTGAAACTTGACACAATCAGAGACATCATCCGTGGAAATCAAGACGTGCGCTACTACATACTCCGCCACAACCTCACCGAAGAACAAGCCTACATTGTGGAATCGGTTCTCATCGACCTCTTGACATTCAAGGATTTCAATACGGATACCGTCTTGACCAACATACAAGCCGGACATCACCAATGGGATGAAGGCATCAAAACTGTCGATGAGATTATCGGGTTGTATGACTGCCAGCCATTGGTGCCGCTTGGCAAAGACCGTTTGCTGGCTGTGAAGCTCAACCGGACTTACAGTCCCAAGGAGAACGCGGAAGATGTGTATAAAAGGGAAAACATGTATGAAAAGGCTCGGAAGTATTGGAAGTTAAATGTCAACAAGGCCCAGTCAGCCGATTATGTGCTGGCTGTGTATGAAGGGGTGGTACGCGCCGTTTTTAAGCCTCAAAGATGGTATGAAGTGAAAGAACCCCGACTGTTTTCAGGGACACGGTACGCCTTTGATGGTGTTGAAGTATTTGACTCTCCTTACTTGAACATGGATGTGTCGGAATATATAAAAGGACATTAGTGTCCCGTTAAAATCGGGACAAATTAATATTAATCAAACAATCCCGGAAAAAGGGAAGAATTGAGTTCTTTGACATCGTTGAAATTAGTCTTCTCAAACAGTTCTTTAAGGCATGTTTTGTCCGTAAGAGAAATGCTTAGAATTTGTAGAACTTCATATGTTGACCGTTCCAGTTGCATGTCATGTTGCACTATAGCAACAAGGCAATAACTGATAATGGCAGTACTGATTTGGATTCGAACAGCGTTCTCCGTAGTACCCCAAAACTTCTTAATTTTGAGGTGCTGCTTTAGCCATTTGAAGAACAACTCAACCTGCCAGCGGTTTTTATACAGTTCAGCGATTTCAAGTGAAGTGAGATGAAAAGCATTGGTAAGAAAGACAAACTCTCTATCCTGATTTTCGTCTCTGTACTTCACTAAGCGCAACCGCTCAGGATACTTCTGCCGAGTGATTATGTCGGTAAGTTCTATTACAGAATCGGTAAGTACATTCTTTGGCAATCTGCGTCTCCATCGGATACATTTAAACTGTAGATTCTTCTTGGCTCTCACCACAAAGAAAGACTCGTGCAAATGTATCTTATAAAGTTCTTTGAAGGCATTGTAACCGCGGTCAAACACATAGTAAGACCCTGATTCATAAGGAATATACTTTATCGCTTTTGAATCGTGGACAGATGCTGTAGAGATGTGGAAGTATGCTGGGACTTGTGCTTCCAAGTCATACAACACATGAGCTTTTATACCACCCTTCTTCTTACGAAACTTAGCCCACCAAAAGATAGACAGACATAAAGGTATTGTCGTAGAATCGAAAGCATACACATGTCCTTTCAACTTAAAAATATCTGTTGCCTGTTTTTTCCGAGCCTGTTCCATCATGAAGAATGCAAAATTTTCAAAGATGCGGTAATCTCGATTTTGGTTGGCTGAAGCAAATGTCGTTTTAGCAATAGGATTTCGTCCTATTCCAAGATGATAGCATTTGGTATGATGCGCTTCCAGTGCCACGACTACATCGCGTAAACTTTCACGATTACTAAGCTGACCAAACATCAGTGCAAGAAGTTGGTTCCAGCACGTGAATGACTTGACATACCGATTGCCATTATATTTGTCAACTAAGTGACGAAACTTGTCTTTATCGAGAAATTCTATCAATTGGGCAAAGACATATTTGTTTTTGTTCATATGCAGTCTATCTTATAGACTACAATGTAGTAAATTCAAATCGTCGCACCCTAAAAATGCTTGTAAAAGACTATATTTCAATTATTTCAAAGACCAATTTCCATTTTTAACGGGACAGTAATGATAAAAGGACAATCCCCGGTCAGATACATCAATTTCTAAAGTATATGATATGGGAAAAAAGGATAGATGGGTATGGCTTACTTACTTAAAATCCATTCCCCAACTACCCCTTAGCGCATCAGTCAAGCAGTCTGCCTTTGCCGTACCACGGCATTTCTGACGGCATCGTTCAGTTGCGTCAGCCAAATGTGGCTACCGCATGGGAGTCGCCGTTCGTCCAAAGCAAAAGGCAGGGAGCGGTCTGACACTTGTACTTGCAGCCGTTCACCGTCAAGGCTAAGCCTTGTTACCGTTCCGCAGCGAGTGCGTCCGTCTTCATCCGTCCAGCCCATGCGTACATCAACACCCATAGGCACGGATTGGAGACGGTTTTCTTGCATGGTTTGCCTGACGGCTTGCAGGGCATTGTGTTTCATGCTGTCAAGGATAGCCCCGATAGACTGGGTGTGGAAATTCTTGAAATCATAAGCTATCCGTTTAAGTCTGAGAAAAACATTCTTTCAAAAGAAACCGCTGGTACTCGGCTTCGTCCTTGCCTCGCTCAATGGCTTCATCAATGACACCGCCAAGTTCGCAAAAATACACTTCCTCGCCGATGCACTCTGTGCCGGCATAGTTCTGCAAATAGACCTCGTAGTAGTCGAGCGCATTGTAAGCGATGATGACATTGCCACGGAACAGCCTTCCGTTCACATGGAATTTGAGGGCTGCCATGCCCTTGTACTCCGTAGCCACGAATTTCTCGATGCCCCACGAGCAAATGACATTCAACGGTGTCATGCCCACCAGTTGGTCTTTGATGGTATTCGCCATCTCTAAAACAAAATCCTTATCCATTTCCATATCTTGTTGTGATTAGTCAAAATCCTCTTCTTCGTCAATGCTTACGCTGACGTTCCTTTTGCCATAGATGCGCCGGAATGCCTGCACGATGGTATCAAACAACCTGTCGCTTTCCGCATACCCTATATCAAGTTCTTTCGTCCAATAGTCGAAGTTGAAGCCTGCCAGCTCGCCCGAATAACGGTCTGCATTGTTGTAAACCGTGACGTCCACATAGTCGGTCGTGCCGCTCTGCAAGCAAACCAAGTGGCCGTAATAACAAAACTCCATGTTATTGGAGGGGCTGGTGGTAATCTTGTCCACCAGCCTGTTGATGTAATTGTACCTTTTCCTTTTCATAGCGGCATCATTTCATCAATTCCAACCGTAAATCCATAACCGTCCTCTGTGCGGAACTCGTACAACCGCTCAAGGTCGTGCAACACTTCACCTGTGCTGAAATTTTCCATCGCTTCCTCTATCTCCCTGTCCATAGTGGCTTTCGCACGTTCAAGGGTGGCATACAAGGTGTGGCAATCAGACACGCTTTCACTTTTCTCAATCAAGGTATAGACCAAATACATAGTTTTTCTTTCCATAATCCAGATTGTATTATATGTAGGGGATATAATGTCCGTTTTCTTCCAAGTAAGCAACGATACTTTTCGCTTCCTCATGCGATGAGCGGTTGCGGTTGTCATAACGCCTTTGGTCATCAGCCATCACCACAAGGCACTCTCTCAACAGCTTGTAGAGGTTTTGCTGCAAGGTCGGGTGCATATAGGGGATTGAGGCGGCAAAGGCTGCGTAGTCAAAGCCGTAGTCGTTCAACGCATCTTTCACCTGCATGGCAAGGCGGTACTCTTTCATTTCTCTGAGGTTGTCAAATTTCTTGTTCATATCCGTAGGTGTTTAAGTGAAACTTCTTTCCCTTTCATCGGCTTCTTTCCCGAAGCCTGTTTGGGATTTATGGATGCGTTGTCCGGGTATCGGCCACGCTTCACCTGACGCTTTTTCTTGCCGAATACGCTCCGCAGGAGGAAGATTCCGCAAGAAATCCACTTCAAAGCGTTACAGGTCAAGCGCGATGCCCGACATTTGCAGCCGGAAAACCAAATGGTGAGGGCAAGGGCGGAATGCAATGCGGGCAGCTATAAAAGAGTAATGATTGGCTATAAGGGTATATAGGATATAGTGGCTATATTACAATTCCCTAAATTTTGCAGTAGCAAACCTTTCTCGTTTCCAGATCGATATACACAGAATTTAGGGTATTATGTCGTAGTGTAAGTGGTGGCAATAGAATGACAGGTTGAAGTATTATCCTATAAAATGTAAAAGAAAGAGCAGAATGTCAATTATTTTGTAAAAAAGAATCAAATTCTTTCTTCAACAGGAGAAAAAAAAGCCTGGATTAAACCATTTATCCTTTGTAATACATCATGAGATTTTATAATAGTTTGTCTTTTATTGTAGATCTGTTTAATTTTATCGTAGTTAAATTTGTCATTACTTGTTTTTTTATTGGGGAGGTTTTCTAAATACTCTAATATTGTTTGCTGGTTGTTACTATTTAAGTTTGCTATAACAGATAGAACGCATGAAAAAGTATGACAAGAGATATATAAATTGTCGTTCATTGTCATTATCCCACGCATTAAACCACGGCAAAAGGGTAAATTGTTAATCCACAATTCACTACATTTTTCGGTAAAGGTTAGAGCTGTAAAAGTATTATTGTAACAACATAATCCTAAGAAATATCCTAATGTTTCAGATTCATTATTATCGAAATTATCGGATATTGGAATATTAAAACTATCAAGGAAATCAACATACTTCATCTGGTCGCAAAATTGCAAATCTTTAATATATTCATTCCAAATTCTATCTAAAAGAAGTTTTTTATTGGTATATAGTTGCCATATTCTTTGAATAGAAAATTCCTGAAGTTTCCTATAATATACATCCAAATAATCCTTCTGTAAATTTGTCTTGCTTATCAATTTATATGCTTGAATTAATGGGCTAATACAATTATTTTTAGGAGTAATATCGATATATCTAAACAAATCATTACGAAATTTACTATCTAATTTTTCCCATGTCTCAGGTATATTAAAAAACAGCCAACAAATTTGAGGATATTTCAACATTTGCTTTTCAAGCGTATAATCATTATTATTAATATTGACTTTGACATGTAGTATCAGTTTAATGATATAATGTCGAAAAAAACTGATTAGACGTTTGTCGCCATTTTCATTTGATTTGCTTAAATTAAAAAAGAGAGTTTTATATAAAAAGGGATAATGCACTTCTTTTACACGTACAAAGTGATTAACAATAAAGTTCTCTTGTTCTGATTGGCTTGTTGGAACTACGTGAGGATAATTTATAATTTCATTAATCCATTCCTCTATGCTTTTTTTACTATAATATAATGGTTTTGAAAGTGTGATGTCTATCATCTTTGAAATTATATACTCCAGGTCAGAAGATTTTACTTCTTGCATATATGGATGCGCAAAAATACAACGCTGCTGCCACAATGAACTAATTGTTGTATATTCGGTATCAGAGATAATTTCACATTCCTTTGCCGATGATATAATCTGAGTATCTGTAGATTGATGTTGCTTTTCCAGTGTTTCAATTTTCCCCCATTCTTGTTTTCCTCTTGCATCATCTAACTCTGCCAGTTTTAGTATTTTTCTTTTAAGGGATTCAATCAGTAATATCCATGATAGAAGATACCCAGAACGGTATAATCTATTTTTGTAACAAGAGACAACCTCATCATATAATTTAGCGTCATCATTATCAATGATTATACTTTTTAATAATTCAATTTCACTTTCTTTCATAATAAGCCAATTTATAATTGCAAATCTACAAAATTCCTCATAAAAGTATGAAGTTATATTGTTAAGTAAGTCAAATTATTCAAGAAAACATATTTGGCCACAGCAAGTTATCACCATGCTATGCTTAATCCATCCTTAAAATCTCAGTTCTTAGGGATTTTTATTTAAAGTAAAATGTTTCCAAAGTTTAGCACTAAAGCATGAAAAGAACAGGAGCCTATGATACTTAAAATCGATGATAATATCGAAGAATACAAGTCATTGGCGATTTTTCACGCCGTGTTTCCCGATGAGAAAAAGCTGTATAGTGCATCTTAAAAAGACAGCTAAGGGTGATGGTGAACCGATATCGCCATACGACTCTATGCTAAAAGTCTATCACCATTACATTTCAATACTTAGAAAGACACATTAGAACATACTGTGAAATTGCTATTGAAAGTGGTCAAGAAGTGGCTACCCACTGATTGTATAGACGCATGTGAAAAACACAGCTACAGCAATGACCGATATCCAACAAATGAATATATTTTAGATTTGAATGTAGACGATAATTTGGGAACTTGCCGCAGTTAAATTTTGCCACATTTCACCTTGTTTTTTTGATTTTATACTGATATAATAGCATTATTAAGTAGACGCTTATATTAATTATACTATGGGGGCAGGATGTCAACGTTGTAGGGGCGGGACTTGCCCCGCCTTGAATAAGGGCGACCACAAGGGTAGCCCCTACACGTTTCGCGTACATATCTCTATGTAATATCGTTTAATTTTGAGCACTTACTTAATAATTTATAAATAAAACTTTCACCGTTACTACTTACACTGCGACATATTAAATTCCAAAATCCCATCGCATTTGAACCGCTTTGGAAGCGAACAGGTTTGTTATTGCAAAATATTTGTCATATATAGTTGCTTTGGATTATAGGAAAGAAGAACAAACATACAACAGGGACAAGTCTTATAAGTGGTCTGGCGAGCTTGACTATGCAGGGAGGTACTATAAAGACTTCCCCGTATGGATCTCCTCTGTCAGAACCATTCGGGATTATCCCTCCTTAGTTCCTTTACCAGCTCCTTGTCGGGCAAGGAAAGGGTGCGCTCATCGGTGAAGAAGAAAATCTCTTCGTAAATCCGGCTTGCTTCCTCGCTGACAAAGCCCTCGTTATCGTCCTCAAAACTACCGGGCTGCAAAGCGTCAAGCAGGTCTGTACTGCCTATAATCAAATAATCACCTTGGTTGTCTTCCACCATGCGGCAGGTGTATTCCACACCGCTAAATTGAATGTCAGTCGTAATCATACGTTTGTAATGTTAAATGGTTTGTATAAGTTGGTTATCTTCAACCCCATGCGCTCCGCCATGCGGTAAGTGTAGAACGTGCCGCCTTTCGGCTCGCCATTGTAGTAGGCGATGATATGGCAGGCATAACGCAACATATAGTCGTTGCGTCTGAGGAAACAGCCGTCAAAATAGGTTTCGCTAAGGCATACCACCTTGTCCGCCTTGCCGAGAATGGAACAATACCGCTCTTTGTCCGCTGGGTTGAACTTGCACGATTGCCCACGGAAAGGGATGACTGCTGCCAACTGAATGTCTGGATAGTCTGTTTTCATCGCCAACAGGGTTTCAGCCGCAAGCATATCAAAACCTATCGCCATTCCACAAAGGAAATAGCGAATGCCCGAATGGTAGCAAGCAGCAATCTCACTTTCAAGATGGAGTTTCAACCGCTGTCTGTCATTACTGCGGATAAAGCGGTGTCCTGTGAACGCTGCCGCCTTTGGATAATCTGACTGCATCATATTACCGTACCTTATAGAATGTCTTTGCCAAGAATAAACCGCCTAACACGTTTGCTCCACACGCTTCCAAGTTCTTGGCTGTGGTGGCGTAGGATATGCCTTTGGTGATGATGTCGTCAAAGAGCAACACGTCTTTCCCGTTGAAGAAGTCCGTATCATAGTCTGCCATTTGTGCCGTCCGCGCCTCGGTTTCATCCTTTCGGTGTTCGTGAACTGCTAACCGCTCTGCCGACACTTGCATATAAGGATAGCCGTTGATGGCGTGTGTAAGTTCACACACCCTTTCCAAAAAACGCTTGTAGCGAAGCTCGTTCTTCTCTTGGGTTGATGCAGGTACGCACGAAAACACAATGCTCGTAATCCGACTGCCGAAAAGTTCTTGCAGGTGCTTGGCTGTCATCTGCGCCACTTCCTCGTATGCCCGACCGTCCTTGAAGTTCCAAATGGCCTGCCGGTCAGCCTTTTGCTGTTCGCCCACGTTCTTGATGCGCACTGGATAGTATTTCATCAGCCACACCATCAGTTTGTCCGTCTGTCCTTTGTTGTTCTTGTCCATTGCCTTGTTTTTGAAAGTTCAACTTTTCCCTTTTTTCGGCTTTTCCCGAAAGCCTGCACCGGGGTTATTTTTCTGCCGCGTGAAAAGGCAAAGGACAACCGGCAAATCCGATGGCGGAAATACGCTTTCCGTGCAACAGAAAGGAAGATTTCCGCCGACCGCCCGTGGGTGGCTTGTCGGATTTGCAAGGATTGGCCACCGACTGTTAGCTTTGCGGAAAAATAATCCGGGGCAGGTGAAAGGAACGGAGTAGAATCAGATGGGTATAATTGGGGGCGTCAGTATGCAAATGGTTATGCAGAGGCTATTATCACGGTATAAAAGTTAAAATGACGAGTTAAAGATAGAAAACTGGTTCTTATTTACCAATATGTCGAATTTAATGCCTATATTTGCAGAAAAACTACAAAATCAACCGCAAGATGATACTTAAAATCGAATTGGAGAATTTCTTTTCCATCAAGGATAGGATAAGAGTTGATTTCAGGGCGGCAAACATCAACACCGCGCTTGCCAAGGAATTGGCCTATAATGTCATGGATTGGAATGGAGTGCCTGTGCTTAAGACCATCGGTCTTTTTGGACCGAACGCATCGGGCAAGTCGAACATTCTGAAAGCCATTACGTTCTGCTGCCAACTGATTCTTGAGTCGCATTTGCATAACGAGGGTGTGACCTTCAATTTCGAGCCGTTCAAGTTCGACGGATTTGGGGAGAAGCCCAGCAAGTTTCTTATTGACTTTGTTTGCGAGAACGTTGAATATGAATATTCATTTGAGCTTACACGAGAGAGGATTGTACGTGAGAGCCTGTACCACTATCCCGTGGGCAGACGCGCTAAAGTCTTTGTGCGTGAAGCAGACGGGAAGTACAGCTTTGGCACCGGCATCATAGCCAAACCTATGGATGTCGCACTCAACACAAGCGACAAGAACCTCTTCCTAAGCCGCGCCAGTTCCATGAACAGGGATTTACCCCAAAAGCTCTACAGGTATTTCATGAACCAGTTCTTGCTGGGTCTTGTAAACGTGAACGACTTGATAGTGCTTGACAGCTTCAAAACGTACAAGAGGGTAATCCTCAAAGCGCTTGAGATATGTGACACGGACATAACGGACATCGAGGTACGCAAAGAGCAAATACCGGCTCCCGTGCTTCCAATGCCCGGCCAAACGGAATTGTCTTTCAAAATGGTGGATATACTCCGCTTCAAGACGGTGCATCGCAACCAAAGCGACGTGATGTTTGACTTGGACATGGAAGAATCCAATGGCACTCGGAAATTGTTCCAGATCCTTATCCGTCTGCTCGATGTGGTCAAGAACAAGAAGAGCATCATGATGGACGAGTTTGACATGGGGCTTCACACCCGTTTGGCCGATTTCATACTTGACCTGATACACGCCTCACAAAGCAGCCAGTTGTTGTTCACCTCACACAACACGAACCTGATAGACGTGAAAAGACTGAGGCGCGACCAGATTGTGTTTGTGAACAAGTCGGAACAAGGGGCTACAAGCGTCTATTCCTTGTATGACTTCAAGGATTTCCGTGAAAACATGGATGCGGAGAAGGGATACATACAAGGCCGTTTTGACGCCGTGCCTTATGTCGATTCCTCGGTCGAGAGCATCAAGCAAATATTGGAGGGGTGATTATGGGGAGCAAAAGAGAAAAAGCCTTGCCACGGCAAATGCGGAAAATCATCCTCGTCATCTGCGAGGGAGAGACGGAGGAGAATTATGTGGCACTGCTTAGAAAATGGTACAAGTCACCCATAAGGGTCATATCCCGTGTGGAGGGGAACAAGATAACTCCGTCCCTTGTCGAGAGCAGGATACGTGAGCTTAAGATTTCTCCGCATGACAACGTGCAAGCGTATCTGATGTATGACATGGATGTGGAAGCCGTCAACGCAAGATTGCGGGAGTGCAAGGCCGGGCTGCTGTTGAGCAACCCATGCTTTGAGCTTTGGCTGCTACTGCACGCAAAAGACCATAAATCCGTGATTAACGCAGACTCTGTCATCAAGGAGTTGAAAAACAGCGCATCTGTTTGGAAGAGTTACAATAAGGCGGCTTTTTCCGATACCCAAAAGGCTTTCTTGAAAGACAATACCGGGATAGCCATGGAAAGGGCCATGCGCCTGAAGGAATTTGAGAATCCATCCACAGGAATATACAAGCTGATACTTAAATTGGCAGAGTCTAAAAGCGGGAACTAAAGAAGGACTATAACAGTTTCCGGCTTGGGTGGGTCAAATTATCGCCTGCCTGGCAGACTATCGGGGACGCTTGTTGGACGGGGACCGGCACACGAGGTTGTTTCTGCATGGCTGAAGCTCCCGTGCGCCTGCCACGGACAATGTGCGTCCGTCTGCCCATCCTTGTGCGGGTCTGCCCAAGGGACAGACGAGCGCAAGGACAGGCCACCGCTGATTATTCGGGTTGGGAAGCCGGGGTCATAGTATAAAAGGCTGATTGCACAAGCCCTTATAAAAGGCAGGAAAAAAATACAAGTGGCAGGAACGCAGGATCTGGTGCGACTGTACACCTATTATTATATAATATAATAGGAAAGGGCTGCTCGTCTGCCCCGTTTGGGTTGCAAACTAAAGTCTTGCTTTGGGCTAACAGAAAAATCCCCTGCCGTGTTTCTCAACAAAGCAGGGGAAAAGGTGTCAAATATGAATAATGCTTATGCAGCAGGTACAGTCACTGGCTCGGTGACGGGTGTCGGCTCGGCTGGTCGCTCCGCTTCTTCAAGGGTGCGGTTGATGCGTTCCTGCAACTCTTTGCACTCCTGTTTGAGACGTTGCAATTCTTCTGCCTTGCCCCAACGCCTTGCCATCACCTGTTGCAAGGTGGGGATTTCCCCCTCCAAGTGTTTCTGCCGCTCGGCTTGGCGTTCCATCAGTTTGGGTATGTTCTCCAAGGTCGCCTGTGGAAATGCCGCCGCTGCCGCAAAGCTCGGCGGCAACGAGCCGGACATTCCGCACTTGTATTTCAAGCCGCTCTTACCCTCCACAAAGAAAATGTTGCGGTCAAAACTGCCGTCAAGCCGATATTCGCTGCGCACCCACAGCCGCAAGCCGTTGTAGCTGCCGATGGGGGCAAAATCGCCACGGTGCTTTCTTGAAGTGGAGTGCAAGGCTCGCCCTGTCTCCTCGGCTGTCAGTTGGGAGTTGCCGTTTATCTCAATGGTGCAATCCTCCTTATGAGCGTTGTAATACTCCCAATCTTCCGTCATGCGTTTGATGTTGTGTTTGCAGGTGTCTATCTCTTGGCGGTCGCCCTCGGCTTTGCGCTCCGCCCGATAACGCTCCTTATTGAAAGCCGCCTGTTCCTTTTCCAACTGCATAATCTTGTTGTCGAGTTTCGCCTTATCCAACAGGTCGGTGTTACCCGAAAGGATGGCCACGAACTCGGCGAAGTTCATGCCCGTGTCCTCGTCCATGCCGTCCTCATCTATGCGGCGCACGGCAATCGTTCCGTTGTTGATTTGGTTAATGAAAAGCTGTTTGTTGCGCAATAGGTTGAACTTGTAGGCATCCAAGGTCTTTTCCGTGCCGTAGATGATGACGTCAACCACGTTGCCGCCCCATAGTTTCACGGTGTTGCCTTTGCGCACCGCCCGACCGTTGCGCTGCTCCAAGTCGGCTGGTCGCCAGGGTACCTCCAAATGATGCACCGCTACCGCCCTTTGCTGTGCGTTCACGCCTGTACCCAACATGGAAGTAGAACCGAACAGCACACGGATAGTGCCGTTGTTCATGCCCTCAAACATCTTCTTCCTCGCCTTTTCGGTCTTGGCGGTTTGGATGAATTGTATCTCATTGGCAGGAATACCCATCGCCACCAACTTGTCCTTGATGTCTTGGCAGACATTCCACTCGTTCGGCTTGTAGGTGGAAAGGTCGCTGAATACGAATTGTGTGCCACGGTGGGCGTTCGATTTCACATAATACTCGTAGATGGTCTGTGCGCATCGTGAGGCTTTGTTGGCAGGGTCATCGCCGAACTGGTTGCCCAACAGACGCATATCCAACGCCATCTTCCGTGCCACATTGGTAGCGATGAGCATCTTCGCCTTGTCCATGTGTTCGGGCGCAGGGATTTCCAAGCCCAAGTCAGACCATTCACCGCTGTTGGCGAAACGCACCAACCGTTCAATCATCGCCTCCTGTTCCATGGTCGGTTTGTCCGAGAGGAAACGCACGTTCTTTTCGGGAATGTCAAGGTTTATCATTTCAGCCGTGCGGTAGTCCGTTATCTCACGCAGGAAAGCCGCCAATTCCGGCACTTTGATATAGGTGCGGAAACGCTCTTTGCGCTTGATTGTGCCTGTAACATTCAATTCGTAGTCGGTCGTTTTCTTAGTGAATATTGCCGCCCATGCGTCAAAGCAACTTACACGCTGCTTGGCAAGTTCCTTGGGGCGCAAGTATTTGAAAAGCACATATAATTCGGTCAGTGCGTTCACCACTACTGTACCCGACAGGAACGTAGCACCCAAATCCCGACCTGTGCGCTTTTGGATGTCGCGAATGGCTATCAGCAAATTCATCGCACGTTGCGAGCCTTGATTGTTGCCGATACCCGCAACCCTTGAATGCCGAGTTTGAAACATAAGTCCCTTAAAGAGATGGCTCTCATCTACGTATATGTGGTCGATACCCATCGTGTGGAAATCTATGCTGCTGTCTTTCTTTTCCTCGATGCGCTGTTTGAGAGATTGCAGGTTGGCCGACAGGTTTTCTTGCCGTTTCTCCAACCCTTTCTGCATACGGCGGTTGCGCCACCCCATGCCGCTGTCCTCTAATACTTGCAAGGAACGTTCCACGTCTGCAAGTTCCTGCTGCATGATGTCGTACATCGTTTCTTCCGACTGCGGTATCTTGGCAAACTGGTCATGCGTCAAAATGATGCAGTCCCAATTATTGTTCTTGATTTTGCTGAAAAGTTCCTCACGGTTGGCAGGGGTGAAATCTTCCTTGCCGGGATAAAGCAACTTTGCGGACGGATAAGCCTTGCGGAAACAGTCGGCTATCTCATGCACGTTGGCTTTCAGCCCTATTATCATAGGCTTCTGCACCAAGCCCAACCGTTTCATTTCGTAAGCCGCCACGCACATCACCATCGTTTTCCCTGCGCCGACTTCGTGCCAGCACACGCCGCCGCCGTTCTGCTTAATCATCCAGATTGCATCTTTTTGCGATGGGTACAGGTCATCGTAGGGGAACTGTTCAAAGGACAGGCCGGGGAATGTCTGCGCCGAACCATCGTAGGACGGACGCACATAGCAGTTGAAACGCTCGTTGTAGAGCCTTACCAATTCGTCACGGACGGCAATCGGCTGGCTGTCGAGCCAAGCGTTGAACTTGTCTCGGATTTCTTGTATCTTGGTTGCCACCTCCTGCATGGCTTCTTCATCAGGTACTTTCACCCATTCACCGTCTCGCATCACCTCCTTCTTGATTTCGGGAACGGTGTCATGCAGGGCGTGGGCGAACAGCTTGTCGCCAGTGTAGCCGTGGCAAGCGTAAAGGTTGTATGCCGCAGGGGAATAACCGTGCAGGGATATTACATAGGTGTCGTTCACTTCAAAGTACACCACATCGGCCTTGACATCAAACAGGTGTCCGGCAAAGTCGGCATAGACTTCGGTCGGAATCCACCGCTCGCCCATATTGAAATCCAACTCCTCGTAGGGTATCAGTTCGGGCGTGACATCTTCCAACGCCTTTACCGTGCGCTCCGTCCATGCCCTTGCCTCTCCTGCAAGGTGGTGGATATGGCCGCTGAAAACCTTGCATTTCTCCACCACGTTACCTGCCAAGATACGCCCTTTCTCTTCCCATGCGCCTGTTTCGGGGTTGTAGAACATTTCGCCCTCCAACGCTTCTATGACCTCGCTCTCGCTGCCGCCTGTAGATCGCGCAAGGTAATCCATGTTCACCTTTCCGTAATAGTTCAAGCTGCTTGCCAACGCCTCCATCGGGGTCAAGCGGACGGACGCATCTATCTTCTTGAAAGCCACAGGCTCACGCATGATGTCGGCTTTCATCACCTCACCGTGCATCTGCATTTCGATGGAGTACACCTCCAAGCCCATGCTGTCAAGCGTCATCAGCTCCTTGTTGCCGTCCGTGTGGAAATTGCCCCACTTGGAAACAAACGCATCGTAAGCCTCGTTCAGCCGTTCACGGAGCAAGGGCTGCTCCTCCCTCGTTTCCGTTTCAGTTGTGGAAAGTTCAAAGTAAGCCTTACGGACAGTGAAATAGTCTTTGGCTCGTTCCATGTCCGCACCGCTCGCTTTAATGGGTGAAAACCAAGCCTCCGTTTCCGAAAAACGGTCTGCCCGTCTGCATCGGATTGTGCCCAGTTGCCCCTCGAACAGCACCAATGCGCCGTCTTTCATCCAATCGGGCATTCCGTCCGTGTAGGGTCGCTTGCCTGTGTTGGGCTTGGACTGTGGGGTTGCCGTAGTTTCCCCGAAAAGGTCAAAGAGGGATGGCATCGCACCCTGCGCTGGCTGCACCTGCTTTTGCCCACCAAACAAAGAGGGCTTGAAGTAGTGGGTAAAATTTGCTTTCAGTATCTCGGCGAGCCGTGTTTGCATGGCTTCTTCCGTGCCGTTCCACTCGTACTTGCGCACCCATTTGCCGAATGGGTTTGTGCCGATGGAAGAGCCTGTGGCGAGTGTGCTTTGGGGCAAGGTGAATGCCTTGTTTGCATGTTCCGTTTCAACGCCCTGCGGTGTGCGCTCTCTGCACACTTCCAAAAACAGCCTTTCCCTTGTCGTGAGGTTCTGCTTGCTGCTGTCCTTTTGCAGGATAATAAGGTCGCTGCCCACCTCGATACCGCCTGTCTGCATGAAAAGCGTATCGGGTAAGCGCAATGCGGTAATGATATGGGCATGATGTACCAAATAGTCACGGACGAAACGGTTGCTTGGGCTGTCCGCCACGCCCCTTGAAGTGACGAAAGCCAGCAAGCCGCCCTCGGTCAACAACTCCATTGCCTTGATGAAGAAATAGTTGTGTATGGCTTTGAGAGATTGCTTGTAGGGCGTTCCCCTGCGTTCAAAATCCGCATCGAACACGTTTATCGTGCCGAAAGGAATGTTGGACGCTATCACATCGAACGTGCCGTGTTCAAAGTCTTGTGCGCCAATGGTTTCAAAACCGTCAATAACCGTTTGAGTATCGGGGTGCAAGGCTGAAAGCACAAGCCCTGTCGCCAAGTCCTTTTCAAAAGCCACCTTGCAGGTGTCGGGTATGGCAACAGGCAGAAAGCCGCCAATCCCTGCCGATGGTTCAAGAAAGGATTTCATGGGCAAGTTGTGAGCTTGGAACGTGGCTTGTATTTGGTTGGCCACTGCCTCTATGAGAAATTTCGGGGTGTAAAATGCTGTGAGGACGGATGCCTTGATGCTATCCACAAGTTCCTTGTAGAGTGTTTCATCACCTTGTGCTATGGTTTGCAGGACGACCGCAAGCCGTTCCAATGCCTGTCTCATCTTGTCGGACAAAGATGCGTTTGTTCCTAAGTCCAATACCTCCTTGATGCCTCCAAATCCTGAATACAGGGAGAGGGGTTCATGCTCGGCTGCTGTCGCCGCCCTTTTCTCTTTCCGCAGTTGGTAGGCTGTCTCGATGGCTGCCGTGTTCGCCTTCAATGCTTGCAGTTTGTTGTAGTTCATATTCTTCATATTTGACAGATTTTGTTCTTTCCCCTGCTGTCGGCCATATTTCGATAACCCTTGCAGGTTATTTTTCTGCCTTCGGAATGGGGCGGAATGGCTTTTCGGCAAACTGGACGGCAGAAATACGCTTGGAGTGAAGCCCCAAGGAAGATTTCTGCCAAGGACGGTTTGCAACGGCAAGCCACGCCACATTTATTTTGCAGCAAAATGACCTGTAAGGGTATCGATTGGCGGGATACACCAATCAAAATGTATGGGTAGAAAAGGAGATATACTGTTATGGCAAGGGAAGATATACTGACCTAAAACAGTGGGTGCAAAGCGGAATATAAGTGGACTATAACAGGTACGGCTTGCCAAAAGCGACGGACGGACTGCCGGGCAAACGAATAGGGGAACTTGCCATTCCCCGTCAGCGGACTTGTACGCCGACCGGGATATGGGTGTGTTCCCGTTTGCCCATGCCGCAAGCCGCGCCGCCGTTCACAGCGGCATGGCTTACGGTACAGTCCGTCATTCCGATGATGATAGGGCAAGCCGTGGGCATCGAAGAGAGTTATAAGAGGTTATGGGAGCTTTATAAAAGGCTTACAACAGGAGGATGGCAGGGGCAAGGCCACACCAAAATCTTGGTGCGCCTTGTCTGCCATTGCCGTCTAAAAGCGAACGATGAGGAAACGTGCCTCGTTAACATCGGTCGTGTTATCGTCAGGTACGATTTCTGACACCCATAGGTGGTGATGTCCGAAACCGTACTTGAAATACTGGTCAAAACCGTCCTGCGAGGACAACTCTTTCATCACTTGCCTAAGTTCCTGTTCGTTTGATGCTGATACCAAGACATTCACAAGTCCTACATACTTGTCGGACATTCTCTCGTTCCAGACGTAAAACGTGTTTTCAATCTCAACTTTCATTGTGATACAAGTTTGATGGTTATACATTATGCGGCTGTAATCCGTTGCTTAATCAAATTCATATTGCTGTTTACAAGGTTGACGATGCGGTCGTGATATTCCGTGTTTTGGTTGCACACACCACGGCTCTGTACCACACACAGCCTTTTCAAGTCCACCTCCACCGTTTCTATGCGCTTGCCGCCGATGGTAGCCGACAATATCAGCGAGTTCTCTTTACAGTAGTAAGCGTTGGCATAGACACAGTGGTGCATCAGCGTACCCTCTTCCGCAATCTCGGCAACGCTCTCCAGCACTCTGACGTTCAATGTACCGTCCGTGATGACGATGCCGAAGAACTTGCCTTTCTGCGACAGGTAATCTTTCTCATATTGGGCGGCTTCCTTTCGGCGCAAGACCAGCCGTTCACGTTCCTCCTTGCGGTTGCGCTGTTCCACCAATCTGTCATGCTCCGCTTTCAAGTCGGCAGGGCAGACATATTTTGGGCTGTGGGTGTCCTTGCCCATACGTTTCAACAAGTCGATGGTGTCGCACCACATTGAGCCGTCAGTAATAATATAGCCATTCCGTAGGCAGATTTTCACAGACGGCCAGTAATCTTCCAAGCGGGTTGATGAGTGCAAGCAATGACGCAACAGGTCATATTGCCCGGCTTTCAGTAGGGTTTCAACTTTCGGGTCGGTCAGCAATGCCGGTATGAGCTTTGCCGGTTCAATGTCTTGCAAGTCGTTGCGGAAACCGTTCCTTTGCAAGGTGTCAATTGTGCTGTACCTCGGACAAGTGTCAAAAGATGCGATGTGGCGGTAAACATCATTGTCACCCCGAATGGCAAACGGCGAGCCGAAAGAAAAAGTGTCCATATACCGACCCAATATGCGCTGAATGGCGACAAGGGTTTGTTTGCCCTTGGCGTTCCACCAATACTGCCCGATTTCCAAGGCGTATGGGCGTGCCTTGCAGCCTTTCTCCATTTCCACCACCAACAGGAACATACGCAGGGTCTGGTATTCGCCGCACTTGGCAAGCACGGTGAAATAGCTTTTCTGTTTCACTTTGCGGACATAGGTCTGCCTGACCTCCAGCTTGGCTTTGCATTTCGGACAAACGCAATGTTCCATGTACTGTTCCTTATGCTGTTCCATTTGCCAGCTATGTCCGCAATCCATGCAGGTAGTCCGTCCTTTGGGTAATCGGTGTGCAAAGTGGCTGACGCACTCACGGAATGCCCATGAGAGTTGCGCTTTTGTCAAGGGGCGGAACTTGCCGCTTTGGGCAAGCACCGCTTTCTCGAATTTGTTGCGTGGTTTCATATTCAAAAGCCGAATAAGTTAGGTTCTGCCTGTTTGGTTTCCTGCGCTTTTGCCACAGGCTTGCTCTTGCGTTGCTGCATCTTGCGCAGTTCCTCGGCTTGGTATTGGCTGATGGCTCTCTGCCTTGCCTCGGCCTTTTCCTCTTCGGTGAGTTCTACGGCGTGGTTCACTACGGCATGACAAGCACCGTTCTTTGGGATTTCACGGATTTCCACATTGTCCTCTGTAAAATAGTGGATGGCCCAACTGTAAACAGATTGGTCATCAAAACCGTTGCAACCACTATGGAACACTTCGCCAATGATATACTCCACACACTTGTCAATGGACTTTTCAGGCTTGCTATAATGGGGAGCAAACAGCGGGTCGGTCTCGGCTTGTTTGTCAAGATAGGCTTTGATGGCCTGTTTGAAATGTTCTGTTCCTTTCATTGTTGTCATTGTTTGGTCGGTTGGATATAAAGAATGTCGCAGTCCACTACCTCTGTCGGCAAGCCGAAAGCTGGGTAATGGGAAAAGTAGGGGTGCATATCGCACTCATCGTCCGTGCAGGGCGAAACCATCTGTACGCCCAACTCCTTGTACCAGCGGTCTGCGATTTGGATGTCCTCGTCGGTCAGTCCTGTCGGGTCGCCATTGACAAGATAGCCCAAGCTCCATGTCGGTATCTTCTCGGTTGTCTTTTCCATTGTTATTTCCATATTGGTATGTGTTTATGGGTTGCTTAATCAATCTCTATCTCGTCAGGATAAACCTCTATCTCTGCTCCGCTGCTCACTTGGACGATATAGCCCTTGTCGGTCAGAGCGACTATGGTAGCCGAACGGTAGCCTCTCCACGGGTTCAACAGCCAGCAATGCTTGCCGTACTCCTCGAAATTTTCTCTGTTGTCGTAATCTTCGTACATGGTCATCAATTTTTGTTTGAATTGAACTTTTCCCTCCCGTCGGTTCCCTTTCCGTGACCGGCTTGGAGTTTTATGGATGCAGGACCGGCTATCGGTGAAGCCTTATGCGGCGGCTTTTCTTGCCAATTACGCTCCGCAAGGAGGAAGAATTTGCAAGAAATCCATTTCAAGCCGTCCTGCCATCAGGCGCGATGGCCGACATTCGCATCCGGTAAAACCAAGCGGCACGGGAAAAGCATCGGTAAGGTCTGTATAACAGGTAAGATCGCTATAACAGGCAAGATGGGTACAACTGGTGGGATAGGTATAACTGAAGATGTGTGCCGACTTTAAAGCGAGCATGAAAAAAGCGGCCGAAGCCGCTCTTTTAGGAGGTGGAAGCGGTCTATGCTGCCTCCTTCTGTTTCTTGGCGCGGGTCTTGGGCTTGTCTGCCTTTTCCGCTTTCTCCACCGCCTCGTAGAACTTGCTGGCCACCAACTTGATGCCGTTTTGCTTGACACCGTTTTTGTCGGTCCACTCTTCCGGCTTCAGATAGCCCTCGATGGTGAGCAATGTGCCCTTTTTCAACAACTCGAACGATGCGCTGCCGCTCTTGCGCCAGGCTTCCACGTTCATGAAAGCGGAGACACGGGTGGTTTCATTGCCTTTGGTCTCCTTGCGGCCGATGGCCAACGGGAAACGGGCTACATCGCTGTTGGTGAACGTGCGGATTTCAGCGTCCTTTGCTACAAAACCTGTGATGACGAAAGAATTTTCTACTTGCTTCATAATTGTAAGTTTTTAGAAGTTAAACAATTAATTTTTACAGATGCAACAAGATATTGCAGGCATAGGGCAGCACCAAGGGCGGCACGGCAAATACGCAACATTTTATGCGAAGCGGAAAATGTCGGAAGATTTCCGGGACTCGCCATTGGTCAGAATGAAATGCCCCGTAACCGTCCCCGACGGTGCTGCATTATATCTTTGCATCATGGAAAAATATTGTGGCTTCTGGAAAACTCAATTCATGCAAGAAGCAACACGGAAATTCCGTCACAGGTTGCAAGGAAGGATTTCCATCCGCCCGCCAAAAGAGAATGTCCGTCCCGATGCTGGAGCATTAGCCAAGGAAAGCAATGAATCCACCTGCCGCTTGCCTTGTGGCAGCCGCAAGAGCCAAGCCGACCGATATGTTTGACGAAAAAGAAGCCCAGCTTGGAGGGATTAGCCGGTAAAGTGGACTTGACGGGAAAAATGGGGAAAACGGCCCAAGGGTGGTCGTTCTACGGGAGTGGAAGATTAACACAGGAAAAGCCATGACCAATAGGCGTATGGAATACAAAGAAAGGAGAAAGGTTGTCCGCCGCCAGCAAGCGGGCATGGCTGCATTGGGCGAGGGAGAAAAGGACTATGGCAATAAAAATGGGAGGAAAACGTATAATTGAATGAAAACTACCTGTAAAAGTGGTATTTTTGCAACGACTAAAGAGAATTGCAACAGAAATATGAAACTTATCCTCTATTCCGCCGATTTAAGCAGCGAGTTGCCATTGGATTTTGCCGATGGTGGAATCCGTGCCGGATTTCCTTCGCCGGCTCAAGACTACATGACGGAGAGCATTGACCTGAACCGCGAATTGGTGCGACACCCCGCCACCACGTTCTATGCCCGTGCCGTAGGCGACTCGATGAAGGACTGCGGCATTGACGATGGCGACCTGTTGGTAATCGACAAGGCTATCGACCCGCAGGAAGGCGACATCGTGGTGGCCTATATCGATGGGGAGTTTACATTGAAACGGGTGAAATTCGACACCAAGGGCGATTGCCTGTGGCTGATGCCAGCCAACAAGGACTATCCGCCCATCAAGGTGACGGAGGAAAACAATTTCATCGTGTGGGGTGTATTGACCTACAACATCAAACGCCAATATCGGAGGAAATAAGCCATGTTCGGTCTGGTGGATTGCAACAATTTCTATTGCTCGTGCGAGCGGGTGTTCAACCCCGCATTGCGTACACAGCCTGTGGTGGTGCTGTCGAACAACGACGGCTGCATCATTGCCCGCAGCAACGAGGCAAAGGCGTTGGGCATAGAAATGGGTACGCCGTTCTACCAGGCCAAGGAGTTGCTGGAGCGTGAAAAGGTGGCCGTGTTCAGCTCCAACTACACGCTCTATGGCGACATGAGCCGCAGGGTGATGATGCTCCTCTCGGAGTTCACTCCCGAATTGACGCAATACTCCATCGATGAAGCCTTTATCGACCTTACGGGCATGGGCAGCGGTGAGGCATTGCGTGACTACGGCAAACGCATCGTGCGGACTATCGGGAAGGGTACGGGCATCCCTGTCACACTTGGCATTGCCCCGACCAAGACATTAGCAAAGGTGGCAAGCAAATACGGCAAGAAATACAAGGGCTACGAGGGCGTTTGCCTGATTGACACCGAGGAGAAGCGCATCAAGGCGTTGCAAGGTTTCGACATTGCCGACGTGTGGGGCATCGGCCGACGCTCGGCTAAGAAGTTGGAATACTACGGTGTCAAGACGGCGTGGGATTTCACGCAGTGGAGCGAAAGCAGGGTAAGGCGTCTGCTCACCGTGACCGGAGCAAGGACATGGAAGGAACTCCGAGGCGAAAGTTGTATCGACATCAGCGAACTGCCCGAAAAGCAAAGCATCTGCACCAGCCGCAGTTTCCCCGACAATGGCCTGACGGAGTTGAAAGTGGTGGAAGAAGCGGTGGCCAACTTTGCCGCTTCATGCGTCCGCAAGTTGCGGGAACAAAAGAGCCGTTGCAGCCAACTGACCGTCTTTGCCTACACAAGCCGTTTCCGCAATGATATACCAGCCCACACCATCAACCGCACTGTCGCATTGCCCATGCCCACCAACGACCAGATGGAACTGGTGGCCGCAGCCGTGCAAGCACTCCGCACCGAGTGGCGCGAGGATGGCAGATACCACTACAAGAAAGCCGGTGTCATCGTGTGGGACATCACCCCCGATACTGCCGTGCAGACCATCCTCTTCGACCCCATCGACCGCTACAAGCAAGCCCGCCTGGCAGCCGCAATCGATGCCATCAACCTACGCAACGGTTTCAACACCGTGAAAGTGGCAGTCCAAGGCACCGACAAACGCTGGCACCTGAAGTGCGAACACAAGTCGGCCCAATACTCCACAAACCTCAGCGAAGTCATCAAAGTCAAAGTCTGAGCAATAAAACAGGTTTGCCTTCCAAAAAAGAAAGGCTGGTGCAACTGGCAAAGTGGTTTAGTCCATTCCTTGTACCATATATACAAGACTGCAACAAAACCTATCCTTTTAAACTGCCAAAAAATTAAAGTTGCACCAGCCTGACTAAAGTCGTCCCTATGCGAAGCCTTCCCAACAAGTTTAACTCAGTCCTTGTACTATATATACAAGATGCCATTAAACCAATTATCAGAACTGCCATTTACCGCAGAACAAATTCATGCAAGAGGTTTACTCCGTTCCTTGTAGTACATATACAAGAATACTCTAAACTTACTTATTAAACTCCAGCTTGTATAATCAAGCAAAGGCAGAACATCCAAACAAATCCACCAACTGTTACCATCAGAAATGTGCCAGCAAAAATGGCTGCAACTTTTTCTTTTGGAAGGCAAAAAATCAAGTTGAATCCATTACCTTTGTACATCGGTCAGGCTGATTTTCTTGCCCTTGGTAAGACATTATTTTCAATCAATATGTTACCTGTTTGTTATTGATATTTCTGTTATTCTTGTTATATCGCTGATATTTAATAAAATAAGTTTGTGAGTTTATCTTGTTATTGCTTCCGACACACCTTCATTTTATGTCTTGAACGGGCAGGGAGAGCGTTTGCCCGTATATGTGTCGGACAAAGGCGAGGTCGTACCGAAAGATCCGGCAGCTTCTTTAAAAGGGTATGACCTGGAAGAGGTTTACTGCTTATGCTGTTCCTGGCACGGGACTCCGAAACGTCTGGTGAAATATTGATATATACGCTCTTTCCATAAATGCCTGCACGCTGCGACCGGATGATAGAGCAGCATGCGCGGTCCGGCATATCGCATGACTTCCTGCATCCGCTTCTTCATCTCCGGCTTGTAGCAATGTACCGGGCATAGTCTGCAAGTTGTTTTATTCTCTCCGAACGGGCAGCGCGACAGGCGCATGCGTGCGTACTCCAGCAATTCGAGACATTGCGGGCAGAGTTCCTTGTTGCCCTCTTTCCTGCGGCAATAGAGGCGGATCATCTGTTCTACGGTGCGTTGTTCTTGGGCAATGTGTGATTGGCAGGTCTTATTCATCCATATTGCGTTTCAGGTAAACCATATCTTTCAGTTGTTTGCCCGCTTCATAAATGGGATGGTCGTAGTTATCCGTAAAGAAGTCCGGGATGCGGTGGGAATAGGTAAATCCGCAGTTCTCGTAAAATGGAATCGCCAATGGGCTGTCTCCGGTTCCTACGAGCATTGTCCGGCATCTGCCTGCATAATGCCCGAAAAGATACTGTATCAGTTTCTTCCCGTATCCCCGACGTTGGAATTGCGGATAAACGGCAATGTTCTTTATCTCAAAAATATCTTCTGCTTCGCGGGTGACGACACAGGATGCTCTGATACTGCCGTCCTCGGACAACACGAACATTTCACCGCGTTCCAGATAACGGTCTATCATGGATTCTTGTTCATCGGCCAAAAGCAGCAGGTCGAGGTATTGTTTCTTATTATGGAGCACAGGCTGTATACTTATCATTTCATTGCTGTTTGAACGGGTTTGTATGGCAAAGATAATCCTTATGGGCATAGAACCAAACAAAACACCAGGAAATATTGTTGATTTCCAACATGGAATAGATTAATGGTTATGGATAAAATGAAGTCTTTGTTCTTTTTTTTGACGCTTTGGACATTTTTGCCACTTTTTGCAGGCTATGCTCCTGATAATGTGCAAACTGCCCTGACGAAAATGTATCCTTCCGCCAAAGGGATAGCCTGGTCGCAGGACGAGGAGTATTACGTTGCGGATTTTATGATGAACGGATTTGATACCAAGGTCTGGTTCAATACGGATGCAGAGTGGGTAATGAAGCAAACGGACTGGGAAACCCTGGATGAGGTGCCTGCCGCTGTATTCAACGCTTTTGCAGCCAGTCAGTTTTCGGACGGGGTGGTACAGAATGTTGTTTGGGTGCAATTTCCCAAATGGCAACCTATTGTAGCCATACAGGTGGGCAGGCCGAACGTGCAGATAAAATATCAGATATTGTTTACTCCGAACGGTGAAGTTCTCCGCCAGCAGAATATCACTTACGCTTACAATACGCTTGGGGCAAGTACTTTCCTGTAATCAGACGTGAGACGCCCCGCTGTCGGGTAGGCATCTCATTTCTGTCGCTTGGTATAAAAAACAAGGCTGTGTATTTTTTATACTCTCTGTTTACGCTATCTTTGCCGCAAAGAAAGACTTTATCTTATGAATCGGACTACTTTTCTGCAAGATGTTTACAGTGTTGTTGCCGCTATTCCTGAAGGATGCGTTGTAACCTACGGGCAGATTGCCAGTTTGGTAGGCAGACCTCAGTGCTCGCGTATGGTGGGGCAGGCTATGCACAACGTACCGGAGGAATTGCATTTGCCTTGTCATAGGGTTGTAAACAGCCGGGGCAGATTAGTGCCGGGTTGGACGGAGCAAAGAGTATTGTTGGAGAATGAAGGTGTCCGGTTTAAGACAAACGGCTTTGTAGATATGAAAAAGTCTCAATGGGAATTTATGAAAGAACAATAAACTAACGAATAATAATCGAAATATGAAATTTATAGGTGCACATGTATCTGCCGGCGGCGGTGTGGAGCTGGCTCCCGTCAATGCCCATGGAATAGGAGCGAATGCTTTTGCCCTGTTTACCAAGAATCAGTGTCAGTGGGTGGCGAAGCCCCTGATGCAGGAAAGTATTGCCTTGTTTAAGGAGAATTGCAGGAAATATGCTTTGGAGGCACGTTATATTCTTCCACACGACAGTTATCTGATAAATCTGGGACATCCCGAAGAAGAAGGACTGGAGAAGAGCCGTGCGGCTTTTCTGGATGAGATGCGACGTTGTGAGGAACTGGGGCTGGAACTGCTGAATTTCCATCCGGGCAGCCATTTAAATAAAATTTCGGTTGAGGCTTGCCTGGACAGGGTTGCCGAATCGATTAATATAACCTTAGGCAAGACGCAAGGCGTGACGGCGGTCATTGAAAATACGGCAGGACAGGGCAGCAATGTAGGCAACGAGTTTTGGCAACTGAAACATATCATCGACCGTGTGGAAGACAAGTCGCGTGTAGGTGTCTGCCTTGATACGTGCCATACGTATACGGCGGGTTATGATATCGTAAATGAATACGATAAGGTTTTCGACGAATTCGATAAGACCGTTGGCTTCGGTTTTCTGCGCGCCATACACTTGAACGATTCGAAAAAAGCGTTGGGTAGCCGTGTAGACCGTCACGACAGTATCGGCAAGGGGCTTATCGGCTTGGATTTCTTCAAGCGTTTTATGAAAGACGAGCGTTTTAACGATATGCCGGTGATACTCGAAACTCCGGATGAAACGCTTTGGGCGGAAGAAATCAGCATGTTGCGTAGTTTTGAATAATTGTCCGGAAATAAATGACGCGGGCTTTCGTGGATGTTATTAATTGTATCCACGAAAGTCCGCGTTATTTGTGCCCGAATTATACGATAATGAAGTTTATTCGTTTCTCGTGATGCGTTTGCTGCCTGCGGCCTGCGGCCTGCATTATTGGTTGACCTTAACGTCCTTCCACTCAAAATTAGAGATAATCTCTTTGTCGCATTGGGCATTCTTTGCCTTGATATTCAAATTCTCGAAAGTGAAATCCTTCAATTCGTATTGGTCGGACTTTCTGACGTTGAAGAATATGTCGCAGCTCAGGCTGATATTGCGCAGCGTCACGTTGTTGGCACGTGAGAGGGGGATGTCCTTGCGGCCTTTGAGGTCGAAGAACTGTGTCCACGGTTTGATGAGCAGCATGCTCTTGGCATCGCCTGTGATGTCTTCCACCAGGATGTATTCGTAGTGTTGCGGCGTATCGGGACGCATCTTCAGCCACAACAGGCGCGTGGCATTGCTGATTTTGCAGCGGCGGAGAATGATGTTGCGGTTGTGTATCGACTCGCTGCCGCATGTCAGACCGCTGTGGCAAAAGCCGTATGTGCAGTCTTCTATGATAATGTTGGTGTTGCTGCCGTTATTAGGGTCCTTATCCGCCCACGGGCCTTTGCCGCCTTTCAGTGCCACGGCATCGTCGTTGACGGACATATAACAGTTTTTCACCAGTACATTGCTGCAGACGTCAATATCGATCGCATCGCTGCTCGGTGCTTTCACCGGGGCGGCAGGAGCGAAAATATGGAGATTCAGCAGCTTTATGTTATTGCAACGGTAGATATGCGTAGTCCAGAACGGAGAGTTCATAAGGCGTACTCCGGAGATTTGCACATCGTTACTGTTGGAGATGTAAACCAGGCGGGGGCGCAACTCGTCCATATTGGTACATTTCGGGATAACCTGCCGGCGCAGCCAGAAAGATTTCCAGTACCTGTGCCCGTTGCCGTTGATTGTGCCTTTGCCGGAAATGGTAAATCCGTTAACCTTGTCGGCATTTACCAGTGCGGCGAAGTATTTCAGGCTTTGTCCTTCTATGCGGGTGTTGACAATGGCGAAGTTGCTGATGTCGTCACTTCCTTTCAGCACTGCACCTTCTTCCATGTATAGATGCGTTTTCGGCTTGAAGAAGATGGAGCCGCTGAGGAATGTTCCTTTGGGGATGATGATAACGCCGCCGCCATTCTCGGCTGCCCGGTCGATGACGGCCTGTATTTTCTCCGTTTGCAGGATTGTGCTGTCGTTTGCCACACCGTAATCGGTAATGGTATACTTCTTGCCCAGTGTGTCGATGTTTACGATTTCGTTCTGTCTGAACCAGTCGGGAATAGGCGTGCCGTCGGGGAATTTCTCTTGCCCGGACATTTGCAGGCTGATAAATGCCGTAAATAGGAATGCAATGATTTTCATGGTTTCCGATAAATTTAAAATCTACTTATGAATTATGTTGCAAACATAGGAAACTTAGTGCAATGCCGGACGAAAGACGTTGATTTAAATTCTGTGTAAAATGACTTTTCAGCCTGCCTTGAACACGCATTCCACACGGTTGCCGTCGGGGTCGAGCACTACGCTTTCAAAATATCCGTCTCCCGATGTACGGGGTTCTCCGCTGATGGTATATCCGGCACTTCGCAGCTTTTCCGTCAGTTCGAGAACCTCTTCTTTGCTGTCGAGTGCAAAGGCGAAGTGGGTCAAACCGCGCCTGTTTTCCCCGATGGGAGTATTCTGTACATCGGTACGGCTCATCAGCTCCAGGTCGGCTCCGCAGTCGAAGCGGATAAAGTAGGATTCAAACCCTTTTTGAGGGTTGACGTATTTCTCATTGCTTGTACCTTTGAAGTAACGGATATAGAATTCTTTCATTTCTTCCAGACGGAAAGTCCAGATGGCGATGTGATGTATTTTCATAAGTCAATCTGTTTTTGTTTTATGCAATGCGTGTTCATCTACGGCTTCCATTGCAGGTGTAAAATGGGAAAAGGATTCCCCGAAGGGTCGGTTTCATCTCTTCCGATGAGTTGGAAGCCCATGTGCAGATAGAACCGGTGAGCTTTTTCGTTTTGCTCATTGACGTCCACCTTATAGATATGTTTTTCGTGGAGTGCGTATTGCATCAACTGCTTGCCATATCCTTTTCCCTGTTCATCGGGATGTACAAAGAGCATTTCAATGAGTTCGTCGCTCAGCCCCATAAAGGCAGCGATTTTTCCTTCCCGGTTACGGATGATGTAAAGCTCTACGGCCTGGAAATATTGGTTTCGTACCAATGGCTTGTAGAATTGTATGTTCTCTTCTGTCAGGAAATGGTGGGTACTGCGAACGGAGGCTTCCCATACGGTGAGCAGTTCGTCATAATCTTGCGGGGTGGGTCGAAGGATTTTCATCGGATACTTGTTTTGGGGTTATTAATAGTGATTACTGTTGGTATGAACCTTGGTTACCGGTTATAATCGGTTACTTCATAGAAGTTAGAAGTCTGCTTTTTGAGTGATGCTTATTCTCTTTCCGGTCACCGGATGTGTAAGCTCCAGCATTTCGGCGTGCAGATACAGGCGTTCGGCTTTCCGTCCATAGAGCTCGTCGCCTATGATGGGGCAGTGCAGTCCGAGCGGGTGGGCGGCATGCACCCGAAGCTGGTGGGTGCGTCCGGTGCGGGGATAAAAGGCGATACGGATACGGTTGTCCTTGCGCTCCAGTACTTCAAAGTCTGTTACAGCGGGCTTGCCATATCCGGTATGCACCATTTGCCGGGGGCGGTCGAGCGGGTTCGGGCATAACGGCAGTTCAACCGTTCCCGCATCTTGAGAAACGCTGCCTTGAAGCAACGCAATATAGCGTTTGCCTACACTGCGGTTTTTAAACTGCGCTTGCAGGTTTTGGTGGACCTGCTTGGTTTTTGCAACCACCAGCAGTCCCGATGTAGCCATATCCAGGCGGTGTACAATCAACGGACCGTCCGCATCGGGATACCGCTCGCGCATCATGCTGTAAACGGAAACCACATCTTCCTTGCCGGGTACGGACAACATCCCTGCCGGTTTATTAACCACCGCCAGCCATTCGTCTTCGTAGATAATGTCCAATGTTTTCTTGCCGGACTGCAACTCTTTCAGAATCGGGTTCTCGTCTACTTCAAGACCTTGCAGCATATGTCCCAATATAGGCTCGCACTTGCCTTTGCAGGCGGGATAGTAATGTCCGTGATGCCGTATTTCCGTTTTGGGGGATTCTCCCCACCAGAATTCTGCCATTGCAACAGGCTTCCACCCGTGCAGATAGGCTTGTTGCAACAGCTTGGGTGCGGCGCACTCACCGGCTCCCGCAGGCGGGGTTTTGTGTACGGTCTGCCCGAAGATGTCGCAAAGCGTCTTGACTTCTCCCCGATAATTCAGCATTTTGAATTGTTCGAACAGTTTTTGCTGCAAGGCGGCAGAACGTTGCTTACGTTCGCTTTTCAATGCCTGTATGCCGGCCTCATAATCGGAAACCGTTTGCTGTAAGGGAGCAATCCGCTCTTTCCAGGCACGTTCCATGCGTTTGTATTCGGCTTTTTGGAACTGACTTTCGCGTATCAGGGCGCTCTCTTCCTCAGGCGTCATTGGAGCACCGTTGGGTAAAGCCGCTTCGCGTCTTCGCTCTTCCCGTTTCTCTTTGGCGCGTTTCATCTGCCGTTTGGCTTCTTCCAGCGTTTCTTGGGCAGTTTGCCGCAGGGCAGCCAGTTGTTGTACCTGTCGTTTGTATTCTTCGTCCTCTTCCAACAGTCCGATGCGCGTGTTGATTTGCGAAATCTGTTCTTCCTCTATCTTGAAGAACCCTTGCGGCTGCAACAGGTCGTAGACCGGCGGTACGAAAAACGGATGCACATTACTGCCCGCCAGTATGCCGGAGAATGCTGCCAGGTATCCTGTTTCACCCTCTTGAGTCCTTACAACCAGAACACCGAACATCTTGCCCTGAGCCAACTCTTCTTTCCACGCTTCCTGCAAACCGAGATAGGCTTGCACCTCTTTCGCTGCTGCCACGCAGAGCGGATGAGGTGTATAGCAAAAAGGGAAAGTAAATCTTTCCGGCAATGGTATGTCTGCTACGGGGATATGGAAATGGTGCAACATGGCGAGGGAAGTTAATCGTCAATCAAATTATCATTGTCCGTATTGATAATGTAGGGAATGTTGTCATTCTCCTCGTCCGGAACGGACAGGACATCTTCCGCATCCTTCTGTTGCGGCAAGGGATGCGGATACGCTGATTTCTTTTTCTTCTTTCCGTATTTGCGTTCCCTCTCCCAGGCAGCTTTGCGTGCCTGATACTGTTCGTATTGGTTTTCCAGATAGTTGTCGGCCATAATCTGTCGTTTATAAAGTATTCAACTTTTGCTTTTCAAATACAGAGAATCAGGGTATGCTCTGTATTATTTTCTTCATGCTGTTAAATTTTCTACGTCTCTGTGTTCCGTTTGTATAGACTCCGAAAATTTGTTTATCGCTCGGTGGGAAGTGAGAACTCCTGCCAGTCGTATTGTTGCCCGTTTCCGTCGGCTACAGCCACCCGTATGGTGACATTTCCCGTCTTTATCCGCTCGCCTGCGCTGATGGTGGCGGTGTATTTCACGCCATTGTGGGGGGCGATTTGCTCTACCATTACAGGTGGTGAAATGTAAATGCGCTTCATACCTGTGGTTTCGGTAACCATCGGTACCACATTATATATAGTCTGTTCACCTTCGTTCATGATTTCGAAAATTACTTTACTTTTCTCGCCCGAACTGATTACGTGGTCACGGCTGTCGTCTATGAAACGGATGTTGCGTATCCTTAGGTTATCGAAGACGCTTGGAGTGGGATACGTTTCGTGCTGCGGCTTGTAGGGCTCCGTTCTTTCTATCCGGTAACCGTATGCCTCTTGTTTGGGAGCAGACACAGCATTTCCAATGGTTGCTCCGGCAATGGTTCCGATAATTGTACCGATGGCCGAACCCCGGTAACCGCCCCGCCAGCCGCCATTATTGTCGCCTATCAGACCGCCGATGGCACCGCCGACATTTCCGCCGATGGCTGCACCTGCAAATATTGCACCGGGATCGCCCGATGCCGTTTGGCTTGTGCCGCAACCCGACAGGATGAGCAACGAAGCGGTTAACACTCCAATCTGTCTCTTCATATCGTTAAGTTTTGGTTAGTTGTACAAAGATAGTGAAATATATGGTAAATAGCCTGTTCTCTTTTACTCTTTTGTTTCTTCTTAATACATAAAACCCTCAGGTATCATAAGGCTATATTCTAAATGTCGTGCCACTTAGCTGGCACAAATGTGCCTTTTAATAGGCACAACCTTGCCTATTAAAAGGCAAAGGTTGGCATGTCATAATGTATTGCTCCAATAATAATCTTCAAAGTAAGAATCGAATTCAATGGAGAAAGTTACTCCGCACTCTTTGAGTATGTTTATGATATTTTGTTGCTCGGCAGGAGATAATGCCCGTTCGCCATTGCGGACACGATAGTAGGTACGGCGGCTGGAATTACTGATGACCCGGTTGATGAAGAAGTGTGTTTGTTTGGCGGTGAGGTTTTCCAGAATCCCGAGAAAGCCTTTGGCATACCTCACCTGCTTATTGGAGCAAAAGTAAGGGCACTCATTCTTGAACTTGGCTAAATGCTTGGGATTGATGGCACTGCAAGATATAAGCTCTTCCGGCGAGAGCCTTTCTGCCAATTGCCTGAGGCAAGTTTCTGCTTTACTGCATTGCCGGTTGATACACCATAGGAAATTATTGGGAACATCTGAAAAGGCAAGTTCTTTTTCTTTCATTGTGAATTGCGGTTTATGTGAGGACTCTGATAACTATCTGCAAATGTAGCCATTCTTATTCTTATTAGGCGTGAGATGTTTATAAAAAAATCTATTATTGCTCTTTTATCAAAATGTTATGTTTATATTCGCAAAAAAACAGAAACTGATTATTAAGGAAGGATATTATGCTTGCATATACATACATCGAACATGGAAGATTCGGTCTGTTGGACAAGCCAAAGCCCGAATTGAAGGACTCTCGCGACGCTATTGTCCGCGTGACACTTGGTAGCATCTGTACCAGTGATTTGCATATCAAACATGGCAGTGTGCCGCGTGCTGTTCCGGGAATAACGGTAGGGCATGAAATGGTGGGCGTTGTTGAACAGGTTGGGAGTCGTGTTACTTCGGTCAAACCAGGCGACAGGGTTACTGTCAATGTTGAGACTTTTTGCGGTGAGTGTTTTTTCTGCCAACACGGATATGTGAATAACTGTACGGATGTGAATGGTGGTTGGGCATTAGGATGCCGTATTGACGGCGGTCAGGCGGAGTATGTCAGGGTTCCTTATGCCGACCGGGGATTGAACCGCATTCCCGATTCGGTGAGCGATGAACAGGCGCTTTTTGTAGGCGATGTGCTGGCTACGGGATTTTGGGCGGCACGCATTTCGGAGATTTCCGGGGAGGATACGGTTCTTGTCATAGGAGCCGGCCCTACGGGGATATGTACTTTGCTTTGCGTGATGCTGAAGAAACCGAAGCGTATCATTGTTTGTGAAAAGTCCTCTGAAAGAATTCGGTTTATCCGTGAACATTATCCTGATGTATTGGTGACGGAGCCGGAAGAGTGTAAGGAGTTTGTACTTCGTAACAGCGATCACGGAGGCGCTGATGTCGTGTTGGAAGTGGCAGGAGCCGGAGACACTTTCCGCCTGGCGTGGGAATGTGCCCGTCCCAATGCGGTGGTTACGGTTGTGGCGCTTTATGACAACCCTCAAATACTTCCTTTGCCCGATATGTATGGTAAGAATCTGACTTTCAAGACCGGTGGAGTGGATGGATGCGATTGTGCCGAGATTCTCCGTTTGATAGAGGCGGGAAAGATTGATACCACGCCGCTTATCACACACCGTTTTCCCCTGATAAAAATCGAAGAAGCATACCGCGTATTCGAAAACAGGCTGGACGGGGTGATTAAAGTGGCGATAGCGGGAAAATAAAAACAAGCTTCAGGCTTTATTTTCCTGTTTTATTTTCCGGCAGCTGGTGTGCGAAGTTGCCAGAAAGCTACGGCAGCAGCGGCAGCCACATTAAGCGAGTCGACGCCGTGCGACATGGGGATGCGGACTACGTAGTCGCTCCCGGCAATGGTTTCGCGTGACAGTCCGTCTCCTTCGGTACCCATTATGATAGCCAGCTTAGGTTCGGCGGTCAAGGCAGGATTGTCGATAGGTATGGAGTTGTCGGTAAGCGCCATAGCTGCCGTGCGGAAACCTAAGTCGTTCAGTCTGCCGATAGGAGCGTCCAGCCAAGTCCATGGTACGAGGAATACCGACCCCATGGATACCCTGACCGCACGCCGGTTGAGCGGGTCGCAAGAGGTGGGGGTGAGCAGCACGGCATCTATGCCGAGAGCGGCAGCCGAACGGAAGATTGCTCCTATGTTGGTTGTATCGACCACGCCGTCTATCACTACGATACGCCGGGCTTCCCGGCATACTTCCTCAAGGCTGAGTGGCGTGGGACGACGCATGGCGCAAAGGACGCCGCGGGTCAGGGTATATCCGGTAAGCGTGGCAAGCAACTCCCTTGTTCCTGTATAGACCGGAATGTCTCCGCTGCGCCCAATGATAGTTGCGGCATCACCCGTAATGTGTTTCTGTTCGCATAGGAGTGCCAGCGGTTTATATCCTGCATCAATGGCAATGGAAATGACTTTGGGACTTTCCGCAATGAAGATGCCTTTGGTAGGTTCGATGCGATTACGTAGCTGAGCTTCGGTAAGCGTGCTGAAAATTTCCACTCCGGGGTGGGATAGGGATGATATTTTGATGATGGGCATGTGGCTGTTTCTTTTTTGTTATTGTTTTTGATGCGTTTTCGTGAATCGGGATTAAAATCAAACAATGAAAAAGAATTACTCTTCATTGGAGTCCATAACCTTATCTGCCAGTGGAACCAGCTCAAATTCAAGAATGCTTGCCGATATCTCGCATTCTTTAAATAAGTAGTTCAAGATATTGCGTTTGGTGTTTGTACTGCAAGAAGTATGAACGTAACAATGTTCTGCCACTTTGCTTCTTCCTTTGGCCTCGGAAGCATGTATCCAGTAATTCTTACCGGCTACATAGGTCATTGTAGAAGGACTTTCATTGTATATGAGTTTGCAGACTTGTACCAGCATTTCCACCCAGTTTGAGACTGCATGCCGTTCGTTTCTGTAGCGATAACCGATGATTTGCCGCCAACTCAGTTCATATTCGTCGTCGTCAAATGAAACCAACTCATATTCCTTTTCCAGTGGAACATATTCCGTCTTTATCATCGGCCATAGCCGGAGGAAGTTTTCAAGAAGAATCTGTTGTCTTTCTTTAATCTCGTCAATCGTCCATTTAGAACATTGTTTTAGATAGTTTGACAAACAGAAAGCCGAGTTTTTAAAACCGTTAATCTTGTTTCCTTTGCGGTCTGTGTATCCGTCCTTTTTCTCCTGAAACGAGTGGTTGCTGTATGACGTATTGAATCCGGTAAGGGTTAGGTTGGCAAAAGTGTGGAGATAGGTGTCATATATCTGCTGCCAGTTTTCTCCCAGTTCTTCTTTCCACTGAGGTGTTAGTGTCTGAGGCATGATGTGTTCTATGGTGAATATGCCGTCCTTCATTTTTTTTACGATTGTATCATTTGCCTCCGGACTGTTTTCATTTTCCATACGTTCGAACAGGAAGAACTTATAGTTGCTTGGAATACGATAAATCTGTCTGGTTGGAAAGGCTGATTTAACATCGTTGTCGTTTGGAAATGATACGGTTCCTTGTTTCCTGAGTAAAATGAATTTGAGGATCTGAGAGTACGGTAGAAGTAACTCGGCATCTCTTTCCTTATGGCGTTTGTATATCTTCAAAATATCATTATGGAGAGTAGCAAACATCTTTTGAAGCGCATTTGCAGGGTAGTTGCAGATAATCCGGCGGGCCCAGTAGTTTTCGATTGTGTCCAATACTTCATACTGTTCGGTTTCGTTCAGGTTATTCGTTGACGCATAGTCAAAGAATGACAACAGGTAGGGCAGGTGTACAAGAGATTCTATGGTTGCAATCTGTTTCAGCTTGCGGTTGAGACGGGCATGGCTGGTTTCGCCTTTGAGTATCTGCCGATAATATTTGGCAAACTTCAACATGTCTTCAAGGAGGACTTGACGGTCGATGTGAGACTTCATATCGTATGATTTGAAGTCAAAATATAAGTCCTCAATATTGCTGATCGTGCCTTTCTTTAGTGTCAGATAATCACGGATAAACATTGTCGGCTCTCCATCTGTCAGTTTTTCTATTTTGCTCCAGTAGGCATGGTAGTAGTCTTCCTGCTTCTTGGAAGAAAGTGACATGAGCAGGTAGTTGCGTACCTTATCTGCCTCTTCAAGGTCTTTGCCGCACGAGTTTAGAGATTCAAAAATCAACTGTGGATTATCTTTCGCTTCCAAACGAATATCAATCACTTCCAGTTTCTCGATGGCTTTAATAAGCTCCTCAAAAGTGAGGTTGCTTATCTGAATTAATTGGTAAAAAAGTTCGTAGTTTGCAGTAATGCCTGTATTCTTGATGAAATCATCTGAATTGTTGGTAAACAGTGCATCATATGCTTCGATATCTCCTTCAATCGGGCGCAGTTTTATCTGTCTGTCAATTCTTTTTCTTATGGCATAGAGATAGTTTTTCCTTACTTCCTCAATATCTTCATTGCCAGGTTGCATATCGCCATTGGCAACTGCATTGAAAGCGGCCAGAATCAGGAGCGATAAAGTTGTGATACGCTGCTGACCATCGATAATCAGCAAATCGTCTTCAACCTCGCTGGCTTTTGTTGCAACAATACTTCCGAAAAAATGGCTTTGCAATTCTTCTTTATGAATTTTTATCAGATCTTCAAATAAACGTACACAATGCTTTTTCTGCCATGCATACTTACGCTGGTAGAGGGGTATAATAAACTGTGTCTTTGCGCCGTAGAAATAGTCACTGATATTTACCGAACCTTTCATTTTTTGCTTTTAGTTTAACAGACTTCAATTGTTAAGTTTGACTCATAGCTGTGCAAGAATATGCGCAATCTATGGTTACTCTCATAACCGAGTTCGATATAAAAACGGGGTTAGACCCGAAGAATATCGTTTCTCTTGTGTTTTATACTCTAACATAATATGGTGTTAGAGTATAAGCTTTTCATTGAGAATAAATAAGATAGCAATAAAATGTTAAGTTTATAGTGCCGGATTGTAACATTTAAACGTTTACTGCTATGTTATCAGCGGCTAAAGTTACAGAGATTTATTGTATGACGGATGATTTTGCAGGGAATTTATGTTGCACAGGAAAAAATATATGGTTGGGAATAAAATACTGCAATATGTTCAAATTGTATGTAAGTATCCGATAAAGTACACATTGTACAGTTAGGGAATCCTCAGTTGCTTTGCAATCAAAAAAGACATGAAACTTCTTCATGCTGAAAACGGAGGTGTGGTACTCTATGTAAACGTTTGGAAAAGAGTATGCTCCACTTGTCATCCTATAACAGCAAAACTAGGTATTATGCATTGGGGTGGAGGAATTTGGTAATGATGGTAGAAGGTATAAGTGATAATCTTACCGATGCAGATTGAATGGGAAAATATATCTTATAGCTGGTAATCATGATATTAAGAATCTCAGGCAGAATTATACGAAGTACTTTGAACAGATAACGATGCAGATGCATATTGAAGTAGATAAACAGAAAATTTATCTGAACCATTGTCCCTTCCTTTGTTATGGAGGAGCTTACTGTGGTACATGGTAGCTTTTCGGACATGTACATACCAGCAGGCATAACACCGGAAAGGATGTTCCGCGATGGAAAATGCTTTTCCCGAAAAACTTTATGAGGAAAATAGCGAAATTGGACATATAACAAATACAAAATATAGGATTTATAATCAGTTACTATGAATCTGACGATAAGTTTTCATATAAAAATTAGTTTTATTCTCAGAAATTGCATAGTTTCGTATTTATAATCTTTATAATATTGAAGATTAATGCTTGGAAATATATGTAACTATCATTATAATAATACATAAATGCGGTTTATATGGTAGATTTCTATGAATACTCCACGCCTGAGCTTGTAAGGCTATTAGGTAACAGATTTAAAAAATATAGAATTCGTTGCAATCTTACTTAGAAAGATGTTTCTGAGCAATCCGGTATTGGACTTACAACCATCCACAAATTCGAGAATGGTATAGCAGGTAATATTTCGTTGTCAACATTTATTGTGTTGTTGAAAGTGGTCGGGCAGATTAGCACTATAGACAATCTTCTTCCGGAGTTGCCCGAATCTCCTTACCTGATGCGTAGGGATGATAAAAAAGTACAGCGTGTCAGAAATTCTAAATAGGATAAATTATGGTACAGTCGTTAAAAGTAATCCTTTGGGGTGAGGAAATTGGTAGATTGGCATGGGATGCCAGACGCAGGTTATCCTATTTTATGTATAATCCGGTCTTCTTGAAGAAAGGTCTTAATATTTCTCCATTAGCGGCACCGGTTGATGGATCAAGAGGACTTAACCTGTATGGGGAGAAGAGGCTAAGATTTATCAAAAAAATTCAGATGAATTTTATATACCGTCAGACGTGAGAGTGGTTGGAGTGGAAAATGGTGAGAACTTCTGTCGTATACGGAGTCAGAAATATCTGTTTGGAGATAATAAAGTTTTGTTTGTTTCCAGATATCCCCAGTCGGCAGATTTAAGGGAATGGCTTATCAAAATTCCTAATAGATATATACATTTTGGAGATTTTGATCTGGCAAGTATATGTATATATCAATCAGAGTTTTATAAATATTTGGGCGACAGAGCGAGTTTTCTTATTCCCGAAGATATTGAAGAAAGATTGAAATCTGGGAATACGGGACTGTATGACACTCAATATCTTAGATATAAAAATCTGAAGATTATAGATTCACGTTTGAATGGGTTGGTTGGAATGATTCATCACTATGGTAGGGTGTATGAACAGGAAGGATACATTGAAAAATGTGCATACTAAATAGGGACATTCAGTAAATAGTAGTAAAAGAAAGCGTTTTTACAAAACTATACCTAATACTGCCCCCGTATTTTCTCCTCTAAAATTCTTCATTGTTTCACGTTTTAAATTCGCGCAAACTAAGAATAACTTTCAGAGAGTAAAAATACGGGGGTGCTGAGTACTTACTTTGTATTAGCTTAAATTCTTTAATCTATTGATTGAATTCCGAAAGATTGTCAATCATCTTTTTTAGATTCTTCTCGTTTTCTTCTTTAGATATAGAAGAGTCATTCACGAAGTGCGAACAAGGAAAAAGAGGACATCCTCCACAATTATTTCTTTTTTGATCTTTGCAACATTAATAACAGCTTTTCGTTTACATATACCATATAGTCCCCAAACATCTTTCGAAAACGGATATGCCCCAGCTCTTGTAGTTGATAGCATATAAACTCTACAAATTCAATATTGCTTGCCATAATATAGATTTTCTTTTGCAGCTTGTATTAAACTGAAAATAAGGATCTCTTATTATAATATTCTGAGAAGTTCTTGATGGATATTTCCGTTTGTTCCGATTACTTGGTTTCCTTGTCTGGGATTAAGCTTATTCCCAATCCAGTCAGTTACCTTTCCTCCTGCCTCTTCTACCAAAAGTATGCCTGCAGCATAGTCCCAAGGGTTCAGATACACTTCAAAATATCCACCTTGCCGGCCACATGCTGTATATGCTAGTTCCAGTGCCGCAGACCCCAATCTTCGGATGTCTTGTGAGTTTTCGTAGACCTTGAGAAACCTAGTAAAGTTTTCTTTAGCCAGTTCTCTTTTAGCAGTTCCGATACCGATGATAGTTTCCGACAGTTTTTTGGCAGAGGAAACATGGATAGGCTTGCCATTCAAGAAACTACCTTCTCCTTTGACTGCAGAGAAAACCTCATCATGGTATGGGTCATAGACAATGCCTAATACAATTTCATTTTGTTGGCAAAGCGCCAATGATACTACGCTGTGGTGATAGTCGTGTATGAGATTGGTTGTTCCATCCACGGGGTCTAGAATCCAATAACTATCTGTGTTCATCTGTTGCAAGCCGGTTTCTTCTCCGAGAAATTGGATTTCTGGGTATAGTTTATATAATTCTTCTTTTAGGAAGTTCTGTACGGCTACATCCACTTGCGTGACATAATCGGCAACTCCTTTTTCTTTTACATGGGCTGCCATTTCCCGGTTTGTGATGATTTCTTTGGTTTCTTTAACCAAATAGATTATTCGTTGTAAATCCATGATTTTCTATATTAATGTTTTGCATAGAGTTTCCTCTTAGATTTAATGTAAAGTTACTTGTTTATTTAATATTTTATCACATGATGCGAATCAAAAATATCATTTGAGGAATTTTATTTTTGATTTCATTATGATTGTCGTCTTATTTTATACCCCATTTTATTATCTTGTATATATGAATGATATATATGCCCTTCAGTTATTATTTCTAGAATAAAGTGATGTGTTTATAATACTTGTTTTAGATATATGGGAGAGAAAATAGGATATGTCTAAGTATTCTTGTGGAAAAGTCACGCCTTGTTATCAGAAGGATATTGGAGAATATATTTAAAAAATATTGTCTAGGAATAAGAGTTTTACAAGAAAAGATATATGAAATACAAATACATTCTTCGATGTGCTAAATATATCTATGGTTTTTAGAATGAGAAGTTCTGTATTTTACATCCTGAAAATGCCTCTTTTGTCCCTTGGGAATTTCGAGGAACAAAAGGGACAAAAAAATGTCCCTCGAGTGTCTGGGGGACAAAATTGTTTTTTATAAAATTTTCTGTTGGGAATTGTACTGCTTTATAATACAGATTATCAGTGTGTTATATCCATTTTTAGCATAGTATTTAAAGGAATTCTATAAATATTGTTAAATTATTGGTAATCAGCTGTTTAAATATTTATCATTTGCCGATGCAGTATGTGTACATCGTTGATTATCAATAGTATAGCGCTCTAAAAGGTACAACCAGCAGGTTGGCAAGTATCTGAGAATGTGTAAGTTAGTGATTTTTAGCACCATTCTCGGCTTGTACCTCCATTTTGGAAAGTAAAAGTAAGTGTAATTTCTTGAATATCAAAATGTGCGGTACAAAAACTTGTGAAAAATGCCGATTTTTGATGAGAAAAGGTACAAAAATGGCCCTGAAACCGATGTCGGAATCAGAACCATAATTTTGTGCAGATTTTAGCATTTCACCACAGTCTCTATCAATGGAGTGCTATAGAAAAAATATCGAGCAGTTGGTTGCTTTTGCCGGATTATTCTATACTTTGGGTTTAGAACAAAAAAGTAAAGACAACCAATAAATACATGGCAGAGTTTGTTTGTTGTTCCGAAATGAATGTTTCCGAAACAGCGGTTTCGGATTTGTAAATGTAACACACTTTTTACATTCAAAACAATTTTGCAGGATATTTTATAGTATGCTCTATCTTATTAAATGGTGGACACATTCAAAGATTCGGCTCCAAGTGTTTTTTACAAAAATCTCAATATGATATTCCTGAAAAGAGTATTTTTGTAAAATACAACATTGTGCAGCATTAATAACATAAATAATCTCATATATATGGATAACACAACGATTGACAAGATTCATCTTTGCTTAAACGAAATATCAATATGCAAGCAACTATTTGATTCCAAAAAAGTCGATGATGTTTGTGGACGTTTACTAAGTATCTATATTATGATACGTGCTGATGACATTACAAAAATGTGGAGTCATTCGCTTCCAAAAGGAGAAATTGAGCGAATACTCTCAGATGAAATCAAAAATAAGTACAACTGTAAGTTCAGGCATATCAGAGACAAATTGGGTGCTCATTATCAAACAGTTGCAGAAGATAAGACTATTGATGTTTTTGAGAACTCAAGAATATTTAGAAGCTTTGATTACGGCTCTATTTCAGAATTTATCGATGAATTATTTCTTGCGGAAAATCTCATAGAAGAAATAGAGACTGAATATATAGGATTCGAGTTTTTGGATGATTTCAATATGGCATTAGAAGCTATAGATACTCTTTATGCAGATGACAAAGCAAGCATCACAAACAGCGCTTTGGAATTATTCGGTTTCAATAAAGGTGGAGTTATCACTTTCTCAAACGAGCAGCGTAAGGCACAATTCTTAAAAGGAATTGAGCTTATGGCAAATTATGCTTATACTCTCGTAAACAAGCCCTATTGCAGCATCGTAATTAAAAGATTATTCAAGAGACTACTGATATGTATAATATATAACTATCATGATAATCTATATACACGTAAAGAGATTAAGCCTGATAAAGAACAATACGAAGAGGGCTTTGATCTCATGTACAAGAACCTTTATACCCCCAAAGACAATAAAAAACTTTTAGATTCAGTATTTGAGGATTTTGAAAGACTATATCGCACAAACGAGTTTTTCAAGAAAAACCGCAAAATAAGAGACCGCGCTTGTGGACATTTTGATGAAAAAAGTAGTATTACAGAAATAAATACAATACTGGACAGTTTGAGCATTGATGAAATGTATGAACAATACACAAACATGCTCAATCTGTTTAATTTTATATGTAAAAATATTTTTTTGCTAACCCCACTACGACTTCCACCTAGATCAATCATTTACAATTCACAAATGATAAGCATTGAAGGAGTCACCAATTATTATGGGAAAAAGTTGGAAGAAATTGCAAGCCTAAAGACTATGTCCCCTGATGAGATTTTGGCATCATTAAAGCAAAAAGATAAACATTACGGCGAAGCATGTGCTCAAATGAACAATATACTGTTCACTAGTGATTTAGAGCAATATAATCAAATGATTGCAGCCATCACATTGCGTTTACGGGAAATGGATGGCATTGAAGCAGATTTGCAAGACATAATAGAAGGATTGCATAAAGCAAGAAGAGGATTTCCAAGTAGACTTCAACGGACAATCCTGAACATGTTGAGAGACCGAGAGATTAACCAGAATATAAAATACCATCTGTTCTGCATCCTCACCTCTATTTGCACAGCAGACAGCGATAATGATATTAAAAGCAATCTGCAAAGATTGACAAGAAACGATTGTTATTCTATAAAATGCCAAGCATTTATAGGGTACCTGCATTACCTGACAAGCGACAGGCCATACAACATAAACAATAGCAGACAACCACATACTGTAGATGAGGATTTTGCAAATCGTATTTATAAAATCGAGAATCCTATTGAAGCGTTGGGAATATGGATAGCACTTAATCAACACTGGGTGCTTGATAGTGACTATTCATTCATAAGAAAAAATGAAACTCACTACGATAGATTCCTGAAGGACGGTTTACGCAAAAGCATACAGGCATATTACACATACTCAAATACAAACAATGATGAAGAATTGAAGTTATGGGAAAAATATGAGACAACCAAACACTACTTATTGTTGCTATACAGAATCGCATTGTTTGAAAAAACAAAGAATCAGAAGTCAAATTTATTTCTCGAACTATGGAACAACAACTGTTTCATCAGATATCGTGCAGATATATACGAATCATTCGGCGTTGGTCTATTGACGGAATTAAGTGGTAAAATAGACACAGCAGAAGAGATTTTCAAAGCAATACTTGAAGATAACCCCATAAACAGAGATGCAATTGAAATGCTTGCCGAATTCAAAAAGAGAAATAATATTGAATGACCCTACAGAGTAAGCATAGTAACTTGTAGGTTACATAGAGGCTTTTGGTTACTATTTTATCTTGTTCTCTCATAATAATCTGCTCTACAATAATAAGATAATAGTTGTAGAGCAGATATTGCGTTGTGATATTCATCTAATCTTCACATTGGGTGATGTTTTGTTGTATTTGATTTCTTAATCTATTCAGACAAATAATTTACTGCCAATGTTTTAATAGTTTAAAGCCAGCTCTTACAAATCTCATTAAAATGATATTTTTTATCGTCCTGAATGGGTTTTTAAGTTCAACTTTTCTTAAAAAACTTTCAATGTAATCTACCGAATACGAATTTATGACAATTGTGACAGCAGCCGCTATTTTTTAAGATAGCTATAGTAGCAATAATTTGAATAGAAAAAGAAGTGTTATTTCTTTTATTGTTCAAAATATTACTATATTTGCAGTATGGACAGGCAATTAAATGAAATAGGAACCATTCCAGTAACGACTTCAATCATTGAATCGTTATATCCGGAACTTAAGTCTGCTAATAAGAAAGTAACCTGGCTCGAAAAGCAAGAGGTTATCATCAGACTTAAGCGAGGACTTTATGTGATCAACCCCGAATATTCAGGAAAGACTCTATCGAGTGAGTTGATAGCCAATCATCTCTATACACCTTCGTATATCTCCATGTCTACTGCATTGCGATATTATGGACTTATCCCCGAGGCTGTATATGTTCATCAATCAATGACTGTAAAACATCCCCGAAGCTTTCAAACTCCAGTCGGCAATTATGACTACAAATATATTTCAAGAAAGGCATTTCCAATAGGAGTAAGGAGTATAAATAAAGGTGACTATGCATTTCTGATTGCATCACCGGAAAAGGCTTTGTGTGATTTGATTGCCAATTCCTCAAAAGTCATTTTTCGTTATATGAAGGATGTGGAGACATATCTTGAGCAGGATATTCGTATGGATATGGATGAGTTTTATAATATGGACGCAACCATATTTGAAGATTATATAAAAGTTGGCAAAAAGGCTGATTCAATTTCAACACTTCTAAAATTCTTAAGACGATGAAAAATGAAATATTCGACAATATGCTCTCCCGTTATGATTTAACAACAGAGCAACATAAGCGAAACGCCATATTTGAAGTTAACCAGCAGATGATACTTGCAGGTTTGTATGCCGGAGGCTTCTTTGAGTCGGCTGCGTTCTATGGCGGAACTTGTCTGAGAATCTTTCATGGCTTGCAACGTTTCAGTGAGGATATGGATTTTTCATTGCTTGCGCAAGATGATAAGTTTGATTTTACGAAATACTTTCCTGCTATCATTGATGCCTTTGCAATGGTTGGCCGTGAGGTTGAAATAAAGAAAAAAGACAAGAAGAATTTCGGAAAGGTCGAATCGGCATTTCTTAAAGATAATACCGATGTATATGATGTGACTTTCCAGACAGAGAAGTCAATAAAGATAAAGATTGAAGTAGATACTTGTCCACCGTTGAACTTCAAGACAGAACAGAAACTATTGCTTCAGCCACATTCATTTATGACCCGTTGTTTCACACTTCCGGACCTGTTTGCAGGCAAGATGCACGCACTGGTCTATCGTGCATGGAAGAATAGAGTCAAAGGTCGTGATTGGTATGACTTTGAATGGTATGTACGCCATAATATTCCGTTGGATTTTATTCATTTGGCAGAACGATGCAAGAAGTTTAACAATGAGGATATTACTCCAGAGTTATTCAAGGAGAAACTCATTGAGCGTCTCTCTACAGCTGATATAAAACAAGTGAAAGAAGATGTATTGCCTTTCATGCGCAATCCAAAGGAACTTGATATATGGTCAAATGATTATTTCGTGCAGTTGGCAGGGATGGTAAGAATTGAATAATACAACATTAAACTTTAAGGACTAAGATATTTTCCTAATATGTTCAATCTATAATAAAACGAAATGTAATGAAACATCTATACATAATCGGAAATGGTTTTGATATTCATACAGGGCTTGCTACACGATATGCAGATTTCAGGCTATGGTTAGAGAATAACTATCCTTTCATTTACGAAAATATGCAGGCGGTTTATGATATAGATGCAGAATGGTGGAATGATTTTGAAGTGCAACTTGGAAATCTAGATATCAATAAATTTGTATCAAAATTTACTCCACTAGCCAAGCCCGTTGATGAAATTATAGCAGAGGCAAAACGAAAAAGGGAATTTGAGGAAAGGTACAACATACCACCCAGTTTGCATTTTGATTCTTATTGTGCAAAACGGCTTAAAGGTTTGCTTGATGTGTTGCAATATTGTTTTGAAAAATGGGTGGATAACTGCCAGAGGTCGATTACTGATCCTAAATATGTCCATATTGAGAAAGAAGATTCATTCTTTATTAATTTTAATTATACGGATGTATTAGAAATATTATATAAAATACCAGAAGAAAGAGTCCTTCATATTCATGGTCAATCTTCAAAACACGAACATCTTATATATGGACATAATACGTTTCTTCTGGGAAACTCAATGAATAACGATGAAGAGCAAGTATCTTTTGAATTAAGTAAATATCAGAAGAATCCGTATGAACATATTTATAAACATCAAGAATTGCAAGAAATTCTCAAAGATGTAGAGTGTGTGCATATATATGGCTTTTCATTTTCTCCGGTAGATGAAGATTATATGGATTGGTTTTTCAACAATGTTTCCGCTACATCTCAATGGGAAATTAGTTGGTTTTCTGAGGAAGATAAAAACAGAATAGATAAATTCATATTGGATCACTGGAATTTGAAGGATAGACTAAAGACTATCAAATTAGAAGAAATAAGACAAACTGGAAAACCTTAGCATAAAATGCGTTCGACGAAAATGTATTTATGACTCCTGACCTTCCTGAATTATGACCACCGCATCCAGTCTATGATATATACCACGAACTGGATAGAGCGGCTGCAGAAGGACTTCCGGCGGGTTACGAGGATGCGCGGAGCAATGCCCAACGAGGAATCTGTCATCCTGCTTATAGGTAAGACAGCATGGACAAGAAGTCCTACCTGAGGCAGGTCCCGAGAATCAATCTAGACAGGACTCTATTCCCGGACGAATAAAAATCTTCATCGACAGGCTAGCCTGCCGATGAGATAACAGATAAATTGATATATTTGCAAAACTAAAAGGCCTGAAGACTCACTCCAGACACACTGAATGAAACACTACCATGGAAACAGACACTATAGAATAACAATATCTGACAAAGTAATATCCATGTCATTACATTATACATTTTCGTGTCACAATCTCGCTTTTTTAAGTTGATATTTTTTTCTTAGAATAATTTCAAATTATTAACTTCATGTTGAAAGATTCGGTAAAGACTAATCATCATCTTGTCTATAATGATCAGTAACGCAAATCTTATATAATAGTTTTCATATACAGAGTCTATGCCAGAAAGAATTTCCAACGAGGGTCTGTTTTGCTGGTATGAGGTCAGATTATGGGCACACCTGTTTCTGTGAAGATACAGGCAGCTATACATCTCATTTAGACCTTTTTTTATGGTACATGTAAATGGTTTGTTGCTGTCATTTTTATGAGCACAATTACTGCAGTTTTTGAAGAATGCAGAAATGTCAAGACAATCTCTTCCTATGCTATTGAAGATTTCTACATATTCCTGATACTCTCTTTCACAAAAGCCCATAGTGCTTGTATTTGCATGAAACTCGTCCAGAATACCTTTTGTGCTGTTCCATATTTCATTGGTGTCTATTGTCGAGAAGTTAAAGTCTTTTTTCTGTTTGACAATTGCCTTTCTTAGAAAGTTTAGAACTTTTCTTTTATCAGTTATTTGGGAACATTCATTCAAATTCCAGGGGAAGTATATTTCACGTCGCAAATCAAAATCTATGGTGGCGATTTCCCAGCATATACATTTCATCTTTTGCTCTTGCGCACCTGTCATTTTCATGAAGATAGATTGCATGATATTATTCCACAACGGGTACATTTCAATTCCCCAACTCATTGAGTGGGTTATGGTGGATGTATCACACAGGATATCCGATACAGGTGCTAATATGAAGTCAGAATGCACACTCATGGCCTACTTAAATATTTTTGATCACTACTGTCCCGTAAAAGTGGATAAATAGTTCTTTGAAATTATTGAAATATAGT